>Ga0209240_1000822_pt1 | contig 12639 bp, 16 predicted proteins | sample GraSoi_2013_80cm_FD_185828 | JGI IMG/M metagenome (GOLD analysis project Ga0209240, IMG submission 185828) | Grasslands soil microbial communities from the Angelo Coastal Reserve, California, USA - Sample 9_17_2013_80cm (SPAdes) (version 2) | ecosystem: Environmental > Terrestrial > Soil >...
CGTTTTGGACATCTGGTTCATCTCATGCACTAGTACAATTCGCTCCCGGTGAAGTTTTTTAAGCGCGTCCCTGAACTCAGCCCACCTAGCATCGACATCAATCATGCTTAGCCGGTTGATGCTATCGTTCATTTCGAAGAGCGTGCGAGTACCAACCCTTATACCCGTTGTGAGCTTTCCAGTCCCCGAACTGTCCTCGGCAAATTCCTTTTTTGCAGTTTCTTGCAAGCGGTAGATGACTTCCAACTCACGAACGAACTCTTGAGCAAGTGCGATGCGGGCGGTCTTCTGAGTGTTTCCCGGTAGAGCCTGCGATTGTGCTGACGCGCCACATGTCACATAGGCGATAACTCCAAGGAGCAGTCCTATCCAAAGCTGCTTGCGCATGATGACGCCCTCCCTGACGAGGGGTAAGTTCTTACCTGTTTGTGACAGGCTAGGGGTGCAACCTGGGCAAAATCTCGGCGTTAAGCTGTCCCTAGGTGAGCCCGCCGACGATGCCGATCATCGGCCAGAAACGATCATCCGCCCGCCAGATGCCCACCAGGGAGTTCCTGTCGGGCCTCGGGCATCACCCCTCCCGCCGGTCGTTCCGTCGAACGGACGGGCGCTGTAGGTCATTCTGCAAGGCCCGACGGGAATTGGTGACCGATGAACATTTGCAGCCAATTAGATGCTTCGCCGTAGGTGCGCCCGAAGCGACATTGTTTGGGTCGGCTGCTACTCATATTTAAGGAGGACATTGCAAGCGGGCGGGTGGGCCGCTGCAACCGAAAAAAGAAGAACGGCCATGAACGGTTATCCGCCTCGAAAGCCTAAATCCGCCAGACGCGTTGCGTTTTCGAAATGGGCATTTGTCGGAGCCATCGCGGGCGCGGCCCTCATTTCCGCTTGCAGCCAGCCCTCGGATTCGCAACAGACGGCGGAGCAGCATCAGCCGGCCGATGAGCAGGCGCGCAAGGATGCCGACGAGAAGGCCTGGGCCGACGCTGAAAAGACCAACACCGCCGCGGCATATACGGCGTATCTGCAGAACTTCGGCGCCGGCGCGCACGTATCGGAGGCGAGCCAACGCATCGTCGCGCTCAACGAGGCGGCCCGCAAGGCGGCGGACGAAAAGGCCTGGGCGGACGCCGAGAAGGCCGGCACCGCCGCGGCCTATACGGCATATATTCAAAATTTCGGCGGCGGCGCGCATGTGGCGGAGGCGCGCCAGCGCGTCAGCGAGCTCAGTCGCAAGGAGGCCGACGACAAGGCCTGGGCCGACGCGGTGCGCACTGGTACCGCCGCGGCACTCACCGCGTATACTCAGAACTTCAGCTCCGGCGCGCACGTGGCCGAGGCGCGCCAGCGGCTTGCTGCGCTCGATGAGCAAGCACGCAAGGAGGCCGATGAGAAGGCCTGGGCCGACGCCGAGAAGGCCGGCACCGCCGCGGCATTCACTGGCTATGTTCAGAAGTTCGGCTCCGGCGCGCACGTGGCCGAGGCGCGCCAGCGCGCTGCTGCGCTCGATGAGCAAGCACGCAAGGAAGCGGACGAGAAGGCCTGGGCCGACGCTGCGAAGGCCGGCACTGCCGGGGCATTCACTGGCTATGTTCAGACGTTCGGCTCCGGCGCGCACGTTGCCGAGGCGCGCCAGCGCGCCGCCGCGCTCGAGACGCAAGGGCGCAAAGAGGTGCCTGCCATCGATGTTCAGAAAACGTGTAAGGCTGCCGCCGGTGTGATGGTCAGCCTGATGGGCGGGACCACCACCGAGCAGGACGTCAATGCGTGCCTCGACTCCGAGCAAAAGGCGCGCGATCAGATCGTCAAGGACCGGGCGACGTATTCCTCCGCCGACAAAGCGCTGTGCATGCGAGCGGATGTTTATCTCCCGAGCTATGTGGAATGGCTCACCTGCCTCGAGATGGAACGGGATGTGAGAAAGATGGAGCGAGACGATCAGTTCGGGTCGGGTCCCTACACGCTGCCCAAGGTGAGCCCGGCCATCAACCCAGCCGCGACACGCCAATCACAACGAGGACGCGAGCCAGCATCTTCGCGCCGGAAGGGTTCGGGTCTCGCAATTTATTAGGTACAGGGCCATTTTGTTCTCTCGCGCGTCGGCCGCGCGCATAATGTCTCGAAAAGATTTTAGCCGCCCGTCGAACGGACGGATGCCGTAGTCAAACGGCGCTGTCCCACGGCAACGCTTCGGTAATTTGGCGCGTCAACCATTCTGGCCGTTGGGTTTTGGGTCACGGCAAACCACAGCAGCTGCCGCCGTCGATGGCCAAGGACAAGAAACGCATAGAGTTGTTGAAAGGCAATTGTCCCAAGGGAGAGTCAATGATGAAGCGCTCTCTAACCGGTATCGCCAGCGTGGGCATCTTGGCTGTGACCGTTGGGGTGGAGACGGCGAATGCACAGTCCTATCGTCGCTACGGCCCTGCTCGAACCTATACCTCGCAAGGCTACACCCCCCAAAGCAGCGGCTCTGTTCGCCGCCAGGGCGTTCCGCGCACTGTTCCGTTTTCCGACCCGAACAGTCCGGAAGCCACAGGCGGTGGTAGTCTTGGCTACAATCGAGTCGTCCCGCACTGGTGAGAAACCGCAGTATTGACCACAGCAATCGCGGGGGAGACATTGGTGCGTGCGACGAACTCGGTTTGCGCCCCACGTCTGCAGCGTACGGGTGTACGCTTGATGGCGGTTACGAGGGCCGCAATGTTTTCATGGAGGAAGCTATGACACGGCTAGCGCTGGCAGTCGTATTGGCTGCGCTTTCAATCAGTTCGGCAGTGGCGCAAGCGCCGGCAACATGCGAGAGCAAGGCGATCGGAAAAGACGGCAAATCGCTCGCGGGAGCGGCGAAGAACAGCTTCATGGCCAAATGCAAGCGCGAGGCATGCGAGCCCAAGGCGGTTGGATCGGACGGCAAGGCACTCAAGGGCGCCGCCAAAAATAGTTTTATGGCGAAATGTCAGAGGGAGCAGGCCTGAACCTGGCTGCTCTTTATCACTGCGCTTCGAGCTGTTTGACGAGCGCAGCGAGATGTGGAGGGACAGTCGCCTCAAGCGTGTCGTATTGGTCCCTGAGCGATCGCCCAATTGCGGCGAGCCCAACGTATCTGTCGAGGGCGGGATTCACGTTAGTTGGAACGGCACAGGGAACGATACGGCGACGTATCCAATAGTCGATTCGATCAGCTGCACGCATGAGTATCTTGCCCCTTGAGGAAGGGCCATCATTGACCATCGGGCGTTAATGAATGACACGCGATTTCGTTTCAATTTTCCCTTTTCGATCTGGGAAGCTGGTGAACGCATGACCGATAAAGCAGACACTTAGCGACGGTTGGTTGTGACGCATCAATTTGGTCGCTGTTGGAGGCACAGCGAACATGAATGGACGTGTCGCGTCGGCCAATTCGGTCGCGTCTGACCCAATAAGAGAAGTCGACGAGTGTTCTGAACCTTGTGGTTCCCACGGGATGCATTTCGTACTCGCCTCCGAGCTCGAACTGATCGCTCGGAAGGGGTAAGGAAAGTCATCATGCTGGAGCACCTCAATCCCACTCCACAAAAACCGAGCCGGGTGGTCGTGCTCGGCGCCTACGGCTTCGTCGGCGGCACCTGTGCGCGCCTACTGGTGGCGCGCGGCGTTCCGGTGCTTCCGCTCGACAAGGACGACATCGACCTGATGGCGTCTGGAGCGGCCGAGCAATTGCAGACGCGGCTCGCGCCCGACGACGCGATCCTCGTCGTCTCCGCGCGCGCGCCCTGCAAGGACACCGGCATGATGGTCGACAACATCCGTATCATGCATGCGGTCTGCACGGCGCTTGAGCGCTCGAGCGTCAACCACGTCGTCTATTTCAGCTCGGACGCGGTCTACAGCGACGCGCCTGTCCCGCTGACCGAAGAATCGCGGACCGAGCCCGGCTCCATGCACGGCACCATGCACCTCGCGCGCGAGCTGATGCTCAAGGCCACCGTCAAGGCGCCACTCGCGGTGGTGCGTTCGACCTTGATCTACGGCGAGGGGGATCCGCACAACGGCTACGGGCCCAACCGCTTCCGCCGGCTGGCGGCGGCAGGGCAGGAGATCGTGCTGTTCGGCGAAGGCGAGGAGCGGCGCGATCACGTGCTGGTCGATGACGTGGCCGAAATCGTCCGCCGCGTGATCGAGCATCGCAGTCGGGGGACGCTCAACATCGCAACCGGCGAGGTCTACAGCTTTCGGGACATCGCGGAGCGCGTCGCCGCCATGGCCAAGCCCGTGGTGGCGGTGCGCGGCACGCCGCGGCAGGGAGAGATGCCGCACGGCGGCTACCGACCGTTCGACATCGCGGCCTGCCGCCGCGCTTTTCCGGATTTCCGCTATACGTCGCTCGCTGACGGCTTGAACCAGGTGCGCGACGGCGGGCAGCGAAATGCATGACGCCATTCCATCATCGCCCGCCTCCGCAGCGAATCGCGTCAGAGCAACGGAAAAGACCGCCAAGGCGCTCGGTCTCACGATGCCGATCTCGCTACTCGGCCGCGCCGACGAGGTCATCGAATAAAAGAGGGGCTGTTTGTTGCGCTGCTATGGCCGGTGATGGCGGCGATCTCGGGTATGGTGCAGCCGATTAGCGGGCAGTCGTGTGTAGGATCATCAGAGGGGCCGATGATGAAACAGATCGTACTTCTGCTTGTCACGGCCGGAAGCCTTTCATTCGCGCCAAATCCTTCTCACGCGCAAAGTCTCATGTCGCCATGTATGCTTGTTTGTGAGCCGCCAGCTAAGCTTAATACGCAGAATTGCTCTTGCGAAGAATCAACGCGCACTCAAACCAAGCACTGCGCTGTCGTTTGCCCAAACCCAGACCAAAAGTTAGATCTCAAGCGATGTCGCTGCATTAGGAAGTAATAGCGTCAATTCCGGCAACTGGGTGATTGCCGCCTAAACCCGACATTAGGCCGCCGTTGGAACAGATTTGTGGAATATCGGCATCTGAAGCTCAACCCGCCTTGATGTTTGCCTCCCGAATAATGCGGCCGAACTCGTTATATTGTTTCCTTAAAAGAGCGGCGAAATCAGCGCCGCACATCCAGGCGGGATAGAGGCTCTGGGCGACCAGCTTCGCCTTGACTTCAGGGATCCGCATTGCCGCCGCAAACCAGCCGGTGAGTTCCGAAACTGTTTCGTTGGGCGTCTTCGCCGGCGCGAACAACCCGTTCCAATTGTCGGCCTCATAGCCCTTGAAGCCGGACTCAGCAACGGTCGGCACGCTTGGCAATGATTCGCTCCTGGTTCGCGAGGCGCTAGCGAGTGCGCGCAACTTGCCCGCCTTCAACTGCGCCGCAACGCCTGAGTAGGGCAAGAAGACCGCGGTCACATGCCCGCCGAGCAGCGCATTAACGGCAGGAGCATCGCCCGGATAGGGGATGAACGCAATTTCGACGTTGGCAGCGCGCTTGAGCATTTCGAATGCGATGCGCGAAAGGCCCGCCGGAATACTCGCCAGCGTCAGGGAACCGGGCTTGGCACGCGCCGCGTCGAGCCAATCGGCGAACGTACGGTAGGGCGATTCACTGTTGACGACGACGATTATCGGCGTGCTTACGAGTTGGCAAATTGGCTCGAAGCTGGTTAGCGGATCGTAGCTCAGCTTTTGCAGATGCGGGGCGATAAGAAATGCGGTTGAAGTGATCAGCAAGGTGCTGCCGTCGGGTGCAGCGCGGGATACAGCTTCGGTTCCGATGACTGCACTCGCACCAGGGCGGTTCTCGGTCAATAAGGTGACGCCCTCAGTACGGCTGATCTGCTCACCCAGAATACGAGCAAGGATGTCGGCGGTGCCGGCAGCCGGGTATGGAACGACAATCTTGACAGTTCTCGCAGTTTGCGACCACGCACCGGTCAGTCCGAGAAGGATAGAAAGAGCGCCAGCCGCAACCAGACAGGGAGATCGACGGCTGGGAAGTTTCATGATGATGCCCCCTAAATGCGTTGTGAGCCTACCAGTGTCCCGCGGACGGTTCGAGAGCTTTGCCTCTGGACGTCCGTCCCTGGCACGAAGCGGTGGATCGCTGCTGTGCCAAAGTTCGGACGCTATCGGAGGTGAAGCGGACATGCCGCGACCGCCGGCGCCGTATCGATCCGACGCGACTGACCCAACTGCGACATAGGCCAGATTGAAATCCCGCAGTGCAGCGGTCTCCCGTCGCATCGTTTGTGCTATCCTTGGTCGGAAGCACCGAAGACGCCGCAGCGGCCGATCTCGATTCAGAACGATTCAGGTCTGGCCCAAAGACTTGCTGGCTGGCCTGCGGCAGGCTGAGCGTCGGTAAACCAAGCGTCGTGACAGGGGAGGAAATCCCGATGTTCCGCATAAGCCCGGCGCGACTTCATTACCTGCGGGCGCCCCTGCTGCTATTGGCTCATGCGCCCGCAGCTCGGCCACACAGTCGCACATCTCGGAGGACTGCCATGACCCTCAATCGAGCGTGGTTGTTGCTTGCCGCATGCCTCATGACCCCAATCACCACCGCGTCGGCGAATGTGGTGACCGATTGGGACGAGAAAGCCGTCGCCTTCATTCAGCCGCGGATGGTGCCGCCGGTGGCTTACCGGGCAATGGCGATCCTGCATATCGCGATGTTCGATGCGCTGAATTCGATCGAGCCGCGCTATCGGCCCTATTACGCCCAACTTCCGGCAACACAGGGCACATCGAAAGACGCCGCGGCTGCGGCTGCGGCAGGCGCCGTGCTGATAAACTTTCTTCCCGAGATCGCCTCCGATATCCAGGCGGCGTTGCAAAGCTATCTGGCGGCAATCCCCGACAGCGAGGCCAAGTCGAACGGCATCAAGCTCGGCGAGGTGGTCGCCGCGAAGACGCTGGAGGCGCGCGCCAGCGACGGATCGTCGGCGCCGGATGCCTATCGGCCGGTGACGAGGCCCGGCCTCTATATCCCAACCGCGTTCACCGTTACTCCGCAATGGCCGGACCTCACGCCGTTCGCGATGACGAGCCCGTCCCAGTTCCGCCCAAAGCCGCCGATCGCGCTCGAGAGCGAGCAATGGGTCAAGGATTACAACGAAATCAAAGAGCTCGGTGCGAAGAACAGCAGCAAGCGGTCGCCGCAACAGACCGAAGACGCGCGATTTTGGCTCCTGACCGGGCCGCTGAGCACGCATCCGCTGTACCGCCAAATCGCAATTCGAAAAGAGATGTCAGTCATCGACAGCGCTCGCTTCATGACGGTGACCACCGCGGCGGAGGCGGACGCCGCGATCGCCGTCATGGATGCCAAGTACAAATACGCGTTCTGGCGTCCAATTACCGCCATCCGCAACGGCGATATCGACGGCAACGACGCGACCGAGCGCGAGGCAACCTGGCAGCCGATCGACAACACACCGATGCATCCCGAATATCCATGCGCCCACTGCATCATCAGCTCTGCTGTTGCGAGCGCCACCGAAGCGATGCTCGGCACGGCCGACATTCCCGAAGTAGCCATGACCAGCCCGACGGCGCCTGGGGTGACGCATCGCTGGACGAATCTTAATGCCTATGCGGACGAGGTCGCTGCCGCTCGCATCTTTGCGGGTTTCCATTACCGGTTCTCGACCATCGTGGGTCAGGACATGGGCCGACAAATCGGCGTCCATACGGTCAAGACGATCATGCAGCCGCTGGGAGCAACTCGGTGATCCGAGCAAGTTTGTCAGACCCGGTGTAATGGGTTTCGCTGCGCTCGACCTGTGAAGTGGTGGGGTTCCGTCTCTATCTAGCGCGCAGTAAACCGACCGGCGTCCAGGGCGGGATGGGAGAAGCCATGTCCCACATGAGGCGACGCGAGTTCATCACCCTGCTGCGCAGCGCAGCAAAGGTATGGAGAAGACGATGAGGCGCTTCACGCTCTTGCTGTTGGTGGCGCTGCTTGGCGGAACAGATCGCGTGGCGGCTCAGGAAACCGTGGAGACACGAGGCATCACGTCGGTAATAAAAATCGACGAGGTTATCTTCGGCCACCTGACTGAGCTTAACGGTAAGTTCAAATTACGCGCCACCGAACTCACGTTTGCCCCAGACGGCTATGTCGGAGTCCATCACCACATTGGGCCCGGAATTCGATATGTGATTTCCGGCGAGCTCACATTCGCTGAGGGAGGCCAGGAGACGGTCTATAAAGCTGGCGAGTACTATTTTGAGACCGGGAACCTCGTCCACACCGCGCAGAATAAGACAAACCTGCCGCTTCGCCTATTGGTCGTGGAGATCCTTCCGAAAGATTGGACGGCCCCCGCGATGATTGCACCTAGGTCACAATGAGTACGCCTTTCGAACGGCCAAAGCGCTCGGGCTGAGGATCCCGGAATAGTTTCTGTCACTCGCCGACGAGGTGATCGAATAGCGCTGGCTTTTTTTGCTGCGGTGCGTTGCGACGCACCAATTCGGTCGCTGTCGGACGTAAAGCGGACATGGGGAGCGGATGGCTCGGCGCGAGTCCCGCGCGAGAGCCCCCTCCTCCATTCCATAACCTGTCATTCTGCGAATCAGTCGAGCGCTGTTCTCCCCGCGTTGGCCTTCGTCGTCGCTTTCCGTGCCAAACCGGACTCATGCTGGCTTGCCAAGTCCCTCCTCCTTCAAATCAAGTAGCTTGATCCCAATCGTTTCCGCCGAAGTGCCTCAGCACGTCACGCGATATATCCGCCATCAATCGTCAGGCTTGAGCCGGTAATGAAGCCGGCTCTTGCGCTGGCAAGATAGGCGACCAATCCAGCCACCTCGTCCGGCTCACCCATGCGTCCGAGCGGCACGAGGGGTTTCACCATCTCGACGTGACCAGCTGTCATGTCGGTGGCTGTAGGGCCGGGCTGGACGTTGTTTACGGTAATCCCGCGAGGGGCAAGATCGATCGCCACTCCGCGGACCAGGGACGCAATAGCGCCCTTCGTCATCGAATAGACGCTAGACCCAGGAAATGCGGTCCTGACGGCTGTGTTGCTGCCGATGACGATGATTCTTCCGCCGTCTGTCAGATGGGGTGCGGACGCCTGGATCGCGACGAAGACGCCGCGCACATTCGTCGCCAGCATCCGGTCGAAGTCTTCAAGGGCAAACGTGTCCACCGCGCCGCGTATCAAAATACCTGCGTTGACGACCAGAACGTCGAGGCGGCCGAAGCGTGCAACCGTCTGCGCTACGGCGTCCCTCACCGCCTCCGGATCCGCGCTGTCGGCCTTGATTATGATCGCCGAAACGCCCAGCGCCTCTGCTGCTCGGGCGGTCTCAGCTGCCTTATCCGGCGATTTGACATAGGTCAGGGCGACCGACGCGCCGTCCGCAGCAAGTTGTTTCACGATCGCAGCGCCAATGCCTCTCGATCCACCGAATACAAGCGCGACTTTATCCGTAAGCCGAGGTTCCTTACCCATCATTCTCTCCATTATTGATCGATTAGTCCAGAACAGTTCATGCCAGCCCCCCACATCTGTGTCAACGACCTACCGGCTTCTCAATCCGGCAATCGCGAAGGCGACCGTGTCGCGAAGAGTGCGGGCGCTTTCCCCGGCTTTTGCCGCGACCTGAAGCCCCAACATCGTCGTCTCCACGAACCGGGCGGCACGCTCGACGTCGACAGTCTCGCCGATCTCGCCTGCGGCCCGTGCGTCTTGCAATCGTTCAACCAGCGCCTTGTGCAGCAAGCCGCCGCTTTTGACGCGAAGCGCGGCCAACTCCGCGTCGGCGCTTCCAAATTCACAGATGGCACCGACACCCATGCAGCCCTTTTCGCGCGTGGCCCTATTCGAGGAAGTCACGCCGATAAGCAAAGCTTCGATTCCGGCGAGGGGCGACGCGATCGATCGGAGCCGCTTAATGTGCCCGGCAACGCTCTCCAGTTGATATCTCTCGAGCGCTTCAACATAGAGGCGCCGTTTATCGCCGAAAGTGTCGTACATACTTTGCCTGCCGATCTTCATCGCCTGCAGCAGGTCATCGGTTGAAGTTGCAGCGTAGCCTTTCGACCAGAAGACGGACATTGCCCGCTCCACGGCTATACCGCGATCGAATTCCTTCGGTCTCGCCATGAGGCATGGCTAGGATAATTTGGATTTATCTGTCAAGAACTCGATTGCGGCTCGATCAAGCGATCAAGTGTGATCGGGAATCTGCGCACGCGGACTCCGGTCGCATGCCAGACTGCATTCCGGCGCGCTGGCACCATGTCGGGGTCGAGCAGCCAACGAAATTCGATCTCGTCATCAATCTCAACACCGCGAAAACATTCGGACTGACGATTTCGCCTGCCCTACTCGGACGCGCCGACGAGGTGATCGAGTAACATTGCGATTTTGCTGCACTGCATATGTCGCCTAATGTGCAGGGTTTCGGATGCCGGCCATGCAGGAGAAGCCAAGTGCACGGTGGCCGGCGTCCGATACACAATCGTGTGGCTTCGACCTCCTCGTCGCGACTGACCCACTGCGGTCATAGGCTGGATCGAAATCCCGCATTGCAGCGATCTTCTGCGCCACCGTGGTGTGCCATCATTGGGTTTGGAAGCAGCGGGGGCCGGCAGCGCCCCACGCAGATTCAGAACGATTCAGGTTTAGGAAAAGTTCTTCGAGAAGGGCCAGCCCACGAAGGAACGTTGCGTTCGGCCGTCGTCCTATTCCGCGGCAGCGGCTAACATCCCGGCCATCAAGAATGTGAATCCCAGAGCCAACCAAAGGAGTTCAGGTTGATTTAACACGAACATAACGCGACACCCACTTTCGGATTAAACGCCGCCTGAGTTGCCCACGGGCGCGCCCCAACGCGCCCCCGGCCGCGCGGAGTACCCAGGGTCAAGCCCCAACGCCGCATTTGGCGTTGCCGAAGGCGCGGGGCTTGACTGCAAAAGCGCGGACCGAGCGATCATCAATGTTGCCCGATACACCTCCTCGCGGTTCGTCCCGATCACATTGCAGGCTGCGAAGAGTCTCAGTAGCCGTGCCGCACTGCCCGCCGGTTGGCGCGCCTATGCACGCCGGCAACGCTTCCAGCGCTAAGTGGCTGCCCCACTCGGGCATCCGCACTGTCTAGGGACAATGACAAACCTTTATTTTGGGATTGATGAAGCAAAATAGGAGCTGCGCACAGTACAGCAGCACCCAGTAGAGTTGCTCCAATCATGCTCATCTTTTTCATCACGTCCTCCTGATTAGAAGCGCCCCTTAGAGGTACAATGCCCGCTTGTACGGCCGCGGTCTGAGCAAAATTGCTCACTCGGAGGGCGCGCCAGCTGACAAAAGCCGGCGGGGTCACCCGCCGTAATGCAAGGGGACATACCCATGACGCCCGAAGCGCTCGCGTCGTGCCGAACCTCAAGACCGCGAAGCTCCTCGGCATGACGCTGCCACCCTCGATCCTGTTGCGCGCCAACGAGGGGATCGAATGACCGCTACTGGCACACCGCGTCGTTTCGCTGCGCTGCCAATGTTTGGACGCTATCGGAGTAAAAGCGGACATTGCGCGTGCATCGCGGGCGTGTCGATCCGAAGCGATTGACCCGAAGCGGTCATAGACAGGGCGAAATCCCGCAGTGCAGCGATCTCCTCTGCAACGTGCTATCGTCTAGGTTGGAAGCACGGGCCTCGGCAGCGCCCAGGAGCGTGGAGGATACCATGACCATCCCACGCCGACACTTGCTCTCACGTCGCGGCTTTTGTCTGTGCTGCCTCGCTCCAGCGGCGTTCGCCGCAACGGGAGGCTGGCTCACGCCGCGGGAGGTCTTCGCAGAGGCGCGCGGCATCGTCAGCCTGATCAAGGACAGCGCCGCGGTATCGCCCATCGTTACGCACAAGCTGCGAAACGATATCAGCGTGCTCGAGGGCTCCGGCGGAAACATCGCCGTCTTGACCGGCCCTGACGGCAAAGTGCTTATTGATGCCGGTATTGGCGTATCGCGCCCTCAAATCACCAAAGCTCTTGCCGGTCTTGGCGCCGACCCGATCACGCACCTGATCAACACGCACTGGCATTTCGATCATGCCGACGGCAACGTATGGCTGAATTCCGTCGGGGCAAAGATCATTGCTCATGAAAACACGCGCAAGCATCTGTCCGAGGTGCAACGCGTCGAGGATTGGGACTATAATTTTCTTCCGCTGCAAACAGGCGGGCTTCCAGGCGAGGTTTTTTCAAGCGAGCACAAACTAAAGCTCAACGGCTCGTCCATCAGCCTGAAATATTATCGCCCCGCTCACACTGACGGCGATATTTCCGTCACTTTTGGTGAAGCGGACGTCCTACATGCGGCCGACACGTATTGGAACGGTATTTATCCGTTCATCGACTATTCGACGGGCGGCGGCATCGACGGCATGATCGCGGCATCCGACGCTAACCTTGCGGCAACGACGGACAAGACCATCATCATTCCAGGACACGGGAAGCCCGTCAGCAACAGAGGCGAACTCAAGGAATTCCGCGACATGCTGGTCGCAATCCGGGAGAACGTGGCCGCGCTCAAAAGGCAAGGAAGATCGCGAGACGAGACGGTCGCAGCAAAGCCGACCGCTGCCTTCGACGCTAAGTGGGGCAACTTCGTCATCGACCCCGACTTCTTCACCAGGTTGGTTTACCAAGGCGTGTGAGCATGGCGGGTCGTCCCGCGG
>Ga0209240_1000825_pt1 | contig 12602 bp, 17 predicted proteins | sample GraSoi_2013_80cm_FD_185828 | JGI IMG/M metagenome (GOLD analysis project Ga0209240, IMG submission 185828) | Grasslands soil microbial communities from the Angelo Coastal Reserve, California, USA - Sample 9_17_2013_80cm (SPAdes) (version 2) | ecosystem: Environmental > Terrestrial > Soil >...
AAGAGTCACGGCCAACAGAAGCTGCCAGACGGAGACTGACGCTGCAGTGAGCGTCAATGCCTCGGTCCGGAACCTCCAGATGGCGCCAGCGGTGCTGTGATGCACTGTGATCATGACCCGGTCGATGGCGTAGGGATTGTTGCGATGGTTGCGAGCCGAGTTCCGTGGCATGGCCAGTCACCCCGCCAACTGTGCAGGCTGGCATTCGGGGCATGGCCGGGCAGCGACGGCGCCGTTGCCGAAGACTCGGACGACGCGACCCTTGTCACCGCAGGCAAGACAGGTCTGCTCGCTGATCGGTACAAACGCAGGACTGCGGACGGCTGACGTACCTTTGCTGAGCTGCCGGCGCTTCGAAATCACGCATTGGGCCAGGCGGACGACGAGCCAGGCGATCGCGGCCAGCACGACGGCTGATGCCAGGCTGACCGCCGCGATGCGAATCACGTCGAGGATGACGCGACCGATCTCGACGATTGCCGGGGCGACCTTGACGGCCAAGAAGACAGCGACAATCAGTACGACGACGGCTGCTAAGCCCGCGCCGCCGGCGTCGCTGTTGTTGCAGCAGGACGGCTTACACATGACTGGCCGCCTGTCCGCTGGTAGCGTTGTTCACGCCACTCACCTCTTTCTCAAAGGCTTGGGATGGGTTTGATGTGGCTGGCCGGGCCAGGGAAATGCGCTTTCTCCAGGCCCGGCATCGCGTTACTGAGTGGTTGAGAACCCGGTCTCCCCGATGCCGTGCGGCGCGGGGCGGTCCTCGATGACGCAGCCGAGCATGAGCAAGTAGTGCTCAGCGGTTTCCATGCACGTGAGCACTTCGGCGATGCGGTCTTGCAATGCCGGGTCTGGGAGGCTGGCCTCCTTGTCGTAGATGGCGGCGAGGACTTCGGAGCCCACTTGGTAGGCGTGGCTGAGCGCATCTATGCCGATGCCGATGAGCGCCTGCGCTTCGCGTTGCCGAAGCTTTCGCACACCGTGTTCGGGAATCTTGCGCTCTGTTCTGGTTGCTCCGGGGAGCTGGGAAACGCTGCCACTCGCCGCCGATAAGACCGGGCTGTCAGGCGGCCTTGACCTGGCTGGAACCATGGATCGCGGCAGCGCGGTAAGCGACGCCGTCGCGGCCGTTGTTGACCCATGGAATCGCCTCCAGCTCCGAGAACTGGACAGGGTGACCCTGGCTCACCTTGGGCTGATCACCAGTCACCGTGACCCGGATCACCTCCCCGCGCTCGGAATCGAGGGCGAGCACCTCCACAACCCACACGGGTCGCTTCGTCTGCTTGTCCACTTTCTGCTGGGTACCGCCGAACTCGGTCTTCGGCTCGGGGTCCTTCGTCACCGTGAAGGCCACCTTCGACGTGTCGAGCACCAGACGCATGATCACCACTTCCTTTCTGCGGCGGTCCCGTTGACGGGACCATTGCCTGCGAGGCCGGGATTGGCCACCTCTCCAATCTGCCGACAACACGCGGGACGCCGTAACTCCCAGAAGGACCAGCCAGGACAAGTTAGGATGGTCTTAAGTCGTCCCTAGACGTCCTTGGAGTAAATGGCGGTGCTAAACGACCGGTTACGCGATGCGTTAATGGTGGCCAGGGTCACCCAGGAGGACCTAGCCGCTGACCTGGGAGTTAGTCCCAAAACGGTCGAGCGCTGGATCACTCAAGCGCGCACGCCGTACCCGCAGTTCCGCCATCGGATCTCAGTCCTGGTGCAGAAGGATGAACAGTGGCTCTGGCCTGAGGGGCTACTCGGGTCGGCGCCGCGAGCAGATCACGGAGTCGGAGATCGTCCGGATCTACCCTTACCGCGCGGATGTGCCGGACGAGTTGTGGGCCAGGCTGTTCGAGAACGCGGTCGACAACGTCGGCATCCTGGTCTACTCGGGGTTCTTCCTCGCAGAGCAGCACGTACGGCAGATCGAGCTACTGAAGCGAAAGGCCGACGACGGAGCGTCGGTCCGGATTCTGCTAGGTGATCCGGACTCGCAACCGGTTGCCCTTAGAGGCCGGGAAGAGGACATCGGCGACGCGATTGCCGCGAAAATCCGGAACGTTCTCCTCGCGTACTACCGACCTTACGCTACCCACCCTGGCATCAAGATCAAATTGCACTCGACAACCCTGTATAACTCGATCTACTGGTTTGACGACGACATGCTCGTCAACACCCACGCCTACGGTGTGCCAGCGCATTTCGCGCCAGTCCTGCACCTGCGACACCTCAGTTCAGGGACGCTCTTCCAGACCTACGCGCGGAGCTTCGATCGGGTGTGGGACCAGACTGGCAAGGAGTGGACGGGCCAGGAGGTGATGCAGGTTGGCCGAGAGAATTGACTACCTCAACGACCCCGCAGCACCGAAGGCCAACAGTCTTGTCCCGTCGGCGAACGTGATCGTAGTCAACGACAGAGGCGAGGTCCTCATGATTCGCCGGACCGACAACGGCAACTGGGCTGTACCCGGCGGGGCAATGGATCTTGGAGAGTCGATCGCTGAGGCTGCGATCCGCGAGACCGAGGAGGAGACGGGGATCGTCTGCGAGATCACCGGCCTTATCGGGATCTACACCGATCCGAAACACGTAATTCGGTACACCAGCAACGAGGAGGTGCGGCAGGAGTTCTCGGTGGTTTTTACTGCGAGACAGGTTGGCGGCGTGCTCACGCCGAGCAGCGAGTCTGCCGATCCGCAGTGGGTCGCTGTTGACGTGATATCCGGCCTAGCCATGCATCCTTCGATGCGTCAACGACTGCTGCATTTCCTGGATAAGCGCCCAAATCCCTACCTCGGGTGAACCGCTAGCAGCTCCTCCACGGACGCAGCCGTGGCTAGGATCTGTGGAGCCGCAAGCTCGACGAACCGCGTCACCACATCTTCCGGCCCGTAACGCCCGCGAATCTCAACCAGTCGATCGGCCGGCCGCACGTAGTCACCATCGGGGCCTGTTGTCATGTCGCAATACAGCAAGGCAGCGGTCAGCTGGGGACCACCTGGCGCGAACTCCGCCGCCAGGATCGAACCGAATCCGCGGATGTCGGCCTCGATTGGGCACAGGAGTGATACGCCACCAAGCCAATAACTGCTTCGTCAACCTTGGAAGCCCGTAGATACCTGGCTCCATCCAGGGGGTGAAAGCCCGTATCAACTAGTCGTGGTGCATACCCAACGTCATGAAGCCAGGCCGCAGTGACAAGGTCGTCAGACAACCTGAGCCGCTCAGCGACCCACCTCGCCCGCCGAGCAACTGCCGTGACGTGCTTCCAACGGCGAGGCAGCACATCTTCCAGCTCCGTCCTGGCCAGTTGGCGCGCGGTATCGACACTCACCATTGACTGACTGTACCGGCCCAGGACGCATGCGCGGATGGCCGCGAACGCCGCCGGACGACGTCTCCCCCACGCGAAGAGCTATCACGAAATTCCGTTCATCTTGACGAGGCCGGTCCACGCCCAAGAGGCACGAGCAGTCAGGGTCGGCCGAATGAGACGCACGTGCATCATCCAAGCGCCGTGAGCCGACCTCGGCGATGGCTGTGAACGACCCGGCTTGGGCTCATCCGCCGATGGCAAGGGCGACGAGGGTATCGATCGCAGTTTCGAACGGACGGGGATCCCGAAGTACCTGGGCGAGTAGAAGTCCTCCTTGGAGCGTGGCGAGCAGAGTAGTGGCGAGGTCGTCCGGGTCGATGCCGGAGGGGAGCTTGCCGTCGGCATGAAGGGATCTGAGTCCATCGCCGATGGCGGCTGCCCACTGATCGAACCCTGCCGCGATGCGCGCTCGGGCCTCGGGGTCACTCTCGGCGAGCTGACCGACGAGCGAGCCAAGGGGGCAGCCCCCCTTTGCCTCGGTGCGCTTCGCTGCGGTGATCACCATGCTCCGCCAGTCCTCGACTCCGTTCGCGCTGCTGAGCGCTTGCCCCTGGTGACTGACGATGGTGTCGGCTTGGTAGTCGATGACCGCCTGCACGAGTTCGTTCTTGTCGGGGAAGTAGTGGTACATCTGAGAGCCGCTGACTTCCGCCGCCGCCTTGACGTCTTCCAAGGTGGTGCCCGCCACCCCGCGCTCATGGATGAGGGCGGCGGCCTCCTCCACGATTCGTGCCCGGGTGCGCGCTCCCTTGGCGGTGAGCCTCGGCCGGTCACTCGTCTCGCTGACCATGCACCCATATTAGCAGGATTTTGAGTTTGACAACCCAGTCCCATACTGTCAGAGTGAGTTGCGCAACTCATTCTGGAGCGAGGGGACGACGTCACGTGACTGACCTGAAGGGGAAGACAGCTCTGGTAACGGGCTCGACGAGCGGGATCGGCAAGGCGACGGCCATCGCCCTGGCCGCCCGCGGCGCTCACGTGCTGGTAGTGGGACGCGATGAGCAACGAGCCCAAGATGTGGTCGCCGAGATCGAAGGCAGCGGCGGCAGCGCAGCGTTCCGGCTCACTACGTTGAGCGACCTCGAATCGGCCCGGGACCTGGTCGAGTGGGCCACTGAGGCAGGCGACGGTCATGTCGACATTCTCATCAACAACGCTGGCGTCGCCTTGCTCGGACCAAGCAGCGCAGCTACCGAAGCAGAGTTCGACGCGAGTTTTGCACTGAACGTCAAGGTTCCGTTCTTCCTCGTCGCGGCCCTGGCGCCAGCCATGGCCGAACGCGGATGGGGCTCGATCGTCAACGTCTCCACGATGGTCGCGAGCTTTGGACAGGCCGGCATGGCTCTGTATGGCGCCAGCCGAGCGGCTCTCGAACTGTTGACGAAGGCCTGGGCCGCCGAATACGGCCCGAGTGGTGTTCGGGTCAACGCCGTTGCCCCCGGTCCGACGCGCACCCGCATGATGGAAGCAGTCCCCGAGGAGATGGTGAATCATCTCGCAGCACTAGCACCAGCAGGTCGCGTAGCTGAGCCCGACGAACTTGCTGCGGCGATCGTCTTCCTCGCCAGTGATGATGCCAGCTTCGTCCACGGCGTCACTCTTGCGGTCGATGGAGGCCGGGTAGCGACGTAACGCCTGTCGGCGGTGACGTTTAAGAGTGAAGACCTAGAACACAGATCACAACTCAGAACTGAGGAGTATCCACATGAGCGCATACGTAGTTGTCGAATTCACCGTCAAGGACCCGGATGTTTATCGTGAGAAATACGGCCCCAACGCTGGGCGGACGGCCAAAGAGTACGGAGGCGAGGTTCTCGCCAACGCTAACTGGGAGATCCTGCACGGCGATGGCTCGCTCACTTCAGGGGCACTCATGCGGTTTCCCGACCATGAGACGGTCATCAAGTGGTACAACTCGCCTGAATATCAGCAGCTGATCGATGTCCGAAGTGTCGCGATGGATGCCCGGTTTAGCTTGCTCGACGGCCTCCCTAGCTGATCGAGGTGGCTCCATAGGAAGGGTGGCACTCAGATGGCATCAGATCTAGATTCCCGAACTGCACTCGTAACGGGCGAGAACCTGTCCGATGGGAGAAGCGAATGAGCAAGTTCGACGCCCAGTTCGCGGGTCGGCTGGACGGTCAGACCGTGCTAGTCACCGGCACCAAGGGCGGTATCGGCCACGAAACCGCCCAAGGCATTGGGAATAGTGGGGCGACTGTGCTGGTGCACGCCCGTCGTGTCGACGACGCCCAACGCGCTGTCGACCTACTGGTCAACAACGGCAACGGCAAGGGCCAGTACCTGCCCGTAGCCGGAGACCTCGGATCTCTGGCGGGTGTTCGGGAACTCGTCGACGCTGTGCACGAGGCCGCGCCGAAGGGACTCAACGGACTGGTTAACAACGCGGGCGCCGCGTTCTCCAGCAAGGCGCTGTCACCCGACGGGTACGAGCGGACCATCGCCATCAATCACGTCGCGCTGGCGGCACTGACCGACGGGCTGCTCGACCTGCTCCGGAAGGGCGCTGATGATTTCGCCGCGCCCTCGCGGGTGGTCAACATGACCGCCCTGATCGAGTCGCGGGGCAAGCCGATCACCGACTGGAGCTACCCGGGTAAGTACAAGCAGATCCAGGCCTACGCCGATGCCAAACTGCTGGCCCTGATGTACACCTACGCCCAAGCTCGCCGCCATGAGGGCGAGGGCCTGACGTTCAACGCAGTCAGCCCGGGCGCGGTCAAAACCAGTCTCGGCAGCAAGGCCGGCGGGCCGTTCAAAACGATTCAGGCGTTGACCAATCCGTTCGTCGGGCCTCCGGAGAAGGGGTCACGCGGCTGTGTGCGGCTGATGGCCGATCCGGAGCTCGCGACCGCGACCGGGGGCTACTACAGCTCGGCAAAGTTGAAGAAGTCTTCGAAGAAGTCTCTCGACCCCGAGGTCCAGGAACGCATTTACGCCCAGACCGAGCGGGAACTGCGCATCCACAACTGAGGCGGCCCCAGCCGGCTATCGGCAGCGCAGCCGGTGCGGCAACGCTCGCGCCTTCACTAACCTCGGGCCCGGCGGAGTCGGGGCGGACCAGGACCCTGCGGCGCCGACAGCGCGGCAGCCGGGCGAGGGCGAGCCGGGTCGGAAATGTCATCAAGATAGGGCTATCAAGACGAGATCAGCGGATAGGTCGATCGGGAAATTGAAGCAGGCCGATGACCTTGTGCTATCGCCCTGTGTTCTTTCGTCTACCTTTGGGCTAACTAACACTCGTCTTGGGCCGTCTGCCTCGACCTTCCGCTTGCTTGGCGACCCCGCTCTTGTTGAACCTGAAGCGCGCCATCTCCGTCGTCACGCCATTCTGGATAGCTATCTCGTCGACACTAAGACCGCGAAGCGCGGCCTTTAGAAGGAGTGGTCTTGGCAGCAGCAGAATGCCGCCAAGATTCGTGGCCTCCTCTTCCTGGTCCGGCAAGCAAGTCCGGAACGGCATTCCGGCGACAATGCGGATCTCGCTGAGCTGGTGGTCGGCAATGACGTGAGACAGTTCATGAGCGATGTCGCTCTGCGTGCGTTCGGGCATCCGCAGGGGGTTAAATACGATCACTTTTGTGCCAGCGACATCGAACGTGCATGCTGAGAATGAGAACGCCTGGATGCGCTCTAGCTCACGGAGGCGCTCAACCTCGATGAGGTCGTCTGCTGAGACGATACGGACACCGAGATGACGAGCAATGTCTGCAATCCGCACTGAGCTAGCTTGATCTCTACCAAGCTCCGCGCGAATTCGAGCCGCATGCCGTTCCGCGTCCGCCTGAAAGCCTCGACGAAGCGTCACAGCGAGCCGTCCGCGAGGCGCTTCTCAAGTGCCACGTGCATGTCATGTAGCAAGCTGCCCAGCCTGTCTGGGACCCCTGGGCGCATCGTTGATGCGGCTCGCAGATGGACGGCCAACGGCGGAGGCTCACTCAATCTGACTGCCAGCGCAGCGTAGAGATCGCGTACTACACCGGCAATCCTGTCTGCGGCGTCCGGACTGAGCTGCGGGTCCGCGAACAGGTGCGCTGCGACATTGTCGACAGTACTTTCCGGTCTCTGAGCCCCGGACCGGAGGAATCTTTCAGGCGGAACTTGCAACCAGTCACACAACTGCATGAAGGTGGTCAAATCGGGCTGGGCTCCTGCCTCGACCCGACTTAGCGTGCTGAAGCTGATCCCTATCTCGGCTGCTGCCTGGCGGATCGACTGATTGCCTCGGTGCGTCTTGATAAGCCGACCGAGTTCCTCAACCGCAACAGCACCCGGGCTCACTGGCGCTGCGTACTCGCGGTCGTCTGCCTGCGGATATTCAGGCGGTGGCATGGCTGCAAGCTACCAGCAAAGAAGCAATGTGCGAAGTGGGGGCGCGTCGCTAGTCGCACGGTGTAGCTTTGCTGCAACACAACTTCGTCCACGGAGGAGAGGACGTTGGAGAACAACCACGAGGGGCCCGCGGCCAGCGGGAGCGCTAACTCGCCGATCCGGAGGCCAGCACGGGCGTTGATCGGCTGGCTGCCGGAGATACAGGGCGAGATGCTGCTGTCGGGCACGATCAACAGCGGACCCGCGGCACAGGTTCCCGAGAATCTGGAGCGGGCGCGGCAGGCCCGCGATGCCGTTGCAGCGAGGACCGCCGGGATCGATCAGGCGGAGCTCACGCTGAATCCGCCGCCGGAGCTGGATGACCACATCGCCAAGCTCAGGGAGAGTCCCGGGGGCGCGTCAATGTTCCTGGAAGGCTGGCAGGTCGCGATCGTCGATCTCAGCCGGGTCTGCGGTTTCCAGCCGGTCGTGTTCACTGACACCACGGCTGAACGCGTCGACGGGATCAAGGCCGATGACATGCTGGGTATCGCCGCGATTACGCTTCCGACGGAGCAGGCCGAGCTGCCGAAGATCGGCTTCGATATGGCCAAGCAGGTGTTCACGGTGCTGTCACCGAACCCGAACCTCCGGATCGTCGGCAACTTCATGTCCGAGGCTCCCGAGGCGCAGGCCACCGGGATCGGCTTCCTGGTCCGCATCCTGCCGTCCTTCGTGAAGGTCGTGGTCTTCCAGGGCCGGTACATCCTCACCGACGGATATCACCGGGCGCACGGGCTGCTTGGCCGCGGGATCAACATGGCCCCGGTCTTCGTGAAGACCGCGAATGCGATCGAGGAGGTGGCGCTGCCTGGCATGCTCCCACAGGGTGCGTACCTCGGGGATAGGCCGCCGCTGTTGACTGACTACCACCACGACGTCGTGGCCAGCCCGGTTCAACTGCCGGCAGCTCAGAAAATGATCGTGGTCCAGGGCTTCGAGCTGGGCTTCGGTGGCTAACCGGGACTCCAAGTTAGTGAGTCCGTCCCAGCCGGGACCCGGCCGCCGCAATCCGTCACCATGCGCTGCCGGGCTCCCGGTGAGGACTTTCCTTACGGCTTTAAAGGCGCGCGAGCGCGCCGGACACCGGCTGACAGCTGACGTTAGCGCCGCGCCGCGCGTGTGGCGCTGATGTATAGCGGGCGAGCCCAACCCGCAGCTGGCCGACGTTAAACCAGGGATGCTTTCTCCCGCCGGGCGCCTCCCGCCGCTCTTAGGCCCTCCGGGCCACGGCGGCGTCGGCGTGCTCCAGCCCCAGGGAACTGTGCGCGCTGGCTGGCGGGGGCCACAAGATTCAGCGCCAGGCGCGGCGGCCATGATCGCCATCCTCCCGGAGCTCCAGCGTCGAGCCGGCGAAGACCACACTCAAGGGCGCGCTTCGCGCGTCACATGTGATGCCCTAACGGGCACCCTTGACTGTGCTCTTGGCCGGATCGGGATTTGCGCCTATCAGACGGATGGCCAGGAGCGGGTGTCGGCGGATGGGGCTGACTGTGAGACAGCTGCCTAGCGGGCCGCGAACGATCGGACGGCGTTCCCGCAATAAGAGGACAAGGAGTTCAACAGCAGCGACCGATGGAGTACCAGCACATGAGCGCACTGGACGCCAGCCAGGACCGGGAAGGGCACGAGATCGATAGCGGCGGTCGCTCGGAGTCTGACGACGAATTTGACCAGGATTCCGTCGCCATCGGAAACCTAGCGGCTGCGGCGCGGACGAAGCTGGCGGATCAACTGCTCGCCTCCGGCCGGGCTGATGCCGCAGTGGAAGCTGCCTTCCGAGGGGTCCCCCGGCATACGTTCCTGCCGGAGATGGATCCGGTGGACGCCTATCAGGACCGCGCTGTCGTGATCAAATCGGATAGCGAAGGTTTGCCGGTCAGTGCGTCTACGCAGCCGACGATGATGGCAGTCATGCTGAGCCAGCTCGGGCTCGCCGCGGGGCATCGCGTACTGGAGATCGGTAGTGGCACCGGTTATAACGCAGCCCTGATCGCGCGCATCGTCGGGGATCAGAAGTCCGTCGTGACTATCGACGTGGTTCCCGATCTGATCGGCCAGGCTCGCGTGAACCTGACCGCCGCCGGGTATGGCCGCGTCACAGTGGTCTGCGGAGACGGCTACCAGCCCACCAAGTTCAGCAGCGGCTGGCATCGCACCACAACCAACGAACGAGGCCACGCCATCCGAGGAGACCACGATGCGCGCAGCATTCGCCGACCACCCAGTGCACACCCAGGCTGCGGATGCGCAGTCGCAGCCCGATCGCGATGCACCGCGACAGGCATTTGCACCCGCCGCGACACACGAAGCCATGGCGCCGCTGACTCGCCGCCTGCAGCGCATCGCTGGCCTACTGATGCGACTTTCCGGGACCCGTGCCAGCTACTACGACCCGCTGTTCGGGCGGCCGGACCTGATCGAAGATGACTACTACCGGTTCCGGAATCAGCCCCGCGACTGACTGGGCAGGGCAGGCTGGCCTCGCCAGGGCCTGGCACCGGCAAGACGGCGCGAGTAGCAACCTAGTCGACGAGGCGCGTGAACTGGCCGACTCGGCTGGCGTTCCCGATCATGCTCCCTATGACCGGATCATCGTGACTACCGGCACGTGGGATCTTGCGACTCAATGGTGGGCGCAGCTTGGTCCCGCCGGCCGGATCGTGCTGCCCCTTTCGATCCGCGGGATCCAGCTCTCGGTAGGGCTAGAAACTGCCGGGGATCACCTGGTGAGCAGGTCGGCTTGCCGGTGCAGCTTCATCAGAATGGCCGGCGCCATCACCGGTCCCGAGTCGCTCCTGGCGCTCGGTCCTCAGCCCGGTCTCCACGCTCAGGCCGTTGACGGGCCGGCGCCGGACGCCGACGCGTTGTACGAAGCGCTTTCTGGTCCCGTGACCGAGGAGCCCACCGGGCTGCGGGCCGGCGACATCGGCGAGCTGGCGGATCTGGATGTGTGGCTGACGCTGGCCGAACCCGGCCTTACCCGGCTGAACTTGATGGGCAGACACGAAGCCTATGCCAGTCCCGCCCAGCAGCGAATTGCGAACCTGATGCCGCTCGGCGGCCTAGCCCAGGTCGGCAGCACGGGGAGACTTGGCGTCGCAGCATTCATCCCCGGAGACCAGCCAGCGCCGTACGACATCACTGCCCGCGGTTACGGTCCTAGCGGACCCGGCCTCGCGAAATACCTAGCCCGGCAAGCTATCGTTTGGCACGAGCTGGGCAGGCCGGGCGCGCAGGATCTGGAACTGAGTGCCTGGCCTCCAGGAGCGCGGCCAGAGACGATCGGAGGCGCGAGCATCGTCATCGACCGGCCCCATGTCCGCCTCGCCGTGCGATGGCCGACGTTGTGACGGCGCCAATTGAGGACTGACGTGACCGACGGCAAGCTGATAGCGCGGTCGCTGTGCGGCGAACCCGAAGCATTCGTCGAGATTGTCGAGCGTCACGAGGTCGCTATTCACGGGTACCTCTCCCGACGCGCCGGGCACCAGGCCGCCGACGATCTGCTTGGCGAGGTCTGGGTACGAGCGTTCGGAGCGCGGCGCAGTTATGACAGCGGCTACGACGATGCCCGGCCCTGGCTGTACGGAATCGCGAGGAATGTGCTGCGAGCACACTGGACCACTAACCAGCCCATAGGTCTGACCACGCCAGAGGAGACACTTGATCCGTGGGATGAGATCACCGACCGGCTCGACTCGGCCGTCAGGGCACGGGCACTGATTTCGGCAGTAAGGAAACTACCCTCAGCTGAGCGCGACGTACTGCTGCTGGTGGCTTGGGAACAAATGACTCCTGCGGAGGCCGCAGTCGCCCTCGGCATCGCGCCTGGGACCGCCCGTAGCCGCTTGCACCGGGCACGCGCGGCCTTGCGTCACATGCTGGCCGAAGCAGATGCGAATGAAGCTGAGGTACGAAAGTGAATCCGGACAGAGAGGACCTTGATATTACGGAACTGCTCAGCGTGATCGGCCAAGTCGGCCCGCCATCTTCCGACGCCTTGGAGGATGCCCGCGAGGTGCTGTGGTCTGCGGTAACTGAGGAGATGCTCTCCGCCAACGACGCGCGCACAAGGCCGGCGGAACATGTAGCGGATCAGCCGCAACAGACTGCTCGACAGCGCCGACAGAACAGTTCACGGCAGACCGAACAACACCGCAATGCGAGCCCTGGAGCGTGACCATGCTCGCAGGCTGGCTGTGGCGAACACGATTGAGATGTCAAGGTTCGGTCATCACGCAGAGATGATCTTGCTAACTCGTTGCTAACAACGGCTGCGGATGGCTGCGGTCCGCAGTGGACACGGCAGGTGCGCCGACTTGGAATCACGCCTGCTCAGCGGCGAGCGATGGATCTACGTGGATCAGCAAAGCCTCCTGAAAAGCGGAAGGTCGGCGGTTCGATCCCGCCCCTGACCACCACCACATGGCAACAGTCGCACTAGCCCGCTGACCTGCGCCAAAGCCGCCGGGGATCGTCAGTGGCCGGGATCTCAGATCGATCGCTGGTACCCGTCTGTGGCTGTCATTCGCCGTTCGTAGGTGCACGCGGAGTGCACGAAGCTTGATCACCAGCTTGGAAGGCTGAGACTGTAGCTGCTACGAGCTGCATCAGCCCAGGTGGCTGGTGCTTGTTGTCCGTGAATGGCCTTGGTTGTCGGTGGTTTACCGCCTGATCGGGCAGGTGACGGGCACGAGCTTCTTCAGGTATGATGCCAATGTGAGTAGCATCACCCGCGTCCTGGGGATTGATCACGCCAGTCCCGTGCCGCTGCACGAGCAGGTCGCGGCGGCTATCCGCCGGGCGATCGCCGAGGGTGAGGCGGGCG
>Ga0209240_1000827_pt1 | contig 12595 bp, 6 predicted proteins | sample GraSoi_2013_80cm_FD_185828 | JGI IMG/M metagenome (GOLD analysis project Ga0209240, IMG submission 185828) | Grasslands soil microbial communities from the Angelo Coastal Reserve, California, USA - Sample 9_17_2013_80cm (SPAdes) (version 2) | ecosystem: Environmental > Terrestrial > Soil >...
CTTCACGCGTGTTCCCAATGAACCAGAAAGGCGGGCAATTCGCTTCTCGTGAGGATCAATGAAAACTATCCCATCCAAAGCATGCAACACCCGTTGCTCGTAGGTCTTGGGCTTGAACCCAGGATTTGGATGAAACGCGATTTTTTCGGACTCCCCCTCTTTGCCTCGATCCTCAAAGACAAAGGCGTCAGGAATAATGCGCAAGAGTTCGTCCATTGTTTTGTCGTCGTTGTCCCGTTGTTTCCGGATTGCGCGCGTAGCAGACGGATTCTTCAGCAACTCGTGGTGCTGAACCTCCTCCTCTTTCAACTGCCCTGATGTGGGTGGATGGCCATCCACTGCAAGAAGGTGACGAACTGGGCCGTCCACAGTTTCGATTACTTGCTCGCGTAATACCTGGTTGTTGACGCGGCGCTCGGCGACGTAGGACCACAACGTTTTTCTCTCGCGCTGTTGCAATTCGTTATAGCACGCGTCTCCGATCAACTCCTTTGGAGTTTGGGAAGGCAACGATGGCGGCAACGCAAAGGCAGCAGCAAGCGTGAGCATAAGGAAGCGTGAAACGTGAGGAAACGAAGATATGGTTCTCGATAGTTCCATCGCAATTCCTAATATCCGATTACTCGCAACAGGACCAAGACGGTCGCACAGATCCTTTGAAGCCAGAGTTTCATAAAGAGTTCTCCTCTCTCTTTCATTCTGGTGGTCAGTGAGAGGCAGTGCGGCTAGGAAGAGTGTTTCTACTGTTAGCGTTTGTAGGGAAGCAAGCGAGGAGCGGAGTCGAAGCTAAACCGTGAAACGAAAAGAGGATTAACCCGGGGACTCACGGTTTCACGGGCCACGCGTAGAGGTAGCCGATGGCGCGAACACTACGAATCCTCTCGCCGCCGCCGGGCTGCGGACCAAGCTTGCGCCGGAGGTTGGTAATGTGAAAATCGATGCTTCGATCGAAGGGCGAGAATTTCCGATCCAGGACGCGTTCCACTAGCTTATCTCTTGTGAGCACCTGGCCTGGAAACTCGAAGAACATGTGCAGCAACTCAAATTCCGCGGACGTTAAATTCAAGGGGGCGCCGGCTTTTGCGACGGTGCGCGCACCCAAATCAAGTTCCAGGTCTCCAAATTTGATTTTTGGAGGTCTGAGCCCGGTCTTGTTGTCGGATTGCCAGCCCGATCTGCGGAGAATGGCAGAGATTCTTGCCGCGAGTTCGCGCGGGTTGAACGGCTTCGCCAGGTAGTCGTCGGCGCCGAGCTCCAACCCGAGGATGCGGTCAAACTCTTCGCCCCTGGCAGTCAGCATCAGAACAGGAGTCCGCGCGCGCTGTCGAATTTCCTTGAGAACGTTGAATCCCTTCTTGTCCGGCAACATGACGTCCAGCACGATTAGCTCGAAGCTGCCTTCAATTCCCGCCTTTACCCCGGCGTCTCCCGTATGCACAAATGAAACCCGAAAATCCTCCGTCTCGAGGTAACGCTTCAGGATTTCGCAGAGTTCACGATCGTCATCCACTATGAGCAGGTGCGGCCGGAGCTTCTCCGTCGCCTTACCGGCAACTTCCGTTGTGTTCGCGCTACGTGTGCTCTTATCGTCCATGACGACTGCGACAAATCCCTTCTGAAGCAGGAAGGCCCGGCAAAACAAATCGTAACGAAGAATCGCTTTCCCCACCCGTATTATGCCGTGTTGCTGTCAACCATACGATGCAATTTGGGGTGGGCTGGTGTCACCCACAATCCGTCGCGCGGCTAGACCACGTGAGCATCCCGCATTCAGCTCAGGGGATGCTCAGGCTAGTGTGAATGCTGCGGAACCCACCAAGCAGGAAGTATCTTCTGCAGGTGTTTTTTCTTGGCCAACGGCCCCCATTGCGGCTCAAACTCACTAGCTACGTTCCCGATAGCGATCTGCAAGAACTCACTAGCCATACGCTGTTCCGCATGCGTTGCATCGTTGTAGCCATTCGGAAGGATGCCCATTCCCACGAAACCCCCAGCTGCAGCAGAAGCGAAGTTACTCACCGCGAGAGTATTTCTGCCGGAATCCGTCTTGTCGATGACTGTGAAGGCAAGCGCGTGGAAGGTTCGGCGCAATGGATTCGTACTGGTGGAGCGCAGGTAGCGCGGGTCTTCATGCAGAAGGAAACCCGTAAGAAACTGCCCAGTCTCCCTGGAGGCGCGGTCGGCCTCTTTGTAGCCGTAGATTCTGCCGAATGCGGCAGCTCCGTCCTTCCATTCTCTTGGGTAGTGGTTTGGCGGATTCAGCATTTGGAAGCCTGCACCAAACGCAGGAAGAATCACGGCGGGCGGACCAAATGATTTATGGATGTAGATGCGAAACTTGTCGCCGCCTGTCAAAGCGGTCCTGGTTAGCGTTGGAGGCAGCCCCAGCACCTGGTTCGGTTGAACACTCGAAGGCGCCACGGCGTCTTGGTCTTGGTCTTGGTCTTGCTCTTGCTCTTGCTCTTGTGCCTGTCCCTTCGGCAGGGGTGCATCGGGCAAAGGGTCGCCAGTCAAGTCTTGCCGACCAGATTGAAGTTCATCTCCATGGAATATTGAGGAAGGAGCAGCGTCTGAAGGGTCGGTCGACGCCGGTTTGGCGTTCAACTTCTGTGCGGCGATAGAACGCGGATGAAGACAAAAAATGGTGGTCGCAAGTAATACGATGGCGCAGGGGCGCCGGGAAACGATACTGCAGCAAGTCATAACCCTCCACGAAAGATAAAGTGTTCCTGCATGCAGGATATGAGGGGCTTGAGGGTGGTGCGGCCAGGAAGGGTTGAGCGTCTGTAAGGATTTGTTAGGTCTTGGGCCGCGGGCTGTTCGAGAGCCGGGTTGTATTGTATACATTTAACTGGCTTGCGCTCAGTAGGAAGGAAGACTTTGCCTCTTAATCTTCAAGCGAGACTCCTCAGGGTAAGAGCGAGAGTGCCCATGTACCGGCTCTTCCTGAAGATCTTCTTTTGGTATTGGCTGACGGCCTGGGGCATGATCGCGGTCGTGCTTCTCGGCACTCGCTTAACGGGCATGAGACAGGTGTCAGCTCCAAACATGTATGCAACGGTTGCGCCTATCCTGGCAGAGGAAGCCGTTAAGGCATATGAATCGGGCGGCACCGAAGCGTTTGCCCGCTTTACGCAGAGCGATGACAACAAGCGCGAACGGCAACTCTTTCTGCTCGACGGATTCAATTCCAATAAAGATGTGCTGTCGCGGCCCGTATCGGACGACGGTCTCCGGGTTGTGCGTGCAGCAAAAGACGGCCAACTGGTCGTCTTTCGGGCCCATATCGCGGCCTACAAGTTTGTCTCTTCCTCAGGGCATCCTTACATATTGATGCTGTACCTGAAGTCCAATTTGCGTCAGATGACAGACGTCCTGCTTGGCGACGGGCTCCCTTTTAGTATTTCCTTAGTCCTTTTGGTCACGTTACTTTGCCTCGGGCTCGCTTATCATATTGCCTCCCCGATCTACAGCATCCAGTCAACGGCTAGAAGAGTCGCGCAAGGCGATCTCAAAGCGCGAGTGCCGTCTTTCGTTTCCCGACGCTATGATGAATTGGCAGCTCTCGCAAAAGACTTCGACTCGATGGTTGGCCGGCTTGACTCACTGATTCAAACGCAAAAGAAACTTCTGAACTCGGTATCGCATGAACTGCGCTCTCCCCTGGCTCGCATTAATATCTCACTGGCTCTTCTACGAAATCGTTTCCCAGCCGAGTCTGACGATCTGTTCCAGCGGCTTGATCGTGATGTCGTGAGAATCGATCTGCTGATGGGACAGCTTTTGACCCTCTCACGCCTGGAAGCACGGTTTTCGCCTTCGGAGAGAGAGGATGTGGACTTCGCTCAGCTCGTCGAGGAAGTGGTGGCTGACTGCAACTTCGAAGCACAAGCCCTCGGCAAATCCGTCAGTCTTCAGACAACCGGTTCGATCATTCTCCGGAATGCCGATCCCCATGCCCTTAGGAGCGCTTGCGAAAACATCATTCGTAACGCTGTCCGCTTCACGCGGTCGGGAAGCGATGTCCAGATTGTTCTGGAGATCCATCGAAGCACTTCGGAGCCGCTAGTGTTTCTTTCTGTCCGGGACCACGGTCCTGGGGTTCCCGAAGATTCGCTCGAGGCGATATTTCAGCCCTTCTATCGAATCAACGGGGAAGGGGAAGCAACAGGAGGGAATGGTCTGGGGCTCGCGATTGCTTCTGAAGCGATTCGCATGCACCGCGGTACGATCCGCGCCGAAAACGTCCAGCCTACGGGCCTCGAAATTGTTGTGCAGTTGCCTGCCGCCCAGGACATAGACGCTCGAGGAGACGAGATCTCCAAGCCCGAGCATAGCACCGCGCTATAAGGCTTCGTTTCAATCGACAGAACGGCCACGTGGTCTAGCCTTGGTGAACCGACGCGCTGCGTTGTGTCGCGGAGGCATTTTCCGGGATAGAGTTCGATCTCCTGAAGTACTTCCTCAGTTTTTCCCTGTGCGGGTGACTCGTTCTCCATACAAATCCTCACAGCTAACTGATCGTTCCTAACAGCACTGCGCAGTTGCCCTCCGCACAATATAGACCGGGGAGGCATCATGAAGGTCAGAAGATGGTTGCTCGATAAATGCTGTGCTGCGCTCGTACTCCTGTTTCGGATGCTCGGTGCGCGCGCACGGATGCATCTGAATATCGACCAGAGAGATGGCAAATGATCCCATCTCTCGAAGAAACCGAAGAGAAAATCGCGCAACCTGGAATTGCACCCCATGTTGCTAACGGCACTTCCAAATCAAAGAGGATCTGGGTTGTTTGTTTGGTTGCCATCGTGGTGCTCGGCGTCATCTTTGCGGTGCGATCTGAAAAGCTCAAGCACAAGGGAAATCCCGCAGCGGGTGATGAAGCGGGCCATTCCGTCATCATTCGCGCCGGCACAGCCTATCGAGGCGATATGGGCGTGTATATCAATGCTCTCGGCACGGTAACGCCTATTTCCACGATAAACGTTTTCAGCCAGGTGAGCGGTCAAGTCCTTGCAGTGCATTATGCGGAGGGGCAAATCGTACACAAAGGCGACCCGCTCATCGACATTGATCCGCGTCCCTACCAGGCACAGTTGCAACAGGCAGAAGGTCTACTGGATCACGACGGCGGAGTTTTGAGCCAGGCGCAGATTGATCTTGCTCGCTACAAGGAGGCCTTCGCTTCGAACGCTGTTGCAAAGCAGGTTCTCGACGACCAGGAACAAATCGTGATTCAGGACCAAGGAGCCGTCAAATTCGACCTTGGTCAAGTGCAGTATGCAGTGGTCCAGCTTAGCTACTGTCACATCACAGCTCCCACTTCGGGGAGGGTCGGTCTGCGGCTCGTCGACTCAGGCAATACCGTTTTCGCGGGCAGTTCGAACGCGCTGGTAGTGATCACTCAACTCCAGCCGATTACCGTTGTTTTCAACGTGGCGGAAGATCATCTCGGAGAGGTTCAAGCGCAACTTCATCAACACAAACCCCTTGCTGTGGAGGCTTATGACCGGTCGGCCGAAACGAAGGTGGCAACCGGCACCTTGCTAACCGTCGACAACCAAATTGACACGTCGACCGGTACCGTCCGATTCCGCAGTGAATTCAGGAATGGCGACCTCGCTCTTTTTCCAAACCAATTCGTCAATGCGCGGTTATTGGTAAAAACACTCAAAGACTCAGTTCTCATTCCGAGCGCCGCGATTCAGCGCAATGGAACGCAAGCATTTGTGTTTGCTGTTGAGAAGAATGTGGTGTCGGTGAGGAATATCACCGAGCAGAGCACCGACGGCCGCACGACTGCGGTGCAAGGTCTGCGTGCGGGGGAAATCGTAGCGATCTCGAGTTTTGACAAGCTGCAGGAAGGGACGCCTGTGCAAGTCGAACAGCCCGCTCAAAAAGAAACAGCAGTCGATAAGGGAGCCACGTTGTGAGTCCCTCGCGTCTGTTCATTCTTCGCCCCGTGACGACTGCGTTGCTTATGGTGGCGATCCTGGTCGTCGGAGCAGCCGCCTACATCAAGCTACCGATCTCGGCATTACCCGAGGTGGAGTATCCGACGATCCAAGTTCGGACTTTTTATCCGGGAGCCAGTCCGGATGTGATGTCGTCGGCTGTGACAGCGCCGCTGGAACGGCAATTTGGACAGATACCTGGTCTGACGCAGATGACGTCCACGAGTTCGGATGGTAGTTCATCCATCGTTTTGCAGTTTTCGTTACGTCTGAATATCGATGTGGCCGAACAGGAGGTACAGGCCGCAATCAACGCCGCGCAGAGCTTTCTACCCACAGACCTTCCCGTACCACCTGTGTACAGCAAATCCAATCCGGCAGACGCGCCTGTGTTGACGCTGGCGCTCACTTCCAAGACTCTTCCGCTTCCGAAGGTGGAGGATCTGGCAGACTCGCGGCTCGCCCCGAAAATCTCGCAGCTGAGCGGAGTTGGACTGGTGACTATCGGTGGCGGCCAGAAGCCCGCGGTGCGCATTCAGGTGAATCCGGCAACGCTGGCAACTTATGGCATCAATCTTGAAGATTTGCGGATCGCGCTTGCGAGCACAAGCGTGAATGCCGCGAAGGGAACCATCGATGGCGAAGCACAGAACTATCAAATCAATTCGAACGACCAACTGCTCGCTGGAGATGACTATCGCGATGTAATCGTTGCCTACAAGAATGGCGCTCCCGTGACACTTTCAGACGTCTCCAAGATCAGCGACGGCGTCGAGAACGTCCGACTTGCAGGATGGATGAATCAGACTCCAGCGGTGATCCTGAACATCCAACGCCAGCCGGGGGCAAACACAATTGCGGTTGTGAAGAGCATCGAAGATCTCCTGCCGCAGTTACAGGCAAACCTTCCGGTATCCGTAAAGCTGACGGTGTTAACCGATCGGACGACGACGATTCGGGCGTCGGTTGAGGATGTGGAGTTCGAGTTGGTCCTTACCATCGGCCTCGTCGTGATGGTCATTTTCATCTTTTTGCGCAATCTCTACGCGACGATCATCCCTGCCATTGCCATTCCCATCTCCCTCGTTGGAGCGCTGGCTGTGATGTATTTATTGGGGTATAGCCTGAACAACCTCAGCTTGATGGCGCTCACGATCTCGACCGGTTTCGTCGTCGACGATGCGATTGTGATGATCGAAAACATATCGCGTTATCTCGAAGAAGGACTCAGACCGCTGGAGGCTGCACTTAAGGGAGCGGAACAGATTGGCTTCACGATCATCTCACTAACGATCTCACTTATTGCGGTCCTGATCCCGCTGCTTCTTATGGGAGATATCGTCGGAAGGCTGTTCCGCGAGTTCGCTATCACGCTTGCCGTTACGATTTTCATCTCCGCGGCCGTTTCGCTCACGCTGACTCCCATGATGAGTGCTCGCCTGCTGCGCCACAAGCCGGAATCGGAGCGAGGGCGGTTCTACCGCTGGTCCGAACGAATGCTCGAAGCCCTTATCGCGCGATACAGCCGAACCTTACGCTGGGTTCTGTGGCATCAGACTTCGACTCTCCTGGTAGCGGCCGCGACTCTGGTGCTTGCTGTGTTTCTTTACATTGTCATACCGAAAGGACTGTTCCCGACGCAGGATGTCGGGATTATCCAAGGCATTTCGCAAGCTCCTGAGTCGATCTCGTTCCAGGCCATGTCGCTCAGGCAACAGGAGCTGGCGAAAGTCATTCTGCAAGACCCGGCAGTTGCGAGCTTGTCTTCTTTTATTGGCGTAGATGGGACGAATGCAACGCTTAATAGCGGACGCATCCAGATTAACCTGAGGCCGTTTGCTGAACGCCGCATCGACGCGGCAGCGGTGATTAACCGACTCGAGACCAAACTGCAGAGAGTGGAAGGCATACGTCTCTACCTGCAACCTGTGCAAGACCTGACCGTCGATGACCGCGCCAGCCGTAATCAGTTCCAATACACGCTGGAAGATTCCGATCAAGCGGAACTCGACACATGGACGGAAAGGATGGTTGGGGAGCTGAGGAAGCAGCGGGAGCTGAGGGATGTCGCTACCGATCAACAACCTCGAGGGCTAGCCGAGAATCTCGTCATCGATCGGGCCACAGCGTCGCGCATGAATATCACTCCGGATCAGATTGACTCTACCCTGTACGATGCGTTCGGTCAGCGCCAGATCAGTACCCTGTACACTCAATTCAACCAGTACCACGTCATCCTTGAAGCATCTCCTGAATTCCAGAGGGATCCTCAAAAACTGCAGGACATCTATCTGCAGAATTCTTCTGCACAAAGCAGCGCTAGTTCCGGTTCTGCCACGGCCTCTGGCCGATCGTTTTCCAACAGCGTGTCTACTCCAGTAAGAACCCTTGCGGTCTCGTCGACCAGCGGGATATCAGGGGCACAGCGGTCGGGTCTATCAGGTTTCGCGGGCACGTCTGTCCTGTCGTCCAACACGCTCGCCACTTCCTCGAAGTCTACAAGTTCGGTTCTTTCGACAAGCACGGCGTCCGGCAGGTCAGGTGCATCGAGTCAGCCTTCTTCCAATCCTTTTGGAACGGGCGGTCCTTCCGCAACATCAGCTTCAGCGTCGTCGCCGATACCGCTCTCTGCAATCGCGCGCTTTGAAAAGAGATCCAGCCCCTTGACCATTGCGCACCAGGGCCAGTTCCCAGTCGTCACAATCTCTTTTGATTTGGCGACAAACACGTCTTTAAGCCAGGGAGTGGCTGCGGTCGAAAACGTAAAGCGCCGACTAGGGATGCCTGCCAGTGTACTGGCAAGCTTTCAGGGCGCTGCCGAAGCCTACAAGGCAATTGGCTCCAATGAGGCACTGTTGATTCTAGCGGCTCTAGTGGCGGTGTATATCGTGCTTGGAATTCTCTACGAGAGCTTCCTTCATCCGATCACCATTCTCTCAACACTTCCTTCGGCCGGAGTCGGCGCGTTGCTGGCACTCATGCTCTTCCGGCAAGATCTCGGGATCGTAGCCATCATCGGCATTATTCTGCTGATCGGTATCGTCAAGAAAAACGGCATCATGATCGTCGATTTCGCATTGGAGGCTGAAAGGACTCGCGGCCTCACCGCCACGGAGGCGATCTACGAAGCTTCGCTTCTGCGTTTTCGTCCCATCATGATGACAACTCTGGCGGCGCTCTTCGCGGGTCTGCCACTCGCTTTCGGTTCTGGTATCGGCTCGGAAGTCCGGCGTCCGCTAGGCATAGCGATGGTGGGTGGTCTGCTTCTTAGCCAAATCTTGACGCTCTATACGACACCTGTCATCTACATCTTCTTTGACAGGCTGGGAGAACGTTTTGCTTCCCACCGGAGGAGGGCGGCAACTCTTGAAGCTGCGGAGCTGCCATGAACTTCTCAGCCCCATTCATAAGAAGACCGGTTGCTACCACGCTGCTTGCGTTGAGCATCGCGTTGGCGGGCATGATCGCGTTCCGGTTTCTGCCTGTGGCTTCTTTGCCTCTGGTCGATCTTTCAGCGATTCAGGTTTCAGCGGCGCTTCCTGGCGCGAGTCCCGAGAATATGGCGTCCTCCGTGGCGACTCCGCTCGAGAAGCAGTTCAGCCATATCGCTGGCATCACGTCAATGAGTTCCAAGAGCTCACTTGGCGTCACGTCGATCAGACTCACATTCGATATGAGCAGAGACGTGGATGGCGCCGCGCGCGATGTAGAAGCGGCAATCAACGCGGCTCGCAGCTATCTGCCCTCAAACCTTCCCGCGAATCCAACCTACCGCAAGATTGATTCCGCGCGTGCGCCTGTGCTCGTACTCAATCTAGCTTCAAAGACAGCCTCTTCAGGCGTCCTCTACGACAGCGCATCGTCCATCATCCAGCAAAAAATCTCTCGAGTCAGCGGCGTTGGCCAAGTAACGATTCTTGGCGGGTCCTTACCCGCTGTGCGCGTCGATCTGAACCCGCAACAGCTTAGTCATTATGGTCTCGGCTTTCAGGATGTGGCCGGCGTGATCAGCGCTCAAAATGCGAACCGTCCAAAAGGTCAGATCTCCGATGAGGACACCATCGCCGACGTTACGGCAAACGATCAAATATCCAAGGCTCGCGATTATGCGCCCCTCGTGATTGCATCAAGAAATAATTCCGTTGCGAAGCTTAGTGATATTGCGACGATCACCGACTCGGTGGAGAACGTTCGCTCGGTGGCTTACGTTAACGGCAAGGAATCGGTCAGTCTCCTCGTCTATTGTTCGCCTGGGGCCAACGTCATCAGTACAGTGGATGAGATCAAGCGCCAACTGCCGTCCATTCGGGCTTCCATCCCTTCAAACCAGCAGCTTCTGGTCACAGGAGACCTAACGACCACAATCCGTGCGTCGGTTAGGGACGTAGAAGTGGCGCTGGTTCTGTCAATCGGCTTAGTAATCTTTGTTGTCTTTCTCTTCCTGCGCAACGCGCGGGCCACACTGATCCCCGGCGTCGCAGTAACAGTATCGGTGATAGGGACATTTGCGGTGATGTACCTCTGTGGCTACACGCTCGACAATTTGTCGCTCATGGCGCTCGCCATCTCCACGGGGTTTGTCGTGGATGACGCAATTGTCGTCATGGAGAACACGGTTCGGCTCATGGAGGTGGGCGTTCCGCAGATGGCGGCCGCTCTGAGGGGTTCTGAGGAAACCGGACCTACGGTCTTGTCCATGAGCCTGTCGCTCATCGCGGCCTTCATTCCGATTTTGTTCATGGGAGGAATTCCCGGGCGGCTCTTTCATGAGTTTGCAGTCACTCTCGCAGTGTCGATTGCAATCTCGATGATTGTGTCGCTCACGTTAACGCCGATGATGTGCGCCTACGTTCTTCGACCGGAAAGGGGAGTAATGCATGGACCTCTCTATCAGTTCAGTGAGCGCCTTTTCGATCGTCTATTGTCTGGGTATCGCCAAAGCTTGACGTGGGTGCTGAAGCATCCCGTGCCAGTCGTGCTCGTCTTCCTCGGGACGCTAGCGCTCAACGTTGTTTTGATGGGACATGTCACAAAGGGCTTCTTCCCGATACAGGATACCGGCTCACTTCTCGGCGGGTTTCAGGGACCGCAGGATGCTTCCTTCCATGCGATGCAATCCGCCTTGATCTCCATTGAAAAGGTGATCCAGGCCGATCCGGCCATGGACGTCGTAACCGGATTTACTGGAAGTACCTCTGGCCCCGGGAGCGAAGACGGAAGCAACTCAGGATTTCTTTTTATTACGCTGAAACCGTTAGCACAAAGGAAATTGAGCGCTGCCGAAGTGCTTGATCGCATGCGCCCAAAGCTGGACGCAATTCCTGTAGCTTCGACTCTGCTTAAGCCGTTCCAGGACATTCCTTCCGTTGGGAAGAGCAGCAACACCAGCTATCAATTTGAACTGTCGTCCGACAATGTGGCCGACCTGAATACATGGGGCCCGATCCTTTACCAGGAGATGGAAAAATTACCTGAAATCAAGGATGTCAACATCGATCAGCAAAACGGAGGGCTGCAGGCCTCGCTCAACTATGACCGTCGTACTGCTGCCCGTTTGGGCATCACGCCGCAGCTCATCGATCAATCCCTCTATGGAGCATTTGGACAGGCGCAAGTTTCCACGATTCATGCGTCGCTGAACCAGTATCACGTCGTTATGGAGGCAGCACCGCAATATGCGCAAAGCCCCTTGGGGATGAAATCGATCTACGTCCATCCCTCCGGCGGAAACACCGTTCCCCTGGACGCCTTCGTGCAAACAGCAAATTCGACTTCTCCTCTTCTGGTCAATCACGACGGACTCTTTCCCGCAGTTACGGTGTCTTTCAATCTGGCACCTGGAGTCCCCCTTGAACAGGCCACTATCGCCATCGAAAAGCTGCAGCAGAGGCTGGCGATGCCTCGAACTGTCCTTGGTAGCTTTGCTGGCACCGCCGGAGATTTCAAGAAGTCGCTCATCGACCAGATCGTACTGGTCGTGATGGCACTGTTTGCGGTCTACATCGTGTTGGGCGTCTTGTATGAAAGTCTGGTACACCCCATTACGATTCTTTCCACTCTGCCGCCTGCGAGTGTCGGAGCCGTCCTTGCCCTCATTGTATTCAAGAGCGAACTGGACGTGATCTCCATCATCGGCATCGTGTTGCTCATCGGAATTGTCAAAAAGAACGCAATCATGATGATCGATTTCGCGCTCCTGGCGGAGCGAATGGAAGGGAAGAACTCAACGGATGCCATATTCGAAGCATGTTTGCTGCGGTTTCGGCCGATCCTGATGACCACGATGGCCGCTCTTTTCGGCGCTCTTCCGCTCGCGCTGGGTCATGGAACCGGATCTGAACTTCGGCGCCCTTTGGGGATCGCCGTTGCAGGCGGTCTAGTCGTTAGCCAGATACTCACTCTGTACACAACGCCCGTGATTTATCTAATCCTGGATCGGCTCCGGCTGTGGCACCACAGCAGCGGCGGTGATTTCGCTAAATTAACTGCGCAGAAAGACACAATCTAATGAAACAGTTTTTGCGAGGGTGCTCCTCGCCTGGAGGCAGGGAAGAAGTGACCTGGCCGAGCCGCGTAGCGACATTTGCATTCCTTGTTTTCTCTCTTCTTGGAGTGCTGGGATGCAACGTTGGTCCAAGATA
>Ga0209240_1000828_pt1 | contig 12581 bp, 6 predicted proteins | sample GraSoi_2013_80cm_FD_185828 | JGI IMG/M metagenome (GOLD analysis project Ga0209240, IMG submission 185828) | Grasslands soil microbial communities from the Angelo Coastal Reserve, California, USA - Sample 9_17_2013_80cm (SPAdes) (version 2) | ecosystem: Environmental > Terrestrial > Soil >...
CAGACTCTTAGGGACAGTTTTCTTGATACTCTTTTGACCCTCATGGGCGCTGACGCCGTTGCAAATGCACCCCGAATCAGGCTGGTGTATACGGTCCGCGCGGACTTCGCGAATCGTCTCCTTTCGCACCGGGGGTTCACAGATGCCATTCAGGACGCCGACGTAAAAATCGGGCCTATGAACCGTGAAGAGCTGGATTCGGTAATACGAAGGCCGGCTTCGCTTCGCAACGTCAGATTTGAAGAAGTCTGGCTGAACGCATCTTAAACGATGCAGGTGTCGAACCAAGCACCTTGCCCCTCCTAGAGTTCGCTCTTGCAGAGCTATGGGAGCGTCAGACTGAAGGGACGCTGACGCATGCAGGCTACGAGCGAATTGGTCAATTGTCGGGCGCCATTGCCCACCAAGCGGAAAAGGTCATTCGGGGCCTCGGTCCGTCTCAACAGGAAGTCGCCCGGCACATTCTTGCCCGTTTGGTACGATTGGCTGACGAAAGTGGGGAGCACACGCGCCAGCGGATTCCTTTGGCTGCTCTGTATAGTGAAGAGATTCTAAATAAAGACGCAGGACGCAAAGTCCTGGACCAGTTAACTCAGGCACGGTTAGTCACGGTCGCCGTGGCGAGCGATCAGCGTCAGCAGATGGTCGAGATCGCTCATGAGGCACTGGTGCGCCGCTGGCCGCGACTCAAGCAATGGCTCGAAGAGGATCGCGAGATTCTAGTCTGGCGTCAACGCCTTGGCTCCATTATTCAAGGCTGGCAACAGACTGGACGCGACGACGGCTTTCTGTTGCGCGGATCCTTGCTGGATGAAGCGAAACTTTGGTTGACTCGACGTTCAAATGACCTCACTCCCGCGGAAAAGGACTTTATCAATGCGAGTCTCAACCTTCAGCGCCGGGAACGAGCCAACCGGGCAATAGGCCGCTTCGAATTGTTGGTGGCGAGCTCAGGCTCGGAACTTGAGAAGCAAAACGCGGAGTCGATCGGCGAGCGCGAAGCGGTGCGTCTGGCTAAGGATTTACCGTTTCTCGGCCGGCCAGGAACCTGGCGCTTACAGATCAACTTAATCCCGGTACCGGCTGCCCACGCGCATGACCTACGTCCACGCTTGGCGCCTTTGTCGATGAGTACGGTATTACCGTTGCTCTCGGCGGCGGCACCGGCTGACTTGGCAACTGATCATCCAGACGACGCGGCCCAAGAATTAGTGGCCTCGCAAAAGCTCGATGAACAGACATTTGCACAGCTAAAAACCCTTCAGTTACAAGGTGCGAGCGGACTTGCCCTTGAACTGATCAGCCCGCAACTCGATGGGATTCCAGACCCAAATGCTCGCCTGAAGTTTGCCTCTATCCTTTTCGACATGATGCACATTCGCGGCCGATACGCCGACGCGGCCGAATTGATTCACCAAGAACTAGCACTGTATCCACCTAATGCAGAGATGCATTCGCCCTTGCTGCTTCCACTCAAGATCCGGTTCATCCATCATCAGATGTTTTATCGTCCTGTAAGCGAGCTTTGGCCACAAATGGGCGATTTGCTCAATTGTTGTGATCAAACGCAAGACCCCAAATCGTATGGCGACATTTTGTTCATGCTAGGCGGCAACCTCGGAACTCTTCGCGGGAATTACCAAGAAGCGCGGCAATTTCTAGTGCTTGCGATAGCGCACGCTAAGCAGCAAAGAGATTATTACATTCTCGCCCGGTCTCTGCGGAAGTATGGGGACCTTCTCCGAAATCGCCGTCATTTCAATTTCGCGAGAGACGTGCTGCTAGAAGCGTTGAGATTGTCAGGCCGCGGACGGGGAACTCGCCAGCGAATCTATATCCTTGGTTGTCTTGGCGATCTGGAGCGACAAAGGAAAAACCATGCTGCTGCTTCAGAGCACTTTGACCGAGCCATCGAGCTGGCGCGGGCAACCTTCATTCCGGGCTGGCTTGGCAATTTGCATCTCGGATTAGCAGAGCTGGCTTTGGATCGGAATCGTTTCGACGACGCGAAGATTTCGCTCGAACAAGCTGAAGCTCATTACAAAAACACGCATCCCAAGCACTGGTGGGGCGAAATACAGGTTGGTCTATCTCGATGCCGCCTTATGCGAATGTCTGGCAGCCAAGAGTGGACGGAGCTAGCCCGTGCAGTTCATTCGGAAGCGATAGCGGCAGGCTATAACAAAGACGCAGCAATCGCTCAAGAGCTTCTGAACGGACGACTCCTCCCTAGAAATGCCCTCATGTTTCTGTAATCAGCTTGCGCGGCTTCGACCGGAAGATTTATGCCTAAAATAACGAAAATCAGCGGACAAGAAATTGATCAGGCTCTCCAAAATGTTACCCGACAGTATCTAGTTGGAGATTTGCAGAAGCCTCAGACCTTAAAGCATGTTCCTAACTCGTTGATTGAGATCGGTATCACGCGCTATGAGAATGAAGGAAAGCCGGAATCGCCTCATAGACATAAGCAAGCGTTCGAATTTCAGTATGTGACGGCTGGATTGACCGCGTACCTGGACCTGACCACCGGCGATGAGCAAGTATTCAGGAAGGGCGACTTTTATGGGATTGAGCCGGGTGTTGCCTATGCTCAGAAATCGGCGCCAGGCACAGAGATCCTATTCATTAAAGTGCCACCGGGGAACGATAAAGTGCCGGTAGATACCACTCCTGAAGTTGAGGCCTGGTTTCGAGAACCGATCAAAGAATAGGACCGATAGAAAGATGGCAAGACGCGACTACTTTTACGATCCAGAAGCCCCGAAACCGAACTCAATTCGCCCAGCAACTGCTGTGGCCTTGTTCAATTCAGCCGGCGAGCTTTTGCTGTTGCACAGAAAGGACAACGATAAATGGACAATGCCGGGCGGAACATTGGATTTCGGAGAATCGCTAACTCATTGCGCTGTCAGGGAAGTACTTGAGGAGACCGGACTTCAGATTCGAATTACAGGTCTAATAGGCACATACACGGATCCTCACATCTTGATCGCCTATAGCGACGGCGAAGTCCGGCAGGAATTCACGTTCGTATATGCCGCGGAAACCGAATCCGGCGAGCTAAAAATTGACGATGAATCCAAGGAAGCTTCTTGGGTGCCACTTATATCTGCGGTTGAGTTGCCGCTGGCCGAATCGCAACGGCGCAGGTTGAAGGATGTTATGGAGTATCAGAAGGATCGGCAGACGTTTTTGAGGTGATCACCACGTCACTTTTTCCCGCCGGCTTGATCGGGAGGACTAGCTAGAAAAGAGGCGATTAAGAGCTCAGTGGCGAGCTAAGCAGAGCGGCTTGCGGGCTGGCGACAACGCGCAATAAATCTAGCAGCGCCTTTTGCGTGCAAGCGGAGATTAATACGGGAGAAGAAAACTTCGAGCTACACGCCATGTGTCAGATCTAGACGAGCTCTCGCCCGACAAGACCAATTCTCAACAATCGGCCAGGATCCGGACGAGGTCCTCGGCGAGAGTCCGTTGGTTGAAGGCATGCATCGATCAAATCGCCAAGGCCTTCAGCAAGGCATCGCGAGCATCGAGATAGTAGTGAATAGTGATCTTGGCAGCCAGATCGTCGGGCAGGTCGTTCAATTGCCGGCGGCTGCTGATCGGCACCAAAATGCTGGCGGCACCTTTTTCGATGGCAACCTCCACCACGGCGATGGGGTTGAAGATCGGCTCGATTGAACCGCCCAGGTTCAAGCCTCCGGTGACGACGAGACCACCTTTGATGCTCTTTTGGAGCAGCGACGAGCAGAATGCGAGAAGCACGCCTATGCCGACGGTAGCGCCGCTCTTGGCGCTGTCAAAAGCCCGCAGCTGAACCGAGAACTCGTGCTGTCGAGGGTCGCGGTCGCCGACGAGTTCGTTAGAACGCACATAGAGATTCTGCTCGGCGCAGCGGACGCTTTCTTTGAAAGGCGGAGGCGTTGGCTGGTTTAGTATCTTCAGACCGCTGCCCGGGCCTTCAGTTATGTTCACCTGATATAATCCCGGGTTTTCGTCGCCGCCACCGGGCGAAATAACCCAAGCTTGTCCCGGCGGCAGAGGATCGTTGCCAACACTGTTCTCGCTGTAAAGCTCGGGCGTTGCCACGAATTTCTCTACGCCATCATCGCCGACCGAATAGCTGAATTGGGTGTTACGAAACTCGGCCGAGCCGATGCGCTTTTGCTGTTCCTTGACCCGCCGCCGGCACTCCAGCGCGATCCGCGACGCCCACTCCAGGACCTCGTCAGGGACTGGGGTATCGGCGTTAGGAGACACCAGCTTGATAAGGCCGCTAACGGTTTTCTGGACGGCGGCCGCGTCGCGTCCGCTCAAGGCGCCACCTAAGTGAATGCGCCCCTGGAAAAGGTTTTGCCGGCTCTGGCGCCGCAGCCGATTCCAACACTCGGATAGGAAATCGCTGACAAGACCGAAGTGATTGGTCAAAAGATCGCGATTTACTTTTGGCAAGTCCCAGCCAGGCAGGTAAGCGTGGATGCGGTCCATGAAAGCGGTGTCGTCACGCATCTCAGGGGGGAGTGAGCCGAAAAGGTGGCCAACTCGTTGCTGGTGTTGCACATCCACATCGAAGTTGCCGACCATCACTATACTCCCATCCGCGCGAATGCTCTCCTTCCCGCGACTGAACTCACCGGACTCCATGTAGCCCTTCATAATGTTCACGCCGTCTTTTTGGTCGAAGGAGACGCCCGAGATTTCGTCGAAGCAAACCACGTCATACTGGCAGACCAATCCGCGCTGACCGTTGGCATTATTGACAAACATGCGCGCGACCGTTGCTTTACCTCCTGAGATAAGATGGGCATACGGCGAGACTTGCTGGAACAGGTGGCTCTTGCCGGTTCCTCGCGGGCCAAGCTCCACCAAGTTATAATTGCGCTCCACGAACGGGACCATTCGGAGCAGCATCATGTCGCGGGCACGGGAGGTGAGCTGTTCCGGTTCCATGCCGATACTTCGAATCAGGAAATCCTTCCACTCTTCTGTGGCAAACGCCTCCCGGCCCTGATAGAGCACGGGCAGCACTTCGCGCTTGGATAGTTGAATCTCCCGGAGCGATTCAATGCCGAACGGGCGGCCATTCTGCTCCTGTGCGATGGTCGGGTCGTAGGCGACTTCGACCTCCGCATAGAAACCGCCCGTCAGCATTCGTTCATTAGCATGGACCATCCCCTCACTGATCCGCACGTCCTTCAGTTGCAAGCTCGGCAAGGTGGCTACAAACGAATCAGTGCCGGCATCCAATCGGGCGGTGATGATGTCAATCAGCTTCACTCGCCCCTTTTCCTTGGCGCGGGCTTTGAACAGCTCATGTTCCCCGGCGCGGACGGTCTTTTCACCAAGCTGACGCTCGACAATCTTGAGGCCGTCGGAAATTTCCTCTTCCTCCACCGAGGCGCAGTAGCGGCCCAACAGAAATTCGGCGACGTACGTAGGAACCGGGTACTGACCCTTGAATTTGCGTACGAGATCCTTGCGCACCACATAGCCTTCAAAAGCCTTTGTCGCAATCGTATCGATGGGGTCCAATTGTTGGTTCATCAGGTCATTCTCCAAGAGTGGTGGATATCGAATCGATCACCTGTTCCAAAGCATCCAGTAAAACAATCGCCGCGCCTTTGCCGATGTCGGAATCATTTTCGAGGAAGACCGTCACCTTACCTTCGGTTGTGGTTTCGCGCGCTTGCTTGTCCGCCAGAAGGGAAGTGTTCGGATCCGATTGGCTGATGCGTACATCCACGCGGACGCCTACACAATGTCCACCGACCGACACCCGACATTTCGCCCCGGTCCATTTGGCTTCCAGGATCCGGGCCGAACCGCCCGTCGGAGGGGCTGCGATCACGCGAAGCACGGGTGTCACCATTTCCTGCAGCGACACGCCGCCGTGGGAATACTCTTGGGAGGCGCGGAAGCAGCCAGCACCCGGCGGGCTCGCTATCGTGACTGCCGGATTCCAATGCCACTTGAACGCCAGTGCGTCGGTCTGGGCATCGGACTTCAACGCTGCGCATCGCCCCCACCGGTGTTCAGCCAGAAACGACTTTATCTCGACCTTCGGCAGGCCACCGGGTAGCAGTAACCAACCGTGGTCGGTCACCACGACTATCTCTGTCCATCCAGCTTTGAGGAGTGCACCGATCCGACTGACTAGATCGCGAAGCTCTGTTTCAACGCTGCGGGCCAACTTCCAGCCCTCGGTGTGACCACGCCTGTCGAGCGCGCCGGCTTCCGACCACGCCGACCCGGAGGGGTCTCCGGTTTGGTCCGAGCTGAGGGGCTGCCACCCGCATTCTTCCAAGGCGCTAACAAAACGATCCTGTGTTAGGAGCTGCCCCGTAGAAACAAGTCGCGTGGAGAACTGGTCGCCTGCTTCACCACCCTGAAGGCTGTCGGCAATCGGGGAAGCTGCAGGCTTGGCGGTAGCCGTGACCGACGGAATGGTGGACCACTCCCAGTCATGCGTGGATTCAATGCCAACCGCCCTCAGTTTCTCCGCCAACAGCTGGGCGAGGTCCATCCGCAATCCGTCCGCAAACAATACAAGCCGTCCCGCAGCAGTTGAGAACGGTTTAGCTCGCTTGGAAACCGTCTGCCCATTATCTAGGATGAGCTGTTGGAGATGGCGAGCGGTGTTTTCGAGCCACGGAAGATAGACGGCCCGCACGGTTCCCAGTACAGCACCGTGCTGTTCCGGCGTCCCGCATGCTGCCATGGTGGCAAGGGCAGCGGCATCCACGTGCCAGCCGTTCCTCGCATAAAGCTCGGCATAGGCTTCGGGAGTCGGAGCTCCGGGCACGGTCTGGCACAACCCGGCCAGTTGGGCCAGCGGTTCTAGAGCAGTTGCCAGTGGGCTTAGCCCCAGCTTCTGCCATGGGTAACCGCGGCGCGCTGCGTGTTGCGCTTCCAATTCAGCGATTCGCCGGATCGTCTCGTCCTGCGGACTATCCTCCAGGGACTCCAAAGCCTGCTGCAACTTTCGCTCTTCGCTTTCGTTGATGTTCGGCCAGACCTCGGCGGAATCAAACATGCTCGGGTCTTTCGGCGCGGCCCGCTTAAGCCAATCCACAACCCCAGAGTAATTGCCCGGCGCCTCGGCAAAACGCTGCCAAACCTTGCTCCAAGGATTGCTGCGACCGGCCAACAGCTTCGCCGCCTTGAGCGAGCCGTCTTTCACTGGATCGAAGCGGAAGTCCGCTTTGCATTGCTCACAGAAGGCTTTCCATTCCGCGTCCGAGCGGCGCTGCTTGAACGCGGCTGGATCACTTAGCCAGCGCAGCAGCAAGCCGGTAGCATCCGGTGCCACCAGCCCGTTAAAAAACTCTGAATCCAAACGGCGCCCCTGCAACTCGGAAAGCGGTTCGGACATGAGTGACGGTAGAGCGCCGGCCAGTGCATCGAGCGTCGCTTGGTCTTTGGCCACATCGAGACCTAGGCCGCCGTATTTGGAAACCAGAAAGGCGTAGGGCGTCCACTCCTTACCGTTCGCGTGCAGCCACATCACGCCTCGATACTGCAGCTCCACCAGCGCCGCGAGTTCCTTCGGGCAGTCCTCTGCGGCGCGGAGCTTCTCCCGGCTGATGTCAGCCAGGTAAAGAATCGGGGTGGTTCCTGCCGAAGGCGCACCTTCAACGACTCGCGCCTCGATGCAACGCAGCCACAGCGCCGGCCCCGTGCGCTTGTTCGGTTGATAATTGCCCAGCAGAAACAGCTCCGGCAGCATCGGCTGTAACACCGGCATGACGCATTCCCATAACCGCTCGGGATCAGCCCAGACGACCGCGCTGGGCGCGACCTGGTCGCCCACAGCGTAGGCTTGGGCGGATGTTCTGAGGGCGGCCGCTAACTGTTCTGCGAGAGTGCTCATCGCGCCTTGTTCGCCGCCAGCTTGAACTCGTTGGTGTAATGGCAGTCGTTCCAGCGATTACCATCCGGCTCCTTGCCAACTCCGGCAAAATCTTGCGTTTTCTCATCCCAGCCCCAGAACCAAGGGAAATCCTTCTTGTCGCGGGTGGGTTCCTTCCCGCGGTCCTTGTCCCATTTAACGTTGGGTTTGATCCGCAAAATGCCGGCGCCTTTCCTGCCGCCCGGGATGTCTTGGGCCAGGAAGGGGCGGATGTTAACGCGCACGCCGTCGTTCATGTCGGGATGCCAGCCGATGGCTTGTTTGGAGAGCGGTTTCCAGCGGGCGAATAGGTCGTAGGGCGGTTCACCTTCCAGGATGAGCTTGAGACGGGTCTGCAACTGCTTCGCGGCTTGGAGGCGGGCGTCGCTTCCCGCTTCCTCCTCTTCGAGGCCGGCCTGCTGGCGCCGGATCCAATCCCCTAAGTAGGCATAAGTGAGTTTTTCAAGGTTGACGTGGGTGAGCTGGTGATAGTTCACCAGCGCGCTGAAGCCACTCTTGTGGCCATCCCAGAGGTGCCAGATGAACGGGCGATGGTGGAAGATCTCGCAATGTTGTTCGAAAAACTCGTCTCGCAGCCACTCCTCCAACGTCTCGGACCGGCCGCCGTTGAGGCCGGCGCTTGCAATCAGCGCGCCGAGATCGAATTTACCCGAGACCTGAGCCAATAGACTGCGCAAACGCTCGGCGGCTGGCGCGTTGCCTTTGGTGGCGGAAAGACACACGATGCCATCCGTATCCACCAGCTTTTCGAGACCATCGAGCCCGAGCGCCGGGCAATCGACAAAACTTGATCCTGTCTGGCGCGGCCACCGGTAGCCGAGTAACCGCGCCACGGCTACGTGCAACGGCTGGTCGGAGCCTTTTGGATGCCCGTTGAACAACCACTGCGTCGGGTCACTGGAAAGCGGCTTCGGCAATCCTTCAGGATATACCTTCGCTGCCACCTTCTGCCAGTGCGCGAGGTCGAAGGGGATTTTGACCAATGTGGCGTTCGTGACGTTGAGCTTCCGGTCGATCCGTCTAACGGATATGTTAAACTCTGGCGAATAGCAGAAGGCCCAAATTGGCAACACGTCGGAGGCAAAATGGGGCACGATCACAGCGCAACTTTGATCGTACAACTCCCCAGTGTAGATACTACACTTCAGTTCGTTCATCTGGCTAACGACGATGCCTAATCTTCCCCAAGCTTTGTTGCCGCGTTGATCAGAATCGTGGAGCTTAACACGTCGGATATCAGCTTCCTCTCGAAGATGACCGCGCTCACGGTCATAAAGGATAATCATGCTACGACCGCCGTAGGACGTCGTTTCGCCAACGGTGGCTTGTTGAAAATGCCAAAGTCCGCCGTGTTCGACGGTTTCCCAGAACAACCTTTGAAACCGGGGCGAATCGCCATTTTGAATTCCAGCGTAGCATTCAGCATGCGACAAAAGTAGGATGGATGCTTCACCTTCCTCGAACGTAAAGCGTGCATCAGGATTCCTCAATTGACTCAGCTGCCGAATCCCATGAATCGCCGACGCACCGAGCATTTGCGCCTTTTCCGCAACAGTCTTTGCCGGATCAACATCCATTACCGCGATCGAGTGTTCTGCGCTAGGAGCTTGGCGCGATACAATCATCAGTGCCACGTTCACGACTTCACCGCTAACTGTCTCGAACGCGCCGGAACCGAGCCGCGCTACACAGCTCCATTGTCCATCGGTAAGCATTTCCGCGCGGAACTTCTTATACGAGCCAAGGAAAAGCCAAGCCTGTGGAGTCACGAGAGCCGCACGTCCGCCTTCACTACAGAACTGCACGCATCTCTCAACAAAGACCGTCGCTAGATCCGCTTTAGCTTTTGGATAGGAGTTTTCACAGAACTCCTTCAGAACAGAACCGTGTTTCCCATTCCTGAGGTAAGGGACATTGGTCGCTACAAGAGTAAACTGGTCGGTGAGAATTTCCGCCGCCTTCGCCAGACCTCGCGCGGTAACGGTCATTTCATGCTCGGTGTCGTCCTTGGTCTCCTGTACCAGAGCTTTTTCCAGCAGCGGCTGGAGTTGATGGAAGGTGGCCACCAACAAATCGCCTCCGTCAGCACGCGGGTTGATAAGGCTGCCCAGCACGGGAGCGTCTCTGAACAAAAGGTAAAGTCGCTCCATCCCGTTCTGGAGCCGCTCGTTATCACCGGCCAGCTTCAACCAGTCTTCCTTCTTGGCATTCGGAGCGCGGCCAGAACAGGCCAGATTCATCGCCGGCAGCTTGCAGTGCCCAATTCGCCGCCACGCGGCCAGAGCCAGGTTGAACGCTCCAATCTGCGTGCAGCGAGGGTCAATTTCCAACCCAAATAGGTTGTCGCGGATGACCGCGGCTACCGCCGTCGCTTCGTCGCGTATTTCCTCAGCCATGCATAACGCCACCAGCCGCTCGAACATGGCAACCATGAAATGCCCACTACCCATGCACGGGTCGAGGCACTTGAGTTCCTTCGCTCTCTTTGGCCAGCCGCCGAACTTGCCAGCGGCGGGTGTCCATTTGCCGTCCGAGGCTTTGATGAAGCGCAGGTACTTCCAAGGACATCCCGGCAGCGTCATGGCTTGGCGAAGTTCCTCTTCGCTCTCGGCGCTTTCTGCCAGCTTGGGATTCGCGGCGAAAACCTTGCCCGCGCGCCACGCGCCGAGTGTATTGTCGAGCAGGAAATCCACCATGTAGTCTTCGGTGAACAACTGCGTGACCGCCGGCAGTTCGTCCGCGCCGATCTTGTTGCCGGCGGCGTTGACCTCGTCCTTCCGTTCCGCCTGCCAGAACTGGTAGCACCAGCCAAGGCTATCGCTGGCGGTGAACACCTCCACCGGCAGCCCGGTGACCAGCTGAATGAGCTGTTTGCGGTCCTCGACAGGCAGGTCCACCGCACCCGCAGGGTCGTCAGCGCGGCAGATTTCGGGCAATTCCTTTGCCGCGAAGCGGGCCGCGACGGCCCACGCGTCCTTAAGTTCGACTGACGGGGCGAGTTCCTCGCAATCGTCTAGCGAGATGGATACACCATGCTCTGGCGAGATGAGGAGATTGTTCTCCAGGAGAAACCGGGCGAAGAGGAGCCGATGCCATTGGTCGTAGGCAAGCTTCTCGACGAGGTGCTTGATCTCGTAAGCACCCGGCCGGGTCTGGCTCTCGCCATCGCCCATTTGTTTGGCCTGGGCACGGAGTTTGCGCCGGAGATCGCGCTGCGGCTCATCCATATGTCGGTAGGGATCCGGCTCGTGCACAGCGAGAGCTTCGAGCGCCTTGCGTGCGGCGCCTTCAGCGATCTTACGAGCTTGCTTGATCGCGTTTTCTAACTGACGGCGGAGATTTGTGTGAAGGGCGCTCACAGAATCACGGGGCCATCTTTGAGTTTTTCTTCAACCTGTTTGCGAGCGTCTGCGAGCCACTGGTCCAGTTCGGTAGCGTTGTGGATGGTGGCACCGTGCAACACCACGCGCTGGGCCTCGGGTTCCAGCAGTCGGCTGGCCGCGTCTAAAGCGCGGGAGAACCGTTGCGGCACTGCGTCAAGCAGATTCCGCCGGTCGGTGAGGTTGCAGGCGCGCAGCGCACCCACGATTTCATCGTCCGTACCGATGTTATCTTTCGCCGGGGGTGTCAGCTGGCAGGTAGTCATAAATTTGGTGCGCTGCTCGTCGCTCAGGCGGTTCCACACTTGCGACGTGGCGAGTCCATCGTCGCCGGCCTTGAAGGCCGCAGCGAGTTCGTCCTGCAGCTTGCCGACCGCGATACGCAACGCAGTAGTGAGTTGTTTGGTCAGCTCGGGCACGGGATCCGGGTTCGCCAGCAAAGTCCGGCCGTCGGTAATAGCGGTGATCGACCGGGTGATGGCATCCGCTTCGGGCAAGCCTGTGGCAAATTCATGAAATTCCAGCAGCCGTTCCCACGCAGGCGAGCGCTTGGCAATAGCATCAGCGGTTTTCTTAGAGTCGGTGAGCTTGGCGGTGAGATCGTCCTTGTGCTCGTGGATCCTGAGGAGTTGGGCGTTACCGCTGAGCATTTGCAGGGCGCGAACGTCCTGCGTATCGGCGGACTCAGGCCGGGGCGCGCTGCCGCCGGCGGATTCCGCCAGCACGAGGAGCTTTTGCAGGAACTGCGTGGCGGCTTCGGATTCTTTGCCGTTCTGTGTTGCGACGCCGATTTTCTGAAAGAGTGCCTTGAGGTCGAGCCGCTGTTGCACGTTGAGCGGCGGCACATCCACGTAAAAGCTCGCGACGCCCACTTGGTTCTGCGGGAGGGATGCCTGCGCCGCCTGTCCGTTAATGGTGGCGCGAAGGTTGCCGGCGAGGAGCATGACCAAAAGCGCGCCATCGATCGCATCCTTCTGCCAGCCAAATGGCGCGGACCGGAAGTTTTCTTGAACGTCTTTGCCCTTCTTGCCAGCCCCAATGAAATCAAGTACACGACGGCAGACCGGATGCTTGGTGACATCGCCAGGGTAGCCCACCTGCGAGAGAGCGCCCACATCACCGGCACGGGAACGCGTGACGGCCTGGCCGGCGTGACGAAGCAACTGTTCCAGCAGCAGGAATTCGCGACGTTGGAGCGGGACCGGCCGTCCCGCCCGTAATACGGTCCGGCTGACTGTGTCGAGTTCCAGGTCGCCAACCCGCAGCACCGCAAGGCGTCGCGAGCG
>Ga0209240_1000830_pt1 | contig 12580 bp, 19 predicted proteins | sample GraSoi_2013_80cm_FD_185828 | JGI IMG/M metagenome (GOLD analysis project Ga0209240, IMG submission 185828) | Grasslands soil microbial communities from the Angelo Coastal Reserve, California, USA - Sample 9_17_2013_80cm (SPAdes) (version 2) | ecosystem: Environmental > Terrestrial > Soil >...
GGGCCTGTCTGATTTTCACCTGTGATGGTCGAGGCTGTGCCTTCTCAAAATCTCCCGGCCGGTGAAACTTAGTGATTTCCGGCGCATTTGCGTCGAAAATCGCCAAGATTCTTCTACGGATGAAGTTTTAGGTAGGCGCAGCCGCTGTGTGTACCGAAAACTCAGAGGCGAACAGGGTCAGAAAGAAGCACAACAGAGCGATCATCGCCGCTGACGTTAGGCGATTCTGTCGCCAGATCAAACGGACGAAGTTTTCGGCACACACACACCTAGCGGAAATTGACGCGACTCACCGACTGTTGGCCCACGCGGCCATCGCTGCGTTCAGCAGAGATTGCAGCTGGTCGGTAGCGCGCCGAGAGGCGCGGTGGGGGTCGCTACAACGCGCCGTCGGCCTTGCGGTTAGGCGCCGACATTCCTGGTATTGTTCTTAGCCATAAAACCAAACCAGCCAGAGGATGATGGCGAGTACGGTGTTCCAGACGTGGCCTTGCCAAATGTGGCCTTGCCAATTGCCCGCGGCCAACGTGGTTGCCTCACCAAAAATCCCCAGTCTGCCCGCCCACTGGTATGCGGCCACGAGCGTGAAGCAGACGGCACCAAGCAAGACGAGCGCGCTGACCATGGAGGCAGGATGGTCTCTCAGCCTGGCGACTATGCCGCCAATTGTCTCTGAACGGTAATGGCCTTCTCGCCCGGTTCTTGGATGATCGGGTTGCAGCTTGGAGGGCAGCAGAAACGCGCCTGCCGAGCTGTTGGCCTACAGGGCGGCCCTGGCCTCTGGTTGGACTCGCGGGATGCCCGTGCGGCTCCGGCAAGAAGTTCAAGCGCAGCCATGGCGCGCCCGAAACGTTGCACTGAACCGCACACCCGACCTTGCTAGCGCACCTAGCTTCACGTCTTTTTCGCGAACGGGTTGAAGGGCGGCTTGGCCTGGTCTTGCGCCGCCTTGTAGGCCGACACATGGGTCTTGGGTTGGTTCTTGTCCGCCTTCGGTTTCTTTTTTTCCTTATTTCCTTTTTGAGCCTTCGACATGGCGATCCTCCCGTTTGTTCACTTGACTCGCCATTCTAGCACGGCCAGCGAGCAATTAAGTTGTATTTCTCTGGTGCCGGAAATCGGCACGCCCGGTTTGACGAGCGGGGATGGGTAACAGAGCGTTGCCGCATGGCCCAAGCAACCGCGCTGTCGCTTCCGAAAACTAGATTCGGGCGTATCGATGGTGGGTACACACAGTGCCAGTCTCGTCACAATGAAGACGAGCTTTGGTTTCCAGCTCATGCGAGCCGCGCTTCCGTCCGGCAGGCCGCCCTAGCGACTCCGCAACGTCTGCTCGAGCATGTTCTCCACCGAGTGCGGCGAAATTCCAAGTTCTGCAAATCCGGGCATCCCTGGCGAACACACGTTATCGACCTGCATCAGCTCCACTTGATTGCGGGTGACGGGCGGATTCGGGAGCAGTTCTGCAGTCCATGCCAGTGCCCGCCAAGCCGCGAACGGGAGTGGAATCAAGATGCGCTTGAGGTCGGCGTCGCGTGCAAGGGCGCGGAGCAATTCCTCATACGAGTAGACACGAGGCCCGCCGCACTCGAACGTGATGGCATGCGTTTGCGTCCGCTGCAGGGCCCGTGCGATCGCCTCCGCCACGTCTTCCACGTAGGCCGGCTGCAATCTGGTGCGGCCGCGGCCGAACATCGGATAGATCGGAAGCCGGCGCAGAAGCGCGAGCATGGTCGTAAGAAACGCGTCGTCCGGTCCGAACATCACCGCCGGACGAAAGAGGATTACGTCGGTGAATGCGGCCTTCACCGCCAGTTCGCCTTCCCCGCGCTTGCGGATGTAGAGGGATGGCGAGGCAACATCGGCCCCGAGGCCCGAGACGTGGGCCAGCCGTTCGACTCCGACCCGGTGCGCCTGAACCGCCACCCGCTTCGCCGCCTCGACATGTACGGAATGAAAAGTCTCTTGTCCGCGTTCGACGTAAAGGCTGACCGCATTGACCGCCGCGTGGGTGCCGGCCAGCACATCGGCAACCCTCCGCTCGTCTCGAATGTCGGCCTCGACCGACTGAAGACACGGATCATCGCAACCGAAAAGTTTGCGACTGCGGTCCGGATGCCGTGAGGCGATCCGAACGGAAAACTCGTGCTCGCGGAGACGTCGAACGACGCGGCGGCCGAGAAAGCCGGTTCCGCCGAAAACGGTGACGAGGCGCATGCTCATTGGGAGAGCATGCGGTCGATCTTGCTCGCCATAATGAAATCGTTCTCGTGCAGTCCCTTGATCTTCTTGGTGCTCAGCGAGACGGTCGCGTAACCCCAACCGAAGCTGATATCGGGGTGATGGCCTTCGGTCTCGGCAAGCTCGCCGACCCCCTGCACGAAGGCGAGCGCTTCCCGGAAATTGTGGAATCGAAACGTGCGCTCGATGCGGTGGGCGTCATCGCGCAGCCCCCAATCGGGGGCCTGCGCTTGGAAGCGCAGGGCCTCATCGCGCCCCAGCGGCGGCACGCCACCGCGACAAGGCGTGCAGGTTTTCTCGGCGAGGGTCTCGGTCATGTAGCTATCTCCAATGTCACTAACAAACGTCGGGCGGTCAGCGATCGATCTCCCCGAACACGATGTCGAGCGAGCCGATGATCGCCGCGACATCGGCCAGCATGTGCCCGCGGCTCAAGAAATCCATCGCCTGCAGATGGGCGAACGACGGCGCCCGGATCTTGCACTTGTAGGGCCGGTTGGTGCCGTCGGCCACCAGATAGACGCCGAACTCGCCCTTGGGCGCCTCGACCGCGGCGTAGACCTCGCCGGCAGGCACGTGATGGCCCTCGCTGTAGAGCTTGAAATGGTGAATGGTCGCCTCCATCGAGCGCTTCATCTCGGCGCGCAGGGGCGGCACGATCTTGTTGTCCCTGACGGCAACCGGCCCCCGACCTTCGGGCAGCCGCAGCTTCTCCAGGCACTGTTTCATGATGCGCACCGACTGCCGCATCTCCTCCATGCGGATGCAGTAGCGGTCGTAATTGTCGCCGTTCTTGCCGATCGGGATGTCGAAATCGAGCTCGGAATAGCATTCGTAGGGCTGCGCTTTGCGCAGATCCCAGGCGGCGCCGGAGCCGCGTACCATCACACCGGAGAAACCCCAACCCCAGGCGTCCGCGAGCTTGACCACGGCGATACCGACGTTGCGCTGCTTGAAGATGCGATTTTCCGTCAGCAACCCCTCGATGTCGTCGCAGACCTTGAGGAAGGGATCGCAGAACGCCCAGATGTCGTCGAGGAGCTTCGGCGGCAAGTCCTGGTGCACGCCTCCGATCCGAAAATAGTTCGCGTGCATGCGCGCGCCCGAGGCGCGCTCGTAAAACCCCATCAGCTTCTCGCGCTCCTCGAAGCCCCATAACGGCGGCGTGAGCGCGCCCACGTCCATCGCCTGCGTCGTCACATTGAGGAGATGCGAGAGCAAGCGCCCGATCTCGCAATAGAGGACCCGGATGAGTTGCCCGCGCCTGGGCACCGTGATGCCGAGCAGCTTCTCGGTTGCCAGACAGAACGCGTGTTCCTGGTTCATCGGCGCGACGTAATCGAGCCGGTCGAAGTAGGGTAACGCCTGCAGGTAGGTCTTGTGCTCGATCAGCTTCTCGGTCCCGCGGTGCAGAAGGCCGATATGCGGGTCGACGCGCTCGACGACCTCACCGTCGAGCTCCAATACGAGGCGCAGGACGCCGTGAGCCGCCGGATGTTGGGGCCCAAAATTGAGGGTGAAGTTGCGCAGGGTGGCTTCGGCCATAACGGCCTCGCGTTAGCTGCCCGGTTCAACGCTGGCCGCTGACGCCGGTTCCCGCTCTATCGGGTTTCAGTTTCATCGCGCGGATGTAATCGACGCCGCGCGCACTGGCAGCGCAAGCGGCACATCGATGTTGCTATCACTCTTGGAAAGCCGCGAATACGTCACCGAATAAAGTGCTCCGCAATGGGGACAAAAGGGGTCCCGCCCTCAGGGATTGGCCCTGTTAGAGGCATGTCGGCGCCTCCGTATACCACGACGCTGGGGCTGTCCGCCTCAATCACCCGCGCCTGGATTCGGTAAGAAGTATTGGAGTTTGTCCGGCTTCCCCTCCCACTCCTTAGAGTCGGGTGGGGGCGCTTTTTTGACCGTAATATTTGGCCAGATTTTCGCGTATTCCGCATTCAGCGACAGCCATTTCTCAAGCCCCGGCTCGGTGTCGGGCTTGATCGCGTCGACCGGGCACTCCGGCTCGCACACCCCGCAATCGATGCATTCGTCCGGGTGGATGACGAGCATGTTCTCGCCCTCGTAGAAGCAGTCCACGGGGCACACTTCGACGCAGTCCATGGTTTTGCAGCGAATGCAACTCTCGTTGACGACGTAGGTCAATTAACCGTCCTTTCAGCAGGTCGCAGCGGTGAACTCGTTGAGCTGTAGCAGGTTTTTCCACCGAGGTACGCGCAGTCCTGGCAAATACCGAAGTGCAGATGCGCTCCACTCGCAGCTACAGTGGTCAGCACGTGGTGGAGGGCGTCGTGCATCGCGGTTTGCTCTTCCGCGTCGAGCGAGTCCACCTAAATCCACCGAACCGCCGTATGGGAGGGGGAGTCGCGAGGCTCCCCCTATCCCGATTAGTCGTGTGATCCAACGAATGTTAGCCGACGTAGGCGACGCGCTGTTGGGCTTCTGCCTCGGCAACGCTCTTGGGCTGCGTGGGGAGCGTGAGGACAGTTGCGTTCTGCCCTTCATAGAGTCGCGTCAGCAGCACGATCTCGCCATCGGGGAACTCGAGCGCGTCATGATTGGTGTGAAGCGCGCCTTTGTTGATCTGGCGAAAGATCGCAACGGTGTGGCCGGTATTGGCACGAAGCATGAAGGTGGTTTGATACTTCACTGGCGCCTCGAACGCGAGTTCGGTACCAGGAAGTACGCAGACAGCCACCGAACAATCCTCCGACGCGGCGAATCCTCGTGTGCCGGTGCCGAAGTTGTGTGTGACGAGTTTTTCGCCGACTTTGGCTGGGCGTGTTCGCACACTGTGCAGACTGTAGTCGCACATATCAAGGACCTCCTCTCTCGGAAGCCCCCCATAGTACAAATGTTAACAGAAAAGACGCCGCAGCGCATCAAGTGCGAAGGCCGGGTGGTGGGGTCAGTAGCTGTGCACGCTACTGTTTGGTGGTTATCCACTTGGCGACACGACGAGCTAGGGATTCCCATACCGATTTGAACCGGTCGGCCGACATTTCAATATTCAGGTTATGGACGCGGCTCTGCTAGATTTTGAAGTCTCGGCCGTTCGCGCCCGGCATGTTACGCCCCCCTGGTTCAGACTGTTGAAGATTTCACAAAAGCCTTGCTGTTGAGCCGGACTGGAAGCCCGCGCAAGCCCGGGGCTTGCGGCTCAGCACGTCGAGCTGATGGCGAAGAACCAGGATCTCCGCTTCGAGGCTGACTCTGGACCGAAACTGCCCGGTGAGCGCGCCCCACAGCAGATTTAGAAGATCGATCATCGGACAGGAGCATCAGCCGGTTCGCCCCGGTTTTGCCAGCCGTATGAGGTTTGCGACGTGGGCAACGGGCCATAAGTGCTAGATTGGCTCTTTAACGAGAGGAAGCGGCCATGCTCCAGACAGTTTCGCGGCTCCTTCCGGAACTTCCGCTAATTCTTGTGACCGCCGTCGCTACGCATTTGGTCATGTCATTTGCGCAGACGCTGATGCATTACAAGCTCGGCCACCATCCAATGGGCGGCAAGTTCTTCCTCAACCACATCAATTTCCATCACGTCCACTATTGCAAAGATCACCCGCAGACCCCGCGCGCCGTGAGGAAAGTCGTATATTTTTATCACCGCAAAGTTTCCTCTTGGGCTAGCGGCTTATTCCGGATGCACGCGGGGACGATAGACGTGAGGCGGCTAGTCGACCGCCCAGCCAGACGCAGGGGATGGCCTCAACGGGGATCGAAATTGCGTACCAGGCAGGGCCGAGTTCCGCTCCGCCTATGGCGTAGTAGGCGACCACGCCCGCGAGTCCCGCAACAAGACCGATCCCTGCCAATATCCATGCATGGCGCATGGGCCGGTCGGGTGCCAGACGGGCGGTGACGTAGCCACCCGCGACAGTGAAAAGTGCGCGATAGGCTGCGGCCAGCGCGAAGAGTGGATCGGACATCAACCGTGGCGCGCTCGGGAATATGCCGGCGGCGTGCATTAGCGCGTCCGCAGCGGTAGAGGCGAGCGCCGTGACGAGAAAGCCCGCGGCCACGGCGCCTGCGCTGGCGAGCCAAGGCTTCAAGAGTGGACCCCCTTGTCCTGAGCGGCAAGCAAAGCGTCCAGCTTGCGCATCTGGCTCTCGTGCCCGGCGCGAGCGCGTTCGGTCCAAACGTCGTCATGCATGGCGTCAAAGGTGATGGTGAGCTTCACTCCATCGGCCGTCGCCTTCAACTCAACGACAGTGGCGACTTCGTAGGGCGCGACGCCAGGCACGAAATCGGCCAAAGTCTTATAGGCCAGTCGGCTTGGCGGTGAGACCTCGGTGTAGGTGACCTTGCATTCACTTGTCAGCGGCATGCCCGCCCGCTTCATGAACGCCACCTGTTCTGGCGCCACGGCGGTCATCAAATAGATCAGATCGCAGCCGGGGCGCAGGTCGAGCGAGATGACAGTCACGTCGAACCCGTCCGGCCCCCACCAGGATTCGATTCCGGACTTGGTGGTCCAAAGCGCCCAGGCTTCATCGATCGAGGCGGCATAGGTGCGCTGGATCGAAAACTGAGCCCTCGCAGTAGTGGGTGCAGTGGTCATCACGATTTGTCCCGAGAGTTGGTCTTTGCAGCCGCCCGTTTTCGTTCGAGGGCAGCGCCAAATCGATCGAGCCGCGCTTCCCAGTGGCGGCGATATCCCGCCACCCATGTCTCAAGTTGGTCGAAAGCTTCCTTGCGCAGGGAGTAGAGGCGCTTCTGCCCGTCGGGGCGCATTTGCACGATCCCCGCCTCCGCCAGGATGCGCAGGTGCCGGGAAACACCGGACTGATGGATGTCCATGCGTTCGACAATGTCGCCTACGGCGCATTCGCCCGACTTCATCGCCTCGACGATGCGAAGGCGGGCTGGATCAGCGAGTGCATGAAACAGAAGAATTTGCGTATTCATGCATATACATTCTCATGTATATCTCATATAGTCAAGTACCGATCCCGAGCCCTTCCCGAGAGCGCGAGGCAGCGCCTACCCGCGAGTTCAAGCTTGAGGCTGTGCGCCTGATCAAGGAGCGAGGCGTGTCCTATGTGCGGACTTCGCAGGACTGGGGCGTGCATGTGTCGCAGTTGCGCGATTGGGTGAAGAAGTTCGCCGACGAGACGAAGCGAGAGCTGATGTATTCGACTACATCGAGCGCTTCTACAATCCGAAACGCAGGCTGTGTGTACCGAAAATTAGATTCGGCATAGACGGAGGGGAAAGACAGGATAAGCTCGCGACCTGATGATCGATCTGAGAGGCTCATTGGCACGATCCGCCGGGAGTGCTTGGACCACATCATCGTGTTCGGGGAAGCGCACCTGCGCCGGATCGTAGGCGCCTATGTTGCCTACTATAATGAGTCGAGGACCCATCGATCTCTGGACAAGGACGCCCCGTTTCATCGCGCCATTCAGCGCTTCGGCGCCATTACTTCACAGCCTGTCCTCGGCGGACTTCATCACCAATATTGCAGAATCTAGTTTTCGGCACACACGCCCCATTGACAGCAGCAGCGACACTCACCAGATCTGAAGCATGCGCAGATCATCCGTTCGTCAGGAGCGCTGCGCACACACAACGAAAAACCGAACGGAGGTGCTATGCCCCCGGGTTACTCAAGCCGCGATGATCGCTGCGGCATCGTTCGGGTTGCGGCGTAGCGGCACGTTTGCGACGGCAACATCGGGAGCGGCCTATTGGGCCGCATCAGTGAGGCATGGCCCGCCTTGGCCCCTCCCGGTGAATGCTCCTAAGTCCATCTTCCAAAATTCGATCAGGGCCGCGAACTCAGTGGGCTCGCCGCCACTGCGCCGCCCGGAGGGGTTATGAACTCGCGTCGTCTTATTGAGTTATTCGTCATCTGTTCCCCCACGGGGTCGGACGACGTTTCACGCAATGTCAGTACATTGGCACAGCTCGATCCGACGGTGTGTGAACAAAAATAGACGGAGAAAAACAATGCAAAAATCCTTACAATTTGCTCTCGCAGCCGGATCGATGCTCATTTTTGCTTCGGCAGCGATGGCCCAAGACGCGACAGTAGGATTCAATCCGCTATTTGAGGTCCAGCCGCCGATTGCATTCCAGGTCCAGCCGCAGATTGGCCAAGAGTATCCGTTATACTCAGTATTACCATCGATGATGTGGCGCACGCCCGTTATGCCGCTCACATGGGACATGCAAGCAGTTGTGCCGTTCACATTGGAGGAGAAGCGCCCCCTCGACCGTTCCTCCAAGCCTAACTGAGCGCAGTCTTGGTATGTAAGGAAAGCAGTCCTGCAACCAACGAAATCGAGCTCGTGATCAACCTCAAAACCGCGAACGGGCTTAGTATCGAAGTTCCGGAAAAATTGCTCGCTCTTGCCGACGAGGTGATCGAATAAGAATGTTGAATCGGGTCGAATAATGGGAAACGCACTAAAAGGGATGATCGCAGGCTTCGTTGCGACACTCATCCTGTCTGGGCTCATGCTCCTCAATAGCACGATGGGCCTGATGCCGCAGATCAACATTGTTCGCATGCTCGCAAATTTGGGAACTCTCAGTACAACGGCCGCGTGGATGGACCATTTCATCGTCGGCGTGGTGATCTGGGGTCTGCTCTTCGCCGTCTATGACGGCGTTGCGACCCGTCCGGCCCATTGGCTAAAGGGCATCATCGTCGGTGTGTTTGCCTGGCTAATGATGATGGTAGCATTCATGCCGTTGGCGGGAGCCGGCTTCTTCGGCGCGAAAATCGGGATCACGGCGTTGGTCGGGCTGCTGATCTTGCATCTCGTCTATGGCGTTGTTCTCGGAGCAACCTACGGGTTTCTTGGCGTCTGGGCGCCGGTTAAAGCTGCGGTTAATTTGCCCAAGGAGGAGGTCGTTATAACCGGTCCCAATCCTCTCACGATGAACAGCGCCGATATTAACGACCACCTGCCGTCGAGCAGCCCATCGGGTAAGACGGTGCTGATAATATTCGGTTGTCTGGGGGGATTCTTTGCGATGCTAGTGCTCGCCGTGGAATTTCGCGCAACGCTTGGATTTTGAATAACCACGAGACCTCGTCTGGATCAAGGTCACTTCTCATCCGACCGCGGACTGGATCGCACGCCAGATCACGGAGGCATTCCCTTGGAATGAGTGGCGGCCGCTTAGCGCGGTTGAGAGCGCGGGCAAAAGGGGCTGAACGATATTGTCGTAGATCGTTGGCATTAGCCCCCCGCGAGACCTGTCCCTGTGAAATATTGGTGGTGCAGTCCGCCCAGAACCGGCATCGCCAGCGTGCGACCGACAGTCTGGACCAATGCCGCAAGCGTCGTCGGAACCAGCCGAGACAGCCAGACGAACAACAGGCGATCGGCGTTATTGAGGGCCGGTCTCTTTGGCGACTTGCGCCTGAGCACGTTGATCTGCTGGCGAAGAACCAAGATCTCCGCTTCACGCCGCGCGCTGGACAGGAACAGTCCAATGAGCGCACACCACAAAGCAATCCGAGCAATTGGACCATCGTGCAACAGCGTCACCGATTCGCACCGGTTCGCTAGCTGTATGGAGTTTCCGACACGGACAAGCACTACGCGAGCATCATCCACGCCACGATCCCCATCAGCACGACCACGACGGCCGCAATCCGCGCGACAATCGCCCGTCGCCGACGGCGTTCTTCCAACTCGCGCAACTCGCCCTCCAAATACATTCGCCCAGCGGCGAACGAGTTCGCTAGGTTGGGCAGCGCCAGCAGCAACAAGCCGCTGAGCAAAGGCGAAAAGATGATGGCGTCAATGAACCACGCGATCGGGCTGCGGCCGCGGGTGTTGGCCGCAACTGCCACCACGATGCTCAGCCCGATCCACCAAAAAAAGATCGCGATCATCATGGTGAGCCACTCCCGTTATAAAAGCCCACCGCTGCCGCGCCCGTGAGTCAATTCCCCCCACCAAGCCTCGCCCGAGGTCACCGCGGGCATCCCACAGCATGCGGTTGTTGCTGCCGCGAAGCCCAAAATAATCAGCCTTGGCGTAGAGGGCGCGGAGCGATTGCCCGGTCAAGCGCGGGTTTTGGAACACCAATCCGCAGTCGGCAAAGCGCCACCATCTGATCTGCGTCTCTTTGTCGAGATCGATTGAGTGGGCGCCCACGCAATCTCAGGGGTCGCAGACCGCGCAGCGATCGTAGGGTGCGATGAACGAGACCCGGATTGACGCCATTTACGTGAGCCCGCGTGCCGTAGAGCGACGCCCAAGAAAGGATGGGCGGGTAGTGGGCTCTTTTGAATTGCCACAATTCCCAGCTAACAAGTGGTTCTGTCTATAACAAGTGGTTCTGCCTACCTCAGTGCGAGATAAACGAGTAGATAATCCAGATTACGATAATAGCCACCAGAACGAGTATCCAATTGGAAATTTGAATGCCCGCTATCGATGTTTTCTGGCTGAACCATTCCATGGCTTTCCTCCCAGATAATCACCAATCTCCCAAAGTCGTTCGGTCACCCTTGCCGCCATCGCTGGCGTAGTCCGCAGCGAAAGCTTCGAGCAGGTTCACCACATCGCTCATTTCCCAAAGCCGATCACTCACCAGCAGCCATCGCCGGCGTTACTTTGAGCGTCTGATCGATGCGCACGAAATTATAATACATCGCATGAGGCGCCACGGCGCAAGCGTGGTTTTCGACCTTCTTTGAGAACGCATTTGACCGATTGCAGGGCGGATTGTACGCATTCCTGAGATCGGCTTCGATCTTCAGGCGCATATCACGATTTTTCTCACTGTAAATAAGCAAGCAGTTTGCGCCATTCTTGTCGAAGCACGGCTTGCGTTCATGGCTCAGCGGCCGATCTGACAGATCGCCCGTCTCACCAACATAAAGCCAAGTATGAGTGCCTGTCCCTACCGCGTTCCCGATGCGCCGATCCCACGTACCATCCAGACTGTCGGTCGCACGCTGGCGATGCCAGTCCTGGGCGGACTGCACCACCAATATTTCAGAGCGTAAGTTTCCGACAGGGACAGCTGTTGTCGAACAATGGCTTGGCGTCATTGCATCCGGTCCCGGGAGGGCTATATTATAGGTGATCGAGCCCCCATCTTTGTCAGGCCCGTCACGAACGGCGGGCCGTCATCTTTTCTAAGGACTTGCAGTGACTCGTTCCAATCGCACCGACCATATCCGCCTGACCTCCCATCCGGACCCGGGCGCGAAGCAACGATTCCCGATCCACTGGGGCGCGTCGACTGCGCGCGAACGCGGAGCGATTATTGGCACCGTGTCGCGGCCCCACGATCGTAACGTCATCGGCACCTATGGCGGCTCGTATACAGTATATCGCGCGCTTGCGGTTTCGGCGGGAGCGCTCGATCCCATTCGGCGTCCAGACCTCACGAACACGCATCCGGCCGCGAAAATTGGTCCGTTTGCGCAATGGACAGACGCGCGGCGCATTGTGTCGCTCGATCCCTGGGGCCATCTGGTTGCGGAAACTTTCGGCTCGGAGATGGCGGAAGGGCTCGACGTGCGGCCGACGATTGCGATCACCAAGGCGCGCCTGGATATCCACGAGATTCAGGACGCGCTGGCGGTCGGACGGCTGCTCCATGACGGAGATGTCGTGCATAACAACGGCGGGGTCTCGGTGGTAAAGATCGCCATCGATCCGGTTTGGTATCTACCTGGAATCGCGGAACGTTTTGGCACAACCGAGATAGGCCTACGCCGCGCGCTGTTCGAACAGACCGCCGGCATGTTTCCTGAACTCGTGACCCGGCTTGATCTGCATGTTTTCCTGCCGCCGATCGGGGGCACCACGGTTTACCTTTTTGGTGACGTTGCAAAGCTTTCCGACGCGCGCACGCGCATCACCTGCCGCGTCCACGATGAATGCAACGGTTCCGACGTCTTCGGCTCCGACATCTGCACCTGCCGGCCTTATCTAATCCACGGCATTGAGGAATGCGCGCGCGGTGCCCAGTCGGGCGGATTGGGCATTATTGTCTACAACCGCAAGGAAGGCCGCGCGCTCGGCGAGGTGACGAAGTTCCTCGTCTATAATGCACGCAAGCGGCAAGAAGGCGGGGATGCGGCCGCGACCTACTTCGAACGTACTGAATGCGTGGCCGGTGTCCAAGATGCACGCTTTCAGCAGCTCATGCCGGACGTGATCCACTGGCTGGGGTTGCGGCGGATCGACCGCTTTGTTTCGATGAGTGATATGAAATATGACGCCCTGACGGCGCAGGGCATAGAGATTCTTGAGCGCGTCCCGATCCCGGACAAGCTTGTGCCCGCGCATGCCCATGTCGAAATCACAGCAAAGAAAGCCGCCGGCTATTATTCGCCCGAGAC
>Ga0209240_1000835_pt1 | contig 12541 bp, 27 predicted proteins | sample GraSoi_2013_80cm_FD_185828 | JGI IMG/M metagenome (GOLD analysis project Ga0209240, IMG submission 185828) | Grasslands soil microbial communities from the Angelo Coastal Reserve, California, USA - Sample 9_17_2013_80cm (SPAdes) (version 2) | ecosystem: Environmental > Terrestrial > Soil >...
GAGTGACCCGTTGAGTTCGCTGGGTTGGTTCAATTTTTGAGAGGATTTTGATGAGTCGGGCTGTAGAATTTGGGTTATCCGCTTTTAACGGGGTGGTCGCAGGTTCGAGTCCTGTCAGGCACGAAAGTGTTTGTAGCGCAGTTGGTAGCGCACCTTTACCCAGGTTCGTCCCTCGTCTGACTCATATCTGTACTGGGCTGGAGATAGTAGGTTATCGTCGATTGTTACCCTACTGTCACAAACTTGTCCAGTACTATTTATCAAGTGGATCGGGCTGACTGTACCTAGGTTATCAAGTTCGACTCTTGGTGGTTCCTATTGGGGCCGCAGCCTAAATTGGTAGGCACATTTTCCTAGATCAATTCTTTGTCTGATCCGCTTATCTGGTGCCGGGGTAGTGTAAGAGCAGGTCAGCAGCACTACGTACCAGGCTATTCATCATGGATAGCTGTTCTGCTGTACTAGTCGATGCAGAACAACGGGTAAGGGGCAGTAGGCTAAGTCCCAACGAGGGAAATGAGACTCGGCTGCCATCCGTCACCACATCTAGATTTATAAATAAGGAGAGAGTGTAAAATGAGAAAACCTATGACAAACTACACCGGCTATGGCTCACGCTCACAGGCAACCCCGCAGACCGAGCCGATCCCTGGTAGCAATCAAGTTCCGAATAGCGCAGGTGGATACTCGTTTGCCGTTGATGACATGACACGCCTTAATCGCTTCCTCATCCTGGGGAGTGCATCGAACACTTACTACACCACCGCCCGTAAGCTAACTAAGGAGAACCTGGATGCCGTCGAGCGCCTACTGAAAGCCGGGCGGGGTAGGGAAGTCGTTGATACCATAGTGAAGATATCCGACGAGGGCCGTGCTCCATCGAATGATCCCTCCATCTTCGCCCTCGCCCGCTGTTGCGCTGCTAACGACGTAGAGACCAAGCGAGCGGCCTATGATGCATTGCCGAAGGTAGCACGCACTGGAACACACCTCCTGCACTTCATGGAGTACGTAAAGCAGTTCCGTGGGCGCGGACGGATGCATCGTCGTGCTATCCGTGGGTGGTACAACGACAAGCAGCCCTCTCGCCTGGCATATCAAGTCCTCAAGTACCAGTCGCGTGATGGTTGGAGCCAGCGCGATGTGTTGCGTCTCGCCCGCCCCAAGCCCGTTAGTCCTGAGCACAATGCCGTCTATCATTGGGTGACAAAGGGCTGGGATGGCGCGTCCGACACCGTGCCGTCTGAGGAAGCAATGAGCATGATATGGGCGTTCGAGCGTGCCAGGCATATCACCGACCCGAACGAGATAGCCGACCTGATTATCAAGTACAACCTGCCCCGCGAAGCCGTTCCGACCGAGAGTCTGAAGTCAGTCAAGGTGTGGAGGGCGCTGCTGGAGGATATGCCACTAGAAGCAATGACCCGCAACCTTGCCACGATGACGAAGCATGGCGTCCTCGTTCCTATGGGAGAGATGACAGCCAGGGTTATTGGTCGTCTGCACAACGGGGAGGCCATCCAGAAAGCACGCCTACACCCAATCAAACTGTTGGCCGCGCTCATGACCTACCAATCCGGCAAGAGTGTGAGGGGTGATGCTACCTGGACTCCGCTCCCACAGATTACCGACGCCCTGAACGACGCCTTCTACCTGTCTTTCAAGTATGTTGAGCCGTCTAACAAGCGAACCTTACTGGCCCTTGATGTCTCTGGTTCTATGGGCAGTGGTGTGGTCGCTGGTGTGCCTGGTCTGACTCCTCGTGTGGGGTCGGCGGCTATGGCGTTGGTGACTGCCGCAACAGAGCCGACCTATACCATCATGGCCTTCAGTCACCAGCTTGTACCCGCGCCTATCTCTCCCCGTCAGCGCCTTGATGATGTGCTGAAAGTAATCGACGCTATCCCGATGGGTGGGACAGATTGTGCTCTGCCGATGATATGGGCAACAAAAAACAACGTCCAGGCCGATGCTTTCGTGGTCTATACAGACCAAGAAACCTGGGCGGGACGTGTTCATCCCGTACAGGCGTTGGCGGAGTATCGGCGGTATACAGGCATCCCCGCGAAGTTGGTTGTGGTCGGGATGGTCTCGAATGGCTTTAGTATCGCGGGCGACAACGACCCAGGCATGTTAGATGTCGTTGGCTTTGATAGTGCCACGCCCCAGGTGCTTTCAGAGTTTATCGCCGGGGAGCTATAAGACCCTTGTTAATCGGTGCTTGTTTACTTTCTGAGGAGTTCGCAATGAAGATCAAACTTATTATGGTCGTGTTCTTACTGCTGGGTTTATTCGTTTTTGTCCCCGCCAGCACACAGGCAAAGTCCGTTGTCTCGATGTCCGCTCATCATCAGATGTCGTTGCCGTCTACCACATGTTATGGGTATGGACTCCCACATGGTGACCCAGTGGAGGACTCGTGTGATACAACATACGGGCCACCAGTAGGAGAAGTTTCTTATGCACCGCCTGGGTATGGTTCTAACTGTGGGCCTTCTGGAAATCAGTTTACAGTGCAGACCAAGGCCATCGGATCGTCCTATGGTGCGACAATTGGCACCCTACAGATATGGCAGAGTCTCGATAATCCTGGTTATGGGTGTGCATCCTGGTGGAGTCGTATAACCATAACAGCCCCAGGTTGCTATACATACTATGAGGAGGTTGTTGAAAACGCTAACGGAGCAGGCGGCGATGGCTCAGCACAACTCACTCTCAATACTAAAGGTAGTGGGTGGGGCATATTGTGTCAAGGTCACTCATGGCCCTCGCTCATGGTAGGTCAGTGGACAGGCAAGTGCTACTATGCTGACTCTATTGTTCAGGACAATAACAATGTGCTTGGGTATACCTACACATCGACGTGGTGTACCTAATGTGGAAAAAGGACACAGACGACTCGGCAATCGGCAACCCTGCAATGGCCCGCACGTGTCAACTGGCAGCAAAGGTCATACGTGCTGAAGTATTACGCGACGGCTGGTATGGCAAAGCGGCGGAGACAGAGTTCGAGGTACGGTATGCGGACTGGCTGATGAGGCACCGGCCACGTAAGCGAGAGTTAGGAGATTGAGATGGCACGGAAGATTAACCACTGGTACATAGATGAGCCGGAAGTGTTACATATCATTGTGGAGGAGGGCTACCACTACTTGCCAACCGAGCATCCCAGGTGGTATGACAGCGACTACCCGATAGACTTCAATGAGAAGAAGGGGCTGTTGCGATCACGCGGTACACGGCTTACTTGCTTGACGGATGCAGAGATACAGGCGAATGAGGTGGCTGACTTCGATAGACGCCTGGGATTGGGGGTATGACATGCTGGACACTAAGAGAAATGCACTGCTCGACCAGGTAGCGACCCTTATAGAAGAGAGATCAGGGTTACATCAGGTGTCACTAGGTATCTATGATCCTGAGCGCAATGCAAGACTGAAGCAAATTGAGCACGAGTTGGCGAACATATGGGAGGCAATAAGACGAATGCCACAGGAGGTGAGGAATGGCTGAGATTAACTTTACTATAACCGAAGATATGAAGAAGAGTCTGATTGATGCAGTAATGGATGCATACAGGGTGAAAGTGAGTGAGCTTGGCTTAGAGGCTGAAACAAAGGCGCGTGGATATCCGCTGTTTACCACACACACTTTCACGGAGCCGGGATTAGAGCGTTTGCCTATGGGTTCGTGGAAGACGGAATACTACGAGGATGACGACGACGACGACCCATACGATGACGGCCCTCACCCATATAGTGCGTGGGAGGCATTAGGTTTTTGGCCGGTAGTGGATGATCCTGGTGAGCAGAAAGACATACCCCGTCCAATACACGAACCCCCTATGTCCAGCCCGCTCGATGGTGATGACCTGTACCGCTATAACGCCTTGCCTGCACCGGCCAGGGAGGTGGTGCAGAAGAATATAAAGGAGTACATAAGGCAGGCGTCACGAGACTATATGCCAGATGAGTCTGTGGCCGAGTGGAGAACAGAGTATGTCTAATAGGGAGAACTGGCCTGCACAATGGCATCGCCAGTATCCAATTCCCATTATTGAGAGGGAAAGGGAGGCTGCGCTGTTGATAGCCGAAGCAGAACGTGAGCCAGAATGGAACCGCTACCGAAAAGTGACCAGTGCGAAAGTGGAGACCTGTAGTGTTTGCGGCAACCCAATCGAACCCCGTCAGCCGCACTACTGGGACAATGATAAGAGGCAACCGCTCCACTTACATTGTCGGCCTCGGATCGGGGTCTGATATGCCACGAAGCGATCAAGTCCAGCGCCGCAATGAGTTAGGCTTGTGTGTGTCATGCGGCCAAAGAGAAGTCGAGCACGGGTTCACTCAGTGTCGCCAGTGCAAGGAATATGCAGTTGACTGGTTCCAGGGCAATAAGGCACATGTTGCTGAGCTAAAGCGCATTCGTCGGGTGCGTGAGCGGCAACAATCAGGGGGGTATTCGCACTATAAAGGAGTTCGCTGATGAAACAGAAGACTCATGTACCCAGGACGCTGTTTAGAAAATACATTGATGAGAACCACGGTTACTTTGGCATCGAGGATAAGCCTGGTCTTTGGTGGTATTACCCTCAATACGCAGCAAAAGGCAACTGGCACAACTACGCGGGCGATGAGGGCAAACCACTGCGCTTTACTACTGAGGTCGCCTGTCGTATGCACCTATATCGTATTCTTAATCAAGGAAGTCTTCGTAGTATATATGGCAGGTAGGTAGGTAGGTAACACAGAATGGTGGAATACAAGACATCAGAGGATAGGCGCGCCTCTAATAGAAAATACTACGCGCACCATAACAAGTACATGCAATCCGGCAAGGGTAAAGAAACAGTACGGGCGTGGGCAACTAAAAGACGCAATGCTTTTAAGAGCCGCGCAGTAGAGTACTTGGGTGGGGTCTGCGTTGATTGCGGTTTGGTAGCCTGTGATGTTGTTGTATATGATTTCCATCATCTTGATCCTAGTACTAAGCACTTTGAGATAGGTAGCGCTTTTACCGCACGGCCCTGGGAGGAAATACAAACAGAACTGGACAAGTGCATACTATTATGTAGCAACTGCCATCGTATTAGGGAGTACGGTAAGGGGTGTGCGTGATGAACCAGAACAAGACTACTGGCATTTATAACAGATAAGGAGTGCTAAATTGTACCCAGCCGGTATTCTCCAGTCGCAAATAGACAAGTATACATACACCTTTGATGCCGTGGCGTTCACGAAAGCCCTGGTCGCAGCAAACTATAGACCCTGGCGACTCATCTTAATCGGCGGGCCTGATGACCTTGAGCCTGAGCGGGTGATATGGGCCTTGCGCGAGGAGGATGTGCGGAGATATGCGGAGGGTGGAGAGGGTGCCATTGGAGAGCGCGGTGCGGGTGTGGAACGACCAGGAGCGATACGCTGAGATAGGGGGAAAACGTTATGACGAGGGGCCGTTGTATCGCCTCGTGGGTGGTACAAGGGTGAGCCAACAAATAATTATTGTGATGCCAAAAGAAGACGGTTCTTATGTGAGTGTAAACGGGGTTAAAGTACACCCCTAGGAAAAGGAGAGAAGCAATGGGCTGTTGGGTAACGACACAACAGGATTACTTGGATAGTATTGGAAAGCAAAGCAGGCCGACGACATATACCTTGGAGGGTGCTTATGTTAAAGGAAAGGGCAAGCGAGCAAAGATGGCACTGCTGATGCACGCACACACCACTTTTGCTAGTTACGAGTACGACGACTACTACAGCGTCTACACTGCCGATGGCACAGACTATAGCCGCAGCCCTCTCTTGAAGGACGCCCAGGACAAGATGGCGGCGAGGGGCTTCAAGTACGATGCCAACCGAACTGCTGAGCTTATGCCAACGTCGCTGTCAACTGATCCTGTTGAGGTAGAGATGGTTAAGGCATTGGAGGAACTAGAGCGACAGGTTGCTGCTATTGCCATGCCGGTTATTGACAGCGAGGCTACAAACGGTGAGATGGGTGTGGTTGTGCAGGGTAAGACGCTGGCGGAGTGGGTGGTAGAGGGGCAGGCAAACGAAATGCGCGATGTAGCCAACCACGTCCACCCAGACTATGAGACAAGCGTATACGAACTGAATGGGGCAGAGAGGGAGGCATACTTTGCGTCATGTACAGCGGGAGAGCGAGAGTTGTACGCGGGGTTAGGTGTGTCTCTTGCCGGACTTGCCGGAGCTAAGGAAGAAGTCTCTTAGCTCGCGTGCCTCGTCCGACTCAGGTGGCGTAGAGTGTGAGGTGCGCGCCTTCCTCGTGACGCTGAGTTGATCTAAAAGCCCTCTGAGTGAGACGCCGGGATGCTGTCGGCTCATGGTCACAAGTTTGCCAGTCTCTAATTCTTCGCGGATCATTCTGAGATACTTGATCCATTCCACCGCCGCGAGGAATAGGATGAGGTTGTCGGTGGGTTTCAGGTCAGGAAATTCTGTATGGTAAGCCCAAAGGAAGTAGTCGAATAAGTCCTGCTCTACTGGGTTCAGAGCCAGTTCGGGCAGCGCGGGCATCTCCATCTTGGCCGGTCTACCAACGGGGCGCCCTGATTTTTGCGGGGCAGCCTCTAGTGGACGAGCGTGCATTGCCTGATGGTCTGCTTGAGGGCCGATATCTTTTGCGGGTTGTCCTGTAATTCTAGGCATGAGGAGAGCTTTCTATGGATTGGAATAAACTTACAACATTTGAGCAGTCGTTGAGCGGTGGGACAGAGAGGTTAGATGCGCTGGACCTGGATGGCAATGAGATTTCGCTGTATATTGATCCAGATGGTGAGGACGAGCAAGGTAACCGAGTTACACAGCATAGTATCACGTGGATCAATTTTGGTTACTACATCTCGCTGACAACAGATAGCGTAGAACACACGCGACAATTATTCGAGGCACTGAAACACACAAAAATAGAGGACATGGATTAGAGAGAGAGAGGGGGGATACTAAATGTGGTATAAGAGAACGTCCAACGATGAAGAGACGGATATGGAAGAGTTCGACAAGCTGCCGAGGAACCCAAACTACCGCCCTAAAGACCAACCTGAGCGCGAGACCCAGGAGGAGGCCAATGAGAGAGAGCGGGCGCGGTTGACTAGTGAGCGTAGTAGGGAAAAGCGAGAATTAGACGAGGCCGCAGAAACGATCAGTCGTGGGCCGCAACGTAGACGATAACCACCCCTTATAAGTATAGCACTAAACTGAGGAGGATTTGACTATGCCATACCAAGAACCCAAATACAAGCTGCCCCCTCCTAATGGCGGCTTCTTCTTTCGAGATGACAAACAACTGCGCGAGTCCGTCAGGCTCTACATGCGTTGGTTGCCTGCTCGCTTGCTTTGGTGGCAGCAGAGGATGTTCTACTACGGACAATGGCAACAATGGATCATACCGTCTGCATTGCTCGGCCTTCCCTTAATCGGCGGGCTGGTTGTCGTTCTTGTTTTTGTGCCCGCCCGTCTTGCTGAGTTTATTATATTAGTATGGGTAGTAGGCATGACGTATTGGGCGCTGAGAAATTGGGAGGGGTAGTATAGCTCGCAGGTCAACTTGCTTCAACAGACTAGTACTTTTGGGTATAACGCACTATAATAACATACCCTGAGACACTTGACAAACAGTAGAAAATATGGCAAACTAAATAGGCACAATTACTTAGGCGGGCGTAGGCTAATTGGCAAACCAGCGGGGAAGGAGTGTCTAGTAATGTGTGTTGAGACTGGCCTGAAAAACCACGTTCTCGGACACTAGCATGCTGGCTCGGTTGTACTTCTCGTCGGCTTTGAGTGGTTCGAGACCCTCCGCCCGCCACCGGGTCTGTCGTACACGGTAGCTGATCTAGCGTCACCCTAGTGAGGTAGTACATGCAGGATGCTAGCTGTAATGCAGAAGTTGGGTGCGGTGCCCAACCAGACCTACTCGATCATTTGTTAAACCCAAGAGAAGAGAAAGGATTGATTAATAGTGTATAAGGAAAAGGAAGTGCGTGCTGGTATTGCACTGCTTGACAAGAAAGACCCAGGGTGGCGCGACAAGTTCAATCCGTCCACATTACGCATGGCTGGTAGTTCTACCTGCGTGCTGGGGCAGACGTTTGGCAGTTATGGGCTTGGTATAGACGTGCTCAAACTACGGCACGACATGATTAACGCATCACAGACTGAGGAGTATGGGTTCTATATTCCTGTTAGTGAGGCTGCTCCACTTGGGTCTGTTGTGCGGGATATAAACTACATGCAACTTGGTGAAACCTGGAAAGCCCTTGTGCCACAAACCGCCGTTGTTGATGAGATTATTAAGCCGGTTGTTTCTGAGCCGGAGAGAGAGCTAGTCCCAGCCTAAGCGCCGGGAGAGATGAGGAGTTCGCTAAATGACACTGACTACTGACACCCTGGCTGTTTTGTCCAGGCCAATTCCAGAGGAGAAGCTGCTGACCGTGAAGAAGGGAGACCGCGGCACCTACACCTATGCCGATACGGACTACCTTGAGAGCAGACTGGCAGCCGTTGATCCCAACTACATGATAGACTATCGCAGCGGCGGGCAATGGGTACTCGTCTGTGGCATCAACCTGCTTGGCGTGCTGCGTACTGCGACCGCTGGCTACTACATTCCCACCGAGATACGCTATTGGGACAGGGAGACCAGGCAGTACAAGACCCGTCCCGCTACGCCAGATGATGCCCATACCATTGTCACCAAGGCACAGGCAGCCGCATTCCGTCGTGCGTGTGCAACGTTTGGCCTCGGCGCGGAACTATGGCCTGACAAAACCCGTGCGCTTGAGGGTGAGGAAACAGAGGATACCCATACGACCACCGCGACACAGAAGTATAACCCTCCTGCCGCCAGGTCTACAAACGGGCAGCGCGAGCCTGGTAGCGGACGAACGCAGGGTAATAGGGGGCCGTCTGATAAGCAAAGGGTGATGTTGACTACTGGCACCGATAGCCGCGAGGGCTTCCACGTACCGGAGGACATCGTTGACAACCTGACTTCCGGTTGGGGTGGGACGGCATCGAAACTTACCGACGCCTTGATTGCGATTAAGAACGAGAAGCAGGACTACAACAAGCGTCCTTCCTACTACATCGCAAAAGCCCTACAAGCAGCCGGGTTGGACGAAAACGGTTTGTCCGCAGAAAGTGATGCCGACCCTGACTAAGAGGGAACAGGATGCTAAATGGAGGAATACGCATCCGATCCAGGCAGTTCTTAAAACAAGACAAGCCTCTGCGGTTCGACGTTTCAAAGCGTATGCTCTCCTGGGTGGAAAGTGCGCGATATGTGGTACTGACGATCCAATGGTGCTTGAGTTCAACCACAAGAATGGTGGTGGCAATCGGCACAGAGAGGAAGTTGGTGCGCCAATGCGTAATTGGGTTATACACAACCCAGAAGAGGCGAGAGAAAAACTTGAATTGTTGTGCGCTAACTGTCATAGGCGACTACATTCCTCTTTCAATATATTAGAGGGATATGCACAGCTTATAAGGAAGCGATAAAAAGCGAGAGGAAAATCTAGTGGCAAGGTTGTCAAACAGTTCCGCCAGGTTCTTCCTCTCGCTCGTTCTCTCTAGGAGTGTGGAAACCAGTCTCACCCAGGCGGAGTTCGCAATTCGACCGGAGCGGGGTGGCTTCGTACCTAGTATAACACCCCCAACCACCCCTATTCAAGTGCAGTCTAACCAACAAAACAGGGAGAAAGTGTATGAAACTCACGTGGTTGAGGGCAACACTGAACGTATTACGCCACCCAAGCAACCTGCGCTGGTGCCATCTTTACGCGAGGAGCCTGAAGGGGATGAAGCCATACCCGCAGACCCTCTTGAGGTGTGTCGGCGGGCAGATAAAAACGCAAGCAGACCAGACCAGATAGCCGCCCTGATTGCCTGTTGGGATGAGGCATTTCCTGTGGAGGAGTACCCTTACCAGCGATTGACGGTAGCAACGGCCAAAAAGTTCCTCGTTAATCGGACTGCGGAGGATGTTGGGCAGGTTATATTGCGTGTGGGTGCGCTGGGGCATAGTGACTGGCCTCGAACGCGAGTAGAGAAGTTTTTGGCTGGTGAGGATAAAAGAGGTAGTGGTGGGGGAGAAGAGGAAGAGGGGAAAGCTAGTGATGAGTTAAAAGAGTTTACTAAGATGGCCCTAGAGCAATGGAGAAAGCAGAATGAGAACCGCAGCGGACACAAGCCAGGAATTACGCGATGAATGGAAGGCAGCTAAGGCTAATCCGCGCTTTATATATGGGTATGGTAGGTATGGGGATGGTAAGCAATGGACAAAGTTGGACGAATTGACCAGAGGGTTACAAAGGTACACTCTTGCAGTACTTGCTGCGCCACCCAAGTCGGGCAAATCCATGCTAGCGGCTGCTTGGGTACCGTTTATAGCCGAGCAAGCAGACGAAGTGGGGGAGGTAGTACGTATCATTACGTTGGAGACCTCGCCGCAGTCATATCAGAAACGCATGGCAGCACTAATGGCGGGTATCAGGGAGCCGAAGAACATCAAGAGCGGAATGTTGTCGGTGGAGGAGGAGAAAAAGTACTTGTCTGCTCTTGATTGGTTGGAGGAATTGCCCATTGAGTACCTGGACAACAAGAAGGATTTGACTGAGGAGCAGGCGCTACAGTTTGGCAATTCGCCGGTATCATTCGATGACATGTCGCAATTTATAACCGGAGTCCTTCCATTCTCTGTTAAACGGGGTAGTGCAGTTGCTCCCCCGCCGCAGCGCAAGAAAACATACTGGTGGCTGCTGGATCATATCGGACTGCTCAAGGACTTGCGAGGCAGCGATAACAGGACATGGGTGCTCTACCGCCTGGCCGACCAACTAGCAGACCTGGCGCATACGTATGCAACCGGACTCATGATTACTCATACTAATCGTGCATCTGTTGGCGGAAGACCTACGTTGGCGTCCATTGGAGGGGCAGATCAGATTGGCAGAAACGGCGATCACATTTTCCTCATTTGGCGGCCCTGGATGGACGTAAATGATGAGGACAGGGCGACAGTTGCAGGGGCAGAGCCATCATTCCTCATATTCCAGAGCAGGGATGAGGGTATGGGGGTGGACACATTAATATGGCAGTCCGAGTATGCATCCTATACGGAACTGATACTGGGGCCGGATGTCAAGATGCTCTCCCTACTGCCGCCGACTAAGAAGAAAAAGTGAGATGAAAAAGGCGTTCGACCGAGAGCCAATGGAGGAGATAGCGGGGTGCCGGGCCTTGTGGCAATTATACAAGAGAGGGCGGTGGGGATATCTCCTCGACTTCGGCCTGGACAGAGAGGAGGCAGAGTCAGCATTTGCAGCCTTCGAGCGGTATGAAATCGTTGGCAACCGTCTGACTAAGGCGCAATGCAGGCGGTTGATGGACATGGTGCCGGGGCTAAAAGAGGCGAGTATTGAAATGCGCCTGGCTTACATCTTAAAAAATCTCGATGAAAGGACAACACATGAAGACTTATCTAGCGCAAGTAAAGGTAGGGGAAGCGAGCACACATCACGCGCCGAGGCTGGTGGAACAACACGGGTCTAAGTTTGCAGCACTTGGTGGGAGTATCGAGTTCGGGTATGACGTCGAGGGCGCCTACGACATGCTCCTTGTCCACCTACCAGACGACACGAAGCCGGGCATGTTGGCTGCACTCATGCCTGGTATCGACTTCAGCGAGGTACACGGTGTCGATGTCACTGCCGTACCAGACCAGGATATCTCGGACGTGCCCACCACTAAGCCACGAAGGAGTGCCAAATGAAAACAGAGCGGGCAGAGGCATATACACCATCGCAAATTTGGTCGATCCTGATGGGCGAGTCAGAGAACCCGGATGACTACTTCGACGTGGAGATGGGATTGGCTGTGATGAAGGAACCACAACGCCTGTTCCTCTTGCGCCTGGCTATGGGCATCCCTGGTACTCAAGCCATGAAGCTGTCAGGACTGAAGGGTAATCAAACTCGTACCAAGCAGGCGGCGATTAAGCAACTGACGGAAATAATAAATGGGGAGGTGCCAGTTGAAAATATACGCTAAAGATATAACGGGGCGTGAGGCAGTGCTGTTTGTCAGGTCTAATCCATTCGCCATACTGGGGTGGGGTGGGGCGTTGTATGTAACAGAGGGTAGTACAGGTAAGAAATTTAGATACGACACCTTGACCGAGTTCTTTATTGATTGGGAAGTACTCGGCTCACGGCAGCACCAGATACCCGTCCCATTCTTGCGCGACAAGGTAGGCATGGGAACGATAGTGGGGGAGGTACTGGCCTGGTTTCATATACTACCCGATACATCGTGTGGGTGTAGCGACCGCAAAACCTGGTTTAACTGGTTGGCTGCGGCAGTTCCTATGTGGGGTTATGTAGAAGATGGCATACAAGAATAGGGAGCAGAAGAAGCTGGCTGATAAATTGTACCAACAAGCGCATTCCGAGCAGCACAGGGAGGCTGACCGGCGGTATAGTGCTACTCATAGGGAACAGAGAAGGCTTCACGATAAGGGG
>Ga0209240_1000846_pt1 | contig 12444 bp, 11 predicted proteins | sample GraSoi_2013_80cm_FD_185828 | JGI IMG/M metagenome (GOLD analysis project Ga0209240, IMG submission 185828) | Grasslands soil microbial communities from the Angelo Coastal Reserve, California, USA - Sample 9_17_2013_80cm (SPAdes) (version 2) | ecosystem: Environmental > Terrestrial > Soil >...
GCACATGTGGCCCGGCCAGCGGCTAGCCCCGTGCGGTCGGCCGCTGCGCCGGCGCGATGTACATGCCCGCATGAAGGTGAAGCGCTATGCGGCAGATAGCCAAATCCTGGCCAAGTAACAGCGACGCTGCTGGCGCTAGGACTCCGGCGTTCCCTCGCCGCCGAACTGCTGCTCCGCGAGGAACCGCTCGAACTGCGCGCCGAGCTCATCGGCGGTCGGCATGTTCTCCGCCTGGTCAGCGAGCAGGCCCGGCCGGTTCGCGTTCAACGCGTCGTACTGCTCCTCCAGAGACCTGACCACCTCGGTCACTTCGTCCGAACCTTCGACCTGCCTGGCAATCTCGGCGTCAGTGAGCTGCGCGGCCTCGCTCAGCGCCTCGGCAGGCAGGTTCAGGCCCGTAGCGCGCTCGACGGCGGCCAGCAGCGTGATCGCAGCGGCCGGATAGGAGGCATGGGCGAGGTAATGCGGTACGTGCACGGCGAACCCGACCGCCGCCTTGCCGGCCTCGCCCATCCGGAACTCGATCAGCGCCGAAGCGCTGCCCGGCACCTGGAGCCTGTCGACAAGCGGCTGGTAGCCGTCGATCAGCTCTGGCTGGGTCGCGTGCCCGGTGATGCCGAGAGGTCTGGTGTGCGGGACTCCCATCGGGATGCCGTGAAAGCTCACCATGAGCCGCACGTTCAGACGGGCCGACAGGGCCAGCACAGCCTTGGTGAACGCCTCCCAGTCGCGGTCTGGCTCCAGGCCGTTGAGCAGCAGGAAGGGAGTCTCGTCCGTGTCGCGGAGCAGATGCACGGTGATCTCTGGCGCCTCCACGCTCTCCCAGTGATCCTTGGTGAAGATCATCGCGGGGCGACGGGACCGGTAGTCGATCAGCGAATCGACATCGAACCTGGCGATCTCGGTGTGGTCGAGACTCGAGAGCAGGTGCGAGGTGAGCAGGCGCCCAGCGGCACCCGCGTCGACGAAGCCGTCCAGGTAGTAGAGCATCACGAGGTCCGAGGCGAGCTCGGGCGCGTCTGGACTCACCTCGTAAAGGTCTCCGGGATCGCGCGCCACGTCGGCAGCCTCCTCAGCCAATGCTCGTATACAAGTCTTATCAACGTTCTGGCGCGGATCGTCCATCCGGACAGCAATTCATTGCTTCATTGGTGGCGAAGCCGTGTCCCGGCGCGGCCGGGTCTCAGGATCCGGCATCCGATCCGCGGGCGAGCGCGGCCTTATGCTCCTGCCACCTCTTGAAGATCTGGGGAAGTTCGGCGCTGACAAACTCGAAGTACTGTACCGATTCGGCCAGTCTGGTGCCCGCCGGGGTGTTTGCGCCTACAACCTTTATGCCGTCCCGCAGGACGGCGCTCCACCGGACTAGGAGGCGGTCGCGGCCGGTCATGACCTCGTCCCAGACGCTGTCGTGGACACGGTAGTGGTGGCGGCGTGAGCCGGGCTCGCCTTCCCGGCTGATCATGCCGACGCTCACCAGGTAGCGGACGCCGCCGGACACGGCGGCCGGGCTGGCCTGGAGCTGGTCAGACAGCTCCGCCGCGGTGAGCTGCCCCGAGTCGGTAGCGAGCAAGGCGGCGAACACCCGGGCCGGCATGCGCGGGATGCCGGCCTCGACTAGGACGGACGCGAACCGCTCGACGAAGCGGTCCACGGCCTCCCGATCTCGTTCCGCTGCATTCGCCAATGTCTCTCACATAACTTTCAGGAATATTTGAATCTAGTGTAGTCTCCGAATCATGAGTAAGGCAATCGACGTGGCCGGGCTCCGCAAGTCATATGGCAAGGTCACCGCGCTGGACGGGCTTGACCTGAACGTCGCCAGCGGCGAGGTGCATGGGTTCCTCGGCCCGAACGGGGCCGGCAAGACCACCACGATCAGGATCCTGCTCGGCCTCCTGCGCTCCGACGGCGGGTCGGCGAGGCTGCTCGGTGGCGATCCCTGGACCGAGGCGACGACGCTGCACCGCAGGCTGGCCTACGTCCCCGGGGACGTCAGCCTGTGGCCGAATTTCAGCGGCGGCGAGGTGATCGACCTGCTCGGGCGGCTGCGCGGCGGCCTGGACGAGACCCGGCTGGCGAGCCTGCTCAAGCGATTCGAGCTCGACCCTTCGGTCAAGGCGCGGGCGTACTCCAAGGGCAACAGGCAGAAGGTCGCGCTCATCGCCGCGCTCGCTTCCGACGTCGAGTTGCTGATGCTCGACGAGCCGACGGCGGGGCTCGACCCGCTGATGGAGGCCGCGTTCCGTGCCTGCATCACCGAAGAGCGCGGGCGGGGCCGCACGGTGCTGCTCTCCAGCCACATCCTGTCGGAGGTCGAGGCCCTCTGCGATCGCGTCACGATCATCAGGCGCGGCCGGGCCGTGGAGAGCGGAACGCTGGCCGACTTGCGTCACCTCACCCGTACGTCGATCTCGGCTGAGCTGGCCGCGCCGCCCGAGGGCCTCGACCGGCTGCCCGGCATCCATGGTCTGGTCGTCGAGGGACTCCGAGTCAGGTGCGAGGTAGACACCGACAAGCTCGACGGCCTGCTCAGGATCCTCACCGCCGCCGGCGTGCGCAGCCTGGTCAGCCAGCCGCCCACGCTGGAGGAGCTCTTTCTGCGGCACTACACGGGCGAGGAGCCAGCACGCGGCGTCGCCCAGGACACGGCGGGCGCCCGGGCATGAGCACCGTCACCGGAAGCAGGGCGCTGGCGCACCTGGCCGCGCGGCGCGATCGGATCACGCTCCTGGCCTGGATCTATGTCCTGACCGCCCTGATCGCGGGCACCGCCTACAGCTTCAAGAAATTGTTCCCGACTCCTGTGGGCCGAGCCCAGTTCGCGTTCTCGGCCGGGCACAACCCTGCGCTGCTCTCGCTGTACGGGCCGCTATTCGGGAACTCAATCGGCTCGCTGACCGCCTGGCGGTATGGCGGCTTCGCCGCGCTGGGCGCCGGGCTGATGAGCATCTTCATCGTCATCCGGCACACGCGGGCCGATGAGGAGACCGGGCGGCTCGAGCTTGTCGGGTCGGCGGCCGTTGGACGGAACGCCGCCCTCGCCGCAGCCCTGGTGATCGCCGTGGGCGCCAACCTGGGGCTCGCCGTACTTATCACCGTCGCGCTGACCCTCCTCGGGCTGCCGATAGCCGGATCCTTGGCGCTGGCCCTAGCCATCGCGGGCTCAGGCCTCGTCTTCACCGCCGTGGCCGCGGCTTGCGCGCAGATTGCTGGGACGGCGCGCGGCGCCAGAGGCCTCGCGATCGGCGTGGTCGGCGTGACCTATCTGCTGCGGGCGATCGGCGACTCCGCCGGTCCGCACGGGCCGCGCTGGCTTTCGTGGCTGTCGCCGATCGGCTGGGCCGAGCTGATCAGGTCGTTCGGCGCGATCCGGTGGTGGGTGCTTGCACTGCCGGTTCTCGTCGCGGTAGTCGCGGCGGTTCCGGCCGGAGTATTGGCCGTCCGAAGGGACTATGACGCTGGCATGCTGCCGCAGCGCCCAGGCCCGGCTCGCGGCAGCGCGTGGCTGCGCACCACGTTGGGGCTTGCCTGGCGGCTGCACCGCGGCACGCTGGCCGGCTGGCTGACGGGCGCGCTCATCTTCGGAGTGATCGTCGGATCGGCCGCCAAGGGCATTGGCGGGCTGCTCCGCAGCAGTCAGATCAGGCACATCGTGACGACCCTCGGCGGAACTTCGGCGATCACCAATGCCTATCTGGGCGCCATCATGGGCTTCAGCGGGCTGATCGCAGCCGGGTACGCGGTTTCCGCCGTGCTCCGGCTGCGATCCGAGGAGACATCCGGCCACGCCGACCCCGTCCTGGCCACTGGGGTGAGTCGGTTGCGGTGGGGCATGCCGCACCTGCTCATCGCGATGGCCGGAACGCTGACGATTCTGGTGGCGGCGGGACTCGCCGCTGGGCTTGGTTACGCCCTCCGGTCTGGAGGCACGGGTGAAATCGGACCGCTCCTTGTTGCCGCGCTGGCCCAGGTTCCAGCCGCGCTGGTGATCGCCGGGTTCGCCGCCGCGCTCTTCGGCCTCGCTCCGAGCGCCAGCGTCGCGGGCGGTTGGTCTGCGCTTGGCGTGGTCGTGCTGATTCTTTTCCTCGGCGCTGCACTGAAGCTGTCACACTGGGTACTGGACATATCGCCGTTCCAGCACCTGCCCAAGCTGCCGGGCGGAACCGTTACCGCCCCGCCGCTGCTCTGGCTCAGCCTCATCGCGCTGGCGCTCGGTGCGGCCGGGCTGGCCGCTCTGCGCAGGCGCGACATCGGCTAGCGCCCTGACCGGGCAAAATTCCTGAAACGTACAATGAGTCAGTGCGTGCTGGCGAGCTGAGTCGCTCTCGGCGGATGCTCGTGCTCGCGACCTGCTGCATGAGCCTGTTCATCGTGGGGCTTGACGTCACCGTCGTCAACGTCGCGCTGCCTTCGATCCAGCACGAGCTGCATGCCAGCGTGTCAGGCCTGCAGTGGGTCGTGGCCTCCTACTCCCTCGTGATCGCCAGCCTGCTGATGCTCGCCGGATCGACGGCCGACCGGGTCGGCCGCCGCCGCACGTTCCAGGTCGGCCTGGCGCTGTTCACGCTCGGGTCGCTGCTCTGCAGCCTGGCGCCGAGCCTCGGCGCCCTCGTCGTCTTCCGGATGCTGCAGGCCGTGGGCGGGTCGATGCTCAACCCGGTCGCCCTGTCGATCATCACGAACACCTTCACCGGGCGGACCGAGCGGGCCAGGGCCATCGGGATCTGGGGCGGTGTCGTCGGCCTTAGCATGGCATTCGGACCAGTGGTCGGCGGCGTGCTCGTGAGCTCGGTCGGCTGGCGCAGCATTTTCTGGGTCAACATCCCGGTCGGCATCGTGGCGATCATCCTGACCGCGATCTTCGTGCCGGAGTCAAAGGCACCGCGTGCGCGCCGGTTCGACCCCGCCGGTCAGCTGCTGGTGATGATCACGCTGGCTGGGCTCGTCTACGGGGTCATCGAAGGTCCCGGCCATGGCTGGTCTTCGCCTGTGATCATCGGATGCTTCGCGGTGGCGGCCGTAGCCGGGACGGCATTCGCGCGCTACGAAACGCGCCGCGAAGATTCGCTGCTTGACGTCAGGTTCTTCCGGAGCATCCCCTTCTCCGGCGCGACAATGATCGCGGTGTCGGCCTTCGCCGGCCTCGCCGGGTTCCTGCTGCTGAGCACGATCTACCTGCAGGACGTGCGCGGTCTGCCGGCCGTGCGGGCAGGCCTGTACATGCTGCCGATGGCGGCGATGACGGCCATCTGCAGCCCGCTGTCCGGCCGGATAGTCGGGGCGCGCGGGCCGCGACTGCCGCTGATAGGCGCCGGGATCGCGATCACCATCAGCGCGGTCACGCTGACCAGGCTGACGGCTCACACCTCGCCGGCGAGCCTGGTCGTCAGCTACCTGCTGTTCGGCCTTGGCTTCGGGCTTGTCAACGCGCCCATCACGAATACCGCGATGGCCGGCATGCCACGGGCCCAAGCCGGGGTGGCCGGGGCTGTGGCCACGACCAGCAGGCAGGTTGGGTCGTCGCTGGGCGTCGCGGTGATCGGGTCGGTCGTCGTATCCGCAATGACCGGTCCGATCAAGACCAGCTTCGCTCCGGCCAGTCATGCCGGCTGGTGGGTGATCGCCGGCTGCGGCCTTTCGGTTCTCACCCTTGGCGTGATCACGACCGGGCCCTGGGCCAGGCACACCGCCGACCTGGTCGCGGCCGCGTTCGGGCACCGCGAGTCAGCCGCCGGTGACGGCACCGAGATCGAGCCGGCCGCCTGACCCCCGCCCGAGCCGGAGCAACGGGGCGCCGCGCTGTCGCCAGAACAACAACAGGGCGCCCACGTTGCTCGCGGCTGGCCTCCCGGTGGGCGGCGAGCACGAGCAGTTACTGGTCGCCTGTCTGTGCCATGGCCATGATGGCGAAGGCGGCGCCCTGGTCGTCGGTCATGATGGCCATCCGGCCGTACGGCGTGTCCCAGGCTGGCCGCATGACGCTGCCGCCCAGCTTGACCACGACGTCCGAGGCCTGGTCGGCGTCCTCGACCCCGAAGTAGGTCATCCAATGGGCCGGCGTCTCGGCCGGCGCCATGGCCAGGTCGCCGATCCCGCCCATCGGATCACCCGTGGTCCTGAACGTCGCGTAGTGGAAGTCGTCGCCGCTCATGTCGTCATAGTCGTAGCCGAAGACGGCCTGATAGAACGCCTTGTTGGCGTCGAAACTCCGGCTCATGTTCTCGTTCCAGCAGACGGCGCCCGGCACATTGGCCAGCTGCATCCCGCTGTGCGCGCGTGACTGCCAGATGCCGAATACCGCTCCGCCTGGGTCTGCGGCGACGCTCATCCGCCCGACATCGGTGATGTCGAACGGATCGGCGAGCACCGAACCGCCCGCCGCCGTCACCTTGTTCGTGGTGGCGTCCGCGTCGTCAGAGGCCAGGTAGGTCGTCCAGGCCGTCGGAACTTCAGCGGGCCCCATCTTGGGCCCGATTCCCGCGACCGGCCGACCCTGAACCTCGCACATGACGTAGCCGCCCGTCTCCGGCGGCCCGACCTCCGTGTCCCAGCCGAAGAGTGTCGAATAGAAGGTCGCGGCCCTGGCCACGTCGTCCGTCCCCAGGTCGACCCAGCAAGGCGTGCCGGCCGGCCATGGCGTGTCGCGCTGCACCATTGCTCCTCCATGCAGATGACTTGGTAGCCCGTCGAACGGCTCTACTTTCGGCGAATACGCAATGGCGTCTGCGATCCGTAAAGCCTGTGACGATTTGCTTACGCAGCGTATCTAGCCGCGTTCCGCCAGTCAGCCGGTTGTGAAATTCGCCACATCCGGCCGTCGGCCGATCCGGGCCGCATTGCGGGAGGCGGAAATCGTTAGTCCTGCGAGGAGCGTAAACAGTCCGTAGCATGGCGGTCATGGGTAGCCACCGGGCCTTGCCGTCACGAGCCGAGCTAGCGCGCGCGACACGCACGACCCGCTTCCGTAGCGCCCTTCCGACCATGCGTCCGACGAAGAAGCTCCTGATACTTCTCACCGGCGTGGTGCTCGCTATCGCCGCCGTGGCGGCATTCGCGGCGAACGCGGCCTCGCGCCGGTCCCTGTCGTCGTCTCACCATGTGACGTCCGCGACTGCAGGCTCACAGCATGGCTCCCGCCATGGCCAGGCCGGCGGCAGCAATGCCAGCAATGCCGGGCAGGCCGGCGGCATGGCCGCGGTGCCGGCCTCCCTCGGGCTCAGCCCAGGTGCTGTCTCGCCGAGCGCGGCCGGGATAGCGGAAGCACGGTCGTTGCTGCCGAAGCTCGACGCGTATCAGCTGGCCGGCCAGCGCGTGATCTACAGCTATTCGGGGCTGACCCCGCCAGCCAGCCTGCTGTGGGCGATCAGCCACGGCCGGGTCGCCGGAGTCATTTTCTTCAAGGGCAACGTCGGATCAAATGCGCACATCCAGGCCGTCGCCAAGCAGTTGCAACAGGCGAACGCCGCCTCTACCAACCCGGTCCGCCTGCCGCTATTGCTGATGACCGACCAGGAGGGCGGTGTCGTCCGCCGGCTGAACGGCCCGCCTACACTTTCGGCGAAGCAGATTGGTCAAAGCGCCCACCCGCAGCAAACGGCGACTTCGGAGGGCCAGGCGGCGGGCAAATTCATGCACGGCCTAGGCGTGAACGTAAACCTCGCGCCGGTGCTTGACGTGTTCAGGACGCCCGGGAATTTCATCGACGAGTTCGGCCGGTCCTTCAGCAATAATCCCGCGAAGGTTGCCAAGCTCGGCCAGCTCTTCGCGACCGCCATGCAGAACCAAGGCGTTGCCGCGACCGTGAAGCACTTCCCTGGCCTGGGCGCTGCCACAAGGACGCAGAACACCGACGTGCGCCCGGTCACCCTGAACCTGACGCTCGACCAGATCAGGTCGATTGACGAACTGCCGTACCGGTCGGCCGTCTCGGCCAAGGTCAAGCTGGCCATGGTGTCGTGGGCGATCTACCCGGCGCTGGACAAGAAGTTCCCGGCCGGCCTGTCGTTCACGATCGTGCACGGCGAGCTGCGCAACCGACTTCAGTTCGCCGGCGTCACCATCACCGACGCCCTGGAGGCAGGCGCGCTGAAGAACTTCGGCGGAACCGGGAAACGGGCGACCCTGGCCGCCAAGGCCGGCATGGACCTGCTGCTCTGCGCCGCACAGAACCCCACTCAGGGCGCCACAGCGAGGGATGCGCTGCGCAGTTTCTTCCTGGCGTCCAATACCAGCGCGCAGGCCAAATTCAAGGCGGCCGTCGAGCGGGTCCTCGCCCTGCGCGCGACCCTGTAAGGCTGACCCTTTCAGGTGATTGGCGTCCCGCTCGTCGCAGCAGCGTCAGCGAGCAGATCGGTGAGCTTCGCAGTCAGCGGACCGGGCCGCCCGTCGCCGATCAGCCGCCCGTCGATCCGGATGACTGGCGCGATGCCGCCCATCGTGCCGGTCACGAAGACCTCGTCCGCCGCGTAGAGCTGCGTGGGCGAGTGGTCACCGACAACGCACTCGATGCCAGCCCCGGCGGCTAGCTCAAGCACCGCGGCGCGGGTGATGCCCTCCGGGCACGCGGCGGCCGCAGGCGTACCAAGTACCCCGCCGTTCACGCAGAACACGTTGGTCGCGTTCGTCTCGGCCACGAAGCCGCGCTGGTCCAGCATCAGCGCGTCGTCAGCGCCCGCCACGTTGGCCTCGATCTTCGCCAGGATCGAGGGCAGCAGGTTGGCGTGATGGATCTTGGGATCCAGGCAATCTGGCGGCGGCCGCCTGATGCCCGAGGTGATCAGCGTGATCCCGGTCGCGGCGTAGACAGGCGGCTTGTACTCCGGCAGAACGATCAGCGTGGGGCCAGACTGGTTGAGCCTTGGGTCCATGCCGCTGGTGATCTTCACGCCGCGGCTCAGCGTCAGCCTGATGTGCACCCCGTCGGTCATGGCGTTGGCCGCGAGCGTCCGCCTGATCTCCGCGGTGATCTCCGCGTCGGACGGAACCGAATCGAAGGCCAGCGCCTGCGCCGACCGCCGGAGCCTAACCAGGTGCTCGGTCAGCCGGAAGATCCGGCCGTGATGCAGCCGCAACCCCTCCCACACCGCGTCGCCGCCCTGGACGGCCGAGTCGAACGGGCTCACAGCCGCCTGATCCCGGTGCGTCAGCCGCCCGCCGACGCTGACGATGATGTCCCGGTTCCGCTCGTCGAACTGCTGCAACATCCGCCGCTCCTCTCCGGTCAGGACTAGTCCGGCGCCGCCGCGGCCGCGAGCTCCTCGTAGTAAGGCTGGCAGCGAGCTGCCAGCCCTTCTAGCTCACGCGGCAGCTCCGGCATGCCGCCGCCGCACTCACGGTCAGCAGCGAAACCAGTAGACGCCCACACCCGCGCGTACCAGTGCTTGGCCCAGACCCCGTCCGTGGGCCGCGGCCCAGCGGGCCAGGACAGCATCGCCGGATCGAACCGGATCCGCAGCGCCGCGCAGAGTGCCTCCAGCGTCGCCTGTGGCCTGGCCGCGAGGTTGGCGGCGTCGATCACCGGCCCGCCGTACAGCCGGTAAATCTCGACCTGCTGCTCCAGGCCGAGGTCGGCCAGCGTGGGTGCTTGCCTGACCTTGGCATACGAGGCGAGCAGCCGCCGGGGATCGCGGATCAGGAACGCGTGCCGCAGCCCGGAGAGCCGAGCCCGGTCAACTCCGGGCAGCAGGTGATGGGTCATGTGCTTCTGGTAATACACGGTCCGTCCGGCCGGCAACGGGCCGGCGGTGAGCTGCTCCACCACCTCAGGCCAGCGCGTGGGCATGGACCGCATGATCTCGTCCCGGCCCGGATGGGCAATGCCGGTCTCGGTGAGGTAATAGCCGTAGAGAGGCTCGTCGACCACGAGCGTGTCCGGCCGGTTCTCGAACGAGCGCATCAGCGCCGTGGACAGCGTCCGCGGCCCCGACCACATCGCGATCCTGGCGACCTCGCGCACAGGGTCAGAACGTGACGACGCTGCGCAGCACTTCGCCGCGGCCCATCTTGGCGAATGCCTCTTCCACCGCATCGAGCGCGATCGTCTCCGACACGAACTTCTCCAGCGGCAGCCGGCCGCCCAGGTGCAGGTCGGTCAGCATCGGGAAGTCGCGGTCGGGCAGACAGTCGCCGTACCAGGACGACTTCAGCGACCCGCCGCGGCCGAATACGTCAAGCAGCGGCAGCTCGAGGCGCATCTCGGGCGTCGGCACGCCGACGACCACCACGGTCCCGGCCAGATCCCTGGCGTAGAACGCCTGCGTGTACGTCTCAGGCCGGCCCACCGCTTCGATCACGACGTCAGCGCCATTGCCCTCGGTCAGTGCCTTGATCTGCTCGACCGGTTCGGTCTCGCGCGAATTGATCGTGTCGGTAGCCCCGAGCTCCCTGGCCCAACCCAGCTTCCGATCGTCGATGTCGACCGCGATGATCTTGCGAGCACCCGCGAGCCGCGCGCCGAGCACAGCCGCGCAACCGACACCCCCGCAACCGATCACCGCTACCGAATCGCCCCGGCCCACCTGACCAGTGTTCAGGGCCGCACCGAGACCGGCCATAACGCCGCAGCCAAGCAGGCCAGCGACCTCGGGCTTGACCTGCGGGCTGACCTTCGTGCACTGCCCGGCGGCCACGAGTGTCTTCTCGGCGAACGCGCCGATGCCCAGGGCGAAGCAGTACCAAGGACGGCCTCTGCGGCAGGCACGGCACTGACCGCAGACCGCCCGCCAGTTCAGGATTACGAAGTCACCGGGCGCCAAGCCGGAGACGCCCTCGCCCACCTGCTCTACTACACCGGCTGCCTCGTGCCCGAGCAGGTAAGGAAAGTCCTCGCCGATGCCGCCCTCGCGATAGTGCAGGTCGGTATGGCAGACGCCGCAGGCCTGGATCCTGACCAGCGCCTCGCCAGGGCCGGGATCTGGGACCACTACCGTGGTGAGCTCGACCGGAGCGCCCTTCGCGCGGGCGATTACGCCTGTGACCTCATGTGTCATCGGGTTTGTGCCTTTCTTTTTGCATAACAAGACTCGGGCGCCGGTCTGCGCTCTGGCGCCGACGTCGCTTGATGATACGGATCAGCGCTTGCGGACAAGTAGCGCTATCGTCACATCAGGCGGCGCGAACGCGCGGAGTTGATGTCGCAACTCGTCGACAGTGACGCCCCGCACATTCACCTGATACCTGGGCGGTCCATCGAGCGGGCTTGTTAGCGCCGTCGGCCGGAGCAGGTACCAGAACGGAATCAGCAGCAGAAGCGAGCGCCCGAGGCGCCGTAGCCGGCCGTGCCTGAATCCCCGCAGCGCAAGCGATGCGTTCGGGCTCAGAATCAGGTCTATCCGGGCACCATACGCGCGCGGGGCGAGCCTGACCCGCTCGATGTGCCGCCACGGCAGGTGCCTGACGCCCCGCCGCTGCCGCCCGCGCCGTCGGCTGAACACGGGCAGCCCGAGGTCGACGCCTTCCTGGGTCGCGGTGAAGGCATGCGTGGTGATCGAGTTGAGCACGAGCACGAAGACGATCATCGCGAGGAGCAGCCCGGCAGCTGCGGTCAGCCTGAACCAGAGCGGCGGCCACCGGCTGAGGGCCAGCGCGCCGACCACGATCAGGTACCAGATCGGGGCCAGCCACAAGTAACCGCGCGGCAGGATCGCCGACGGGCCGATCACGGGTGCGGACAGGCCGTCCTGCATGGATTGCCCCCAAACTGTAGGTCTCGGACTGAATCGTCCAACGTGCGGAGGCATAACCGCAAGGGTCAGCTATCCGCGCGGACGGTTACCGGGACGCGCCGATCGTGTAGCGGGCGCACCGATCTTGCCGCATGATGTATGAATCTCGGCTTCGCTGAGAACGCCGTCGCAGCGGCGGTCGAGAGGTCGGCAGACTGCCGGGATACGGGAGGTTGGCCGGATGCCGAAAGACGGCAAGAACCGGCGGTCAGGTCGCGACGAGGCCCGCGGAAACGATCTCGCGGGCGCTCTCGGCGGCGATGAGGATTACGACTGGATCAAGTACCTGGGGGAAGGACGATCCCCGTCCTCGTCCGCGACGTCCGCGCCGCTTCCGCCGGCGTCACCTGCGCAGCCTCCGCCGGCGTCACCTGCGCAGACCGTGGCGCGGCCAGCCGCGCGGCCTGAGCCGCTCCCGCAACGGGTCCGCGGTGGCGGTCCTGACCGGGGTGGCCGGCGCCGCCGTGGGCCTCCGCCGGCTGGCCCGGAAGAACAGCACACCGGATACGGCGCCCGTCAATCTCGCCAGGGCGATGCCCGGCCCGGATCGGGGCCGGTCACCGGTCGCGCCGTCAAGGTGCGGCCGGGCCGCACGACCGACTTGCTGTTCAATCCGCAGGCTGAGGACTACTCACAGCCGCTCTACCCGGCCACGGACGACGGCCAGCGGCGAGCCATCCCACCGGACCAAGATTGGCAGCGGGATTGGGAGCCCGGG
>Ga0209240_1000847_pt1 | contig 12442 bp, 11 predicted proteins | sample GraSoi_2013_80cm_FD_185828 | JGI IMG/M metagenome (GOLD analysis project Ga0209240, IMG submission 185828) | Grasslands soil microbial communities from the Angelo Coastal Reserve, California, USA - Sample 9_17_2013_80cm (SPAdes) (version 2) | ecosystem: Environmental > Terrestrial > Soil >...
GCAAGGTGCTGTCTGCCGACGAGTGAGCGGATCTAAAACCTGCCGTTGAAACGACCCGACGGGCCAGGTGCAGGCGTACCCCCGTACCGCCCGGCTGGCTGCCGCGCTGCATCTTCCCGCCGCACATTGGGCGGCCGGGGGCGGCGCGGTCACGCTCTACCCAGCCCGTCTGGGCCGACGGCTCTCCATCTGGCGGGTACCTCGGGCCCCCCGTGCCCAGGCACTCCGCGCAGTGCCTACGAACCGCCTCGTGCGCGGATCCATCGCACACATCGACTTTAGGGGCGCGGAGCTGCAGGGACGACCCCTAGATGGTCCGTTTCACGCCGCGGTCTGAGCCTGCAGCATGGCGATCTGCGCGTAATGCCGTGCTTCCTCACTTAGCCGGGCAGTGTCGTCAAGACGGCAGCAGCCCCGCCTTGGTCGCGAGCACGACCGCCTCGAGCTGGGTATGGGCTCCCAGTTTCATCATCACGTTCTTCACGTGGCCGCGGGCGGTATACACGCTCAGGACAAGCCGCTCGGCGATGGCGCTCGGGTCGAGCCCTTCCCCCATCAGTCCGAGTACTTCCTGCTCCCTCGCGGTGAGCCTGGCTGCCTCAGGTCCCACTTGCGCGGGTTGCTCGCCAGGTCGCTGGGCCTTGCTTGCAGCGCGAAAGCTGTCCTTGACCAGCTCATTGATGGCTTCGCCTTGAATGACCATCATGCCCCGCATCGGGTTCCTTATCGCCGCCAGTATGTCGGAGAATGCGCCGTCTTTGGCAAGAAATCCGGCTGCCCCCGCCGCGGCCGCGGCCGCTACACGCTGTGGCGTGGCGCCCGCCGTCAAGATCAAGATGCTGACGCCTGAGTAGTTCGCGCTGATCCGGCGGGTCCCCTCTATGCCGTCTGTTCCTGGCAGCTGAATGTCCATCAGGACAACGTCAGGCTTGCACGCGGCCATCTGCGCCAGTGCATCGTCGACCGTTGCCGCGGTTCCCACGCAGTCCAGGTCAGGCTGGGTCCCGATTGCGATCTCGAGCGCGGACGCCAGTACCTGCTGATCCTCTACCACCAGAACACTGGTCATGTGCCGCCTCCGCACGTATCGCCAGGGGGCGCCGTCAGGCGCAGGACGAAACGCGAACCGCCGCCGTCGCGTGGTTCATACCAGGCGTCACCACCATTCGCTTGGGCCAGCATGCGCACGATCCACAGACCTAGCCCGATTCCTGCCGCTTTGCCCTGCGCCTCAGGTGCCCTGGCGAAACGCTCGAAGAGCAGTGGCTCGAACGAGCGCGGGACTCCTGGCCCGTGGTCAGTGACCTCGATCACTGCCCAGCCGTCCTCTTCGGCCGCGACGATCTCGACCGGTTCTTTGCCGTAGGTAAGCGCATTGTCGACATAGTTGGAGAGCATCATGGTCAGCTCGGCACGGTCGACGGCAGTGGTCAGGCCTGGGCTGCAGCTCACGCTCACCGCGCCTGGTGCGGCATTGACCAGGGCAAGCTGATCGATAATGACTTCAAGAACCCGGACCGGCTCAGGCTGGCCATGGGAGCCGCCTGCCTCGATCCGGACACTGGTCAGCAGCCTGCGCATCAACATCTGGAGGCGCTCGGCCAGCTCCGCGATCCGCTCGGCGATCTTGGCGCGCTCCGGGAGCGCCATCGAAACTTGCTCATCACCGAGCACATGGGCGAGCACGCCGATCGCAGCCAGCGGGCTGTGCAGCTCGTGGGCCGCGACGGCGAGCCCAGCGCTCTGCTGTTCCAATGCCGCCTTGAGCGCGAGCTCCGACTGCTTACGCTGCGTGATGTCGCGCAGCACCGCGACCAGAATGCGTTCGCCGGATAGCTTCGTCGCCGCAGTGCGGGCGTCGAGCACCCGCGTGCCTTGGCCAGGCACCGAAAGTTCGATCTCCAATGCCTGGCCCGCGATCAGGTCATGGCCAAACCGCCTGCCGACTAGATCATGGGCCGGCAGGCCAAGCAAGTCCGCGGCAGCGTGATTGCCGAACCTGATGGTTCCGCGGTCGTCAATGGCCATGATGCCATCGGCCGCTGCCGCCAGGGTCACCCGGATGATGTCGTCCGTGCTTGTTTCGTTGGTCTGGGATGGATCGTCGCGGTGCCGTTGGGGGGGCGTGTGGGCGAGTTCACCCATCAGCCAGCCGGCCCGGCCACGCGCGCCATCGTGCGCCAGATCCGTTGCCCGCAGTCCGCATTCCACCCCCGCAATCGCTAGCGCATTTCTCTGCGCCAGACGTACCCGTGCACCGCGATAACTACTCTACGTAACGACTGCTGGCTGCGCAGCGGCCCGTCGGGCGAAGGACGCCACCGCAGCGGGCTGGGACAATCCGCTGCCAGTTAGCGCGGACCAGTGCCCATCAGCGCGTGCACCTCAGTCAGAGTTCGCGACGCGACCGCGTTCGCCCTGGCGTTCCCTTCGCGCAGAACCTGGCGAAGGAAGCCGGTGTCACCTGCCAGCTCGGCTCGCCGCGCCCGGATCGGCCGCAGGTACTCGTTCACCGACTGGGTCACCACGCGTTTGAGCTTGGCAGACCCGCCAGCTCCGATCTCCGCCGCAACCTCCGTCGGGTCACGGCCCTGGCAAAGCGCGGCCAGCAGCACGAGGCTGGATACCTCCGGCCTGGACCGCGGCTCGTAGCTGATGTGCCGCTGCGCGTCGGTCTTGGCTGCCCTGATGAGCTGCGCCGTCTCGTCGGCCGTCGCCGCCAGCGCGATGGCATTGCCACGGCTCTTGCTCATCTTCTCGCCATCGGTGCCGAGCAGGTTCGGTGCCGCGGACAGCAGCGGATCGGGCACGGGGAAGAACGAAGAGGCTGCGGCGTATCGATCGTTGAAGCGCCTGGCGATCGCCCGGGTGAGCTGCAAGTGCGGGAGTTGGTCCTTGCCGACCGGCACCACGTTCGCCTTGCAGAACAGAATGTCGGCTGCCTGGTGCACCGGATAGGTGAGCATCAGACCGCTGACTGATTGCTGCCTGGACCCGGCGATCTCAGCCTTGACCGTGGGATTTCTACGCAGTTCCGGCACCGACACCAGTGACAGGAACGGCAGCATCAGCTGGTTGAGCGCGGGCACGGCGCTGTGAGTGAAGATCGTCGCGGCGGCCGGGTCGATGCCGGCGGCGAGGTAGTCGGCCACCAAACCGTCGATCCGCTCCGTGAGCCGGTCGGCGACATCGCGGTCGGTCAGCACCTGGTAGTCAGCGACGAGCACGAACAACTGAACTCCGGCCCGCTGGAGCCTGACCCGGTTCGTGAGCGTGCCGAAGTAATGACCGAGGTGCAGCGGCCCGGTCGGCCGGTCCCCGGTGGCGATCCTGAGCCGCGCCGGGTCGGCAGTGATCAGGGATTCAAGCTCAGCGCTCTTGCGCTGCTCGGCGAGCAGGGACTGCGATCCGCCTGGATCGGCCTGCGGGCGGGCGGGGAAGAGGGTGGCAGGGGTCTGATGCACGGAAAACTCCTTCTTGCTTCAAGGAAGACAGTCCGGCAGCGTCCCGTTGCGACAATGAATAAGGCCGCCCAGCCGGACGGCCCTCGGGGTGCATGCTTCGTTCGGCCGTCCTAGGACGGCACCCAGATCAGGCAGGTCGAACGACGCATAGAAGTATGGTACGGCATTGACGCGGGCCTGCCACGGGATGAGTTGCGCTGGCCGGTCGCCGGTCTTGAGCCACAATCTGGTCACCTATCGACGTATGTGCCGACTGGCGACCAGGATCATGGATGAGGCGATTGGGAGCAGGCGGGACAGCTACCAAGCGTGCCCGTCCAGCCACGCAGCCGCAGCGCCGAGGCAATTTCGGCGGCCACCTGGCACGGTCTCTTCGTCACGTCTGCCCAGTTGTAGCGCAAGGTGATTATTCCGGCGCTTGCCATGTAGTTGTCCCGGTGGATGTCCTGCCATCTGGTCTCGGCTCGGTGCGAAGCGAGGCCATCCAGTTCGACGGCAAGCCCGAACGGATCGTACAGGTTGTCCAAATAGGCAGACTTGGTGACGCGTCGCATTCGGGCCTGACGGCGAGGGCAAGGCAGCCGGTGCGGCCGCTCCACGTTCCGCACAAACTGACGCTCCAGGTTGGAAAGCACTCCGGCCGAGATGTGCGTCAGCGCTTGGAGGACGTCAGTCCGCCAGCGCAGCCTTGCGCGGCTATCTGCCGCTTGCCGGATCTGCTCGGCAGTGCTGAGGCGGCGGCCGCATGTGGCGCTGAGCCAGGAGAATGCGACGTCGAAGTTCTTCGCGGCATCTGTCAAATCAAGGACCGTCTCTTCGATCCTCGTCCTTGGGGGCGTTCTGGCCGGATGTCGGGCCGCTGCGATCCGAGGCGACCGGTGCAGGACGATCCGAGGTAGTCCATTGCCGAATTCCCAGCGCGCGAACCTGATCCGCACGGCGTCGGGAATGGTCACATGAATCGCGTCGCTCTGGTCGTCCACGATCCGGTCGAGTTCGGCGGCAGTGAAATGGCTAAGCGCCGCGTCGGGCCCGCACCGGAGAACTGCGGCCCAGAGGATGCTCATCCGCGACGGCTTCCCGGTGTAGGCGCCGTACACGCCGCGATACAGCCACTGCCAGCGTCCGGAGCGGAGCATGCTGTCGGCGGCCGCCAGGTCAGGTGCCCGGCCGCGAAGCTGCCAGCGTGCGATGACGCCATGCTGCTGCTCGATCAGCTCCTGGCTCCAATGAGATGGACGGGTTGCCATGCTGGCAGCCTGATCCGCGCTGGCTGGTCTGTCATGGTCGGCGATCGTCCCTGTGCATGACCGAGAGCGCGGTACCACCGACTGTGGAAACCGGGCGCGCGCCATCCCTGGCGCCGCAACCCCCGTGGCGCCGCGGCCCCCTGGCGCCGCAGCTTCATGATCCTGGTCTTCTGTCTGCGTATATGCCGAGCCGCGACCAGGTTGTGAGAAATGGGCCGCGGCTTGTCTGGCTAGGCAGCCTCGGCTTGGGGGTGGCCGATCGACAGGCCGGAGCTCGCGTCGAAGAACTGCAAGTTCGACGTGTCGATAGCGAGCTTGATCTGATGGCCGGGCGCGATCGTGCTGCGGGCGGCCACCCGCGCGGTCCAGAGTGTCTTCCCGGCCGTCAGCGGCAGGGCTGCGTCCTCGTTGTCCTCGGCTGCCCTCGCGTCGCCGAGGGCAGCGTGCTCGACGGGCGGAGCGTCGACCCGGAACAGAACGTGCATCTCGCTGCCGAGTGCCTCGGTGACGTCCGCGGTAGCGGGGATGCGCGGCCAGGTCGCGTCCGCCAGCTCGCCGTCCTCGAAGTCAGACGGCCTGATCCCGAGGATTAGGTCACGACCGAAGTACTCGCTGAGGCCTGGCCTCGCGGCCAAGACCGCGTCGGGCACCGGCAGCCGGAGGTCGGCGAATACGACGGCCGGGCCGTCGTCGCGGACCAGGCTGGCGCCGACGAAGTTCATCGCCGGCGATCCCATGAATCCCGCGACGAATAGGTTGACCGGCGCGTTGAACAGTGCCTGCGGACTGTCGGCCTGCTGTAGCTTGCCGTCGCGCATGACGCAGACCCGCTGCCCGAGTGTCATCGCCTCGACCTGGTCGTGCGTGACGTACACCGTCGTGACGCCGAGCCGCTCGTGCAGCTGCGATAGCGACGCGCGCATCGAGACACGCAGCTTGGCGTCCAGGTTGGACAGCGGCTCGTCCATGAGGAATGCCTTCGGCTCCCTCACGATCGCACGACCCATCGCGACCCGCTGCCGCTGACCGCCGGATAGGGCGGCCGGCTTGCGCTTGAGGTAGTCCTCCAGGCCGAGCAGCCCGGCCACCTCGCCGACCCGGCGCTTGATCTGGTCCTTCGGCGTCTTGCGCTGCTGCAGCCCGAACGCCAGGTTCTGCTCCACGGTCATGTGCGGGTACAGGGCGTAGTTCTGGAACACCATCGCGATGTCGCGGTCCTTGGGTGGCAGGTCGTTCACGACCTGGGACCCGATCGAGATCGTCCCGGACGTGATCTCCTCAAGCCCGGCGATCGATCGCAATGCGGTGGATTTGCCGCATCCTGACGGTCCGACGAGGACCATGAATTCGCCGTCGGCGATGTCCAGGCTCAGGTCGTCGATCCCCTTCACGCCACCGGGGTATTCCTTCGTGACGTGGTCAAGGACGATCTGGCCCATGGGCGCTCACCTCTTACGTCGGGCCTGAAGCCAGGCCGAGCACTTCCGCGGCCGTCAGGCTGCCTGCGCGCGTTGCACCAAATGTAACCAGATATGCCTGTGCGGGTGGACGCCATACCGGTAGTCCCATCTCCACGATGACCGCATCTGGCCTGGCGGCCAGCAGCGCGAGGACAACTGACTGGGCGACTGGGGCCCCCGGCCGTCTGGCGCAGATTCGTTTGAGCGGGAACAATCGGCTCAAGGGCGCCGCGGTCCGAGGGAGTGATCAGCATGCCGACTGTCCACGCGAACGGGATCGACGTCTATTACGAGATGCAGGGTGCGGGCGAGCCACTGGTCCTGATCCCCTACCTCGCGGCCGACCAGGCCTGTTACGCCTTCCAGGTCGCCGACTACGCCAAGCAGTACACCTGCTTCACCGTCGACCTGCGCGGCGCGGGGCTCACCGACAAGCCGGACGGCACGTACACGACGCAGCTGCTGGCCGACGACGTCGCGGCGTTCATGCAGGAGGCGGGGATCGGCAGCGCGCACGTCGCCGGCCTGTCGCTCGGCGCCGCCGCCGGCATGTGGCTGGCGGCCAAGTACCAGGACCGGGTGCGGTCGCTGTCGCTGCACAGTGCGTGGCCGGCGACCGATCCTTACCTGCGCGCTGCCGTAGAGGGCTGGCGCATCATGGCCGAGGGACTCGGCAGCGTCGCGGAGATGGTGATCAAGGGGATTCTTCCCTGGTGCCTGACTCCCGAGCTGTACAGCGCGCGCCCTGAGTATGTCGAGTCGCTCGCCGACTTCGTCCGCAGCCGCCCGATGCCTCAGGTAGCCGAATTCATGCGGCAGTCAGAAGCGGTACTGACCCACGACGCGACAGCGGTACTGGGCGCTATCAGCGCGCCGACCCTGATCACATTCGGCCGTCACGACGCTGTCACATCCACGCGTTTCGCCGAGCCGCTCACCGGCGCAATTGCCGGCTCGGAGCTCAGCGTGTTCGAGGACTGCTCGCACGCACCGATCTACGAGAACGTCGAGGATTTCAACCAGCGGACGCTGGCCTTCCTTAACCGGCACTCAGGGACCTGATCAATCTCCGCGGCGAACGCAGGCCTCGGCGCCGTGGCAAGCTTGGATCGTGACGAAGACCGCTCGCGTAGAACATGTTGGAAGCCTGCTGCGCCCGGCTTACCTCCTCGATGCCAGGGCCAGCCGCGCCAGCGGTGATATCGGCCCCGCCGAGTTCAAGGCTGCGGAAGACCGCGCCGTGCGGGAGGTCGTCGCGCTTCAGGACGGGCTGGACCTGCCGGTCATCAACGACGGGGAGATGCGCCGCGACTCATTCCAGGCAGAGCTCACCGCGGCCTGCGATGGCTTCGCGGGGGTCAGCCTTGATGCCTGGCTGTGGGGCGACTGGCATTCCGACGAGGTAGGCGACGCGAGCATCAGCCGGCCGCAGGACCTGGCCGTCGTCGCCCCGCTGCGCAAGCGCCGCAACCTCGCGGCCGAGGAGTTCACCTTCGTTCGCGCGTGCGCTGGCGCCTCGGCCGACCGCCAGGTCAAGGTCACGCTGCCGAGCCCGACGCTGTTCGCGAACCTATGGTCGCCGGAACGGTCGGCGGGTGCCTATCCCACCCTGGATTCGTTCATGGACGACGTGGTCGCGGTCATGCGCGACGAGGTCGCCGAACTGGTCAGGCTGGGTTGCAGCTACATCCAGCTTGACGCGCCGCACTATCCGCTGCTCATCGATCCGGCCTGGCGGGATTTCTATGAGGCGCGCGGCTGGCCGATGCAGCGTTGGCTCTCCTACGGGATCGAGCTGGACAACGCGGTGATCGCCGCCGGGCGCCCGGCCACGTTCGGGTTCCACCTGTGCCGGGGGAACCAGCTCAGCCGGTGGCTCGTGGCTGGCGGGTATGAGCCGATCGCCGGCCCGATCTTCGGCGGTGTGCACGCGGACCGGCTCCTGCTCGAGTACGACGACGAGCGCTCCGGCACCTTCGACGTGCTGAGCCTGGTGCCCGATGACAAGGTCGTCGTGCTTGGCCTGGTGACTACGAAAAGCTCGCGGGTCGAGCCGGAAGCCGAAGTCGCCGACCGGGTGCTGCAGGCCGCCGCCCGGACGGGAGCCGATCGGCTGGCCGTCAGCCCGCAGTGCGGGTTCGCCACGTCGTCGGCGGGGAACGCGATCACGCCGGAGGCGCAGCGGGCCAAGCTCGCGCTCCTGGTCAAGGTCGCCCGGGATCTCCTGGGCGGCTGAGCCAGGTGGTCGCTCCGACCGACCTTTCAGCCGAGGCCGATCTCGGCGGCCCAGCGGGCGACGCACTCGGCGAAGAAGGCGTCACGGTCACCGGGGTTCTCGCCGATGACGTTCTGGAACTGGCCGAAGAGCTCGAGTGAGACAGCCCCTAGCAATGCGGCCCAGACCATCAGGCCGGCCTGTATCGCCACCTCGGTCACCTCAGACGGCAGCGCTGCGATGACCGGGGCCAGCGCCGCCCGGGCCGCGGGGCAGAGCTTGCGGCTGGCGGGATCGGGGAGCTCGATCCCGGCAGCAGCGGCGTCCGCCAGGATCTGGACCAGCAGGTTCGAGACCCGGCTGGCCGGCCCGATCGTGTCGGCCGGAGCCACGTAGCCAGGTACCGGCGAGCCGTAGATGAGCGCCCATTCGTTGGGGTTGGCCAGCGCCCAGTCCCTGACGGCCACGCAGACCGCCGACCACCGGCCGGCCAGATCGCCGCGGTCCACTGCCGCCTCGCGGGACTCAGCGGCAGCGCCCAGTGCGTCGTAGGCGTCGATGATCAGCCGGGTGAGCAGGTCATCACGGTTCGCGACGTAGCGGTAGACCGCCGAGGACACCATTCCCAGGTCGCGCGCGATAGCACGCAGGCTCAGCGCGGCCGCGCCGTCCGTGGCGAGGTGCCGGCGTCCGGCCTCCAGGATCTCTCTGGTGATCTCGGCTCGCGCGCGCTCCCTGGCTGTCCGCGGTACCGACCGCACCTCTGCGCCACTCGCCATCCCAGAATCCTGGCACAAGTCAAGAGCATTGGCAACAAAACAGAGCACCGCTCTTGACGTGGGCGACGCGAGCTGCGATGCTGTTCATCAACAAGAGCACTGCTCGCGAATTTGAGCACTCGACCACACTGGAGCGGACGATGGACGAGAACGGAACCGCCAAGGACTCCGGCGACCTGCATGTGATCATCGGCGCTGGCGCGATCGGCAGCGGGGTAGCGCGGGCACTGGCCGGCAGCGATCACCGCGTGCGGATCATCACCAGGTCCGGGTCGGGACCGTCGGGATCCGCGGACCCGGTCGTCCGCCCGGCCGAGCTGATCGCTGCCGATGCCAGCGACGCCGAGGCGATGGCCAGGCTCACCGAGGGCGCGGCGGCCATCTACAACTGCGCGAACCCGCCCTATCATCGCTGGCCAGCTCTCTGGCCGCCGATCGCGTCGTCGTTGCTCGGCGCCGCCGAGCGCAACGGCGCGGTTCTCGTCACCATCTGCAACCTCTACGGCTACGGTCCCGCGCCCAGGTCTCAGTCCGCGACCGGCTACGACGAGGCCCACCCCATGACGGAGGCGACGCCTCTGGCGGCCACGGGAAGGAAGGGAACCGTTCGGGCCCGGATGTGGCTCGACGCCCTGGCGGCACACCAGGCAGGCCGGGTGCGGGCAATCGAGGTCCGCGCGTCCGACTACGTCGGGCCCGGTGCGGAGAGTGTGCTCGGCGCCCGCGTTGTCCCCAACGTACTGCGCGGCAGGCCAGTCCAGGTGCTTGGCCGGACGGATCGGCTGCATACCTGGTCGTTCACCGGCGATGTGGCGCGGATGGCGGTCGTTGCTGGCCGTGACCGCAGAGCATGGGGCCGTGCCTGGCACGCTCCGTCAGGGCCGCCGCGAACGCAGCGCGACGCGATCGATGATCTCGCCAGGGCGGCTGGTCGCGCGCCGGTGCCGGTCCGGGCGGTGCCGGCGGTGGTGATGCGGGCTGCGGGCCTGTTCTCGCCGCTGATGCGCGAGCTAGCCGAGACCAGGTACCAGTTCGCCGAGAACTTCGTGATGGACTCCACTGCCGCGCGGCAGACCTTCGGCCTCGAGCCAACGCCGTGGGATCAGGTCCTCGCCGAAGTCCTGCGGTCCTACGGCTGGCAGGGCGCGGAGCAGACGAAACACTCCAATTATCCGGCATAATGGACAATCCGCGAGCCTGGCGGGCTGTTCGCGGGCCATCTGTGCCTGAGCCCGCGCTTCCAGCCTGCCGGGAGGTGGCGCAATTTGGCTCGCCGACTACCCAGCTTGCCAGGGGCGGCCGGGCTGCTCGGCTTTCTGGCTGCCGTTTGCATCGCGCTATCGGTGGCGGCATGCGGCGCGTCCGGCGCGTCCGATGGAGCCGCCGCGGCAGGCAGTGCAACGGCGAACGGCAGTCCACCTGGGGTTGGTAGCTCCCCTGCGGTTGGTAGCTCCCCTGCGGGGGACGGGCTGCCCGCGGGCGCACCGCCGAAGTTCTGGTACGGGAGCGACGGCTTCACGATGCCTGTTGCCGGAACGGGCCCGTACGCCGAGCCGGTGGTCGGCGGAAGCTACGGCGGATACATCGGCATGGCCGGCAACTGGGCGCACTGGCAGGGCTGCGGCGGCGGGCTCGTCTGGTCGGCCGCGAACGCCAGCCAGGCGGCCGCCAATCTCGCTGGGTACCAAGCGGGCATCGGCGTGGCCGTCTTCTGGTTCATGGCCGGACCGGGGACCGATCCGCGTTACAACGGGACGGTGGCCGAGGCGGCAGCCTGGGGGGAGCGGCAGGCGGCGCGGGCGCTGGCCAGTATCGGTGCGGCGGCGAGGTACCCGGTGCTGTGGATGGACGTCGAGTTGCCGGGCAACGCGCCTCAATTCACGCCAGCGCCAGACAACGGCTGGCAGGCCGCGTACACCTCGCCGTGCAGCGGGCGGGTGCGGACCCGGCACATCGCCCCGGCTGTCGACCGTGCCGTGATCGATGGCTTCGCCAGCTACCTGACCGCTCACTCGTCCTATAAGCCTGGCGTCTACTCGGCGCCAGTTGTCTGGAAGGCGATCTTCGGCACGGGCAGCGCGTCGAGGATCCCCGGGCTGTACGAGTGGACCTACAAGGGCAGCACCAGCAGCCTGGGGGACGTTCCTTCTGGGTGGTGCCTGATAGGCACGTCGACCTGCGCCGACTTTTTCGGCGGCCAGCACAGCGGGGATCGCACCGCGCTCATGTGGCAGTGGTCAGGCGGCGGCGGCACTCGCAACGGCTACGGCGACTTCGACCAGATCGACGGAGCGCGGACGCCCTGACGGGTTGCACTCACAGCAGCGCGTCGGTCGTGTGGTCGGCAATGCCGTCGAAGTAGCGCGTCAGCACCTGGCCGAACAGCGGTTCTTCCGGCGCGGCGCGGTGGAACAGCGTCATCGACGAGCGCAGCTTCATCGCGTCGATGCCGCCGAAAATCTGATCGGCGCTGCGGCCCTTGAGGGAGCCGAGGATTCGAGCCGATTCGCGCAATCGCGGCCCAAGCACGGGATGCTCCAGGTAGGCCGCTGCCTCGGCCAGCGACGGGATCGCGTACCGGCGTGCGGTCGGGCTGTGCCCGAGGCCGGCGATCTGCGGAAAGACGAACCACATCCAGTGGCTGGACTTGAAGCCGGCGCGGAGCTCGTCGAGGGCGCGCTGATAGGTGCCCGGGGGCCCGCCAGCATCCTGCGCGGTGACGAAGCGCTCAAGGTTAAAAGGATCGTCCATCCGTACTCCCAGCCGGCGGGATCCCGTCGCCGGGCGCCAGTACGGGCGCCTGCACCCGCACGGCGTCCGGGTACTTCAGCCCGGTTCCCGTGTTGAGCACCACCACGGCGTCGTCGGCAGCGAGCCAGCCGGATTCGCGCAGCTGGCGGACGGCGGTGAAGCAGGCAGCCCCCTCGGGGCAGACGAGGCAGCCGTCGAGCCCGGCAACCTCGCGCTGGTCGGCGAGCAGCGCGTCATCGTCGACCGCGACGGCGGTCCCGCCCGTGGCGTAGAGGGCGTCAAGCACCAGGAAGTCCCCGAGGGCCTTGGGCACGGTGAGGCCGAAGGCCACGGTCCTGGCGTCGGGCCACGGTTCGCTCTGCCTCGCGCCGCGGGCGAAGGCCGCGACGATCGGCGCGCAGCCGCTGGCCTGGACGGCTACTAGCCGTGGGATGTCGCCATCTGCCCAGCCCAGCTCGAGCAGTTCGAGAATGGCCTTGTAGATGCCGATGATTCCGACGCCGCCTCCGGTCGGAACCACGAT
>Ga0209240_1000849_pt1 | contig 12428 bp, 6 predicted proteins | sample GraSoi_2013_80cm_FD_185828 | JGI IMG/M metagenome (GOLD analysis project Ga0209240, IMG submission 185828) | Grasslands soil microbial communities from the Angelo Coastal Reserve, California, USA - Sample 9_17_2013_80cm (SPAdes) (version 2) | ecosystem: Environmental > Terrestrial > Soil >...
CCGCTCGAACTCGTTTCCTTTGGCTAGAACGGGTTCTCCCGAAACAGTGGCGAGCGCGTGGGTGAAGCAATCTCCGAAATTCAGTGCGGCAGGATGGCGTCCTTTTCCATACTTGCGGTAAGCGATGCGCGCTCGGTCAGCTTGATTGGCGTCGAAAGAGACGACCTCGATGCCGGCCTGGTGTAAGAAAAGATCGAACTCCCGAATGGCGATTGGCGAGGAGCGATACTCGAGTACGATTCCTGCTTCTACCGCAGTGGCTGCTGAAAGAAGTCTGCTTTCAGCTTCGAGAATCAGATCCAAAAAGCGTTCGCGCTCCGCTTCATTAAGAAGAATGGCGATTAATGCGGAACTGTCGATTACCATAGCCAAGTCAGCGGGGAATCCCGTGTTCGTCGTAGCCGAGGATTTCATCGTCGGTTAGATCGGTCTGGCGGGGTAGGGCATCCACGCGCTGGAGAATTTCGTAAATTTTCTCGCGCTGGGTGGTTGCGCGCTGGCGCCCGGAGAGGCGCTGGAGACGTTCTTGCAAAGCGATGCGGATCGCCTCGGTTAGACTCTCGCCAGCCTGCTCAGCGACCTCTCTGGCCAGCTTATCGGTTTCCTCATCCTTGATGTTGAGCGCCATACACCTTCTATAATAATATCTTCCATCTTCCTTTACAAGGTTAAAGCAAACCTGTCTAGAAGGCTGCAACGGCGGCTTGAAAAAGGGAGCGAGGGGGGGCGCACCCACCCTCGCTGCAACCGACTTAGGCAGTGGCTAGAACAAAAGCTTCAGGGCGAACTGGATTTGCCGCGCCGAGCCGAAATCTCCTGTCGGGAAACGCGTCGCTTGGATTATTCCGAACGATCCGCTGGTTGTTGTGAGCACCGGATTGCCGAAGTTCGGATGGTTGAAGACGTCGAACAACTCGGTCCGGAACTGGAGATTGAGTTTCTCGGTGATTTTTGTGTTTTTTGTGACCGAGAAGTCGGTGTTAAGGAAGTCGGGGCCGATGATGGCATCGCGGCCGAGACCGCCGGGATGACATGAACCGGCAATCACCGGATACACCTTGCCGCCTGGAGTCGTCGGTACATCGCTGAACGTGCAAGGAATCGCAAACGCAGCGTTTGGAGTCGCCGCGCAGTCAGGAATCGTGGGGGCCCCACCCGAAAGGGGGCCGTTGAAGCGCTGGCATACGGTCCCGTTGGAGAAGTATTGGCTCGGATTTCCGGTACCAGTTACGCGCTGAAGCAAGTCCGGCCGCGCGGTAATAGAGATGCCAGGTCCCGGGCCGATCGCCTGCGCAGGAGTGAGGGGACTTCCGCTTTGCGCCTGAGTGACAATACCGAACTGCCAGCCGGAGACGAGGCGGTTGCCTTTGAACGGCAGTTCATAGAAGCCGCTGAGGACAAAACGGTTACGCACATCGAATTCCGAGAGGCCATAGTCGCCACGCGGATTGTAGGCGTTTTGGATGACCAGCGATTCACCGGTAGAGAGCGAGTTATAGTCGAGCGACTTCGAGTACGTATAGGAGGCGAGAAACTCGAAACCGTGGGAGAAATGCTTGGTGGCGGTGACCCAAAGGGCGTTGTAGTTGGAGTTGCCAACGCCGTTCACCTGATTGATGTTATTCAATGAACAAGCAGGATTGGGGGCCTGGCATTGCGCAGGGATTACCGAGCTTGTGAGGGGAAGAGTTGGAAAAGGCTTGGTAGTTCCGTACAGACCGCCGGTAACGAATGGCTGGTTGATGTTCAGAAGTAACTGGAGATGAGTGGCCTTCAGCCCAACATAGGCTACCTCAAGCCCGAGCGTGGAGGTGACTTGGCGCTGAATGGTCAGATTCCAGTCCTGGGCATACATGTCGTTGAAGTTGGGGTTGATAGCCGACGGACCCAAGCTGACGCCCTTGACTGCGGCAGAAGGATTTTCCAGCGTGATGAGGTTCAATGAGGAACTGGCTGAAAGCGGCAGAGCAAAGGGCGGATTAGAGCTCAACCCGGTAACGATATTGGTCGTCGGATCTTGCGTCATGATGGCGTAGGCCGCGCGGACAGAGGTCTTTCCGTCTTTAAAAGGATCCCAGGCAAAGCCGATACGCGGCTGGAAATTCTTGTTATTCGTTTTATAGGGCTGAGGAGACGAAATAAGGGTGCCCGTCGTGGGATCGAAATTCGTGAAACGATTGACGGATTCTGATGGCGATGAGTTCCAGGCGTAACGCAGGCCTATGTTGATGGTGAAGTTGGGTCTCCATTTAAAGCTGTCCTGGGCAAAGACGTCGTAGGAGGGTTGCAGAATCTTGTCGTTGCCGGCGCCGAGTTGATCGGTGAAGGAATTTGCTTTGTCCGCCAGGAAGTTCCCCAGTGTAGTGAAGGTAAAGCTGCCCACGTTTTCGGCAATATTGTTGTTGTAGGCGCGCCGGATTTCTCCCCCGAAGGCGAAGGAATGGTGGCCTTTCAACCAGCTAAGGGTGTCGTTCAGGACGCCGGTCGTGTCACCGCGCCCTTGAGGTTCGCCAGTCGGGCCGCCGAAGCCCAAGGCGCCAGCGACGTTAAAAAACGGCAACCCAGAGGCCACTGGAGATCCGGCCGGTAGGGTGATGCCGAAAGCTGCTGGATCCAGCAAACCGTTGGGAGTAAAGGTCAGATGGATGCGATTGAAGCCGATGCGGACGGTATTGGCCAGAGTGGGCCCGAAAGTATGGTCCTCGCTAAGAGTTGCCAAGTGGCGGAAGCCATCGCGGGTGTCGCCGAATTTCGGGATGTTGGCCAGGATAGCGCCTCCGGCGGTGGGCTCCTGGCGGAGATCCTTCTGAACAACGTAATACGCGTGAAGCCGATCACTCTGCCGCAGTTCCACGTCGATGTCCGCGGAGCCCTGGTTTATCGAGACATTGGCCAAAGTGCCGCCGGTGAATCCGGTAAAGTCAGCAGCATTGGTCGAAGCGTCAGTAGGCTGGGAGAAGTTCGCAGCCGGAACGAGGGCTAAGAGCTTCTGAACGGCTGGCGAGGTGACCGCAGCACGTTGGTTCTGGCTGGGCACCGTGCTGTTGACCGTCAAGCTCTGGTGTTGGCGAAGTCCTTCATACGCAAGAAAGAAGAAAACCTTGTTCTTGACGACCGGCCCGCCAAATGCAGCGCCGAATTCATTACGCTTAAAAGGTGCCTGAGGATTTGCGGCCCCACCGCTAGTGAGGATGGGATTGAAAAAGTTGCGAGCATCCAGGGCGTTGTTGCGGAAAAACTCAAACGCTTCGCCGTGATAGGCGTTGCTCCCGGAACGGGTAGCCAGATTGACGATGGCGCCAGAATTCCTTCCGTACTCGGCGGGAAAAGCCGAGTTGTCGATTTTGTATTCCGCGAGGGTGTCAATCGGCGGTTGGAAGGTGATCTGGTTCTGGACGTTATCATTCAAATTGATACCGTTCACCAGCCAGTTGGTGGTGTCCTCGCGTTGGCCAGCGGTATTGATACCGAAAGATCCTTGTCCGCGAAGCGGCGCGGAGAGAAATCCATTAGCAGGGGGGGTGATGGTGCCGGGCGTCAGTAAGCTGAGATCGGTAAAGTGGCGGCCGTTTAGCGGGATGTCCTGGACCGTCTTCTCGTTGATGACCTGGCCCATGCTCGTAGTGCTAGTTTCGAGAACCGTCGCATCCGCAACGATCTCGACCTTTTGTGTAGCTTCACCGAGCTTCAGCTGAATGTTCTGAGTGACGGCCGTTGCGACTTCGAGCCTTAGGTTGCCTACCGCAGCAGTCTGGAAACCCGGGCAACTCGCCTCGATGCGGTAGACGCCGATGGGAAGCGATGGGAAAAGATAGGAGCCTGCGGCGTCCGTTTGGGTGACGGATGCAACGTCAGTCGCCTGGTTTGTGGCGACGACCCTAACGTTTGGTACCGTACCTCCCGAAGCGTCTGTCACCGTGCCGCCTAAAGTTGCGGTGGATTGTCCCAGCGCCACAGCGGTCGTACCAACAAGCACAGCACACAGCAAAACCAGCCGGGAAATGCCGCGTGCTAGAACGAAGGGCCGAAACGGAACGTCCATGTTTTCTCCTTGTGATTGGGCGACAAAATATAACGTGCTTTGCCTCCGCAAGCTAGGGCTGCGGTAGCTGCAAATTGCAAGGTCCGTTGGAATCTTGTATGGGAACGCACACCACCTGCGCGCCCACGCACCTGAATAGTTGGCAATCGCAGGGCCAGTCGAGGGATTCCTTTGCGCCGTGAAAAGTCCCGCAAAATGAGTAGGTTAGTGACTCCTACAAGCAATAAATCGAATCCACGCGCGGGGCTAATACGGAAATTTGAATGAACTTACGAAATGACGGTACGCCTCTAAAGCGGTTTAGAACAGTTTACATCTGCTCGTAGCTTCGTAGCTAGGGTCGCGGACTGACAGCATTGACGTAGAAATGACATCTACGCTCTAGCACGTTTGTCGTAATATCGCTGCGCTTTAGTGGCGATCTTAGGAGAGGAGCTGCACTTTGAAAACGGAAAAGGGGCGGAGAGCGTTTTTGCGGAGCAGTTTGGCGGGCGGTTTAGCGGCGGCGGTGGCGCCAGTGATGAGAATGGAATCAGTGGAAGCTCGCGAACGTCCGGAGAGTTTGCCTGGCGTGCCGACGTTTGAGTTTGAGGAAATTACGATTACGGAGCTGCAGGAAGGGATGAAGGCGGTGAAGTACACGGCGCGGGCAATTGCCGAGAAGTATTTGGCGCGGATTGAGGCGCTTGATAAACATGGGCCGGCGGTGAATAGCGTCATCGAGTTGAATCCGGACGCGCTGGCTCTTGCGGAGGCCTCGGACCGAGACAGGAAGGAGAAGGGAGCGCGGGGGCCGCTGCATGGGATTCCGGTGTTAATCAAGGACAACATCGATACGGCCGACAAGATGATGACCACGGCGGGGTCGCTGGCGCTGGTTGGGTCGAAGCCGCCAAAGGATTCGACTGTGGTCCAAAGGCTCCGCGAAGCGGGTGCCGTGATCATGGGGAAAACCAACCTGAGCGAGTGGGCGAACATTCGCTCGCGGCACTCGACCAGTGGCTGGAGCGGGCGCGGCGGGCAGACCAAGAATCCGTACGCCCTGGACCGCAATCCTTGCGGATCCAGTTCTGGGTCGGGCGCGGCAGTTTCCGCGAATTTTTGCGCAGCGGCGATTGGCACGGAGACGGATGGGTCGATTGTGTGCCCGTCTTCGGCGAATGGTTTGGTGGGGATCAAGCCCACGGTGGGATTGGTGAGCCGCCGCGGGATCGTGCCGATTTCGCATAGCCAGGACGGCGCAGGGCCGATGTGCCGCACGGTGCGCGATGCGGCAACGGTGTTGGGGGCGCTGACCGGCGTGGATTCCGAGGACCGCGCGACGGCGGAAAGCCAAGGAAAATCATTCACGGATTACACTCAATTTCTCAAGGCCGACGGGTTGCGCGGCGCGCGGATTGGCGTGGTGCGCAAGACTTTCGGGTTCATGGACGCGGTCGACAAAGTGATGGAAGCGGCGCTGGAGGCGATGAAGAAAGAGGGCGCGATTCTGGTTGATCCGGTGGAGATCGAAACGGCAGGAAAGTGGAGCGAGACGGAATCGACCGTTTTCATGTATGAGCTGAAAGCGGACTTGAATGCGTATCTGGCGCGCCCGGGATTTAATCCTCCGGTTAAAACACTGAAGGACATCATCGAGTTCAACGAGAAGAATCGCGAGAAAGAGATGCCTTACTTTGGGCAGGACTTTTTCTTGAAGGCGGAGGCCAAGGGGCCGCTCAGCGACAAGGAATACATCGAGGCGCTGGAAAAGAACCATCAACTGGCGCGCAAAGAGGGCATCGACGCCACGATCGACAAGCACAATCTGGACGCGCTGGTGGGGCCGACGGGCGGACCGGCTTGGTTGACGGACTTGATCGATGGCGACCACTTTGGCGGAGGCAGCTCGGGAGCAGCGGCGGTGGCAGGCTACCCGAATGTTACCGTTCCGGCGGGATTCGTATTCGGCATGCCCGTGGGGATTTCGTTCTTTGGCCGGGCCTGGAGCGAGCCGGTGCTGATTCGGTTGGCGTATGCGTTTGAGCAGGCGACGAAGGTCCGTAAAGCTCCGAAGTTCTTGCCGAGCGTCAACCTTCATGGCTGAGGGGGCGTCAGCAGCGAAAAAGATAACGCAAAGGCGCAGAGGACGCGGAGGAGTCGCAGAGAGGAATTGGGAGATTACTGCTTGCAGTTGAAGGGCAGTAGGAGTTGCTGACCTTCGTAGATGCGGTTGGCGTCCGCGATTTCGGGATTCGCCTGCGCGATGCAGCGCCACGCGGCGGCGCGGCCGTAGGTTACTCGCGCAATGCTCGAAAGCGTGTCGCCCTGCTTAACAGTAGCCTTCAGGTCGGATTTCAAGCCGGTGACTCTGGCGGGTATCATGATTTCCGTGCCGGCGGCGATGCGGGTGGGGTTCACGATGCCAGGGTTAGCCGCCAGAAGTTCCTGCCAGCGCGAGCCATGGCCGAGGTTTTGCTGCGCGAGCTTCCAGAGCGAATCGCCGGGTTGAATAATGACGGTGTGCAGCGAGGGTGAAGTCTTCGCCACGGGAGAGGGTGGAGCGATCCGAGGGGTGACGCTTGACTGCGGCGCAGACGGCGCGATCCGCGAAACCAGCGGAGGCGCGGTAGGAGCGAGACGTCGCGTGAAAGGGTCGAGGCGGCGCAATGGCGCCGGGCTTGGGACTGCCGGAGCGATTACCGCCGCGGGATGAACCAGAGCGAGATTTGCGTGCGCCGGTGAAAAGCTTGGGCGAGGAGGCGAGACTTTCGGCACTGAGATAATAGGAGCTGCGAAGATGGGCTCATCGAACGGAAGGTGGAACGGAGTCGCAACTTCTTCCGCGGCCTGCTTGGCATTGCGGTAACGACGCGCGATATCGCCGAGCGGAAGTTGCGCCAGCGTAGTATCGGCGTCGATGGGCGGCTGGGCCTGTTCCTCGACGGGAGCGGGCTGCTGCTTGCGCTTGGCCTCGACAAGGGCTTCGTCGTCCGGGGTCAGGATTTTCGCGCGGCGCAAATCTTCATCGGTGTAAACGTGCTTTTGCTTCTTCGCCTGCTCTTTGCGGGCGCGCTCCTGGCGCGCGGCTTCGGCTACATCCTGGGCGGCCTGGGCGCGGCATTGCGCAGCGCCGAAAAATAGACAGGAGCAAAGAACGATGGTGAATCCGCAGCGAAGCGGCTGGCGGAGCGTCACCCGCCTGTGCACGTGTGGCTTGCTGGAACTGGAGAGGTCAGTGCTTGCCATTTTTGACCGACTACGGGGGACATCCGATGGCCAAATACTACTGGAGAGCCAGGCTCCGTGACAGCGGAATTTTCTAGGAAAAAAGTACTGAGAGAGGGGTACTGAGAAAAGAAGTACCTGCATAGCTGCTGCGGCTACATCGGCCCACGGTTGCGCTATGATGTGCGCCGTCTGGGCGGAGAGTTGCGTCGGGAGGCCACCATGGACGTGAAGGGAAAATATTCGCGCAGGAAGTTCGTTTCCACAGCAATGTCCGCGTCAGCGATTTCGGTGTTGCCCGGCGCGCCGAAGCTCTTGAGCGGATTCGCGGGCGCACTCGGAGGGCGACAGCAGAATTCTGTTCCGCTGACCGCAACTCCGGCTTGGCGCGACCAAGGGATTCTCAATTTGGCGAAGTCGCCGTATGCGATGCTGCACAGTGTTCCGGTGCATGCGGTGACGATTGAGGCGGGATTTTGGTCGCCGCGCCGCGAGACCAACGTGACCAGCAGCATTCCGTCGATGGGCAAGCTGCTGGAAGTCAACGGGCGCATGGATAATTTCCGGCGGCTTACCGGGAAGAGCGCGGCAAGTCAGCGTGGCCCGGTCTATGCGGATTCCGACATTTACAAATGGATTGAGGCGGCCGGGTTTGCATTGCAGTCGGGCGAGCGGCGGGAGCTGCGCGCGGTGGTGGACAAAGATATTCGTGAAATTGTCGCCGCGCAGCAGGCCGACGGCTACTTGAACACGTACTACGTGCAGGAGCGCGCGGCGCAGCGCATGGAGCCGAAGACGCAGCAACATGGGCACGAGCTCTACAACATTGGCCACCTCTTGCAGGGTGCTATCGCTTATTACCGCGCGACTGGGGACCGCACGTTGCTGGACGCGGGCATCCGTTTTGTGAACGAATTCTTGCTGCCGAGTTTTGGTCCCGGCGCAGACAAGAAGCCGCTGTTTTCGGGGCATCCGGAGATGGAACTGGCGCTGGTCGAGTTGTATCGGCTCACCGGTGACAAGCGGCATCTGGAACTGGCGGGATATCTCCTCGCCGGGGACCCGCGCATTCACTTTAAGCCTGAAAATTACGTGTACCACTTCTGTGGGATTCCGTTCACTTCGCGGACGCACCTGGAAGGGCATGCGGTGCGCGCGATGTACGCCTGCTGCGGGGCGACCGACTATTACCTGGAGACCGGCGACCAGACGTACTGGAAGACGCTGAATGTGCTATGGAAGGATCTCGTGTCCGCGCAGATGTACGTTACCGGAGGAGTGGGCGCGCGCAGCGACGGGGAAGCCTTCGGGGATCGCTACGAATTGCCGAACGCGACGGCGTATGGGGAGAGCTGCGCGGCCATCGGCAACATGATGTGGAACTGGCGCATGCTGGCGGCCACCGGAGAGGCGAAGTACGCCGACGTCATCGAACGTGCGCTGTACAACGGGATCAATTCGGGGATGTCGCTTAACGGCACTCTTTATTGCTATCGCAATCCGCTGGCGTTTGATCCTTCGGGCGGAGACAAGATTCGCAACGAATGGTATGACACGACGTGCTGCCCGCCGAACCTGGAGCGCACTTTGGCGTCGCTGCCGGGATATTTCTACAGCACCAGCGGCCAGGGCGTTTTTGTGCACCTGTACGACAATTCGCTGCTGGACTGGCACCTCGAGGATGGCACCGGGCTGAAGATCCTGCAGAAGACAAATTATCCGTGGGATGGCAGCTTGGAGATCGCAGTTGCTCCGGCCGAGCCCGCGGAGTTCACGCTTTTTCTGCGCATTCCGGGCTGGACGGATTCGGCGAAGGTCGCTGTTAACGGGAAGGCGATCGCCGGCGCGACGGCGGGCCAGTATCTGCCGATTCGGCGTCGCTGGTCCGCCGGCGACACAGTTACACTGCAATTCAATATGGCGCCGCAAGTCCTGGAGGCTAACGCGCAAGTTACCGAGAACAACGGCAGAGTAGCGGTGCAGCGCGGACCGCTGGTGTACTGCATGGAGCAAATCGATCAGGGCGAAGGCGTGGCATTGAAGGATGTGGCTCTCAGTGCTGACAAGGCGTCGAGCAGTAGATTCGATGAGAAATTTGACAAAGATTTGCTGGGCGGAGTCTTGGTGCTGCGACATGCCGGGGCTGTATACGAGGAATCAGCAGATCGTAGCGGTTTGTATTTCTCGCATAACGCGCCGCCGCGGAAATCGCGTCCCGTACAGCTAACGTTTATCCCTTACTACGCGTGGGCCAATAGGATCCAAACCCCGATGCAAGTCTGGACTCCCCTGGCGCGGGCGTGAGCCCCGATTTGGCCTTCCACGCAGAACTACACCGTGGGAATAAGTATTTCGGTGACTAACTGATCCTCGGGCGTTGTTCTCGGATCGTTGGCGTAATTTTCAATGCAGAAGTCATCGCGAACCTGGATTTTCTTTTCGGCCACGATCTCAAAAACGCGGCCAGAGGCCTCGGGCAATTGTGCATAGGAGCCCGTCAAGACGAAGCGGCTGTACTTGCCGCCCTTGAATTTTTCGTAAGTGAGCTTTTCATTTAGATTTTTAGGGTCCGCAGCCAGCGAAACACCGGCGCGATAGACCTTTGGCCCTACTTTGTAGAGGCTCATGTATCCCGTAATTTTGTTGTGTTCCGAAATCCCCGGAACAAGCTTATGCAGTTCTTGCCAGGCTTGCCCTGCAGTGTCTTGAAAGGGTCCAATTTTCTCGATAAAGATGTAATGCATTTCCGGCCAGGTCACAATCTCGGGTTCTTGCGTAAGTTTCATAGGAGCTCTTTGTGGGGTTGCCATCCTGTTTCTCCTTTCCGCCGAGGGCATAAGAAAATAACACACTTGCACACCGCCAGTTTGACGCGGCGTGTTCGTTGCCCCCGTGTCCCGCTTACTCTGCGCGCAAGGCGTCTACCGGATCAATGGTGGCCGCACGGCGCGAGGGCACGTAGCTGGCGAGCCATGCCGTGAAGACGAGTCCGATGGATACCGCGCTAGGTCACCGGATCGACTGGGTTCACGTTGAATAGCAGGGAGGACATCAGCCGCATCAACAGCACCGCTGCGACGAGTCCACACCCTACGCCGATACCGGTGAGCAGCAATCCGTGGCGCACGAACATTCCCGTGACTGTGGGCTGCTGCGCTCCGAGCGCCATGCGGATGCCGATTTCCCTGGTGCGCTGCGAAACGGAGTAGGCGATCACGCCGTAAATGCCCACGACGCCGAGCAGCAGCGCCATACTTCCTGCGACGCCGAGCATAATCAGGGTGAACGATGTGCGCGCCATCGATCTCCGATAGAAATAGTCGAAGGTGTGCACACTCGCGAGCGGCAGATTGGCATCCACGGACCACACCGCCTCGCGTGCACTCTTAAGGAAGGCTTCCGAACCGGCGCGCGGGGTCCGGATGACGAAAGCCACGCCGCGCCGCACCGAAATGTCCTCGCTCTCGAAGCGAGCCTGGAGCAGCGGCCAATACACGCACGTGGGTGGTTTCTTGTTCACGCCGTCATCGTGAACGTCGCCCACGACGCCGATAATTTCTCGCCAATCGTCTTTGGTGCTGACCTGAATTCGTTTACCTAGGGATTTGGCAGGCTCACTCCAATACTCGCGCGCCAGGTTTTCGGAGATCATGGCCACGGGAATTTTGTTGTAAGTATCCGTCCATGTCGGCTCGCGGCCCGCAACCAGCGGGGTGCCCAAGGTTTTGAGGAACCCGGGCGATACGAACTTGAAGAGGCGAAGCGGCGGAAACTCTCCCTCGGCGTACGTGCGTCCTTCCAGAAGAATCGGATCGTGCCACCCGTCTCCATCCATCGGGAGCTTGGTGCCGATGCTCACCGACGACACGCCGGGGATCGCTTCGAGCTTGTGCAAAATCTCTTCTTCCATGCGGATGACGGACTCCGCTTCCTTTACGTGCGTCTCAGGGATGGAGATACGAAACGTCTGCAACCCCGCCGGGGCCACGAATCCTGGATTCACCTTGGTCAAAGCGCGAAACGTTCGAATCATCAGCCCGGAGCAGATCAGCAGCACCAAAGCGAGCGCCACCTGCACAACCACAAGCGTATTTCGCGCGCGATGTTGCTCTTTGCTTTGGCTTAGCCCGCGCGCTCCTTCGCGGATGCCGGTCGTCAAGCGCGCCCCGGCATATTTCAGGATGGGCACACAACCGAAAAGCAAACTAGCGAGCAGTGAAACCAGCAGAGTGAACAGCAAGACAGGTCCGTTGATGCCTACCTCGCTGATGCGTGGCAGCCCCGCCGGCGCTATCGCCACCAGGACACGCAAGGCACCGTAGGCCAGACCCAATCCAAGCACGCTGCCGAACAATCCAAGGATGACGCTCTCCAGTAAGAGCTCGCCGGCGATGCGCCCCCAACTGGCGCCCAAGGCAGAGCGAAGCGCCAGCTCCTGCCTTCGTCCCTCCATCCGGACCAGCAGCAGATTTGCCACATTCGCACAGGCAATCAGCAGCACCATGCCAATCGAGCCCATGAGAACCCACAACACTTTCCCGACGTCGCCGACTACATCCTGTTTCAGCGGGCGCACGTTGGGCCCGATCTTCGCATCTTCAAACAATTTAATGCTGAATCCCGGCGGCGCGGGAAAACTGCTCATCACGATCGGAAGCATTCGTGCGACGTCGGCATTGGCTTGCTGCAGGGTCGCTCCCGGCTTGAGTCTAGCAAGTCCTTCATAGCTGAAATTTCCCAGGTGCGCCTTATTGCGATCAAACTGAAACGGCGCTATCAGAGCGGGATCCATCTGGTCCAAGAAATGAAATCCCTTCGGCAACACACCGATGATTTGCCGAGCTTTCCCGTCGACGACGAGAGTTTGCCCGACCGCGGCAGCGTTGCCGCCGAACTTTCCGCGCCAATAACCGTAGGTCAGCAGCACGGTTTGCGGAGCGCCGGGCAAATCGTCCTCGCGGCGGAAACTGCGCCCCAACGCCGGCTGCACCCCAAGGATCGCAAGCGTGCCGTCGCTGACGTTGAGCGCGGGCACCTGTTCCGGCTCGCCAATTCCCGTTACGCTTACCGAGTCACCGGAATACAGTCCGATATCCTGAAAAGTTCGCCCTTGCTCCCGGTAGATGAAGTAGTTGGACGGGGACATATTTACTTCTGGAAGATTAATGCCCAGAGCCGT
>Ga0209240_1000850_pt1 | contig 12414 bp, 12 predicted proteins | sample GraSoi_2013_80cm_FD_185828 | JGI IMG/M metagenome (GOLD analysis project Ga0209240, IMG submission 185828) | Grasslands soil microbial communities from the Angelo Coastal Reserve, California, USA - Sample 9_17_2013_80cm (SPAdes) (version 2) | ecosystem: Environmental > Terrestrial > Soil >...
GAGTTTAATGGTCGCGATGAAGCGCAGGATGTCGTCCCAGAACTGGATGATGTGCTGCTCATCGCAGTACGCGGCCGGCTTAATTTTCCACGCCGAACGATCCACGGATTGCCGGCTGCGGAAGATGTAGAGTCGTTGACGCTTGAGGTTCTTAAAGCGCGGGGCGTACGAAAACCCTGTCAAATGGCTGGTGGCGAAGATCGCTTCGGTGTAGCCAAAGGCATCCGTCGAATGAATATGGGGTCCCACTATCATTCGAACCAAAACGTACGCTAAGCCCGAATCTCCGTGGCGGCCTCCGGTTGCTCTTGCCCCAACAGGCCTGCGGGCTTCGGGCCAAGTGAAACCCGAAACCGTCATGACGAGTCAGATGATGAAGCAAACCTAACTTCAACTGAACTACGCCCGATAGCACAGATTACCAAGTAGTGGAAGACGACGGTCTACCACCGATTGAGTCAGTGCGGGATTTATTATCCGAGGCGCACCTGTCCCACCAAAAATCACTGGGCCTATTGGGCCGTGTTGAGAGTGCGGTGGCGAACAAGCTGAGCCGTGCGAGATAGACTGGTACCGCAAGCATTACCCGGACTACCCGCCAGAGAAGGCTTGTCAGTGCGGAGGAGACGAACCTGGGAGCAGTGGAACGGGGACAAAGCCGAAGACAAGTTTCCGGGTCTCGTGTCGCTTGAGGACTTCATGGCGGAGGAGATTGAACCAAGGAAAATCTTAATCGAAGGTATCCTCAAGAATAGTCGAAGATGATTGTGGCGGGCGCCGGCACGGTGCACCTCGCCTATCACCGAGCCGGGGCCGCCGCCGATGACGGCCAGGCGAAGCCGTCGGCCAATCGTTTCAATTATCATAATCGTTTATCTCTTAGGTTTGTTGGCGCTCCGTGAAGGCAGCGCCAGGGCTGCTTTCTTGAAAAAAATCTGGGAAGCAAGGCAATCGTCACTCCACGAGAATGTAGCTGCGCAACGCTTGCACACCGAGTGCGCTAATCAGAAAGACACCGGTCACAACATATTGCCAATAGGCTGCAACATTCAGGATGTTAAGCGCACTGCTGATGACAGCGAAGAACAGAGCTCCCGCGAACGAACCGAAAAGCGTACCTTCACCTCCTTTTAAGCTGGTTCCACCGATTACTACCACCGCGATTACAGTTAGCTCATAACCTGTGGCCATGATTGCGCTAGCGGAAGAAAGTTCCGCGCTGAGAAAAACGCCGGCTAGTGCGGTACAGCCACCAACAATGGCAAACGCCAGAATTCTGATCAGATCGACCGGAAGGCCGGCAGTTCGCGCAGCGATTTCACTACTCCCGACGGCGCGAAGGCAACGGCCATACACACTTCTGTTCAGAACTCCATAACATACCAGATACGTTGCGATCATTACTAGAAACGGTATCGGCAGAAAACCGAACAAAGCTCCAGTCCCAAGAGTATTAAAATTTGGATCTGAAACGGCGATCACTCGGCTCCCCTGAGTCCAAATAAACGCTAGGGCCAGATAGATGTTCATCATTCCAAGCGTAGCGATGAAAGCGGGTATCCGCAGTTTAGTAACTACCAAGCCGTTGAGTAAACCTAAGAGAACGCCGAAGACTAAAGCTGTCACTACGGTCAGGACTACACCCAACGACGGTAAAAACTCGGAAATCAAGACGCCACAGAGTCCGAGTAAACCAGCGACAGACAAGTCGAAAGCACCGGAAACAATTAAGAGGGTCATGCCGGCAGCTCCAATTCCGGCGAATGAAGCCTGGAGCAGAATATTCTGTAGATTTCCTACTGTTCCGAAGTAGGGGTTCACCGCCGCCAGAATCACGACCGAGATGACAAGCAGGGACTGAATATAGTACCTCGTCAGAAAGCTCAGCACAAAGATCGTGTAAGAAGGTTGACCATTGATTTTCCTATTCGCTGCTTCGCTCAGATCCATGATGATCCCTCCAGCAGCAAGTCGCGTCTAATATGCAAAGTCTTTGGGCCCATTGACGGGTTGCTTGTTTCTCAGTTAGATTCACCCTGGACGGGCAGCTAGCGACTTCGCAATAAAAGCGCGCCGACCAGTGTCGATTGCCAACGCGAAAATCAAGAGGACTCCGAGAGCCAGGTACTGGTAAAACGAAATCACTTTCAAGATGTTCAGAGCGCTAGCAATAGTCGCTAAAAGCAGCGCGGCAAACACCGTTCCGACTAAATTCCCGTGTCCTCCGGAAAGACTGGTGCCGCCCAGCACACTGACAGTGATCGCTTGCAGTTCGAACCCAGTTCCTAGCGTTGCGTCCACGATCATTAGCTGGGAACTCAACATCACTCCAGAAATGGCCGCAGTTACGCCGACGAGGCCAAACACGGCAATCGTTGTACGGTCGATATTGATGCCGGAAACGGTCGCAGCGGCCCGATTTCCGCCGATGGCACATGCGTGGCGCCCAAAAGGTGAGTGCTTAAGCAAGACACTCAGAGCGAGAAACACCATCGTCATGATAATGAAGGGAACGGGCAGCCCTAAGATTTTGCCGTTGTTCAACAACCCAAACTCCACATGCTTTGTGATCATGACCGATTGTCCCTGGGTAATGAGGAGAGCGACACCACGCACAATGCTCATCATTCCAAATGTCACTACAAAAGCAGGAAGCCGTAGTTTGCTGATCAGCACACCATTCACGAGCCCGACCGCCAACCCGGTAAGTAGCGCGCCAAGAATGGCGAGTGGCGGATCGATTGCCGAAAGGAGATCCGCGACCACAATCGCGGTCAGCACTTGAACTGATCCCACCGACAGATCGAAACCACCCATCGCAATGGCAAAGGTCATCCCCAAACCGGTGACCGCGGTGATGGAAGCCGCGATCAGCGTGTTAGTCAGATTGGTATAGGTAAAGAAGCCTGGCGCGATAATCGAGGCGCCAATGACCACGATCATCAGCAGAGCGAAGACGCCGAGACTTTCTGCGATTTGGACGAACCGAGTCGCGTTCGATAGACTGAAAATACTTCGGAAGTTTGGCGATTCGGCTGAATGGTTCATTCGTTATCCCCGGAGATCTCCTGGCCGATAGCGAGAGCGGTAATATTGTCCTCGCTAATTTGTGCTCGATCGAGCAATCCCTTGGTACGGCCCGCACTGAGAACCAGACAACGATCGCTAACACTAACGAGCTCAGGAATGTCAGATGAACTTACAATGATTGCGTAGCCATTCTGCGCCAACTTCCGAATCGTGGCGTGGATTTCAACTCTCGTCCCGATATCGACGCCACGAGTAGGTTCATTTAGCAGCAGAATTCGCGAATTGCTCATCAGAGCTCGTCCAAGCATCACCTTCTGCTGATTTCCGCCACTCAGTTTGACAATTCTCTGGCCGGAATTTGCCGCTCGGATATCGAGCGAAGTCCGCATCTCTTGGTATTGCTTTTCTTCTTCATTCGCATTGATTAGCATCTCGGACAATCGGTGAAACAATCGCTTTGCGCTGATCAATAGGTTCTCTCGGACGGTTAGGTCGGGGAAAACGCCTTCGACTTTTCGCTCCTCTGGTAGCATGTAAATGCTGTGACGCATTGCTGTGCTCGGCGCGGTCGGCAACATCGGCTGACCGTTGACCTTAACCGTGCCGCCGGAAATCTGCTGAAGTCCGAACAGCGCACGCGTTAACTCGTACCGCCCAGATCCGACCAAACCAGCGCATCCCATTACCTCGCCAACGCGCAGATCAAACGAGATGTCGGTCAGACAACCAGGAACGTTGAGATTGTTGACCGAAAGGGCGGCTTTTTCGGAGACCGGGACTTTCTGATAGACAGTCGCCTCTTTCTTCAAGGCGCGACCCAGCATTAAGGCAACGACGTCGTCCTCGCTGAGTTCGTTGATGCGGCGAGTAGCAACCCTCTTCCCGTCCCGTAGCACCGTTACCCGATCCGCGATCCGGAAAATCTCTCTGAGGCGATGAGAAACATAAAGAACTGCGATTCCTCGCCGCTTCAATTTTTCGATGATGTCGAAAAGACGTGCCACTTCGGCGGCGTTCAAGGCTGCCGTCGGCTCATCCATTGTGATGATCCGAAACTCCAGCGAGAGCGCTTTGGCGATCTCCACGAGTTGACGGTCTCCAACACTGAGATAGCTCACGCGCTGACCTAATGGCACGTCGAGCCCCAGCTCATTAAGGACCTCCGCCGCGTGGCGCTTGATCTCACGCCAATTGAGCAGACCAAGTCGCCCCGTCAGTTCGCGACCGAGAAATATATTCTCGGCAACCGTAAGCTGCGGGACCAGGTTGAATTCTTGAGTGATCGTGCTGATACCAGCCTTTTGCGCGTGGGCCGCACCAGCAAAAACTACGTCCTGACCTCGTAACCGGATTTTCCCGGCTGTCGGCTGCAGAAGTCCACTAATGATATTGATCAATGTACTCTTGCCGGCACCATTTTCGCCCATCAGGGCGTGGACCTCTCCGGCAAGGAGGGTGAATTCGACGTCATCCAGGGCCTTTACCCCTGGGAATTGCTTTGAAATCCCAGTCAGACTGAGAATCGGCAGAGACGTCTGATCTATTCCCATCTCAGCCTCCTCAGCCAGAGCGCGGCGACTACCGTATCCGGTGCAAGCCTACACGTTTGATCTCGCTGTCGCTCAATCACGTGTTTCGCCCGACCAGTTGGTCGTTTTCTACTTCTGAAGAAATTGGTCGACGTTTTCCTTGTCAATTACCTTGACCGGAAAGAAGACAGATTTGGTCGCCGCGTTCGAGTATTCGACCGTCTCATTATTCATAAACTTGGTCGCAATCTCAACACACTTTTGGCCCTGTCCGTAAGGATCCTGGCGAATCGTCGCGGCCATCTCGCCATTCTTAATCAACTCTAGCGCGGGAGGATCTCCGTTGAAGCCGACCAAAAAGACGTCCTTCACCCCGTTCTTGCCTGCCGCCTTGAGCGCTTGAACGGCTCCTTCGGCCTCAGGATCATTGGTTGCATAGATCCCGGAGAGGTTCGGGTTAGCCGATAACGTGTTCTGGGTCGCCTGATATCCCCCCTGTACGGTGTCATTGCCATTTAGGGATGCGACTATTTTGTAGTCCGAGTGCTGCTTGATTTCGTCGACAAACCCTTTAGTCCGTGGTCCGCCTACCGCTGCACCAGGGTGTAGTTCGATGACCAGAACCTCTTTGGCCCCAGGCTTGTCTTTGAGATGCTCAATCATGTATTGTGCGGCGAGTTTTCCCCCATCTTCGTTGTTCGATACAATGAATGCATCGTACTTGCCCGCTACGCCAACATCTCCAATCACCACCGGTATGTTCGCCTGATGCGCCTTATCGATCACCGCGGGCAAGGCCGCCGGCTCAATTGGTGAATTGATCAGCGCACTGATCCCCTGATTAATCAAGTCGATGCTTCCGGACACCTCAGCTTGTTGGTTACTCTTCTGATCCGAAAGAATGAATTGATAGCCAGCGGCTTTACACGCATCTTGAACTCCCTTGGTGTACGCCTGCCAATACGGTTGCTGCATGTCGAAAACCGAATAACCGATTTTGACCGGATCCTTCTTAACAAACTTGGTTTGACCGGATACCAGCGTGGCTAGAGACGCAATCAGACCCAGCGTGAGGAACGGCTTCTGAGCTAACATGGACAAGGGCGTCATCGCCCATCCCGTTGCGGCCCGCAGAGACCGCTTTGAGCTGTTTTCTTTCATTTGTTCTCGAGGGGATGCAAGGGACGTGGCTCGGTTTGCGCAAACCACAGCGCCCTCGCAGGGGTTTCTAATTACTTTCGAAACGATATCTATTCGAAGATCAGATCGCAACAGAATTTCAGCGGTGGCTGTTGCCGTTTCGCCGTCCTCGGTTTGGCTTGGCCCGAGGTCCGGCAGTCCTTGACCAACAGTACAGCCCACAGTTACTTGACTAACCGTGGGAAGCAGCTCCCCGGGGCGAATGCGACTTCCGAGCCAACCGGCATGGCCCCGCTTTTTACAAACGGAGGCGCCACCAAACATTACGGCTCCGTTGGCCCTGCGTTCTAGCCAGAGTCTCGTACGATATCCCCCCACAGATTCCCTTGTGCCAAAGCGAAATGACCGACAGAAAATCGAATTAAATGTTGAGATCCTTGAGGGCCATCTTGGCTGCATGAAATCCACACATTCCATGAACGCCGCCACCTGGGGGCGTTGATGCTCCGCAAAGATAGAGTCCCGAACGCGAGGTGCGATACAACGACCGTGTAGGACGAAACAGTAGCTGGCGGACATTCATTGCTCCCCCCAAGATATCGCCGCCGACTAGATTGGAATTCCAACTCTCCAGATCTTTAGGTGTAGAGACGGAACGGGACAGAATGCAATCGCGGAATTCGGGAGCGAAGCGTACGATTTGGCGCTCAATGGATTCGGTGTAGTCTTCGGTGCTGCCGTTAGGAACATGACAGTAGGCCCAAGCAGTATGTCGACCAGAGGGAGCTCGACTGAAGTCGAAGAGCGATGGCTGGCCGAGGAGAACGAATGGTTTGTTGGGTGAAAGGGTCCTTTCAGCCTGAGCAATCTCTTCGAGAGAGCCTCCGATGTGTACGGTGGCGGCCCGCAGACATTCGCGAGCGGTCCACGGAATCGCTGCATTCAGTGCGTAGTCAATCTTGAAAGCACCGGGTCCATACCGAAATCGCTCCAGTTGCTTTCGATAGTCAGTGGATAGATGGGAACCGGCGATGCGAAGGAGTTGGCGCGGGGTGATGTCTGCGAGGACGAGGTCGGACAAAGGTAGCTCGGTTACTTCACGACCGGTTTCAACTCGGCCTCCGAGATCCTCTAAATGTCGGACCAGGGCATCCGTGAGAGACTGCGCACCGCCACGCAGGATCGGCCAACCTCTCGTGTGTCCAGCGGCTATCATCGTCAAGCCAACAGCAGCTGAAGCGGTAGTTTCTAACGGGAGGATGGAATGGGTTGAGACGCCAGCAAAGAGGGATCGAGCCCGTTCTCCAGCAAAGTGGGAACGAGCCAACGACAGCGCCGGCAACTGAGCGGATAGGCCAAAACGCGCCAGCACGAACGGACTTCCGGGGATATGTAGGATGGGGCCGAGAATTTCTTCGACCAAAGCAGCGAAGTTAGAAACTACGGGTTCTATCAGTGATCGGTATGCTTTGCGGTCACATGCATCCAGTTGGTCGATTGTTTCTTCAATCGAGTGTTCAAGCACGACCGCGGTCCCGTCATCCAACGGGTGAGCGAATGCCGCGTGCGGTTGAATCCAAGGAATGGTGAAGGGAAGAGAACCATAGAAAGGGCTTGCAGCGCCCAGGGGGTATGTTGAAGAGCCCAGGTCGTGAAGAAAACCAGGCTGTGTGACCTCGGCGGTTGAACAGCCACCACCAATCTGCCCATTACGTTCTAGTACGGTCGTCCTTACGCCCGATGCTGCAAGGACAATTGCGGCTGAGAGTCCGTTCGGTCCTGAGCCGATTATTGTTGCCGTAGACATACCCCCCGCTTTCAATAATCCAACCGAAAACCGAGTGTAGATTGGAGGTGCGGCTGATCCATAATACGTCTCGAGCCTACAGGCTATTTCGCGGCGGGCTTCTCGATGTGACCGCCGATCTCATATCGCATGGCGGAGAGCAATTTATCCGCGAAGTCTGTTTGTCCACGGAAGGGAATCCTCATGCGAGACTAGTCGAGGAAGCTTCCGACCCATCCGAATACCCAGAAACAGCTTCGGCGCGCCTTAACGTACATAACTTTCCGTTTCGTGAGGTGTCCCCAATCACGAGACCCTTGTAGCCTTTAGCTTGGCTGCGTTCTCCCGTGCTTCGGTCAGGCGTTTTGGGACCTGGGTGGCGCCGATGAGTTTACTGATCTTCTCGGTATCTATAGTTTGACCCCCACCCCCCCAACTACCTTCCGGAATCTCAATGACTACGACGTGGGTGCCATGGTACGACATCCTTCTGTTCTTCCTTCGAGTAGGGCTCACCAAAATATGGGAACTCGGTACGGATCCGATTGCGATCAGGGGCAGCGCCGTCCTGGAGGGGCCTGTTTGACGCCAATGTAAGCATCACATCCATAACATCATCACCCAGTGGCCTCCCATTGAATCCCGCGAGATCAAATGCAGCTGCCGTTCCTAATTCATAGGGCAAGGTGTTCGGGCATAGTCGAGAGACCATTTGCTTTCCGTATTCTTCCGGGTTCATGACAGATCCTGCGTAGGTAGTCATCTTCTGGGTAAAGTCTGCGATGTATCCCGAGAATAATGTCATCTGATGGCACCGATTTGTTGAAGGTCTCTTTCACCTCTTGGTTGCCGGGATCGTTGAGAAAGAGGTGCGTGATCATCGGCAGGCCCCAGCGTGACACCTGCATCTCGGGAGCATGGCCGTAAAGTGACACGGTGGCCCAGGCGTGGACCGTTCCCTTGCCGATCAGATGGTTTGGGACTTCGAGGACAATCGCAGTGATATTGCGATTGTCGAAGAAGTTCTGACGATGGCGCAGGAACGCATCGCCGTCATACCTGTGTTCGTTGTAGAAGGCATTCTGAAGATTACGCATTGCGACAGCGTCGGCGGCGAACAAATCGGGAGCGATTCCGACGAAGGCGCGAATACCAGACTTGCTATGGACTTTGCCCGTATCGCCTTCTATCAGAAGCTCGCCCTTGTCCCCGCCGATAGCCTCGCCAGTGGCTCTACGGACCTGAAACTTCTGAACATGGACATGCTCGTCCCCGTTCACATGTCTCGGTTCGTTGAACCTGAACTTGAAGACAACGTCTTCGCGAGCGTCACCAGTCAGGTCCAGGCGGAAGGCATACAAACCCTCAATGTGAAGGGTATCCGGTGCAGAGAGGACAACATCAGGATTGACGGTCATCGCCATCACCGTTGTGTCGGGAGCGCCCTGAAACAGATAGAGATCACACACGTTCAGGCTTGGATCCTCTTTCGCAAGTTTGGTATCGAAATGATGGGACACAGGTTTTCCTCTCTGCCAATGCGTTATTGATTATCGCGCTTATACAGACGTTGCGCCAGTATTTGAAGTAAGGAAATGTCTAAATGGGGCTGCCCAGGTGCGCCAGCGAGGACCCTGGGGTCTTTCCACTGTTTAGTGTTGCATAGACTGTAGCTTTGATCGCTAGTTGGCGCAGTGTTTGAAGGGTATTTGGCGTATCCGCCAAGTCCGGATGAACGATGGGAAGGACAAGCGTGCTTTCGCGAGAAGCGAGAGACGCTCGGCCTTCAGAGTAAGTGTTTGATTCTGCTTGTTATTGAACTCATTTGGTCGAGTCTGGCTCGTTTGCGGAGCCTCGACACTACGCCAAATAATTCTGAAGCAGTACGCCAGATAATTCTGAATGCCACTTCAACGCCGGTGCTGCCCTCGCCTGCTTCACTTGAGCCGGAGCGGACGGCAAGCGACGCCAAAACCTATTACCAAGCTGGGCGATACGATCAAGCCAGGCCACTCTTTCGAAAGGCCGCTGAAGGGGGGAATGCAGAAGCAGCCTTCTATCTGGGAGTCATGTACGCATCCGGCCGAGGCGGTTTGGCGAAGGACGCCGCCCAAGGCACTATTCTCTCAGCTATGTTGAGTGTGGTGTCTCAATTGAAAGTTAGGTCTATCCGGTTATCCCGCCGATGGTCGAAGACTCCCTGACGCCCATGGGCCAGCTCTTCATCGAGCCGATCGAGATGCTTTATGCGTGGGCGGCCAAGAACGACGACGCTTTGTCGAAGCTCAGGAGGAGGCGGAAGAAGCACACGGCTTCGAGAGACAAAGCAAGGAAGGTTCAATAATCCTCAGTCACGACCGGCCGATCAAGAGCGCTGCCAGGCGACTTACATACAATTGGGTTGTCTCCAAACTTGAAGCCTCTACGGCTTCGTTGTTGTTGTCTCTGGTTACTTCGAAATCACGGCCGCATCAGTAGCCCCCAACCGGAACAGGATCTTGCCGCTGTGATTTGATTTCAAGGATTGCTTGAAGGCTTCCTTGAACTGGTCGAGCGGGTACACGCGGTCCACTGCGGCGGAGAGCGATCCATCAGCTACGAGGTCTCCCAGCTTCTGGTAAATCTCCTCGATCTCTGTGCGGGGCGCGTTGCGTATCCAATTGATGAGCCAGAATCCATGGAGGCTAAGACCACGATAGATGAAGTCTTTCGGCGAGATGGCTGGGAACTGCCCGCTTTGCATGGCGTAGACAACAATCGAGCCGCCAGGTTTAAGCGACTTGGCCAACTCGCCCACGGGAGTTCCACCCACCGTATCGAGGACGAGGTTAAGTTTCCTCCCGTCGAGAGTCTCCTCAATATCCTTATGTAGCTTGTCGCCTTGGAGGACTACGCGGTCACCTCCCCACTGCCGCACCTGTTCGGCAGCTTCGTTCCGCCGGACGACATTCAGCGTCTTGACTCCTGCGAGCTTCGCGAGTGCAATGATGTACTGCCCCATGGCCGCGTTGGCTGCGGTTTGACCGATCCAGTCACCGGGCATCAGGGAAACGTATCGGTTCAGCAAAAGGTAGGCTGTAGCAGGGTTAATCCCTATCATCGACAGTTGCAAGGGATCTGCTTCGTCGCTCATCGGCACGATGTTTCGCACCGGGACGACAACTTGATCTGCCCATGTGCCCTGCTCATAGGTAGGAAGAATCAGGACTCGCTTGCCCCGCAGAGCAACATCAACCTTCGACCCGATCTTGGCGACTCGGCCAACACCCTCCGCGCCTACCGAGGATGGGAAGGCTGGCCGGATGCCGTATGTGCCACGGACGAACAAAAAGTCCGACGGATTCATCGGGGCCGCTTCCATCGAGATGAGAACATCCTCCTGGCCAAGAGCCGGTTCGGGGACGGTCTTGAGTTCGATGACATCTGCAGGTTCGCCGTGAGCTATGAGTTGCAACTGCCGCATAAGTAAACTCCTTTCGTTCGCAACGGGGTAGCGGGCACAGTTCGCGAGTTTTTTACTCTAGCATATTGAACGCAGTGTCAATGGTGCCGTTAGCAGCTCGAAAAGTCGTACATTCCGTTGGGGATGATATGGGCATGGAGCAGCGGCCAGGTGCGGGCGATGTCCTCGTCCTTCACGGTCTCGCCAGCGGCGCGGAGTTGATTTCTTGCGTTGGGCGCGCTCCTGCATCGCAGAGTTGCTCGAGTCGGGCGCGCGTAAGATTGCTTTTTTTGAGCGGAACGAGGTCCATTCTTCGCCCCCGCTTAAACATTAGAATGTATTTTATCGTGTTAAGAAAGGGGATCTTTTTCCCGATACAAAAGGTGTCAGTTTGACCAGGAATTGTCGCTCTTTTTTGCTCGCTATCTGTCACCTCTGTCGAGAGCCTTCCGACATCAGGAATCTGTTTCGCTCCCTGGCCCTGGCCCTGAGCCTTGTAGCGGGCTTCGCCCATGCCTTATCCGCCGCGCCAGTGGCCGGCAAGGATTACGAGGTCCTGAAAGTGGCGCAACCCACCTCGGCGCCCCCAGGCAAGGTCGAGGTGACCGAGTTCTTCTGGTACAGCAGCCCGCACTGCTACGAGCTTGAGCCGACCATCGAGGCTTTCGTCAAGAAAGAGGGCGACCGCATCCTGTTCAAGCGCGTGGCGGTCACATTCGACTCCAAACTCCTGCCCTACACGAAACTCTACTACTCGCTGGTCCGGCTCGGCCTCGAGGAGAAACTCACCCCGGCCGTGTACGACGAGATTCATCAGCAGAAGAAACGCCTGCTCGCCGAGGATGCGCAGGCCAACTTCCTGGCAACCCAGGGCGTCGACAAAAAGAAGTTCGTGGAGGCTTACGAGTCGTTCGAGGTGCCGGCCCTGGTTATGGAGGCAATGGAACAGGTTCACAACTACCAAATCGATGTCGTCCCGACCCTCGTCGTAGCCGGCAAGTACAAGACCGGCCCGATGTACACGAAAAGCTACGACGGAACAGCGCCCGTGCTCGACTATTTAGTCAAGCAGGTTCTGGACAACAAGCTCTGATTTACAGGCGCCGATACGATACTTCGTCCAATCCCTTTGAACATCCTTTTTGCTTCCTCGGGAGAAAAGACTTTCTCCCCGTCGAGCCCCAAAGCGGTCTCTCCCTCCTCTTTCTCCTAGGACGAACCCAGGTTCGCCTAAGACCACTCCTGTACCAAGTGTCTGGCCATCGCCAGATTTGCTTCCGCCCCGCGGAGGCCTCTCCAGCGCGAGAGTACCGTCTGTGGCTTAAACAGCCGGCGCCCACTCTCTCGCCAGGGCTCGGGGGTCCCCTCTATTTAAATCCTCAACCCGTCTCGTTCCTCGCGGCTCTTGCCCTTCCAGGCCTTCTTCCGCGGGTCGCTCTGCTAACGCTTCGCTTTCGGTTCAAAAAATATGCCCAGCATACTTTTTC
>Ga0209240_1000851_pt1 | contig 12414 bp, 8 predicted proteins | sample GraSoi_2013_80cm_FD_185828 | JGI IMG/M metagenome (GOLD analysis project Ga0209240, IMG submission 185828) | Grasslands soil microbial communities from the Angelo Coastal Reserve, California, USA - Sample 9_17_2013_80cm (SPAdes) (version 2) | ecosystem: Environmental > Terrestrial > Soil >...
TTTGAACACGCTGGCGACGCCGGTATAGAGCAAGGTGTTGAACACCGAGAGCCAGAACACCGAGTCGTCCCACAGCCACTCGTAGTTCTCGAGCCCGACGAACGCGCCGAGGCGGCCGATGCGGGCATCGGTGAACGAGAGCCAAACGCCGAGCCCGAGCGGGTAGGCCAGAAACAGCAGCAGAAATGCCGCCGCCGGCAGCATGAACCACAGCCCGAGCCAGTCGCGGTTCACCTTGAGCCGATCCCACGCGCTGACGTCGCGGATAGGCCCGCCGGCAATCGCGTGCTTGAGAGCGAGATCGGCCATCAGGGTTCGGCCATCGGGTTGTCAGGCATCAGAGTCAGTGTGTCGCGCTTCAGCACGCTTCCTCCGCTCATTCCCGCGCATAGCGCGTTGAAGACGCGCGTAAACGCGCTTATCCCGGGAATCCAGGCTTTTACTTTAGGCTCTGGGTCCCCGCTTTCGCGGGGACGAACGGAGGAGACATTCACCTTCACCCAAACGCGCACTACCGGTAGAGCCGCATCGCCTGGCGCTCGGCGATCTTGATCGAGCCCTTGACGTCCTCGCGGCCGGTGCAGACGTTGGCGAACATGTCGAGCACGATGAAGTCGGCGAGCGCCGCAGCCGCTTTCTCGCCGACCGAGCCGAGGCCGCCCGCGGTCAGCGTGCGCTTGGCCGCCTCACCGAAGATCGTGTTCTTGGGATCGGACTTCCACACCGGGTTCGCGTCATAGGCATTGAGCGGATGGGTCAGATATCCGACCGATGCCTCCAGCCATTTGTTGTATTGATCCGCCTCCAAGAGGTAGGCCAAGAGCGCTTTGCAGGCCTGCGGATATTTCGTGTAGGTCATGGCCAGCATCGGGAAGCAGACGTGGAACTCGGTCGGCTTGCCGACCGGCCCGACCGGCCACAGCGCGTGGTCCATATCCTCGACGATCTCCTTCTTGCTGGGGTCGCGCTTGGCCGCGGCGTAGATCGAGATGCCGTTGTTGGTCCAGGAGATCTCGCCGGCGAGGAAGGCCTTGTTGTTGAAGGCGTCGTTCCACGCGGCCACGCCGGGGATCATGTTGTCGGAGAGTTGCTTGGCGTATTCGAGCGCCTTGGCGGTCTCCGGCGAGTTGAGAATCACCTTGTCGTTCTCGTCGACGAGATTGCCGCCGAACGCCCACAGGCACCAGTGCACCCAGGTGTTACCGTCTCCGGTGGCATGACCGAGCGCCATGCCGCCGGGCGTGTTGTTGCGCTTGGTCGCCTTGGCGTATTCGAGGAACTCGTCGGTCGTCGCCGGGAACTTCGAGAGGCCCGCTTTCTTCAACGCCGAGATGCGGTAGTTGAGCATATTGCCGCTGAAGCAGACGGGGATGTCGATCCACTTGTTGCCGCTTTTGCCGTAGGCGACCGCGGTCGGCACCCAGCCGCCGTATTTCTTGCCGAGATAGTCCGCGACATCGGTCACGTCGAGGCATTTCTGCGGGAACAGATGCGGCAGCGAGAACAGGCCCCAGAACAGGTCCGGGCCGGCGTTGGTGTTGGCCGCCACCGAGGCCTTCGGCGGAATGTCCTCGAACGATTCGCGCGTGACGTTGACCTTGACCCCGGTCGCCTTGGTGAACGCGTCGAGCAGCGCCATGAACTCGTCGTCCTCGGATTGCACGAAATACTTCCAGCGCAACAAGCCGAGTTGCGCGCCCTTCTCCGGCTCCCACGGCGCGGCCTGCGCCCAGGCCTTGCTCCATTCGAGCAGCGCCGGACCGGCGAGTGCGCCGGTTGCGGCGAGCGAGGTCGCGCCCTTCACCAGGGTGCGGCGGGTGAACATGGTCATGGCTCTGTTTCCTCCGTTGTCACGCGTTGAGACGTCGCCCGCTTGGCTCGTCGAACAAATGCGCCAGTCGTGGATCGGGCTTGAGCCGGATCTTGTCGCCCGGTTTGAAGTCGTGGCGTTCGCGGAACACCGCGATGATGTCGTCGCCGCCGAACTTGGCGGCGACCTGCAGCTCCGAGCCGGTCGGCTCGACCACCAGCACCTCGGCTTCGGCGCCGTCCTCGGCGATGGCGAAGTGCTCCGGCCGGATGCCGTAGATGACGCGATGCCCGTCGCTGCCGTTCGGCGCCGTCAGCAGCGGCAAACGCACGCCGTTGGCGCCCTCGAATTCCAGGCGGCCGTCGGCGTGGATTCTCCCGTTGAGGAAATTCATCGCCGGCGAGCCGATGAAGCCCGCGACGAACAGGTTCTGCGGCCGGTCGTAAAGCTCGAGCGGCGCGCCGATCTGTTCCACCACGCCGTCATGCATGACCACGATGCGGTCGGCGAGCGTCATCGCCTCGATCTGATCGTGGGTGACGTAGATGGTCGTGGTCTTCAGGCGCTGATGCAATTCCTTGATTTCGGTGCGCATGGCAACGCGAAGCTTGGCGTCGAGATTCGATAATGGTTCGTCGAACAGGAACACCTGCGGATCGCGCACGATGGCGCGGCCCATGGCGACGCGTTGGCGCTGGCCGCCGGAGAGCTGGCGCGGATAGCGGCCGAGCAGGGGGCCGAGGCCGAGGATATCGGCCGCCCCGCCCACGCGTTGCTGGATCTCGGCCTTCGGCGCGCCGCGCAGCATGAGCGAGAAGCCCATGTTGGCGGCGACCGTCATGTGCGGGTAGAGCGCGTAGTTCTGGAACACCATGGCGATGTCGCGCTCCTTCGGCGGCACGCGATTGACGACGCGCTCGCCGATGCGGATTTCGCCTGACGTGATGTTCTCGAGCCCCGCGATCATGCGCAGCAGCGTCGACTTGCCGCATCCCGATGGCCCCACCAGCACGACGAACTCGCCGTCGTCGATCAGGACGTCGACGCCGTGGATGACCTCGATCGCTCCAAAGGCCTTTCTGACGTCGCGGATCGCGACCGAAGCCATGGACTCCTCCCGTCACGCGGCCCTTCCGGGCGCCCTCTGAAGCGCGCCCGCCGGCTCTTTTCGCATCTGCTTCCAAGCGCCTGCGCCGCAATAGCGGGGCAGGGCGCCGAAGTCTGCGATTGGAGGCGATTATAGGGGCAATTTCAATTGCCCGCTCCTTACAAATGCACCTGATCCGCGTCGGGAAGTCCCGGTGTCTTGCGCAGCAATTTCACCGCCTTGCCTTCTCGCCTGGCGGCGCAGCGGTGAAGCGTCACCGAAACGTCGCGCGCATTCCCGTCAAATGGAGTGAGCGCGAGCGCATTGACGGTGATGTCCTCATACTCCGGCCTGCTGGACTGAAACCGGTTTCGCCGCATGAATGACCAGTCCGGAGACCGGCGCACCCGCCTCCGTGCGCAATTGCGCTTGGATGATCTTCGACTGCAGATCCGAGAACGTGAGCAGCCGCTCGACGTAGGCCCGGGAATGGCTGTAACGGCCGTGCAGCTCCAGACGGTAGTCGACGTGTGCGCTGCCTCCGACCGCTTGCTCGAGCGTGAACACGAGCAGCCCATTTGGGCGCAGCGCTCCTGCGAACGCCGCGATGACGCCCTTCAGGTCGCCGAAATACACGAGTGTGTCAGCCGACACGATCAGGTCGAAGCCTTCGCTGTTATCGCGCAGGTAATCCGTCAACTCACCTTTTATCAGTGCGTGGTAGACGTTCTTCTCCTTTGCTTGCGCCAGCATCCCTTCGGACAGATCCACGCCGACCAACCGGCGCGCAAAAGGCGCGACGAGCGCGCCGCAGAGTCCTGTTCCACATCCCGCGTCCAGCACGTCGAGGCGATGCGACTGCTCAAGGCCAGAATCCTCCAGCATTGCCGCGACGAGCAGTGGCGCACGATACGACAGCCTCGCGAGCTTCGATTCGAAGCTCGCCGCAAAGCTGTCGAATGTCGTCTCGACGAAACCATTTGATGCGCGTTCGGGCACGTCTCGACCCGTGCAGGCCGCCAGCATGTGCCCCGCAATCGGATCCCCTGGCTCTTCTTCGAGCCATTCTTCGAAGATATCCACTGCCTTATCGACCTCGCCCAGTGTGCAGTGCGCCAGCGCCAGCAGCTTTCGCGCCTCGCGGTGCTTCGGTCTGAGCGTGATCACTTTGCAGTAGCACGCCGCGGCTTCTTCAGTACGCTTCAGCCCGTTGAGCAGAATGCCCAGGTTGGTGTACGCGTCGATGTGTTCAGGGTTCAGTCGGATGGCTGCGCGATATGCGGCTTCCGCTTCGCCCGGCTGTCCGGTCGCCCGCAACAACACTCCCAGATTGCTATGGGCGTTGGCGTGGCTCGGATCGATCGCGATCGCGCGCCGGTACGAGTCGATGGCACGGTCCAGCCTGTCGTCCGATTGGAGGACGATGCCGAGGTTGCTGTACCAGTCCGCTTGGTCGGGCACGAGCGCGAGGCTCCGCTCGATGAGCGCGAGGGCTTCGCCGTTCCGCCCTTGTTGATGCGCAAGCACACCGGCGTAATGCAACGCACGAGGATGATCGGGTGCGGTCTCGAGCACTCGGCGCAAAACCTCGTGGGCGTCGGCCAACTGCTCGTTCTTCTGCAGAAGGATCGCGAACGAGACCGCCTCCTCGAGCGTCAACTCACGCGTCGATGATTCTGACGGCTCCATGAGCTGTCCAGCAGAGCGCGCCGCCCCGTGTCCCGAACGCAGGACTAGCCGACTTTGTTGGCTTTGATGTCGAACTTGAAATGAATCCCCGCATCGAGGGACCCGTCGGCCTTTTGCGGCTTGAACTCCCAGTCGACCTTGGCAAACTCCAGACTAACCGTCTCCGATCCCGCCTCGCTGCCGGGGGCGCTCTGCACCACGCCGGTGATGATGACGTCGTTCATCTTGACGATGAGGAACTCCTGCTGCCCTTTGCCCGCCTTCCGAAATGTGATGGTAGCTTCCTTCAGGTGCTCACCCGTCGCGCACGCCTGCAGCAGATTCGGAGATGCCTTATCGATTTTATGAACGATGGAAAGATCCTGAAAGGTCGCCTTGCCGGCACCCCCGCCGCCGCCGGTAGGGATGTGTGCGGCGTTTGTGACACCCCAGGAGTACGATAGCACCTCGACTTCGTCCTTGTGTTTGTCGTCGAGGGATTCCCCTTTGATGTCCCCGATCTTTGCAAAGATGTCTGCTGCCATGGAACACCTGAACGCTTCATCGTCCGACTGACGGCCGGACGGATTACGAACGCAGCCAGGAGAGTAGAAACTGCGATCTTTTTGGAGTCAACGGTTCATCTCGGTGGACCTAAGCTCTGCCGCCTCGCTCGATCACCAGCGCTAAGTCAATGACTTTCGATTTCGCGATGTCCTCGTTATGTCCGCTGATGCTTCAAGAGCAGCGGCAAAGCGGGCAGCATGCCGCCGCTGATCCGCAAAGCCACGGCAGAGGACGTCGTGCGCATCGGCGCGATCGCGCGTGCCGCCTACGGCAAATACGTGCCGCGCATCGGACGCGAGCCGGCGCCCATGGTGGCCGACTTTGCCGCGGAGGTCGCCGCCGGCCGTGTCGTGGTGATCGGGACGGCGGCAGCGGTCGACGGCTATATGATCGCCTGGCCCGAAACCGATGCCTACTTCATCGACAACATTGCGATCGACCCGGCGCGGCAGGGCGAAGGTCTCGGGCGGCAGCTGATCGATCATGCCGTCGGCGAGGCCAAGCGCCGTCGCTTGTCGGCGGTACGGCTCTACACCAACGCAGCGATGACGGAGAATTTGTCCATGTACGCGCACATGGGCTTTGTCGAAACCCATCGGGCGGTCGAGAAGGGTTTCGACCGGGTTTATCTGCGTTGGACTCTTCCCGGCGGTGAAGAATAATTCGCCGGCGCCGCCGTCCGATCTTAGGCGTCGATCGGCAACAATCGGCGAGGTATCGGCACCTTACAGTTACAACGAGCCTACGCGTCTGCGGAGGACCTCCTCGTGTCCCGGACGCGGTGCAGCGCAACCCTCGCCCCGCGTAGCGGGGAGAGGGTGGCGAGCGCTGAAGGCGCGAGCCGGGTGAGGGGCTCGCACCGGACTCAAAGCGCTTTGCCCTGCAACTTCGCAAAGATCACAGCGAGAACGCCCTCCTCGTTACTCAGTATGTCTGAATTCCAAAATCGCAACACCCGATAACCGTTCGCTCGCAGCGCGGCATCGCGCGCGCGGTCCCTGGGATTATCTGCGTGTTGCCCACCATCAACTTCGACGACGAGCCTCTTCTCGCGGCAAACGAAGTCGACGACGTAAGACCCGATCGCTTCCTGCCGAACGAACTTGAAGCCGCCCAGCCGTCTGTCGCGCAACGCAAACCACAACTTCGTTTCAGCATCGGTGGCTTGGCGGCGAAGGCGTCGCTCTAGTCGAACTTTCCCTCGTTGCGGTCCGCGCATAGATCTGCCCCTCACCCGCCTCGCCGCTGTCGCGGCTCGGCACCCTCTCCCCGCTGCGCTTCGCTCCGCGGGGCGAGGGAAGGCACGCGGCGCGTGGCTTCATCTCACCACGTGTACCGCACGGTGCCGGTGCCGGCGTAGGTGGAGGCGTGGGAGGCGAACTCGCCGTCGAATTTGGCGAGCAGCACGACGCCGTTGGCGAGGCGAAGCTCGGCGCCGGCGGAGGTGAGCGCGGAATTCTTCGCCGGCGTTGCGCCGTTGACGATGAAGCTCGCGCCCGGAAGCGTCTGAAACAAGGCGGCGAGCGAAGGATCGCTGATCCAGTCGTGCGCCCAGGCCACGCGCGTGCGCAAGGTGAGTGCGGCCTCGGGATTGAGCAGCAGCAGATGATCGAAGCGCCCGCCCAACTCGCTGCGCGTATCGGTCGCGTTGCGTGAATTAAAGCCGAGCGCAAAACCGCCGCTGGTGAGATCGGCCTCGCTGTAGGACGGCGTGCGGAAGTTCTGTGCCTGGATCGCGGCGTAAGGCGTGAGCCCGCCGTAGACGGTCGCGAAGCGATAGCCGCTTTCTACGCGGCCGCCGAACGACTGGGCGTTGAAGCTCGCGGTGAGATGATCGCCGGCAAAGGCGAAGCGGTCCGTCGACATCCAGTGATTTGTGAAGGCGAGCGCGGCGGCGAGATAGGCGGGACCCGAACGCGTTGTGCCGTAGACGCCGGCCTGGAACGCATCGCTCTTGCCGCCGCCCAGCCCCTGCGCCAGGCCCCAATTGGTGCCAGCGCCGGCGAGCGCGAAGCCCACCACCGTGCCGGGTGCGAGGCGGTAATCGAGCCCGGCCGCGCCGCCCGCGGTGGTGGCGGAGAGATCGTGGCTGCCGACCACCGCCACGTCGCCGCTAGTGCGGTTGCTGCCGCCATAGCCCGCGCCCCACACGCTCCAGCGCTGCTCGAAGGCGACCGGCTTCGGCGGTTCTTTCAATATCTTGGCATAAGCGAGCGCGATGTCGTCGGGCAGCTCTTCGCGCGCGGGCGCAAAGCCGATGGCGCCGCCACCGCCCGCGCCGCTCCTGCCGTCGACGAAGGGATCGAGCATGATGCCGAGGAACTGGTTGGTGAGCTGGAACGCGCCCTGCTGCGCGCCGGTCGCAGCTTCCCCCGAGAGCAGCGTCAGCGCATTGCCGAGATTGGCGCCGGTGAGATTGAAGATCGGGAGGAAGTTCGCCGGCAGCGCGCCGCCGTTGTTGAAGAAGGCATTGAGCGCGTTGGCGACGTTGCACTGGTTGACGCTGAAGGCGCAGGCGAGCGCGCTGGGTCCGCCCGGCGCGCTTGGGCCGCCGCCCAAATTTGCGCTGAGATTGAGGATCGCATCAGTCGCGGTGTAGCTCAGCGACGCCGTGAAGCCTGGGGGCAGATTGCTCGTGGTCAGCGTGTTGAAGATGGTGCCGCCAAGCCCGCCCGCGGCCGAGAGGATCGTGTAGGTGCGCGTCGCATAGCTGCCCGCGGCGAACGCCGCCTGCACGGTGCCGGCAAGCGTGGCGCTGCCGGTGACATTGGCGCTCGATGCGGTGGTGGAATTGACCTGCACGACATAGAGCGCGCCCGACTGGAACGCGAGATTGCCGGCAACCGTCATGGTACCGGGTGAGTTGCCAGGGGCGAACGTGCCGCCGCTCGCGATCGTGGTCGCGCCCACCGTGCCGGTGCCGGAAAGCGTCGCTCCCGAATTCACCGTCACCGCCGAACTGGCGATCGAGCCGTTGACGATCAGCGTGCCAGCGTTGACCGCCGTCGCGCCGGAATAGCTGCTGATGCCCGAGAGCATCAGCGCGCCGCTGCCGATCTTGGTCAGGCCACCGGCGCCGGAGATCACACCGGAGAACGTTGTGCTGGTGTTGTCGTTGCCGCTGGTGAGCGTCGCCGCGCCGAGCGTCACGCTGCCGGCGCCGGCGAGCGAGCCGATGCTCTGGTTGAAGTTGTTGAGCGCGAGCGTGGCGCCGCTGGTGACCGTGAAGGCGCTGAACGGCGAGAGCGCGTTGACGGCGCCGGCCTGCAAGGTCCCCGCATTGACGTTGGTGGCGCCGGCATAGCTGCTCGAGCCGGAGAGCGTGAGGATGCCGAGACCGATCTTGGTCAGGCTTCCCGGCCCGCTGATGGTGCCCGACAGCGTGGCGTTGTTGCCGTTGGTGTCGATGGTGCCGCCCTGGCTCTGCAAGGTAATCGGCAGCGCACTCGCGATATTGGCGCCGGCGATCTGCAAGGTGCCGCCGGTGAACACCGGGCCGGACGCGCCGCTCGCGCCCGAGGCGAGCGTGCAGGCGAGCGCCCCCGAGGTGTTCGCCTTGAAGGTGAGGCCCGAGGCGAGCAGCGCGTTGCCGTTCGAGCAGATGCCCAGCAAGTTAGGGGCGTTGCCGGCCGGGATAGTCCCGAGAACCGTGTTGGTGGCGGTGTCGATGACGGAGACGGTGCCGCCGATCTGGTTGGTCACATAGGCGCGGGTGCCATCCGGGCTGAATACGACTCCTACAGGGCTGTTGAAGCCGGAGCCGGAGAGGTTCACCACCGTGTTGGTGGCGGTATCGATGACGGAAACCGTGTTGACGCCAGGGTTCGTCACATAGGCGCGAGTGCCGTCCGGACTGACTGCGACCGACCGAGGGCTGTTGAAGCCGTTGAGGGTGGTCACCACCGTGTTGGTAGCGGTATTGATGACGGAAACGCTGCCGCTGTTCTGGTTGGTCACATAGGCGCTGCCGTCCGGACTCACCGCGACCCCGGTGGGGCTAGCTCCAAGATTGATGGTGGCAACCACCGCGTTGGTGCCGGTGTTGATGACGGAAACGCTGTTGCCGCCGAAGTTGGTCACATAGACCATGGACTCGTCGCCACGCACCGCCGCGGTTTGTGGTTGGCTCTGGACGACAATCGCCGGCGGCACGGTCGTGTTGGTGGACGTATCGATGACCGTGACGCCGGGGGGCGCGCCGCTAGATTCCGGCACATACAGGAACGGCCCCTGCTGCGCATGGGCGCCGTCCGTCGCGACCGCCGCAAGCGCGCCCAGCCACACGCCCCCGAGCAGCGCCGCCCTCGTCATCGCCGGGCGCGTGGTCGCCGCAAGCCGGACCGATCTGCCGCACGCGAACGCATCGCCCGCGCACCGCCGACGCGGCGCCACGCGCCGTGCCACGGCCCGCGTGCGACCTGGTCGCATGACTTCAAGCCCCCGCGCGCGACCGCCCGGCTCTACCGGTGGCGCGCGATCCCCTTGCCGTCATGCAGACGGACGTCTGCATCGATCCTTACAGCATCCTTACGGGATCAACCGGGGCTGATCAATTCAGGGCTGTGGGTCGCGGTGACGATTATCGCAGCGTGTGGCTTTCACGGCACGCTGTCTTGCGCGCTCACATCTTGGCCGCGAGCGCGGCCTTCACGCGCTCGGGCGTCATCGGGTATTGGCCGCACGACACCAAGTCACCGGCGACTTCTTCAGCTTGAGGGACTTCAGCAGGAAATCAGTACCGTCTGAAAAAGCATCGAGCGGAGCCGCCGACCAGTATGCGGTGTTGCAGGTCGCCCTGTTGCAATTGCCTCCGGCCGTAATCCATTCGCCCGTGCGCACCACGTCGCAGGCACAAATGGCCTTCTTGGGATTGGCCGGATCTACCGTACAGCGTTTGTCGAGGCACCATGTCCAGGGCGTACCGGACGGACATTTCAAAGTTTTCTTGCCCTGTTGCCATTGCTTGAGCGCGAATTGGGAATATACGGTGCGAATCCCGTTGGCGTCCGTGCTCGGCTTGACGGTGTCGCAAGCGACGCTGGCCAGACTCGGGCCGTCTTCGACATCGCATGAGCAGATCGCGACCGTGGGGTTGCCAGGCTCCGGAATGCATGGGGCCGAGGTGCACAGCGCAAATTGTTGCTGGCATAGGTAATTCTCCGCCTGGGCCGACTCGGCATGACCGAAGGCGGCAATCAACGCGGCCATCACGGGCAAAGCGCGCAAGCTGAACGATTTCATGGAGCGCTTATGTCTTGGCGGCGAGCGCGGCCTTCACGCGCTCGGGCGTCATCGGATATTGGCGCAGCCGCACGCCGGTCGCGTCGAAGAACGCGTTCGCGATCGCGGCCGCGGTCGCGCCCATGACCTCCTCGCCGGCGCCGGTCGAGGGCTCGTCGAGGCGCTGCACCACGACTGCCGTCACCTGCGGATGCTCCGCGAAGCGCAGCACCGGATAGGACACCCAATCGAGGCTGGTGACACCGCTCTTGTCGAACGTCACCTCCTCCTTGAGCACGCGGCTCGTCGCCTGGATCGCCTGCCCGACGATCTGGTTCTCGACCAGGCCGGGATTGATCACCTGCCCCGCGTCGAGCGCGCCGTAAACGTGCGTGGCGACGATGTTGCCGGTGCGCCGGTCGACGACGACATCGGCCACGGCAGCACCATAAGACACGTGATGCGTGCCTAGCGCGATCCCGCGGCCGGTGACGACGTCGGCATCGGACGCCGCCGACGCCGCGACCTTGGGCTTCCACGCGGCGGCTGCGGCGGCGGCGTTGAGCACGCCGAGCCAGCGCGCGTCGCCGATATTGTTGCGGCGGAACTCGAGCGGATCGATCTTGGCCATGAACGCGAGCTCGTCGATGGTCTGCTCCGAGGCGAAGGCGAACGACAGATCGAGCGGCGAGCGCAGCGGCGCGCCCTTGAGATAGCCGACCATGGGCACGGCGTGGCTGACCACGCGGCGGTTCGCCACCGCGTACATCGAGCCTGTGCTCATGCGGTTGACCGGGATCGAGCCGGCGCCGGTGGTGCGCTCCTTCGGCGGCGTCAGCAACACGAGCTCGTGCGTCGTCTCGTTGACCATCCAGCCGTGCTGCCAGCCGTGGTACTCGTAGGCGACGAGCTTTCCGCTCGCGTCGATGCCGGCGCGCACGTCGGCGAGATGCGCGGGGCCGTAGTCGTCCCAGCCGAGTTCGTCGGAGCGCATGAACTGCACGCGCACCGGCTTGCCGACCGCCTGCGACATGACGGCGGCGGCCTGCGCGGCGTCCTCGTAGCAGCTGCGGCCGAAGGTGCCCGAGCCCTCGTGGTACTGGACGCGGACCTTTTCCACCGGCAGTCCGAGCACCTGCGCCAGCATGTCGCGCGAATTGTAGATGTCCTGCGTCGACGACATGACCAGCGCCCCGTTCGGCCCCACGTCGGCGAGCGCGCAATTCGCCGCGAACGGCGCGTGCGACTGGTACGGACAGCGGTAGGTCGACGCTGCCACGTGCGCGGCTTGGGCGAAGGCGCCCGGCGCATCGCCCCAGTCGGCGATCACCGTGTCCCACTCGCGCGCGGCCACGACGCCGACCAAATCGCCCTTGCGCACGACCCGGGCGCCCGGAATGTCCGCGATCGAGCTTTCGTCCACGCTCAGGGGCTTCGCGCCGGCGCCGTAGGCGCGCTGCCCGCGCGGGCGCACGATCCGGCCGTGCAGCATGTCGCGCACGCGCACGTGCTGCATGTGCACGTAGGTGCCGCTGGCCTTGGCCGGGATATCGACGCGCGGCACGCTGGTGCCGACGAGCCTGTAGCGGTTGATCGGCTTCTGCGGCGCCGTGCCCGTGAACTTGACGTTGAACGGCTTGTCGCCGAGGAGCTCGCCGTAGGTGACCGAGCGGGTGGGATGGCCGTCGATCGACACCACCCCTTTCGACACGGTGAGGCTCCCCGTCTGCACGCCGAGCCGGGTCGAGGCGAGCGCCAGCAGCGCCTGGCGCGCCTCCGCGGCGGCCGCGCGAATCTGCGGCCCGCCGCGATGAATCGACGAGCTCGAGGTGGTCGCGCCCTGGTTCGGGCTCACGTTGGTGTCGAGCTGCACCCAGCGGAGCTGGCTCATGTCGAGATCGAGCTCTTCGCCGGCGATCTGTAGGAGACCCGTGGTGTTGCCCTGGCCGAATTCGCCCTTGCCGAGGCACACGGTCGCGGTGTTGTCGGCGTGCACGGCGATCCACGAATCGATCGCATTGGGATCGGGCGGGCCGGCGACGTCGCCGCGCGCGGCTGCGGC
>Ga0209240_1000852_pt1 | contig 12399 bp, 15 predicted proteins | sample GraSoi_2013_80cm_FD_185828 | JGI IMG/M metagenome (GOLD analysis project Ga0209240, IMG submission 185828) | Grasslands soil microbial communities from the Angelo Coastal Reserve, California, USA - Sample 9_17_2013_80cm (SPAdes) (version 2) | ecosystem: Environmental > Terrestrial > Soil >...
AGACGATCTCTGGCAGAGCCCAATTAGAGCCCAATGAACGCTGCGACGTCGCGACCTCGATTGTGGCCGAAGAGCGATTCGCGCGGGCGCAGACAATCGATCCCGCTGGTGACACGTCGTCGCGGCAACGCACGGCCGCGATCCGAGGAGTGCGCGCGATTCGGCCGGGCGAGCCACGCCGACAGTGCGTCGGACCGCGGCACGCTAGGAGTTTCTAAACCTCTGCGCAGCAGAATCTTCTTGACTCCGGGGGCATGAGCCTTATGTGGGGACCGGCCGCTGTGATCTGTCCTCTTATGTACGGGCTGATCGGCGGCATTCGCTTGCCTGACGCCGCTCGTCGGCACTCGGGTTGGATCACTCGGTTGGGGAGGACGAACATGCGCCAGAACGCCCTCTTGCGATCGGGGAAGGGCTTGGCAACTCCAGGCACTGCCCGAAAGAACGTCGCTCACGTCGCCGTGGTCAAGCCCGCCTCCGCCGAGGGGCGCGAAGGGCATTTTGCCGTTCGTAACGGCGTGCGCTGCGCCGGCGTGCACCTCATCGTCGATCTGCACGGGGCCGAGGGCCTCGACGACATCGATCTGATCGAGGCGACGCTGCGCCGCTGTGTGGACGCGGCTCAGGCGACGCTGCTGCACATCCACCTGCACCATTTCCACCCGAACGGCGTATCCGGGGTGGCGGTGCTGGCCGAGAGCCATATCTCGATCCATACGTGGCCCGACTCGCGCTATGCCGCGCTCGACGTGTTCATGTGCGGCAAGGCCATCCCCGACGCCTGCATTCCCGTGCTGCGCAAGGCCTTCAAGGCCAAGCGCGTGGAAGTCAGCGAAATCTTGCGCGGGCTGGACCCCTGATCGGAAGGCCGACGGCGGCGGACGCGGCAGCGGTTTCGTGCCGCGCTCCGTCATCCGTTCGTGTGGCGGATTTGAAGTCCCTGCTATTGTAGCGGCAAGCTCGCATAGGAACTTCAAATCAGGGTAGTGTCTCAGTTTGAATTTTTCGTGCGTAGTCGAATAGACCGAACGGCGCTACATTCGGCGGGCTGAGGGCACTATGACCAAAGACCTTCGTCCATCGAAAATAACCCTGATTTTATTCAATGTGGCAAACGCCATGATCGTTGGCTTTGCTCTTGGAAAAGTGACACCGCTCGATATTAAGGTTGTTGGTGCCGTGCTTCTCGCTAGTTCGATAAGCTTGACCACAGGCGTCGCCTTCGCGATTTTTTTGGCTTGGAGGAACCTTGCCTAGAGGCCCCCGACGTGAGAAGCGCCCCACCGACGTGATCGGCGCGGAGACACTACCCAAATCCAAAGCCACACTCGAACTATAAATTTGCTAGTGTCCGATTCCGAGGTTTGCGCCAAAGGGTGCTGCAAGGTCTTGCGAACTTCGGCAATAGGACACTAGCCCGTCATCCGACGCCGATCATGGCCGAAAAACGCCGGATTCCCGAGACGCTGTTCGACGAGCTCGGTATCCGCATGACCTACGAGGTCGAGCGGGTCATCTACGAGCTGCAGACCGAGCACCAGCATCTCGTGCTGTTCGAGCACTCGTTCTTCGGCAAGATGTTGATGCTCGACGGCGCGACCCAGGTCACCAGCGCGGATGAGTTCGTCTACCACGAGATGATGGCGCATGTGCCGATCTTGGCGCACGGCCGTGCGCGGGAGGTGCTGATCGTCGGCGGCGGCGACTGCGGCGTCGCGGAGGAAGTGCTCAAGCACAAGTCGGTCAAGCGCCTCACTCAGGTCGAGATCGACGCCTCGGTGATCGAGTTCGCCAAGGAGCACTTCCCGGAATTCACCAAGCCGGTGTTCGCGGACGACCGTTTCGATCTCATCATCGCCGACGGCATGAAATACGTGGCCAAGACGGACAGGCGCTTCGACGTCATCATCGTCGACTCGACCGACCCGCAGGGGCCCGGCAAGGTGCTGTTCAGCCAAAAATTCTACGCCGCCTGCAGCCGCTGCATGACCAAGGGCGCGGTGATGGTCACGCAGAGGGGCGTTCCGATCTTCCAATCGAACGAACTCAGCGTGGCCGTCGCCGGCTTTCGAAAGTTGTTCCGCGACGGCTACTGCTACGTCGCGGCGATTCCGACCTATGTCGGCGGCCACCTCGCCATCGGCTGGGCCACCGACAACGTCAAATTGCGCCACGCCTCGGTCAAGACCATTGCCGATCGCTACAACAAGGCCGGCCGCTTCCGTACCAGGTACTGGACGCCCGAGGTGCACGTCGCCGCGTTCGCGCTGCCCCGCTTCATCGCAGAGAAGGTGGCGCAAGGAGCTCGGCGCTGATCCGGCGGGCCGCCGGACGCCGCGGCGCAGAGAAACTCAACGAGCAGGCGTCGTCTCTTTCGCGACGTCGAAGTTGAGCTCGATCAGCACGTTGTTGGGGTCGGTAAGAAAAATCTGTCGGCGCGAGCTGTTCGGGACCTCGTTGACGCGGAACGACACGCCTTTGCGCGTGAGATGCTGCTTGATGGCATCGAAGCCGCGGCTGCCGAAGGCGATGTGGTCGATGACCCCCGAATCCGGCCGCTGCGGCTTGTCGGTGGGCGAAATGTCGTTGAGATGCAGCACCGGATGGCCTTCGCTGTAAAGCCATGCGCCGGGAAAGTCGAATGGCGGTCTCGGCCCATTCACCAAACCCAGCATCTCCTCGTAGAAGCGAACGGTATCGCGCAGGTTGCGGGTCGAGACGTTGTAGTGGTCGAGCATACCGACGCTCATGCTCATGTAACTTCTCCTTCTGGGCTTTTCCTATCCGGCTGCGCTCGGCCTTGTTCGTTCGGGCTCGCTTGCGGCCCAGCTCGCCTCGATCAGACTAGCGTGAAAAGCGCCGTGTGACGAGGCGTTGTCACCATCGGGCGGGAGGCGGCACGCAGCGCTGCAATGCGACCGGCGCCGAGGCGGCTCCCGGCGCCGGTGCGGTGCCGCGGGCCCTAGAAGACCGCGAGATATTTCAGCAGCGAGATTACGCCGAGGATGATCACGATCACGCGGACGATCTGTTTTGCGCGGCCGTCGATCGGCAGCATGTTGACGAGATAGAGCACCAGGATGACGACAAGGAAGGTGATCAGCACGCCAATGAGGACGTCCATGCGTGGTCCCTTTCGATTAAGAAGGCTTTGAGCTGAATCGGCCTAGAGGGCCAACCATACTGGGTTTCCGGGCGGCTGGCACCTGGGATCGATCGCAAAACGACGCGTGTCAACAGCGCCGGCGCAGATGCGCCTTGGGTTGATAGAACATTGTCGGTTGCCGGTGGGTGCTCACGCTCTATGGTCTGCGAGGCGGCTTGTGCGATCGGAGCGGTTCCGGCGGCAACGCGCCCATGCGCGCGGCGACCTCTGGCGGCACGCGGTAATCGCGCAGGACGTGGCGTATGTCCCGCAGCCCGCAGGCCTCGCGCTGCACCACGAAATGCCACAGCGCGACGCTTGCCTCCGCGACCAGCGATGCGCGCAATTGACGGTCTTCGGCAGCGGATGCCTCGCGCAAATAGCCGGCGTCGAACTCGGCCAACGCAGCGAGCGCTGCTTCAAGCGCGCGCCCGAGCCGGCCGAGCGCCGACGCCTTCTCCCGGCCGAATTCTTCCGCGAGCGCGTCTGCAGGCAACTGCTTGATTCTGCGCTGAGGCATCGGTCGACCCGCTCGCGTTCGAAGCCATCATCTACCGAGGATCATCGACCTGTCGAGCCCAATCCCGCCGCGGCCGCTTGATGCACTTGCGGCTATCGGCTCATATAGTTGCTGTCGCCGCTGCAGCGACCTCGGGAGGAACAACAATGACGAGGACAACGTTCATAACCACGCTGGCCGTGCTCGCGATCATGGCGGGCTCGGGCCGCGTCGCCTGGTCGCAAGAGACGTTGAAGGTCGCAATCCCGCAGCGCGGCGCCTGGGACGCCGGCGTTGCCGAGCTCGGCCAGCGCGGCGGCATTTTCAAGAAGCACGGGCTCAATCTTGAAATCCTTTACGTCCAGGCCGGCCCCGAATCGATCCAGGCGGTGATCGGCGGCAGCATGGATATCGCGACCGCTTCCGGCGTGTCGGCCGCGGTCGGCACCTTTGCCAAGGGCGCACCGATCCGCATCATCGGCAGCGAAATGATCGGCGCGCCCGATCTCTACTGGTACGTGCCGGCCAACTCGCCGATCCGGAAAGTCGAGGACTTCAACGGCAAGACGGTCGCATTCTCCTTGACCGGCTCGTCGAGCCATGCCGGGCTGCTCGCGCTCATTGCGCAACACAAGCTCACCGCCAAACCGACATCGACGGGCAACATCGCGTCAACGATCACGCAGACGATGACCGGGCAAGTGGACGTGGGCTTCGGCGCGGCGCCATTCGGGCTTGACCTTCTCGAGGATGGCAAAATCCGCATCATCGCCACCGGCAACGACGTGGCCTCGCTGCGCACCCGCACCGTGCGGGTCAATCTGACCAGCGTAAACGTGCTGCAGAACCGACGCGACGCGATCGTGCGTTTCAATCGCGCCTATCAGGAGACGGTCGCATGGATGTATTCCGATCCGGCCGCGCTCAAGCACTACGCCGAGTATTCCAACCTGCCGGAGAAAATCGTGCTGCGGGTGCGCGACCTCATCCCCAAGGAAAGCATGGCCACCGACCGGGTGGAGGGGATCGACCAGATCATGGCCGACGCGGTGGCGGGGAAGTTCATTCCCGCGCCCTTGACGGCCGAGCAGGTCAAGGAGCTGGTGCAGATTCCAAAATGAACGAGCATCGCCGCGGGCATTGCCGACGCGCAGCCGCGCATCGAGTTTGCACCTGAGCCTGTGCGCGGCCGCGCGTAGACAAAAGCGCGGCGCCGAAGCGCCGCGCTTGGCCGCAAACCGTCCGCCGATCAGGCGAGCACTTTGTATTTCTTGAACCAGGCGATCATCTGGTTCCAGGCGTCCTCGGCCGCGTCCTTGCGGTAGCTGGCGCGATAGTCGGCGTGGAAGCCGTGCGGCGCGGCGGCGTAGATCTTGATCTCGAAGGTCTTTCCCGCGCCTTGCAGCGCCGACTTCATCGCGTCGACCTGGGCGACCGGAATGCCCTGATCGGCCTCGCCGTAGAGGCCGAGCACCGGCGCCTTCATGTCCGGCGCCAGCTCGGTCGGGCTTTTCGGCCAGAGCGATTTTTGCGCGGGTGGATCGACCACGGTTCCGTAGAACGCGACGGCCGCCTTGAGATCCTTGTTGTGGGCGGCGTATTCCCACACCGTTCGTCCACCGCGACAGAAGCCCATGATGCCGACGCGGTTGGTGTCGCCGCCCTGCGACTTCGCCCACGCTACCGTGGCGTCGAGGTCGGAGAGGAGCTCGGCATCCGGCTTGGTGTTGACGATCGGCATGAGCTGCGGGATGTCGGTGATCTTGGTGAGGTCGACGCCTTTGCGGAAATAGTAGTCGGGTGCGATCGCGAAAGCTCCGAGCTTGCCGAGGCGGCGGGTGACATCCTTGATGTATTCGTGCAGACCAAAGATCTCCATCGCCACCAGGATGACGGGCGGGTTCTGCACGTTCGCCGGGCGCGCGTAGTAGACCGGCATCTCGCCGTCCGCGACCTTGACCTTCGCATCGCCGATGGTGAGCCCGGTGGTGTCGGTCTGGATCGCGTCGGCGCGTACCGGCCCGGCGGCGAGCGTATAGCCGGCGGCGGCCGCGGCCGAGGCCGTCAGGAAGAAGCCGCGGCGCGACAGCGGATCGACCTGACGTGCCAGTCCCACGACATCGGGCATGAGCTTGGGTTGAGCAGACATACGGAAACCTCTCTGTTTGGGATCGGATACGCCGAGCATGTGACAGTTTGTCAACGCTTGCGGCGGTGTTTTATTCCGGCGGCGGCAGCTCCTTCACGATCGCGTCGATGACGCGGGCGTCCATCGGCTCGATCTCGGTGGCAAAAACCGCGGCGATGTGGCCGTCGCGGCCGACGAGGTATTTGTGAAAGTTCCAGCGCGGCGTTTCCAGGGGGCGCTCGGCGGCCGCCCACTTGTAGAACGGATGCGGGTTCGGGCCCTTCACCTGCGCCTTGGCGGCGAGGGGAAAGCCGATGCCATAGTCGCCATGCGCGGTGCGCATGATGTCGGCTGTCCCGCCCGGCTCCTGGCCGCCGAAATCGTTCGAGGGGACGCCCACGATCATGAGCCCGCGCCCGTGATAGCGCGCCCAGAGCTGCTGCAGGCCGGCATATTGGGGGGTATAGCCGCAAAGCGAAGCAGTATTGACCACCAGGATCGGTTTGCCGGCGTGGTCGGCGAGCCTGATGTCGGGGCCCTCGAGCCCGGCAAAGGAGAAGGCATAGGCGGTCACGCGGGTCATGGCGGGCGCCTGGGCAAAGGCCGGCGGCACAAAAAGGGCCGGGGTCGCAAAGGAGCCGGCGAGCAACGTGAGAATACGTCTGCGATCGGTGAGCATGCCTTCGTCGGCCCCAAACACGCTGGGTTGCGTGACACTAGTAAAAATAGCAACAGGATCCGATTGGCAAGCCGTGTGCTTGCGGCCGCGGCCGCCGATTGTCCGGGACCTGACGCTGCTCAGGGCACATAGCCGATCGCCTCGCCCGGCATGGCCGCATCCATGGGCGCGTGGCGCGCCTGCATGCCGAGCTGACGCAGAGATAGAACACGCGAGCCATTTCCCGCACGTTGGTCCGAATTACCTCTTTGCTCGTCGTTGCGCGCGTAGGAATTCGCAAAAAAGCGCGGACGATCCGAGCACGATCCCTGAGCCTCGTCGATGCCGCAAGCGGCGGCGCAGCCTTGCGGGTTGCTTTGGCAGTCGAGCCAGGAACCGGTGCTTCATTGCAGCGTTGTTCGCTTACCTCCTAGCGGCCCACGGAGGGGAGATATATTTGTAGCTTAAATCAGCTTTGAGTCGTCGGGGATCTCGCTGATGAAACGTCTCTCTTTCTGCAAGGTGATGACATGGCGACAGCGCGGAAAAGTCGGGACAATGTCCGACAGACGACCGCTGCCATGAGTCTGGCGGCTTCGCTGAGGAGCATTCCGGCTTTTCACAGCAAAAGGAGTCCCTTCGATGTGTGACTACAGCCTACACCATGTGGCGACCCGGCCTGCCAAGATCGAGGACAAGCTGGTGGCGACCAAATTCCCCAATTCCATCACGCGTGGTTTCGCGGCTGCTGGCGAGCCGCATGTCGCGGTGTGCCTGTTGCCGGGCACCGAAATAGCGTTCGACGAGAATGTCGAATGCGAGCCGTCATTCGGCATCGGCATTCTGCCGAACAAGAAGATCGGACAGCGGCTCGCACGCTTCCGGCAAATCAACATGGACAACGCCGTGACCCATCACGATGCGTTGGAATTCCCGGACGGGCAGGTGGTACTGGTCACGCGCCTGTGCGAGGGTCAGCGTGCGACGGTGCTGCAGTTGCCGGCCGGCGCGCATCCTGCGACCGCGGAGAAGGCGGAGCCACAGGCTCGCGAGCTTTCGCCCTCGCTCTGATCGCGGGCGGGCGCCAGCGAAACGGGTGACCGCTGTCGCCGTCGGCGGCAGCGCTGAGGCTCAATTTGTGGCGCGATCTCGGCTCGACTGATCGGGGTCGCTTCCTAACTCCCAAAGCCCAACTCCCAAAAGCAGAGCCACCGGACACAGCCGGTGGCTCTTCGCGTGGTGTCGCTGGCGCGCGGGAAGATGCCGACTATTGGCCGGGGAACGTGACCAGGGTCTCGAACTTGTAACCGCACGCTTCGCATTCCCAGAGATGCCGCACGCGGTGCCGGTCCAGATATTCGGACCACTCCGGCAGGAAGATCGTCTCCCCGACTGGGCACAATGGTTCAGCAGTCTGGGCTGAGCGTATTTCCGGGGGCTCGCGGTTCGGAGCTCCATGACGCTTCCTCCGCCATGCTCCCCCCTCCCTGAGGGCGCGCATGCTAGCGCAATTCCCGCAGCGATGAAGCAGGAGCGCTGACCTAACGCGGCGGGTTCCGAATGCGCCGATTTGAGCACGGTCTCACGCGCCGCGTGCAGCGCCCCTCGCTCCGTCAGGAACGGAGCCCGCGACATCTCGACTTCGGGGGCGCTCGATGCGCAACGGCTTGGCAATTCGCGTGCTTAACCCCCCGCAACGAGCGCTGGGGTGAGCCTCCCTGATGCGTCTTCCTATGTTCCGCGCAGTCGGTATAGTGCCCCGGTGCGACGCACAAAGAGGGAGACCGATATGCCTGAAATTTATGTCCACGCCGTCAAGGGCCGCTCGCTCGATCAGAAGCGCGCGTTGATCAAGGACATCACCGATGCGGTGGTGAAGAATTTCTCCGTTCCGGCCGAAGCGGTGATGGTGGAAATCGTGGAATCGGAGCCGACCGCCAAGGCGAAGGGCGGCGTTCTTTTTTCCGAAATGCGCCGGTGATCGGCGCCGCTCCGCGCGCAGGCGTTTCGCCCGGTAGCGTCCGGGCGAAACTTTTTTGCAGGAGCGCCTCGGCATGAGCGATCTCGACGGCAAGACTGCGTTGGTCACCGGTGCGGCTTCGGGCATCGGGCTGGCGACGGTCGAACTATTCGCCCGGCGCGGCGCCAAGGTCGCGCTCAATTACCTGCCCGACGATGCCCGCGGCCCCGCGGCCGTCGAGCGGCTGCGCGCCGACGGCTTTGCCGTGATCGGCGCGCCGGGCGATGTGTCGAAGGCGGGCGCCGCCGAAAAGATGGTGGGCGATACGATCGAAGCGCTGGGCCGGCTCGATTTCCTCGCCAACAACGCCGGCACCTCGGCAACCGTGGCGCCGATCCCGCCGGCCGAGCTTGACCGGGTGACCGAGGAATTTTGGGCGACGATCCTCGCCACCAACCTGCTCGGCCCCTTCCGCTGCACCCGCGCGGCGGCGACTGCGCTCAGGGCGGCGCGCGGGGCGGTTTGCAACACCGCCTCGGGCGCTGGCGCCCGAGGAGCGGGTGAATGCGGTGGCGCCGGGATTCGTCGACACCGAGTGGACGCGGCCGTGGCCGGCCGCGCGCAAGCAAGCCGCCATCGAGCGCTCGCTGCTCAAGCGCGCCTGCACCCCCGGCGATATCGCCGCCGCGATCGTTTTTTTGTGCGCCGACACCAGCATGGTCACGGCGCAGACGCTGGTGGTTGACGGCGGCTATTCGCTGTAAGCGACGCCTCCTCGCGGATCGGGGTTCTCGGTTCGCGGCCGGTTATTTCAACAACAAGTTCGGCAGCCAAAGCGACAGCGCCGGGATGTAGGTCACGAGCGCGAGCACGATCAGCATCGGCACGTAGAAGATCAGGATGCTGCGCGACACCGCCTCCATGCTCACGCGGCCGATCGCGCACCCGACCACCATGGTCGGCCCGACCGGAGGCGTGAGCAGGCCGATGCCCAGATTGAGGATCATGATAATGCCGAAATGCACGGGATCGATGCCGAAGGTCTTGATCACGGGCAGGAAGATCGGCGTGCAGATCAGCAGCATCGGCGCCAGATCCATGAACGTGCCGAGCAACAGCAGCAGAACGTTGACGTAAAGCAGAAACGTGTATTTGTCGCTCGAGATCGCGACGAAAAACTCCGTGACCTTCGCCGGTATGCGCATGATCGCCATCATGTAGCCGAAGGCGATCGAGAAGCCGATCATGATCATGACCATGCCGACGGTGCGCACGACGCGCGCGATCAGCTTCGGCACCTCGCTCCACTTGACGTCGCGGTAGACGAACATCGTGACGAGGAAGGCGTAAATGCAGGCGACCGCTCCGGATTCGGTCGGCGTGAAGACGCCGGACAGGATGCCGCCAAGGATGATCGCGATCGTGATCATGCCCCAGATCGCATCGGCGGCGGTCTTGACTGCCTGACGCAACGGCACGATCTCGCCTCTGGGGAATTGGTTCCGGTAAGCGATGATCAGCACAAGAATGATCAGCGACAGGCCAAGCAGCAAGGCCGGGATGATGCCGCCCATGAACAGGTGAGCTACCGAGATCGTCCCGCCCGCGGCGATCGAATAAATGATCATGTTGTGCGAGGGCGGGACAAGAAGCGGCTGCAACGAGCCCGAGATCGTGACATTGACCGCGAACAGGCGGGGATAGCCGCTCTTGATCATCTGCGGAATCATCACCGAGCCGACCGCCGCGGTATCGGCGACGGAAGATCCCGAAATACAGCCGAACATCGTGGAGGCGAGGATGTTGACGAGCGCCATTCCGCCGCGAATGAAGCCGACGAAGACCTTGGCGAGGTTGACGAGGCGCTCGGCCATGCCGCCGACCGCCATGATCGCGCCGGTGAGAATGAAGAACGGGATTGCCAGCAGCGAGAAACCGCTCATGCCGCCAGCGACCTTGAGCATCACCGCTTCAAGTGGGATCCCGGCGTAGAGTGCGGCGGCAATGGCGGCGATGCCGAGCGCATAGGCGACAGGCATGCCCATCAGACAGACGATGGTGAAACCGCCAACGAGAATGAAGATGTCCACGACGCAATCCCGTCTTCGGTCTATTCGGTGGTGAGCTGGCTGACCGTCTCGGGCTCCGGCTCGGAGAAGAACTTCTGCGTCATGAAGCGCTCGATCACGAACAAGCCGGTGAGCGCGCCGCCGATCGGGATCGGCAGATAGGAAAGGCCGACGGTAACGACGGGAAATTCCGGGATGGCTTGGTGCCAGGTCGCCTGGCAGAGCTTGATGCCCCACACGAGCATGAACAGGTTCGTCGCCAGCATCAGCACTTCGAGGATCCAGCCGAGATATGATTTGGCCGGTTCGTGCAGAAATGTGGGCAGAACGCCGACGCCGATGTGCAGATACTCGCGATAGCACACCACGGCGGAGAGAAACGAGACCACGATCATCAACAAGGTCGCCAACGGCTCCGGCCACGATGCCGCGCTGTTGAGCACATAACGGGTGAACACGCCGTAAGGAATGATCAGCACGATGATGACGAGAAATGCGCCGGCCACGAACAGGCAGGCGTTATGGATCGCGTCCATCGCCCGGATATATCGTTCCTTCATGGAAGTCCCTTCCCTGAGAACGATAGGAGAGCCGGCGCGATCCCTCGGTCGGCCGGCTCCTGCGGCAAGCGATCAGGCGCTCACTTCACGTCTTGAATGCGCTTGATCAGCTCGGCCTGCTGTTTGCCGTATTTCTCCCACACCGGCTGAACCGCTTCCTGGAAGGGTTTCTTGTCGTCGATGTTGATGATCTCGACGCCCGCTTTCTGCATCTCGCTCTTCGACTTCTCCTCCATCGCGTACCAAAGCTTGCGCTCTTCCTGCTGCGCTTCCTTGGCAAACTTGGCGATCAGCGCCTGATCGTCCTTCGAGAGCGTGTCCCAGGTCTTCTTGGAGAACACCAGGATTTCCGGGATCATCAGATGCCCGGTGAGCGAGTAGTACTTGGCGTAGCGGTAATGCTGCCCGGTCGCGTAGGTCGGAGAATTGTTCTCGGCCCCATCGACCACGCCGGTCTGCATCGCATTGACGAGCTGATCGAAGCCCATGGCGACGCCATTGCCGCCGAGCGCGTTCATGGTGTCGACGAAGACCGGATTCCCCATCATCCGGATCTTGAGCCCCTTGAGGTCGCCGATATTCCTGATCGGCTTCTTGCTGTTGTAGACGTTGCGCGTGCCGGCGTTCATCCAGCAAAGCCCGATGAGTCCCGCGGTCGGATGATCCGACAGCTTCTTGAGCAGTTCATCGCCGATCGGGCCATCGATCACCTGCTCCATGTGCGCGTCGTCGCGAAACATGAACGGCAGATTGAACACGTTGAGCTCGGGAACCAGCGGGCCCATGGGGCCGACGCTGACGCGCGCGATGGCAAGCGCCCCGACCTGGGCCTGCTCGATCATCTCCTTCTCGCCGCCGAGCTGCATCGACGGGTACATCTGGATGCTGAGGCGGCCGCCGCTCGCCGCTTCGAGTTTCTTGCCCATCGCCACGACCGCTTCCACGGTCGGATAGCCGAGCGGATGCACGTCGGTGGCCTTGAGCACGAGCTTTTGCTGGGCGAGGGCGGGAACGTCGGTCGCGAGCGCGGCAAGCGCGCTGCCGGCGCCGAGGCGGAGCAGGGTGCGGCGGTTCATGATCATCCTCCCGGGATTGGTTGGTTGCGCCGACCGGCCGAGCGGACCCGTTGATCCGCCGGCGGGCTCATGCTAGCAGTTGTCATATCATATGATGACCGGCGCGCACAGAGTGTCAAGGGCGCACAGAGTGTCAAGGGCATGAGCAGGCCGAGCCTTTCGGTGACGCAGCCGCTGCCGGCGCCGAGATCGTTGACCGGCGAACTCGTCGCGCGTCTCACCGACGATATCACGAGCGGCAAGATCCCGCCGGGATCGCAGTTGCCCACCGAGCAGGAATTGATCGCGGCGACCGGCGTGAGCC
>Ga0209240_1000854_pt1 | contig 12389 bp, 13 predicted proteins | sample GraSoi_2013_80cm_FD_185828 | JGI IMG/M metagenome (GOLD analysis project Ga0209240, IMG submission 185828) | Grasslands soil microbial communities from the Angelo Coastal Reserve, California, USA - Sample 9_17_2013_80cm (SPAdes) (version 2) | ecosystem: Environmental > Terrestrial > Soil >...
ACCGGCATCCGACAGTACCTATTGGCATCGATCGTATGGCTTCTACCTGCGATTATATGGGAAATCGGCGATCTGCCAGAAAGTGAGTTGAACACTTCGGAAGCATGGCATGCAAGAGGTCTGGGGTTCGAATCCCCATAGCTCCACCCAGGTCATGCACATTATTCGAACACAAAACCGATGACTGAGACTGCCTGAGACTGCCTTTGAGGGGCATTTGAAGGGCATTTTTGCGGCCAGCCTGTTCGCCGTCAGCTTGCCGACCTGCGGGGAGCCGAGGATGATCCGCCTCTCGGCACCGAGCTGGCCAATGATGATGTGCAAGAGGTCCCGAGTTCGGCAACGGAGGTCGGCCGCCCCGAGCAGGCGCTGACCACGAGAAGATCGGCGGCGGGGGCGTGACCGCGGCCCGGGCAGCCTCACCGCACCTGGCGCGGCCGTTTGACCTGACCGCTCATGCGTGATGTGCGGATCTTCGGACGCGAGCCCTAAGCCCAGTGGAAGACTCTCTTCGGTGGACGGCACGGAAGAGCTCAGGATGCTGGCGATCAGGCAGACGCTGGGCGAGGTCGTGGGGGCGGACGAGCTGATTTCCACCGGCCTCGACGCGCTTCTTCGGGGTGTAGACACACCGTCACTCGGTGCGCTCGCTGGTCTGACGCGGCAGAGGAGCCCGAGGCGCAGGACCTGTTTCGCGCCGTAGGAGATGAACTCGGATTGTTCCCATCTCTGCCTGCGGATCCATCGGCTGCGAGGTGGGCGCTGGTGCGCTGGTGGTGCCGAGAGATCGTCGGAGGGCACATTCGGCCTGAAGTGGGCGGCCGCTGCCGACGATCGGCAGCGGCTGACGATCGTCGGCAGCTGCTGACTCATCTGGCTGAAGGGCTGGAATGAACTTGGCTACCCCGATGCGCTCCAGCCTCTCGTGGGGTGGGTGAGCGAGTGGGCGGACTGGACCACTGATTGGGATGTGGAGCGCGACGAGTACGCCAGGCGGATCGTGGCGGAGGCGGAGACCCTCCTGCTGGGCGAGTGGCCTCCGAGCTGACGTTCAGGGCAGCCAACAACGTCAGCTAATGCCGCGGACGGTGTGGTCCAGCGCCGGCTGCGATATTGCCGAGGTTCGAGGCGACCTACCAGGAATGCCGTCGGACACGAGGCAGTCCATGGGCGGTTAGTGTTTGCTCCGTGGAGGGCGACGTAGCTTCGGATGATCCGTACGCGTGGACAGAGGCCGACTATGGCCCGTTCGAGTCCGGCGCTGCCGTTGCGCTGGTGAACACGGTCACCGGGTGCTGCGCGTGTGCGGCAAAGGCACCAAGGTCGTCCTGATCCCGCTGCCACCAGCTGTGGGGCGGGCCATCGACCAGCCTATCGGTACCTGTGCCTGCGGGCCGATCCTGCTCAACAGCCGCGGCGCCCGGACGGACCGCCACGCCGCCACCCGGTGTTTGCGGCACCTTGGCTGAGAGTGCTGGTGTGCGGATCACCAGGCCGCACCCGCACATGCTCCGCCATACCTACGTCACGACCATGCAAATGGCGCCGGGATTGACCTGCGGGACGCCCAGATCGCCGCCCGGCATGCAAGGGCCGCGCCGCAGGGGCCGCAGGGCCTCAGCCTCCAGGGCAGGCGCCGCCGAAAATGAAGCCGCTGCTGCGGGCGAGGTCCACATACCAGTGGTTCGCGCTCTCGGCCGCGACCAGCCACTGCCCGCCTGGTCCCTGCGGCAGCACCGGGATCTTCTGCCCGCCGAGGCTGGCCTGCGCCTTCACCGTGAACCGCACGGTCGCCTTGCCGCTCCCGGCCGGCTGCGCCGATACCACCCGCAACGACGTGATGGTGATCCTGGGGGCACCGTGGCCCATGATGCCCCGGATGCACGAGCGCTCAGTGGGGAGCACCGCCTGCGCGGTCGCGTTCTGGTCGTCGCGTCCCAGGGCGGCCCAGAACGCGCGGACCGCCTGCTCGGCGGCAGCGGCCTGGGCTGCTGACAGCGTCCCTGACACCCGCGGAGGCCGTGCCGGGCCACCTCCCGATCCCGGGTTCGCAGACTTGATGAAGTGCGACATGCTCGCCACATGCGAGGCGGGCGGAGCCGCCACTCCGAAGTCGTAGAAGTCGGTGGTCTCGCTCAGCCGCCCGTCAGCGGGGACGCCGTTACCTGGCAGGTGAAGGGAGACCTGCACCCGCCGCACCAAGTCCTGCCCGCTCACCCATACCTTCACAGGAACCGTGCCGGAGCCGAGGCTGCGGGCGAACGCCCGGAAACCGGCGCGCTGCCTGCGCGGGAGCCGGGCCGCCGCCTTGGCCGGATCAATGGCCACCCGGAACTTGGTGACCCGCACCCCGCGGATGGTGGCGGTACCCAGCCTGGTCACGCTGGTGGAGATCGGCCGCAGCGACGCCAGCATGTCAGCGGGATCGGAGCCGGTGCCGAACGGGCCGGCCATGGAACTCATGGGCAACAGCGAGGCCCCGTCCTTGATCTCGACCCAGGACTTGCCCCCCGGCATGCCAGACCCGCCGGGAAGCTTGAGATAGGTCTCTGACGGCAGGAAGATCACCGTGAACGGCGCCGGCACTTGCATGCTGATCATCCCGCGGGAGTGCGCGAAGTCGTACACGCCGGTCTGGGTGACCGACACCGACATGCCCTTGGTGTGCATCGTGCTGGTAACCGCGATCCGTGCGGTCTCGGTCGCGGTGTGACTCACCGCAGCCGTGAGCATGCCCACCTGCGCCGGCTGGGTGCCGCAGCCCGCCAGCACCGGGCTCACTGCCAGGATGCTGGCACCGGCCAGCGTCCCGAGAAATCTGCTGCCCCGCATAAATTCAGCCCTTTCAGCTGGCGCCTGGCATCATACGATGCCATACCAGCAGCGGCCCGAAGTAAATGGTTATCCGGAAACGACAATCCGGGCCAAGGGCAGCCTGGCTACACTATGGCCCCCACATTCGCGTACCCGCCCAAGCCCCTCCCGGCGACGCCGTGGCCGGATGCCCCGGGCAGCACCGACGCGATCGCATCGGCCAGGCCGGGGTGAGCGTCGCTGGTGACCAGCTCATGACCACCAGCCGGCAACCACGACGGCTTGACGTCAGTGGCCCTCATGGTGCCGCGGACAGGATCACAACGTCAGGCACCATGCGGGTCTACCGGCGAGCATGTTCAGCAGGGCGGCACGGCAGATGATTGTCTACGTGCAGTGGCGTTTCCGCCGCCAGCCAGGCATCTGCGCTGCCCTTCCCGGCTTGTGCCATGACCCGGACGTGGCCGTTCAGGCCATGTCAGCCCAGCGCCGGGCAGCCGCCAACGCCGAGGCACTGCCTGTTTTGCTTCAACTCGCCGACAGTCACGCCGATCCGCGTGTGCGCAAGAATGCCGCCCAGGCAGCCAGGACAGCGAAGAAGACCCCGCAGCACCACGCACAAAGCGGCAGGCCAGACACACACTCATATGCCACGATGACGAGCCTTCGCGAGCCGGTCACCGAGCGTGGCAGCCTCTAGCGGGCACTCCGCGTCACGCTCCGTGGTCGTGGTCGAGAGCGGTTGAGGAGCCATATCCGCCGTTCTGCGCGGTATGAGGGTGATCGGCTTCGTGTCAACCCCGAGTACATATCCGGCCATTCTGGCGCACAGGGCGCGGGCTGCCACCGCTGTCGGGGTCCTGCAACCGCCCGTGAGAAGTTCGGCTGGCGCGACGATGCCAGGACTGTAGGGTCGGGGCCATGTCCGTACAGGTACGGCCGGCCACCGCGGATCGTTGGCGTGATCTTGTCGGGGCGTTCGGCCGACGTGGTGAGGATCCTTCGTGGTGCTGGTGTCAGCTCTTTGTCCGCCAGGCTGATCAGCCAACCTCGGCGTCGGAACCGGCACCGGACAATCGCGACGCGCTGCGACGGGAGATCGCCCAGGCCGCGGTTCCGCCGGGTCTGATTTCTTATGTCGGCGATCAGCCTGTCGGGTGGACCAGGGTCGGACCTCGTTCTGACTTTCCTGGGGTGAGTGGCAACAGGGCTTTGGCAAAGGTGCTCACGGAAGATCCAGGGGCCTGGTGGGTCACGTGCTTTGTAGTCGACAGCCGTCACCGACGATCCGGCGTCGGATCGGCACTACTGAAAGCTGCTGTCGAATTCGCCTGTGAGCACGGAGCAACGGCTGTTGAGGGTCATCCAGTCGATGTGGCCGCTCTAAGCGCTGCACCAGTGGCAGGGTCGGCCATCTATACCGGGACCATGGCCATGTTCGTCGCTGCGGGCTTTTCGGAGATCGCTCGCACCTACCCCACCAGACCGGTGATGAGGCTCCTGGTGTGACGCCTGGACAATCCTCCGATGTGAGTTGATTGGGGCTGACCGCGAGTCGCGGGCCGTGGTCGCCGCTGGTTGCAGCTCACGGGACTCGCAGCAGCGGACAGCATTTGCGGCGGAGCGGATGATTGCCCGAAGGCTGGCAGTAATCACGCAGCGTCGTTACGTCCGGGTTACGAATGCAGCCGAGATCCGCCGTTATCTCAAGCCCGCGTTGGGGTGTCATCGACGTAGCTGCCGCAGGCATTTGTGGGCCTTTGGCTGCGGAGTAGACACGTTACCTGAAGCACTGTCTTCGCCGTGACCCCGCGCAAAATCCCCACGTCGACGGCGTGGGAAATCCTGAAGAGTGCCGGGATCGACCCCGCGCCGCGGCGGACCGGGCCAGCCTGGTCACTGTTCCTGCGCTCTCAGGCCGAGGCGATCCTGGCGTGCGACTTCTTCACGGCCGACCTGCTGGACGGCACCCGGGCGTATGTCCTGGCCGTGATCGAGCACGCCAGCAGGCGTATCCGCATTCTCGGGGTCACTTTGCATCCAACCGGGGAGTGGACCGCCCAGCAGGCCCGGAACCTGATCATGGACCTGGGCGAGCAGGCACACCGGGTCAAGTTCATGATCCGTGACCGCGGCTCGAACTACACCGCCGTATTCGACGCGGTCCTCGCCGATGCCGGGATCCGGACCGTGCTCTGCAACGTCCAGACGCCCCGCATGAACGCCATCGCCGAACGCTGGATCGGGGGATGCCGCCGCGAGCTCCTGGACCGCACCCTCGTCTGGAACCAGGCCCATCTGCGGCGGATCCTGCGCGAGTACGAGACCCACCACAATCAGCACCGGCCGCACCGGCCAGTGGACTCCGCTGCGCCGCTGAATCCGCTACCCGAACGGGTCGATCTTGAGCAGTACCGTGTCCGAAGGCACGCTCGCGTCAGTGGCATGATCAACGAATACCGGCTGGTCGCATGACGTGGACGAGGTTCTCGGCACCCACAGGATATCGAGCACATCGGATCGGCGCATGATGATCTCCACGTCGAGGTGCTGAAGGCTGTCGCGCGTCAGCGCCTGACGGCCGGGCAGGGCGAGCTTGACCTGGGCCTGGAGCGCACCGAGCCCGCGAGACGGGGTGCGTGCGGCCCGCTGCCGATGACCTCGTCGCGGATTGGTCACCTGCTCGATGCCCTGACGCCTACCGGGTACTGGGGTTCGAGGACGCGACCGGCGGCGACGAGGTGTTCGGTCAGCGCGTACTGGCCCGGATCATCGAGCCCGCCAGCAAGCCCGGCAGCCTGAGGGGCCAGTATTGGCGTTCGTTCCTTACCAGAAGCTTTCAGAACCTCCGGGCGAGCCATGAAAACTGCACCGAGCCGTCGGGGCGGATGAGGGCTGCGAGGCCGGTGAGCCAGTCGGGTTCGCCGGGGTCGTTATCCAGCACGGCGAGAGCGCACGCTCGCAGCACGGGCGAATGCGTGATGCCCACCGTGACCTGCGGCGCGTCGGAACCGAGATCAGCCAGGCTGCCCGCGAATGCCACTATGCGGCGCAGGACCGCTTGCGCATCGTCGCCGGGCGGATCGCGGTGGCGCAGCCACCACCCGATGCGGTCCCTGGCCGACACGAAGCCGGTAAAGAAAGGAGCACGCGCTGCGCCCTCTTCGGTCATTCCCGGGACCTGGGCCGCGAAAGCCGCGGCGGTGCTGACCATGTCGACTCTTACGCCGCCCAGGTAGAGATCCGGGTTCCGCAGCGCGAAGGCGACCGACGGCCCCTCGACGAGGGTGCCGGCGGCGCGCGCGCCATCCGCGATCGCACAAGCTGTCTCGCGAGTGCGCCTGGTCTCCGCGCTCAAAACGAGCAGGTGCCGCGCGCGCTCTTCACCAAGCGCCCGGCCGAATTCTGCGGCCGCGGTCAGACCTCGCTCAGTGACCGGGACGTCGCCGCGGTGCGAGGCGACCTCGCCGTGCCGAAGCAGCAAGAGCCGCAGTGGCATGGCGGCTGGGCCGCGCGGGGTCGGCTCCGTGTCAGACATCGATTGTTTCGTAGGTGCTGACGTGGCGCTCGGCCAGGTAGTCGATCGCGTGGCCAAACACGTGCTGCTGGAAATGCTCGCTCGCCTTGTGGTCTTCGTAGCCCTGGGCGTCGGCGTATTGCTCGTACAGGAAGAACGTCGCCGGGTCATCCGGGGACACCTGCGCCTGGTAGTACAGGCACTTCGGTTCCGCGCGAGACAGGGGCGTCATTGTCTTGATGACCTCGAGAATGCGCTTGTCCTCCCCGGGCTTGGCCTTCCAGATTGCTGCGACGACGAAAGCCATCAGCCTTCACTCTCCCTGCTGGTTGTCAGGCTCACGGTCGCGGCCCCACGGTGTTGCGCAGGATGCCGACCCCATCGGCCTCCATCTCGATCTCGTCCCCCGGCTGCAGCCACCGATCAATTTCCAGCCCGGAGCCAGTGGCGGCGGTTCCCGAGCCGAGCACTTCGCCCGCGCGCAGCGTGAGATCCTGCGCGGCGTAAGCGATCATGTCGGCGAAACTATGGTGCATGTGTTTGGTGGTGTCACTGCCCCAGACCTCGCCGTTGACGCGGACGGTAAGCCGCAGATCCCCGGCGTCGATCTCCTCCGGCGTCACAATGCATGGGCCTAGCACATTCGATCCGTCCCAGTCCTTGGCTTTGCACGGGCCCATGCCAACCGGCAGCTCGCGGCGCTGCGTGTCGCGAGCGGTCATGTCATTCCAGATCGTGTAACCGAACACATGGTCAAGTGCCCGGCCGGCGGGGATGTCCTTGCCCGGCCGGCCGATGATGACCGCCAGCTCGAGCTCATGGTCGAGTTGCTCGGTGTAAGAAGGCCAGGGGATGACCTCGCCCGGACCGATCACGGTGTCGGGAAGCCCTTTATAGTAAGCGGGAATCTGGTACCACTCGGCCGGGATTTCCCGGCCGAGGTTGGTGAACGCGTTCCGCAGATGGCCCTCGAACGCAAGGAAGTCGCGCAGCGTGCGGGGGCGCAGCGGCGCGCGCAGCCGGGCGCCTGCCACCGGGCGGGTCGCGCCCAACGGGGCGCCGGCCTCAATGAAGGCGACCATGTCGCCACCGAACCCGGCATCGAGCACCTGGTCGCCGTCCAGCAAACCGACACGTTTCATGCCATCGGCCTCATACGTCACGTATTTCACCGATGCCCTCAGACTGTGGTGACCGGACGAGACTGCAGCAGGAACAGCGCACCGTCGGCGTCGAAGGCCCACTCGATGTCCTGCGGGCACCCGTGCAGGCTGGCCAGATGCCGGCCGATGCGCGCGAGCTGCAGGCACTCTTCATCCTTCAGTACCTGTTCGCTGACGACCCGGCTGCGCTTGATGGCGCCCTGACGGTCGAGCACGTAATGATCGGGGGTGACCTCACCGGAGACGACCTGCTCGCCGAGCCCGAATGCCGCTTCGACGACCATGCGGTCCTTCCGGCCGTTCACCGGGTCGACGGTGAACAGGACCCCTGACTTCTTGGATTCGATCATCCGCTGCACGACGACAGCCATAGCCACGTCGTCCAGCGAGCCTTTCTCCCGCCGGTAGAAGACCGCCCGGTCGGCGAAGAAGGACAGCCAGCAGTCCACGACGTTGCGCAGTACGGCGTCCAGGCTATCGACGTTCAGGTACGTCTCCTGCTGCCCCGCGTAGCTCGCTGCCTTGGAGTCCTCGGCGCAGGCCGACGACCGCACCGCCACCAAGCCGGTCAGCGTTGCGTAGTGCTCGGCGATGAGCTCGCGAGGCGGCGACGCCGCGACGACGATGGCGCGAGCTCCCGCCACGTCCCCCGCGCGCATCCGCGCGCGCAGGCCATCCTCATCGACAGCCGCCGCGAAGGCTGCCGAGGTGATGACGAACCCCGGGGGGACCGGAAGCCCCTCGCCCGTCATGGTCGCCAGGCTGGCGCCCTTACCGCCGCTGAGCGCAACATCACGGCACCGCGGGTCGGGAAACGAGAGGACGAGCGGGGTCTCGGTCATCGATCAGGGCCTCTTCAGAGCTGGGTAGTCCCAGACGGCGCATGGACGTCGCCGGCCAGGATCTCCACGCGGCCCAGTGAGCCATTCACCCTCACCCGGTCGCCGGTCTTGATCCTGCGGGTGGCATCCGATGTCCCTACCACGGCCGGGATGCCGAACTCACGGGAGACGACGGCCGGGTGGGAGGCCATCCCGCCCGCGTCGGTCACCAGACCGGAGATCCTCGTGAACAGCACGACCCAGGCTGGGCTCGTCATCCGGCACACGACGATCTCGCCCTTTTTCACGGCGTCGAACTCGTCCGGGGACAAGACCACCCGAGCCATGCCCTCGACGACACCGGCCGAGGCCGGCAGTCCGGGCACGTGGCCGACGCTCTCCGGCGGCTTGCGGTGCAGCTTCTCCGGGAACCCCCACAGCGCCAGGTAGGGGAAGGCGAGAGCCTCCTCGGTGGCCATCCCGACCCAGTCCCGTGGACGTAGCTCGAAGGCCGCTTCCCGCTCGTCCCGGCGATCGGAGACTAGCTCCTGAATATCGCCGGGGAATGCGCCTGCCATGAGGAAGCGCAGCTCGTTGTACCTCAGGTACATGACGTCCTCCTGGTCAGACAGCACGCCGTCCGCAACCAGCTTGCGGCCGATGGCGATGAGGACGAGCCGGACCCGGGCGTTGGTGCCCTGATCGATGTAGAAATGGTGATCTGGTGTCAGGGGGTTCATCCGCAGGCTGAGGTCCAGGGCGCGGGCCAGTTCCTCCCGCGCCTCGCCCTCGGGAACCCCGTCCATTACCTCGGCCTGAGCCGCCGCCAGGTCCTCGGCGACTTTGCGCAGCTCGGCCGGATAGTCGAAGTCCACCTCCAGGTAACCCCGGATTGCCTCGATGATCGGGGCAGGGTTCTCGCGCCAGGTCGTGAACGAGAACTCGTGGGCCCACATCGACTTGTAGCCGAAGGACTTCTGGTAGGGGACAATGTGGTCCGCGAGGAAGGCGCGGCCCTCGTCCGAGGCCTCCAGGGCCCGCATCACATCCTGCGCGGTCGGACGCTCGAACTCCTTGGCGACCGCACCGTTCTCTGCCTTGATCCCCTCTTTGATCTTCCAGAGTTCCTCGATGGAGTCCCAGTTACGGTTCTCTGTCGAGCTCTGCAGCCGCCCCATCAGCGCAGAGTGATCGCCCTCGCCTTTCGCCTTGGCGATGGCGGCGTTCAGCGCCAGGGTGGAGGAGAACTGCGCGAAGTTCAGCACCCAGTGAATCGACCAGTGCCGGTCATGCATATCTATGGCATCTTCGAGCAGGATCGCCAGCTGGACCAGGCTCGCCGAGTCGTAGTCGAAGTCGTCGAACCGAACGAAGTTGTGCTCCATCTCCGGGCGCAGCCGGTCCCGCCACCAGGTGAGGAAGTTCTCGGCGTAGAAGGGCAGCGTCCAGCCGAGGTAGGCGCCGATGTGCGCCGCGTAGGCCGCGTCGAGCGGCACCCGCGGCGTGTAGCGGGCGCCGTACTCACTCGCCTCGGCGTGCAGCCCCGTTTCGGCCGGGATAGCCGCGGTGTACACGTAGCCATTGATGATCTTGACGATCCAGTCGGAGGCAAAAGGCGTCCCGAACCGGCGGAACATGTAGTCACACTTCATCCACCAGCCGCCGATATCGGCATACATAGGCGACACCGGATTGGGGATGTGCAGGTCGTCATGCACCCAGAACAGCTCTCTCTGGCCGTTCTTCCACTCAATGGGAAACTCGTCGTTTCCGAAAAAAGTCGCGATAGGCGGCGCTTCGCTCATGTCTACACTCCCGGGGATCGATGCACATTATCGCTGCGCAGTTGCTGACCGCCATCTGGCCGACGCGCCATCGGCGGCTCACTGGGTCGCCGTGAGCCCACCATCCACGGTCAGGATCTGCCCGGTGACGAAGGCGGCAGCCGCCGAGCAGAAGAAGAGAATCGCGCCGACCAGGTCGTCAGTATCGGCGATCCGACGTAGCGGAATCCTGCTGATGAGGCTCTCGTAGAAACTCTGGTCTGCCAGCAGGCTCGCAGCCTGCGCAGTCCGTACGAAGGTCGGCGAGATGGCGTTCACCCGGATCCGGTGCTTCGCCCACTCGGTCGCATGCTGCCTGGTCAATGCGTCGAGCGCGCCCTTCGCAGCCACATATGCCGAGTAGCCGGCGTCAATGCCGAGTTGCCCGCGAACGGAAGAGATGTTGAGAATCGAGCCGCCTCTTTCCGCCGCGATCATCGCCTGCGCCGCTGATTGGGACAGGTGCAGGGCGGTCGCAAGGTTCAAGTCCAGGATGCGCTGCCACTCCGAATCCGGATACAGCTCGGCTGGGTACAACGCCGTGCCCGCACCACCGCCGATAGCGTTGACCACGACGTCCACGCGCCCGAATGCGTCCATCGTCTGCTCGACAGCCTGGTCCGCCTGCTCCCGCGTGGTCATGTCAGCCGCGATGACCAGTGCGCTGCGCCCGCTCTTTTCCACGCCCGCACGGGCCTCTTCGAGCCCAGCCGCCGCACGCCCGACGATCGCGACTTCCGCGCCCACCCCGGCGAGGGCCGCGCAGGTGCGTACCCCGATCCCGCCGGAGCCGCCGCCGACGATCGCCACCTGGCCGTCCAGCCGGAATCGCTGCAGCTCATCTGTCACGTGCGGGCTCCCGCCGACTGCGCCGTCAGCTTGTCCCACAGCGATGCGGCATTCAAGGTCTGAATGTGATCCATCATGTATCCCTGACCCACGTCGACTGGATACCGATCAGCGAAATTGACTCTGGATATCGTTTCTTCGCGGGACCAGCCCTTGGCCACTGCACTCGCGACTGCGGCCAGCCACTCGAGCAGCACGCCGCGCTGCGTCGCCAGGTACTTCGTCGTCGTGACCGGGCCGTGGCCCGGGATCACGTGGTCGACGTCGAGCGCCCGGACAACCTCCAGGGAGCCCACCCACTGATTGATGTCCGAGGTCATGAGCCATGTCTGACACTCGGAGAAGACCGTGTCGCCGGTGAAAACGACCCGCTCCTCCGGGACGTACACCGCGATCTGGCCTGGCGTGTGGCCGGGAGTGTGGATGAGGTGGAACGTGTGCTGACCGACCCGCAGGTCCAGGTCCGAGCTGAACACCAGCTCACCCTTGTTGGGATCCGCGTAGTACTTGTCCCGGTCCGGGAACAGAGACGCTCCTTCCGGATCGTCTGTGGGTATGGCCTCCGCCGCGTAGTCGAAAGGGTCGAGGTCCGGGCCCGGGACCATGAAGTTGTCATATACGCCCTGATGATGGACGACCGGGCCCGTGCCTTTGAAGTAATAGTTCCCGAAGATGTGGTCTACATGGTGCTCGGTGTTGATCACGTAGCGGATCGGTCCCCGAGACTCTGCCTCTTGGCGCATCTTTACTGCCTTGCTGGGCAGCTGCGGCGTGTCCACCACCACGACGCCCGCCGTGGTAACCACGAAGTTCGGGTTGCATCCACGGATAGTGGTCGAGGTGAATACATTCTCGGTTACCTGCTGCACTGCGTGCCTCCTTGCCTCCGCTGCCTACTCATGGTCAGGATCCGGCAGCAGAACGTTCCGGACGAGGCATTCAAGCTCGTCGGTAGCGGACATGAACTGGCGCAAGGTGCGACGGGTGGCGCCGAATGTTAGGAATTCCTCCGAGGACAGCCGGTCGGCGTCGTAGGCGCGACGGAAATCCGCCAGCTTCGCGTACAGTTCCGAGACAACATCGGGGTTGACCGGCTCGTCCATGCGCGGCAGTGGTTCGATCCCGCTCTTGTTCAGCCGCACCTGCCAGGTGAACGGCGGGGAGATCACGACATCCCCGCCTACCAGCTGGCTCCAGTGCATATGATTACGGAACGCCGCAGAAAGCAGCCTCGTGCGAAATCCGCGCTGCCGGTAGATGGCATAAGCTTTCTTGAATACGGCGACGCCCGCCCATTCCAGGTAGCCGGGGTCGAGGGTAATGGAATTGCGCTCGACGACGAGCTTGAGCCAGTCATCGAGACGGCCGACCATAAGGGTGCAGACCGGCCCCATCGTCGCAA
>Ga0209240_1000856_pt1 | contig 12372 bp, 10 predicted proteins | sample GraSoi_2013_80cm_FD_185828 | JGI IMG/M metagenome (GOLD analysis project Ga0209240, IMG submission 185828) | Grasslands soil microbial communities from the Angelo Coastal Reserve, California, USA - Sample 9_17_2013_80cm (SPAdes) (version 2) | ecosystem: Environmental > Terrestrial > Soil >...
GAACTATTACGCGGAAAGATGGATCCGCACGGCACGAGCCGAATGCACCGACCGGATGCTCATCTACGGTGAACCGCACCTTCGGTCAGTCCTGGGCCCGTACGCCGATCACTACAACCAGCACCGGCCGCACCAGTCCCGCCAGCAACGACCGCCCGGCCAAGCCGCCCAAGCCGACCTTCCGATCGACCTGCCGGTCCAGCGGCGGAAGGTGCTCGGCGGCGTAATCAACGAGTACTACCGCGCCGCGTTAGCTCACGGTATGAACCCCAGGTCAGACACCATGCGATTGGTTTTGAAGCGGTACAGGGAATCTGGTGAACTGCCAGGCGATATTCCCGAAGCCATCGCCCCAGAGGGGAAGGGGGGCGCTGTAGTCGGGGGCGAGCACGACGACAGGGGGGAGGGGCTCGTCCCAGTCCTGATCGTCCTCGGCAGGTTGCCACCACGGGTTATCGCTCACGGGCGGCCATTCTTCCATTGCATCGGTCGGGGCGCGCCAGTCCGCCGACCCCGAGCAGCATCGCCACCCGGTGCCGGTGACCGGCGAACGGCGCGAGCGGGTCCAGCATCCCGGCGTCGTCGGTAATCCAGCCGGTCAGCGCCGAGCCGACGATCCGGGACTCTCGGCTGACTTGTCTGATGGCCCGCTGAACCGGAACGGCGGCGGCCCGAACAGGCTGTCGACATGGTCGGTGGTGACACCGCATGCGAGCTGGTTGAGCCTCCTCGCGGTGTCGCGGCGGCTCAGGAATGTCCGCCTGACCGCCTTCAGCGCGCCGCCCGGGTCACGCTCCCACTTGCTCCACGCGGCGTCGGTTAACTCCATGCCGACGGCGTCGACATCGTCGCTGCATTCCGCGTGCTTTGACTGCACGTCGTCAGCGATCTCGACAAAACTCTCCGAGTGCCCGGAAGCTTGGCCTCTAACTCCCCTCCGTCGCACCGCAGCAGGATGATCGAGTCGGCGGCAATGAGCTCGCCGCCGCACGCCCTGATCCACATTCGGCAGCCGGGTCGTCATGACCATCTCCCTCCCATAGGTCGCCGCGCACCCGATGCGGCGACGTTACTCCTAGCCGGGGATCTGTGATAAACCGCCAGCGCCCGGGGTTACCGCGATTGCCGCCGTAGCTTGCCTCGCCTGCACGAATGCCTGGTCAACGGCCGCCCCTTCAGCAAGTAGCACCGGATCGCGGCCACCAGACGGCGCAGGCTAACGTCAGGAATCTGCTGCCGTGCCAGCGCTGCTTCGGCCGGCGTTATCAGCGCGGCCCGGCTCGGCGGCTGACCACCTGAGCAGCCCGATGTCCGCCACCATGTTCACGTGGTGGCGCATAGCCCGTCGTGCACCTGGGCCATCCCCGCGGCGGATTGCTTCCAGGATGCGCCGATGCGCCCGCAGCGAGAGGCGAGGCCGCCCGGGCTCACCCAGCGAGCTCCGCCGGGTCTCGCTGATTGGGACGGCAAGAGCGGTCATGAAGTCAGCGAGCAGGGCACTGTCCGCTGCGCGAGTCACAGCCTCGTGAAACAGTCGGTCGCCCTCCTCGCCCAGGCCGCCTGCATCAATCTCGGCGGCCATCGCGTCGAGTGCCCGCTCCATGACCGCGATGTCTGCATCTGTCCTGCGTGCCGCCGCGAGCGTCGCGAGTTGCGTCTCCAGAGCCTCTCTGGCCTCAAGGATCGCCGGCAGCCGATGCCGCTGGGTCATCAGCTCCATGAGGTGACCCGAGTCGTTCGGGAGAGACCGCAGGTAGATGCCATCGCCGTGCCGTACTTCCAGCGTTCCTCGTACTTCGAGGGCGATCGTTGCCTGGCGGACGGAAGCCCTGCTTACGTGCAGTGCCTCCGCCAGATCGCGCTCTGACGGCAGGCGATCACCAACCGTCAGCCCGGTGACCTCGACAAAGTCGAGCAGCCTGGTGGCGAGCTGCTCGTAGAGGCGGCTCCGGTCAGGCGCCCGGAGGGCTTCGGTACTGGGTCGGCTCGCCCGCTGACCTGCTGGCATAGCGTAGCGTCGCCTCCCTCCGCTAGCCGGACTGCGCCCGGCAGATCTGGGCCGACGCTGGAGGGAGCTCGGCACCCCCGTCGCACCCCGTGGGCGCCAGCCCGGACATGTTGACACCCAAGGATAGCTAACATTATGGTTCGGGCTACTGGCTCAGCCACTCACTGTCTTCTGCACATGGCCAGTCGCCCTGAGGATGGCATGACTACTTTCCTCGTGACCGTCGGCGTCGGACTCTCCACCGCTGCGATCCTGGCGCTGTCAGCAGTGGCGTTCACGCTCGAGTACGCGGTCAGCCGGGTGGCGAACTTCGCGCACGGGGAGTTCCTGACTATCGGCGCATACGCGGCGTACAGCGGGCAGCATTTCTTCCATCAGAACGTCGCGGCGGCCGCGCTGATCGCCGCTGCGGCCGGCATGCTCGCCGGGCTGGCCTTGAATGCAGGGCTGATCGAGCAGTTCAAGGGGCGCAGCAGCATCACGATCTTCATCGCGACGCTCGGCGCCGCGCTGATCGTGGAGAACGTGCTGATTATCGCCTACGGGGCCGCGAGCGTCTCCTACTCGTTCGGGCAGGGCAGTCTGCATCATGTCGGGCCGTTTCTGTGGACCACCACTGACCTCGAGGTGATCTTCTCGGCGCTGGCCCTGGCGGGCCTGATCTACCTGCTGCTGCAGCGGACGCGTTTCGGCAAGGCGGTCAGGGCGGTGTCCCAGGATCGGGCGCTCGCGCAAGTGAGCGGGATCCCCGCGCGACGGGTCATCATGCAGACCTGGGGGCTCGCCGGCGCGGTGTCCGGCTTCGCGGGATTCGTGCTGGCGGACACGATAGGCACCTTCGGTCCGACGCTGGGCTTGAACTTTTTGCTGCTGACGATCACGGCGACCGTCGCCGGAGGCCTCGGCCGACCATATGCAACCCTCGGCGGCGCCCTCATCGTCGGGCTCGTCATTCAGATCAGCGGCACCTATACCAGTTCGGCGTATGAGCTCGTATGGGCGTTCCTGCTCCTCGTGCTGCTCATGCTGTTCCGGCCGAACGGCGTCTTCGTCCGGCGAAGCGCGGCGGAGGTCCGTGCCTGATGTACTGGGTCAGCGTCATCACCGAGGCGGGCGTCTTCGCGATCCTCGCGCTTGGCCTCGACGTGGTCTGGGGCTGGACCGGTGATTTCGACCTGGCGTTCTACGGGTACCTCGCTCTCGGCAGCTACATGACCTTTGTGCTGACGATCGGCAAGCCTGTCCCGCCCGTCCGGTACATCATCGGCTGGCATCTCCCCGTGGTGGCCGCGATGGTTCTTGCAGTTGTCGCCGTGGTGTGCCTCGCCGCCCTCATCGGGGCGGTCGCGCTGCGGAACCTGCGCGATATCTACTTCGCCGTCACAACCCTCGGCGCCGTGAGCGCGCTCTACCTCCTCGTGGAGAACGACACACCGCTGTTCAATGGCTACAACGGCGTGTACGGGCTGGTTAACCCCGGGCAGGCCACGTTGCCTATAACGGCTACCGCATCGTCTTTCTCGCCTTGGTCCTCGTCGTGCTGCTGCTGGCTTACCTGCTCGTGCAGAGGCTGTCGAGGAGCCCGTTCGGCCGGATGCTGCGCTCGGTGCGCGAGGACGAGCACGCCGCCGCCGCGTACGGGCGCAAGGTGTTCTTCGCGAAGTACCGCGCCTATCTCTTCGGCGCCGCACTCGCAGGCCTCACCGGAGCACTGTTTGCGGTCTTCATCAGTGCGTTCAACCCGTCCGCCTGGACGCCTCAGGAACTGCTCGTGATCTACGCGGCCATCTTGGTCGGGGGGCGCGGCAATCCCCGCGGTGTCATTGTCGGAGTGTTCGTCGTCTACATCGGCCTGATCGAGCTCACCCGGTTCCTGCCCTCGCCTGCCTCTCGCCCCGACTTCGGACCGGCGATGCGCCAGATACTGATCGGGCTCATGATCATCCTGATGCTCAGGTTCCGGCCCGAAGGGATCTTCAGGGAACGGCCAGGGATCGACCAGGAGCGGGGGCTGGCCACGCGGCTGCTGCGCCCCTTCAGAGTGCGTGCCGCAGCGCCTCCCGCGGGCAGAGTCGCCGCGGCGGAGGAGCAAGCAGCAGGAGACAGAGGTGCCGGATGAGCCCGGCCCTGCTCGAGATCGATCGACTGACGAAATCGTTCGGCGGCGTGCACGCGGTACGGGAATGCACATTCTCGGTTCCTGAGGGCCAGGTGGCCGGCCTCATCGGACCGAACGGCGCGGGCAAGAGCACGGTGGTTGATCTCGTGTCCGGCTTCGGGCGGCCGGATTCCGGCAGCGTCAGGTTGGCGGGAGAGCAGCTGGTCGGTAAGCGTCCTGACATAATCTCGCGGCTCGGACTCATCCGGACATTCCAGACGCCGCGAGAGTGGCGCAACCTCACCGTCATGGACAATGTGCTGCTGGCGCGTCGCCAGTTCGCACGCGAGTCCTTGTGGCGCTGCATGACCCATGCCCGCCGTATCCGGCGCGATGAGGAGGCGGACAGGGCAACCGTCAGGGTCATCCTGGAGCGCTTCCAGCTCGCAGAGCTCAAGAACGAGCTTGCCGTGCGGCTGAGCGGCGGCCAGAAGCGACTGCTCGAATTCGCGCGCATAGCCGCCGCCGAGCCTCGCATGATCATCCTCGACGAGCCGATGGGAGGCGTCAATCCCGTGCTCGGCACGCGGATCGGCCATGCCGTCAGGCAGTTCGCGGCGGAGGGGTGCACTGTGATCGTGGTCGAGCACAATCTCCCGTTCATCGAGAAAATCTGCGACCAGGTGATCGTGATGGATCTCGGCGAGGTCATCGCGCAGGGGCCATTCTCCGGCCTGCGGAACAACGCCCGGGTGGTAGACGCCTATCTCGGGATGGACCAGAGCCATGAGTGAGCCGGCGCCCGAGGTCATCCTGCGGGCCGAGGGGATAACCGCCGGCTACGGCGGACTCCCGATCATCGAGGACATCTCGCTGACCGTCCGCGCGGGGAAAATCACGGCAATCGTAGGACCGAACGGCGCCGGCAAATCAACATTGCTCAAGACGCTGAGCGGAGTGCTGAAGCCCTCGCGCGGCGAGGTATACGTTCTGGGCAAGAAAACGACGGGCACCCCGCCAGAGAAGCTGGTCAAGTACGGGCTCAGCTATGTCCCGCAGGTTTCCAACGTCTTCCCCGATCTCACAGTCCGGGAAAACCTGGAAATGGGGGCGTACACGCGCCGCCGCGGCGTGCAGCAGCGGATCGGCGAACTCTGTGAGCTGTTCCCCGACCTTGGTGTGTCGTTGCGCCGCAGGGCAAGGATGCTCAGCGGTGGCCAGCGCAACATGCTCGCCATGGCCAGGGCACTCATGCTCGAGCCCGCCGTCATGCTGCTCGACGAGCCCAGCTCCGGGCTCGCTCCCCTGCTCCAGGCAGCGCTCTGGGAGCAGATCGTAAAGATCGCTGAGACCGGCGTGGGGATCTGCGTGGTCGAGCAGAACACCCGGCGGACACTGCGCCACGCGTACTGGGGCTACATCCTCGTGCTCGGGCGCAACAGGCTTGACGGACCCGCACAAGAGCTGCTTCACGACGACACGGTCGTGGAGCTTTACGTCGGCCACATGAGTTGACCCAGGCGAGCCTGACGGCGGGCGGCACAGGCCTTGAAATGAGTACCGCCGGATGGCTCGCACCGGATAGAGGAGAGCCAAATGAAACGTCTTACCATCACAAGAACGGTCGGCGCCTGCGCGGCAGCCGCCCTGCTCGCCGCTTGCGCTTCATCAGGCGGCAGCAGCAACTCGTCCGGGCCCGTCAACTATGGCGTCCTTTCGTGCTTTACCGGCAGGCTGGCAAGCCTCGGACAGGCGATGCTCCAAGGCGCCAAAGTTGCCCAGAGGGAGATCAATTCTGCGGGCGGCGTGCTCGGCCGCAAGGTGCAACTGGTGACCGGCGATACCAGCTGTGATGTCGCGGACGGCGTCACCGCGGTCAACCAGATGCTGACCAAGACTATCAGCGGGGTTATTGGCCCGGAAACCCAGGAAATCAACGGGGTGGAGCCGATCCTGAGAGCCAACCACATCGTCGACGAATTCCAGGGCGGCGACACGGCCCGCGACCATCAGACCGATCCGTACTTCTTCCGCGACAGCCCATCCGACTCCCAGCTGGGTGTCGCCATGGCGCTGTATGCACACCAGCAGGGCTACAAGCGCGCCGTCATGCTGTTCTACTCCGACCCGGCCGCGCAGACGTTCCTGAAGCCTGTCTCCACCACATTCACGAAGCTCGGCGGCACGATTCTCAAGACCATCATCGTGACGCCGGACCAGACGACCTACCTGAGCCAGGTGCGACAGGCGATCAGCGCGCACCCGCAGGTGATCTTCACTCAGGAGGATCCGCCGACCGCAGCCGTCCTATTCCGGCAGTTCAAGCAGCTCGGCGGCCAGTCGATCCCATGGATCGGCACGGACGTCACCAGCGGCAGCGATTACCTGAAGGCGATCGGCTACCAGACCGCGCACGCGCACCTGATCTCGGTGTTCGGCACTTCTATCAGCGGAGCGGCGACCAGCGCTTTCCTGGGCATATTCAACAAGCTCTTTCCGAGCCAGAAGTCGGTTGGTCCGCTGGCGAACGCGAACTACGCCTACGATGCCGTCATCTCGCTGGCGCTGGCCGACGTCTACGCGAAGACCACCAACGGCAGGACCGTCGCTCGCGACATGACCAAGGTGACGAACCCGCCGGGCACCGCGTGCTTCACGTACGCATCCTGCCTGAACCTCCTGAAGGCCGGAACGAAGATCAATTACGAGGGTGCCAGCGGGAGCCTCGACTACAACCAGCACAACAACACCTTCGGCCCCTACGGCGCCTTCCAGGCCACGACCTCCGGCGTTGAGAAGCTAATCGCCGTGATGTCGGCCAGCGCACTCGCGGCGGCCACGCCGTAACCGGGCACCTCGCCTGGCCTGCCGCTGCATCCAGCATTCCAGGAGCCGGCAGGCCAGGCCGGGCAGTTGCGCGGCGGCCACGCGAGCGAGGAAAGGGTGCGATGTCTCATACTGCCGGACCGCTGGCCGGCGTGCACGTGCTTGACCTGGCGCGGGTGCTCGCCGGGCCGTACGCAGCCATGCTGCTCGGCGACTTGGGCGCCGAGGTGATCAAGGTAGAGCGCCCGGGGTCCGGGGACGACACCAGGAACTGGGGGCCGCCGTTCATGCCGGCCGACGGCGGGACCGAGAGCACGTACTTCCTGTCGGTCAACCGGGGCAAGCGAAGCGTGGCGATCGACCTGAAGGACCCCGATGAGCGGGCGTTCGTCGAGGCGCTGGTGCGCTGGGCCGACGTACTGATCGAGAACTTCCGCCCCGGGGTCATGGATCGTCTTCAGCTGGGGGATGACCGGCTGGCGGAACTGAACCCGCGCCTGGTCCGGCTCTCGATCAGCGGCTTCGGCGAGAGCGGCCCGGACAGTGACCGGGTCGGATATGACCAGATCCTGCAGGCGGAGGGCGGCCTGATGAGCCTGACCGGGACGCCGGCCAGCGGGGGCGTCAAGGTGGGAGTCCCGATCGCCGATGTCAGCGCCGGACTGTTCGGGGTGATCGGAGTGCTCGGCGCCCTCGTCGAGCGTGAGCGGAGCGGGTCCGGCCAGCGCGTCTCCACCTCGCTGCTGGCCGCGCAGGCCGGCCTGCACACCTTCCAGGCCGCTAGGTACCTGATCGCGGGTCAGTTGCCCGGACTTTCAGGCAACCACCATCCCACGGTCGCTCCCTACGGCGTGTTCCGCGCTGCCGACGCTCCGCTGGTCATCGCGGTGGGCAACGAAGACATCTGGCGGCGCTTCGCCCCGCTCATCGGGCTGGATCCGGCCGACAGCAGGTTCGCCACGAACGCGGTGCGGCTGGAATCACTGGCCGAGCTGCACCAGATCCTGGCCGTGCGGCTCGGGTCTCGGCCGGTGGCCGACTGGTTGGACAGGCTGCGCAAGGCCGGCGTGCCCGCCGGCGAGCTGAACACCCTCGACCGCGTATACGAGAGCGAGCAGGCACGCGCCGAGAACCTGGTATGGGAGGTGGACCACCCGCTGCTGGGCAAGATCCGGCTGCCGGGAAATCCGGTGCACTACAGCCGCACCCCGCTGTCTGCCGGGTCGCCGCCGCCCGCCCTCGGCGAGCACACCGGGGAACTCCGCGAGGCCCTGCTCGGCCGCGTGCAGGCTGATGGCCGCCGCTGATCCAGCCGGCCCGGCTCAGGTCAGCCAGCAGGCCCTGTACCACGCTGTGGCCGACGCCGGGAGCCTCCGCTACTTCGGTGCGGAGATCGAGGCGGGCAACCCCAGCGACTGGCCCGGCTACGATGCGCAGCTCCGCCGCGCGAGGGACACGACGGGTGCCCGGCACGCGGTGACGACAGGCCTGGCAACCATCGGCGGGGAGCCCTGCGTGATGATTGGCTTCGAGTTCGGTTTCTTCGGCGGCTCGACGGGCGTCGCCGAGGGCGCCAGGATCGTGCGGGCGTTCACGGTAGCCGCCGCGGAACGGCTCCCGGTCGTTTCCGTCGCGGCTTCCGGCGGGTCGCGAATGCAGGAGGGTACGAGCGCGCTGGTCCAGATGCAGGCCATCGCGGCGGCGGTCGCCGGCGCGCGGCGGGACGGTATCGCGCACATCGCGGTCGCCGGCGACCCGACGACGGGCGGGGTCTGGTCGTCGCTCGTCGCCAGCGCCGACGTGCTCATCGGCGTTCCGGGCGCGAGGGTGAGCTTCTCGGGCTCGCGCACCCGCCCGGCAGGCTCGGACCCGCTATCGCCGGATTACTTCGCCGAGAGTAAATGGGCCCGCGGGTTTGTCGACGCCCTTTCGTCCCGGTACCGGCTCCGTACGGACATCGCCGCGATCGTCCGGCTGCTGTCGCCGCGGTCGCGCGGCGACAGCCCGGACCGCGTGCCAGTGCCCGCCTGGCCGACCGGGGCCGACGGCGGCGGCGATCCCGGCGAGGACGCCTGGGCGGTGGTCAGCCGGGCGCGCGGGCCGCACCGGGCCCGGGCGGACCGGTGGCTAGCAGGCTACTTCGACCAGGCCTTCGACATCCACGGTGATCGATCCGGTGGAGTAGACGCCGGCCTGCGGTGCGGCTTCGGCAGGCACGACGGCACGACGATCGCGTACATTGCGCAAACCGGCCAGCCGACGACTGCTGCCGGATTCCGGACCGCGACGCGCCTGCTCGCGCTGGCGGCCCGCCTCGGACGAGGCGTCCTGACCCTCATCGACACGCCCGGCGCCGCGGCCGCGGCCGCGGACGAGGCGGCCGGGGTTGGGCCGGCAATCGCCGAGTTGCTGATCGCCATCGGATCCAGCGAGATCCCGATCACCTCGGTCGTCATCGGCGAGGGCGTGTCAGGCGGTGCCCTCGCGCTGGCGTCGCCGACCGACTTGTGGATGGCGCGAGGCGGCTACCTGGCAGTGACCGTCCCTGAGCTTGCCGCGTCGATACTCAAGCGTCCCGCGGATGCCGTCCCGCAGGTGGCCGCGTGGCTGCGGCTTACCCCGGCCGAGCTGCTAAGCCGCGGCATCATCCGCGGGATCGTGCAGCCTCCCGCTGTCAGCGCCGGATAAACGTGCCCGCTCAGGCAGCTGCGCTGAGATAGGCGAGCGCACTGCTGACACCGTCCCGGGCGATGGGCACCCCAGCCCGGGCGAGCCCCATCTCCACACCGCACAGCGCGCCAGCCAGCGAAAGGTCATTGAGGTCCCCGAGGTGGCCGATGCGGAATACCCGTCCGGCCAGGCGGCCGAGCCCGGCGCCGAGAGACATGTTGTAGCGGTCGAGTATCAGCTGGCGCACGAAATCGGCGTCGTGCCCGTTCGGAATCATTACGGCAGTAAGGGTGCTGGAGTAGTCGTCCGGCTCCTGGCACAGGATTTCCAGTCCCCATCCGCGGACCGCCCGGCGGGTAGCCTCCGCGTGCCTGGCGTGCCGGGAGAAAACGGCAGGCATTCCTTCCTCGCCGAACATGGCCAGTGCCTCGCGAAGCCCGAACAACAGGTTGGTGGGCGGCGTATAGGGGAACAGGCCGGTCTTGGCGACGGTCAGCACCGGCTGCCACTCCCAGTAGCTTCGGGGGAGACGGGCCCGCCGTGACGCCTCGAGGGCCTTCTCGCTGATGGCGTTGAGCCCGAGGCCCGGGGGCAGCATCATGCCTTTCTGCGAGCACCAGATAGTGACGTCGACGCCCCATTCGTCGTGCCGGTACTCGACCGACCCGAGCGAGGAAATCGTATCGACGATCAGCAGCGCGGGATGGCGCGCGCTGTCCATTGCCGCCCGGATCAGCGGGATCTGGCTGGCAGCTCCGGTGGAGGTCTCGTTCTGGACGATCGTGACCGCCCTGATCCGGTGACCGGGGTCCGCGGACAGTCTTTCCTGCACCTGGGCGGGGTCTACGCCACGGCGCCAGTCACCAGGCACGAGGTCGACATCCAGGCCCAGCTTCCGTGCCATCGCGGACCAGAGCGTGGCAAAGTGACCGTTATCGAAGGCGAGTATCCGGTCTCCGGGTGACAGCGTGTTGACAAGCGCAGCCTCCCAGGCACCCGTGCCCGAGGAGGGATACAGGGCGACCGGCCGGGTGGTGCCGCACAGCCGCCCGACGCCGTCGAGTACCTGGCGTGCCAGCGCGGCGAATTCGGGTCCGCGGTGATCGATCGTGGGCGCGGCCATCGCCCGCACGACCCGGTCAGGGACATTTGTCGGCCCGGGGATCTGAAGAAAATGCCGACCGCTCTGATAGGCCATCTACCTGTCCTTTCGCCGCCAACTACCATGGTGACGTGAATCCTGCCGCCGGGAAGAATGCTTCTGGCCATGAGGCGGATATCGCTCATGCGCTGCGCGGCGCGGTCGGCGGCGAGGTCCGTTTCGACTCCTATAGCAGGCATCTGTATTCACGCGACGCGAGCATGTACGCGATCGAGCCGATCGGAGTGGTCCTTCCCCGCGATGCCGACGATGTTGCCGCCGTGGTGGCCACCGCCGCGGAGTTCGGCGTTCCGGTGCTGCCGCGGGGGGCCGGCACCAGCCTGGCCGGCCAGACGGTCGGGCATGCGATCGTGATGGACCTGTCCCGGCACATGAGCAGGATTGTCGAGATCGACCCGGAGCAGCGCACGGCCCGGGTACAGCCCGGCGTGGTCCAAGAACAGCTGAACCTGGCGACGGCTCCGCACCGGCTCATGTTCGGCCCCGACACCTCCACCAGCAACCGGGCGACGCTCGGCGGGATGATCGGCAACAATTCGGCCGGCAGCCAGTCGGTGCGGTACGGCATGACGATCGACCACGTGCTGGCGCTCGACGTGGTGCTGGCCGACGCGAGCCGGTCCTCATTCGGTCCGCTCGCCGACCACCAGCTGCGTGACCGCGCTGGACGGTCCACGCTGGACGGGGTGATCTGCCGGGAACTGCCCCGGCTCGTCGAACGCTACCGGGAGGCCATCGCCACCGGGTTCCCCCGGTTCTGGCGGCAGTCGGGGGGTTACCGGTTGGACCGGCTGGCCGGATCGGCCGGGCTTGACCTGGCGAAGTTCGTGGTTGGCTCGGAGGGCACACTGGTCAGCGTCGTCGAAGCGACCGTCAAGCTCGTGCCGGCGCCGCGCCACCGGGTCATCGCCGTGGGCCATTTCACGTCCGTGCCGGCCGCAATCGACGCGACTGAAGACGCCCTAGCCTGCCAGCCAGCCGCCGTCGAGCTGCTCGACCGCACCATCCTCGAATTGTCCCGCAAGAAGATCGAGTACCGGACGCTCGGATCGATCCTGCACGGCGATCCCGATGCCCTGCTGTTCGTGACTTTCTCCGGTGACACTCTTGCCGAAGCCGTGGCCGGGCTCGACCGGCTTGATGACCTCTGGCGGGCCCATGGCCACGGCTTCCATACACTCCGGGCGGTTCGTGCGGCCGAGCAAGAGGCGCTGCTCAAGGTCCGTCAGGCAGGTTTGGGCCTGCTCATGGCGGCAAGCTCCGGTACCCGCAGGCCGCTGGCGTTCGTCGAGGACACCGCGGTCGAGCCGGCCAGGCTGGCCGCGTATGCCAGCCGGTTCCGTCAGATCCTGGACGGCCATGGCCTGACGGCAGGCTTCTACGGCCATTGTTCGGTCGGGTGCCTGCACATCCGCCCATTCGTGGATCTCACCGCACCCGGGCAGCCTGAGCTGATGCGCGCGGTCGCCGAGGAAGTGCGCGAGCTGGTGATCGAGTTCGGCGGGGTCAACTCCAGCGAGCACGGTGATGGGCTGGCCCGCAGCGAGTTCAATCGCCGCATGTTCGGCGACGCGCTGTACGCCGCCATGCAGGAGACGAAGCGGCTCT
>Ga0209240_1000858_pt1 | contig 12368 bp, 10 predicted proteins | sample GraSoi_2013_80cm_FD_185828 | JGI IMG/M metagenome (GOLD analysis project Ga0209240, IMG submission 185828) | Grasslands soil microbial communities from the Angelo Coastal Reserve, California, USA - Sample 9_17_2013_80cm (SPAdes) (version 2) | ecosystem: Environmental > Terrestrial > Soil >...
CGTTACGTCAACACCGTGTACCGGCCGGAAAAAGCGGACGTAATCCTCTCCCTGGACTCCGATTTCCTCGCCAGCGGACCTGGGCACATCCGCTACATGAAAGAGTTTTATCGCCGCCGCAAGCTCGACGAGTTTGGCGAAGGCGATCGCGCCGGCAGCGAGATGAATCGCCTCTATGTCGTTGAGCCGACGCCCTCGGTAACCGGCTCCAGCGCCGACCATCGCCTCCCTCTCAGTTTTCTTGACGTCCGGCAGTTCGCCCGTGCTCTGGCCGCCAAGCTGGGCCTGGGCGGCAGCGGGATCCTCCCAGCGGCGGCGGAAAAGTGGCTCGACGTCGTTGTAAAGGATCTGCAGAAAAATCAGCGCCGCTCTCTGGTGGTCGCGGGCGAACAGCAGCCCGCTGAAGTGCACGCGCTGGCTCACGCCATCAACGCCGCGCTCGGCAACGTCGGCAGCGCGCTCTACTATACCGAACCGGTGGAAGCCAGCCCGGTCAACAATCTCGAATCGCTGCGCGAGCTCTGCGCCGACATGGATGCGGGCAAGGTGAGCACGCTGCTGATCCTCAGCAGTAATCCCGTGTACGACGCGCCCCACGATTTCGATTTCACGTCCAAGCTGCGCAAAGTCGCGCACACCACGCACCTGAACTCGCACTTTGATGAAACCTCGGACTATTGCCAGTGGCACGTGGCGGAATCGCATTACCTGGAAACCTGGGGCGACGCGCGTTGCTTCGACGGCACCGTCAGCGTCATCCAGCCGTTGATTGCTCCGCTCTACCACACACATTCCGCGTACGAAGTGCTTGCCGCGTTCAGCGACAAACCCGGTGTGAGCGCGTACGACGCGGTACGCAATCGCCTGAAAGCCGCAAATCCCGGCGGCGATTTCGAAAAATTCTGGCGCAAGTCTTTGAATGACGGCGCGGTGGCGAACACGGCCTATCCGCCCTTGAGTGTCACGGCCAAGTTCAACGCCGCCAGCTTGCCTCCGATCCCGCCTCCCAATCCCGGCGAGCTCGAGTTTCTCTTCCGCCCTGACCCGACCATTCACGACGGGCGCTTCGCCAACAACGGCTGGTTGCAGGAATTGCCGAAGCCGGTTACCAAGCTGGTCTGGGATAATGCCGCACTCTTCGGTCCCAATACTTCCTGGAATCTTGGCGTGACGCACTTCGTCGTCGCGCGCGGCGGTGAGCACGGCCAAATCGCGGCCACTGTCGTCGACATCGCGCTCTCCAACAGCAAAGTGACCGCCGCCGGCTGGATCGTGCCCGGACAGGCCGAGGGCGTTGTGGTTCTTCCGCTCGGTTACGGCCGCACAAAAGCCGGATACACCGGCACGAACAAAGGTTTCAATGCCTATGTGGTGCGCACCTCCAATGCGCTTTGGCGCGCTACCGCTGGTGCGGAGTCGGTCAAGAAAACCGGCGAAGAATATTCGCTGGGCTGCACGCAATATCACTTCAATATGGAAGGCCGCAAGATTCTCAGCACCGGCACGCTCGAGGAATACAAGAAGAATCCCGGCTTCGCCCACGAAGGCGACGAAACTCCCCCCAAGGCGCTTTCTCTATACCCGGAATTCAAATATCCCGGCAACGCCTGGGGTATGGCCATCGATCTCAATAGCTGCAATGGCTGCAATGCCTGCGTCGTGGCCTGCGTCGCGGAAAATAACATCCCCGTGGTCGGGAAGGATCAGGTCCTGCGCGGCCGCGAAATGCATTGGATTCGCATCGACCGCTATTACAACGCGAAGACCAGCACAAACGATCCGCGCACAAACGAGCACGATGCGCTCGCGAATCCCGAAGTGTTCTTCCAGCCGGTTACTTGCATGCAGTGCGAGAACGCGCCTTGCGAACAGGTCTGCCCAGTCGCCGCCACGGTGCACAGCGCGGAAGGCCTGAACGACATGGTCTACAACCGCTGCATCGGCACCCGCTACTGCTCCAACAACTGCCCGTACAAGGTGCGCCGCTTCAATTTCCTGCGCTTCCAGGATTGGGAGACGCCGCAGTTCAAGCTCATGCGCAATCCGGAAGTCACCGTGCGCAGCCGCGGCGTGATGGAAAAGTGCACCTATTGCGTGCAGCGCATCAGCAACGCGCGCATCGAAGCGGAAAAGCAAAATCGTCCCATTCGCGATGGCGAAATTGTTACCGCCTGCCAGGCCTCTTGTCCGGCCGATGCCATCGTGTTCGGCAACATCAATGACCCCAACAGCCGCGTCGCCAAGCTAAAAGCCCAGCAGCGCAATTACAGCGTTCTCGGCGAGCTGAACACCCGGCCGCGTACCACCTATCTGGCCGCCGTGCGCAACCCCAATCCTGAAATGGAGACGGCATGAGCGCTGGCCAGCCGCCAATCGATTCTCCTCAGATTCGCCGCCTCTCTCCGGTGCTTGGGCCGGGGCATACCTTCACTTCGGTCACTGACAAGATTAGTTCGATCGTTCTCACGCGGCCTACATCCCTCGGTTGGGTGGCGGGATTCGCCATCTCATTTAGCTTGGTGATGATGCTCACCGTCGCCCTCGCTTGGCTAATCATCAAGGGCGTCGGAATCTGGGGCATCAACATCCCCGTCGGCTGGGGCTTTGCGATCGTCAACTTCGTTTGGTGGATTGGTATTGGCCACGCCGGCACTTTGATTTCGGCGATTCTATTTTTGCTGAACCAGAAATGGCGCACCTCCATCAACCGCTTCGCGGAAGCGATGACCCTCTTTGCCGTGGCCTGCGCCGGCATTTTCCCGCTCCTCCACACTGGCCGCCCGTGGATGAGCTATTACATGTTCCCGTATCCGAGCACCATGGGTTTGTGGCCGCAATTCCGCAGCCCGCTTATCTGGGACGTTTTCGCCGTCTCCACCTACGGCACGGTTTCCCTGCTTTTCTGGTTTGTGGGCCTGATACCCGACCTGGCCACACTCCGCGACCGCGCGCTGACCAAGCCCAAGCAGATCATTTACGGAATGCTCGCTATGGGCTGGCGCGGCTCCGCACGCCACTGGCACCGCTACCAATCCGCGTATTTGCTTCTGGCTGGCCTCGCGACGCCGCTCGTCCTCTCGGTGCACACCGTAGTGAGCTTCGACTTTGCCACTGCTATCGTTCCTGGATGGCACACCACGATTTTCCCGCCCTACTTCGTCGCCGGCGCCATCTATTCCGGTTTTGCCATGGTCCTGACCATCGCGATTCCGTTGCGCAAGGCCTATGGCTTGGAAGACTTCATCACCATGCGCCACCTCGAGAACATGGCTATGGTGATGCTCGCCACCGGCCTCATCGTCGCCTACGGCTATTTCTTCGAATACTTCATGTCCATTTACAGCGGCAATAAATTCGACCTTTACCTGACGCAGATGCGTTTCCACGGCCCCTACAGCCACTTCTATTACGCGCTGATTCTCTGCAACATTCTGACGCCGCAATTGCTGTGGTTCCACAAGGCTCGCACCAACATCCCGCTGCTCTTCGTGATGTCGCTGGTCGTCAACCTCGGCATGTGGCTGGAGCGCTTCGTGATCGTGGTCATCAGCCTGACTCGCGATTTCATGCCTTCCGCGTGGGGCCGCTACTCCGCGACGGTTTGGGATTACGCCACGTTCGCCGGAACAATCGGCCTTTTCGTCATGTTGCTGTTCCTCTTTGTGCGCGTCATGCCCGCAATTTCGATCGCCGAGATGCGCGAACTGGTCGCCGAGACCTCCGAGGATCACGAGTGATGGAACATCGCTCCCATATTTACGGGGTTGTGGCCGAGTTCAAGACCGAGCGCGAGCTTGTCCACGCCGTGGAGAAAACTCGCGAGGCCGGCTATCGCCGCATCGAGGCGTATACGCCTTTTCCAGTTGAGGGCCTCTCCGAAGCGCTCGCTCTGAAGCGCAACAACGTGCCCCTCATCACCTTGATCGGCGGCTTGACCGGCGGTCTTGGTGGCTTTTTCTTTCAATATTGGGTAAGCGTCATCGCCTATCCGCTCAACATTGGCGGACGCCCGCTGAACAGCTGGCCTGCCTTCATTCCCGTCACCTTTGAACTCACCGTGCTCGGCGCCGCGCTCTCCGCCGTATTTGGCATGCTGGCGTTGAATGGGCTCCCCCGCCCGCATCATCCGCTCTTCAATGTGCACCGTTTCGTCAAGCACGCCACCTCCGATCGCTTCTTCCTGTGCATCGAGGCGCGCGACTCGAAGTTCCACCTTAAGGACTCCGCCCGCTTTTTGCAGGGACTCAACGCCTCGCACATCAACGAGGTGGAAGATGATTAGGACCTCGGGGACGAAGTCGAATGCGCGGCGTTTCGCGATGGCTTGTGCGGCAGCCTCGTTTATCTTGTTCGCTGGATGCAGTCTTAAGCAGGATATGGCGCAGCAGCCCAAAAATCGCCCCCTTTCGCCTTCCGATTTCTTCACCGATGGCCGCTCCGCTCGCCCGTTAGTGGAAAATACCGTCGCGCGCGGCTCGGTGCTTGAGGACGAATTAGCTGTGTCCAAGGACTCCAACGTCTTCCCGCTGCCCCTCAACCTGGAGCTGCTCGAACGCGGCGAAGATCGTTACAAGATTTTCTGCACGCCGTGCCACGGCTTGCAGGGCGACGGCAACGGCATGGTGGCTATGCGCGGCATGAAGCACCCGCCCTCTTATCACCAGGATCGTCTACGCCAGGTGCCCAACGGCTACGTCTACGACGTCATTACCAACGGCTTCGGCGCCATGCTCGGCTATTCCGCGCAGTTGGCCCCTCGCGATCGCTGGGCCATCGTGGCTTACGTGCGCGCACTGCAGTTGAGCCGCAACGCCAGGATTTCGGATCTGCCGCCGGACGTGCGTGAAAAAGTTTTGCATCCGCCGGCGGAGAAAAAACCGGAGACGCACGGCGAAAGCGCGCCCGGAGGAAAGACGGAATGACCGAGCAGGATTACAGAGCGCCCGAGAGCATCGACCGCATCCGCCAGCGTGCGCTCATCGCCGGCATGGTCGGCCTGGTGATTTGTATCATCGGCATCCTCAAAGCTCCGGACCGCTTTTTCCCCTCTTATCTCCTCGCCTTCATGTTTGTTTTGGGTCTTTCGCTGGGCTCTCTCGGCCTCCTGATGCTGCAACATCTCACCGGCGGCAATTGGGGCATCATCATTCGCCGCCCCCTGGAGTCCGCCACGCGAGCCCTGGCGCTTGTCGCCGTGCTTTTCGTGCCCATCTTCTTTGGCACGAGGCACCTCTACGCCGCCTGGCTCAACGCGCCCCCTTCGGGCGAAGGCGCTCTCTCCGAATTCCAGCGCTCTTACCTGACGCTCAACGGCTTCCGTGTCCGCGCCATCCTGTACTTCGTCGTCTGGCTCATCCTGGTGTTCATTTTCAATCGTTGGTCCAGGGAGCAGGACGTGAATCGCGAAGATCGTGGTCTTCGCCGGCGTCTCAAAATGCTTGCTGGACCCGGCATCATCCTCTACGTGTTCGTCATGAGTTTCGCGGCCATCGACTGGGTCATGTCCATCTCTCCGCACTGGGCATCCACAATTTACGGATTTTTGTTTGTCGCTGGCCAGCTCATTTCTTCCATGTCGTTGATGATCGCCGTGGTCGTGTTGCTGGCGCGCACTGGCCCGCTCTCCGGCGTTCTTCAGCCCCGCCACATTCACGATCTCGGCAAACTGCTGCTCGCTTTCGTGATGCTCTGGGCTTATTTCAGCTTCTCCCAACTCCTCATCATTTGGTCCGGCAATCAGCCGGAGGAAATCACCTTCTACTACTCGCGTTTGCACAGCCAATGGGGCGTCGTCGCCGTCATTGTCGTTATTTTTCACTTCTTCGTGCCCTTCTTCCTGCTGCTCTCGCGCGACCTCAAACGCAACACCAATCTTTTACCCAAGGTCGCTCTTTGGCTCATTTTCATGCGCCTCGTGGATCTTTTCTGGATGACGCGCCCGGAATTTACGCCCCACGCGTGGCCGAACGTGTGGGATTTGGCGGCGCTGCTGGCCCTTGGAGGACTGTGGTTCTTCGTCTTTGCTGGGCAGCTAAAGCAACTCCCGCTTCTCCCCCTGGGCGACCCAAAACTTGCGGAGGCTATCGAGCATCATGAGCACTGAGTCGCATAACTCGGCTCACAGCGCCGGCGGGCTCCCGGAGAACGATACCGTCGCGTTTGAAAGTCGCGACGTCAAGGCCCGCACGATTTATCTCTATCTGGCGGTGCTAGCGGCCGCAGTCATTCTCTCCTATGTTGTGTGTGTATTCGTTCTTCGCGTCACCACCAGACTCGCCGCGGAATTCGATACGCCGCCTCCGCCGGTGCGCCAGGAAATGGGCAACGACTACCTGACCTTGCCGCCGGAGCCTCGCTTGCAAGGTGTTCCCGGCCACGGCACCGATCCCCAATATGATTTGCGTGAAAAAATGCGGGAAGATGCGGAAGCCGATGAAAAAGCAGGCTGGATCGACCAAAATAGCGGCGTCGCCCGGATTCCCGTGGATGATGCCATGAAGATTATCGCTGAGAAGGGTTTGCCGGTTGCGTCTACGCCCCCGGCGGAAAAGAAGAAAAAATAGGTCATGAACTACATTCGTTCCATCACCGGAATCGTCGCGCTGCTTGCACTTTCTGTCGTCGCAGGCGCGCAAACTATTCCCGATAACGTCGGCAAATCGTCCTCCGGCCTGCCTGCGCAGCTCCAGAACGTCGGCTTCGCGCCCCAGCTCAACGCGCAACTGCCCCTCGACTTGAGTTTCCGCGACGAATCTGGCCGCGATGTGCAATTGCGCGAATATTTCGGCCGCAAGCCCGTGGTGCTCGCGCTCGTCTATTACGGCTGTCCCATGCTCTGCAACCAGGTTGAGATGGGCGTTGTCGGCTCATTGAAGATGCTCTCGTTCAATGCCGGACGCGATTACGAAGTTATTTTTGTCAGCTTTGACACGCGCGAAACTCCGGATATGGCCGCAAAGAAAAAAGTAGCAGCGGTGTCACGCTACGCCCGTCCCGAGACTGCCTCCGGCTGGCATTTTCTCACCGGAAAAGGGGAGGCGGTTCGCGCGTTGGCCTCCGCCGCCAATTTCCGCTATTCCTTCGACGAACAGCACAACCTCTTCGCCCACGCTAGCGGCATCATGCTGCTCACTCCCGATGGCCGTATCTCGCGCTATTTCTACGGTGTCGAATACCCTTCCCGCGATGTGCGTCTCGGCTTGGTCGACGCTTCCGCTGGAAAAATCGGAACGCCCATCGACCATCTGCTGCTTTATTGCTTTCAATATAATCCGGAGACCGCCCGCTACAGCGCCACCGTTCTCAGAATCGTTCGCTTGGGTGGAATTCTGACTATCTTAACCATCGTCGCGGGAATCTTGATTTTCCGCCGCAGAGACGTTCGCGCGGCGTCGGCTACTTCGCGTCCACCGCTCCACGGTGGCTCGAAACAAGGAGCACACTAAGACCGTGCAGTCGGATTCGCCATTGTATCCGGATCAAGCCTCGAACTTCGCGCCGAATGTCGACGCGCTGATGATATACATCACCGCCATTTGCGCTTTTTTCGCCGTGGCCATCACTGCGGCCGTCATCTATTTCTTCTTTAAGTACCGCCGCAAAGACCCCAGCGATGTGGGAGTTCCGATTCACGGAGATATGCGGCTGGAGACCGCCTGGATCGCGGTTCCGCTGCTCCTGGCTCTAACCATGTTCGGTTGGGGCGCGGTTGTTTATGTGGATTATCGCCGCCTGCCCATGGACACCCTCGATATCTACGTCATCGGAAAGCAGTGGATGTGGAAGGTCCAGCAGCCCACCGGTTTGCGCGAAATCAATGAACTGCACGTTCCCGTCGGCCGCAACGTCAAGCTTATCCTTGCCAGTGAAGACGTTATTCACGATTTTTCTGTCCCCGCCTTTCGCGTCAAGATGGATGTTGTCCCCGGCCACTACAACACCATGTGGTTCCGCCCCACCAAGCCCGGCCGCTATCACTTCTTCTGCCAACAGTATTGCGGCACAAATCATGCGCTCATGGGCGGATGGGTAACCGTCATGGAGCCTATGGACTATGCCGCTTGGCTTTCTGGCTCGTCCGACGCCACCGCCAATCCGGCTGTCGCCGGCGAGAAGCTCTTTGCCGATAAGGCGTGTACCCCTTGCCATCTGCCCGACGGCAGCGGCCGCGCGCCATCTCTGAACGGCGTTTATGGTGCCCAGGTTCTCTTGGCCGACGGTTCCACCGTTACTGCCGACGACGCATACATCCGCGAGTCCATTCTCAGCCCGCAAGCCAAAATCGTGGCCGGCTACCAGCCCTTAATGCCCAGTTTCCAGGGACAATTGACCGAGGAGCAGCTTATCGATCTGACCACGTATATCAAGTCGCTGCAGTCGCAACCGGTGCCCGCCAAAGGCGCCGGAATTGCGCCGGCCACAGGGAAGAAATAAGTTATGGGCGCCACACCATCAACCGGCAACCAAATGCCGCGCGAGCATTATCTCAACGCCACCTACGGCATTCGTTCGTGGCTTCTAACCACCGACCACAAGCGCATCGCCATGCTCTATCTCGTTTCAGTCACCTTCTTCTTCTTCATAGGTGGCGCGTTCGCCACCATGATCCGTATTCACCTGCTTACCCCTCAGGGCCTGCTCGTCACGCCGGAAACCTACAACAAGCTCTTCACCATGCACGGCGTGGCCATGATTTTCTTTTTCTTGATCCCTTCCATTCCCGCCGTCCTGGGCAATTTCCTCCTGCCCATCATGATTGGCGCGAAGGATCTGGCCTTCCCCAAAATCAATCTCCTGAGTTGGTACATTTACCTCATCGGCGGCAGCTTCGTCCTCTACTCCTTCTCCACCGGCGGCCTCGATACTGGCTGGACCTTTTACACGCCGCTCAGCAGCGTCTATTCCAATTCCGCCGTCACTCCCGCGGTCCTGGGCATTTTCATCAACGGCTTCTCCACCATCCTCACTGGCTTGAACTTTATCGTCACCGTGCATACCATGCGCGCGCCCGGCATGACCTGGTTCCGCTTGCCCCTCTTTGTCTGGGCGCAATACGCCACCAGCATCATCTTCATCCTCGGCACTCCGGTGATTGCCATCACCCTATTGCTCGTCGGCCTGGAGCGCATGTTCCACCTCGGCTTCTTCAATCCCGCGCTCGGCGGCGATCCCATTCTCTTCCAGCACTTGTTTTGGTTTTATTCCCATCCGGCCGTTTACATCATGATTTTGCCGGCTATGGGCGTCGTCAGCGAAATCATCCCCACCTTCGCGCGCAAGCCCATTTTCGGCTACTCCTTTATCGCCGGCTCCAGTATCGCCATCGCCGTCATCGGCTTCTTTGTTTGGGCCCACCACATGTTCGTGACCGGCGAATCAACCTACGCCGCGCTCACATTTTCGCTGCTCAGCTACCTAGTTGCCATTCCTTCCGCAGTCAAGGTTTTCAACTGGACCTCCACGCTCTACAAAGGTTCCATCTCCTACGACACTCCTATGCTGTACGCTCTCGGCTTCATCGGGCTCTTCCTCATCGGCGGACTCACCGGCCTCTTCCTCGCCTGCCTGGGCTTGGACATTCACCTCCACGACACCTACTTCGTCGTCGCCCATTTCCACTACATCATGGTCGGCGGCGCGGTCATGGGTTATGTCGGTGGCCTCCATTTCTGGTGGCCCAAAATTACCGGCAAGCTTTATCCGGAATTTCTCGCGCGCGTCGCCGCTATCACCCTGTTCCTGGGCTTCAATCTCACATTCTTTCCGCAATTTATTCTTGGCTACCTAGGCATGCCGCGCCGCTATTCCAGCTATCCTCCAGAGTTCCAGGTGCTCAACGTAATGTCCACAGCGGGAGCCTCGATCCTCGCGCTCGGCTACCTGCTCCCCATGATTTATCTCGTTTGGTCCATGCGCTACGGCGCGGTCGCCGGACCCAACCCGTGGCCCGCCACCGGCCTCGAGTGGCAAACGGCCTCGCCGCCGCTCACCGAAAATTTCGATGTCACGCCCGAAGTTACGTGGGAGCCGTACGACTACGAGAATCGCCCGGACCTCGGTCTGGCAATACACGGTGCGCCTTCACCCGTGCACGGAGATGACTAAACTTTAGAGGAGCCCCGCGTGCATCGCACCGGAGAACTGTCTGGACAATACAAGACGCTGGAGCAGCAGCGGGAAACCGCTTCGCTCGGCATGTGGGTCTTCCTGTCCACCGAAGTGCTTTTCTTCGGCGGCTTGTTCATGACCTACACCATCAACCGCTCCACCTATCCCGACATATTCAGCGCGGCCAGCAAGACCATCACGCTTTGGCTCGGCGCGGTGAACACCGTCGTGCTCATCGCCAGCAGCTTGACCATGGCCCTCTCTGTCTGGGCTTCCCAGGCTGGCAAGAAAAAGCTGCTGACGATTTTCCTCATCTCCACGCTCATCCTTGGCTGCGTCTTTCTCGGCATCAAGGCCATCGAGTACCACGACAAATATGTCGAGCACCACATCCCCGGCTGGAATTTCAATCTCGAACCTGGCGCCGACGTCGCCACCAACGCCCACGCCCAGCTTTTCTTCTCGCTCTATTTCGGCATGACCGGCTTGCACGCCCTGCACATGATCGTCGGCGCCGGCCTGCTACTTTGGCTCATTAAGGAATCGCTGCGCGGCCGCTTCACGCCGGACTACAACACGCCCGTCGAAAACATTGGCCTCTACTGGCACTTCGTCGATATCGTCTGGATTTTCCTGTTCCCGTTGCTCTATCTGATTGATCGCCACTGACGGCTGGGAAGAAAGGCAAGCGCGTGTCGGAACACCACATTGTTTCACCCAAAATCTACTTCATCATATTCGCCGTCCTCATGATCTGCACCGCTCTCACCGTCACCGCCGCGGAGGTCGACCTTAACCAATATTTCTCCGGTTTGAATATCATCGTCGCTCTCACCATCGCCGTCTTCAAAGCCTCGCTCGTCGTTCTTTTCTTCATGCACGCCAAGTACAGCCCCGGGCGCACCCAGCTCGTCATCATCGCTTCTGTCTTCTGGCTCGCCGTCATGCTCTTCATGACTATGAGCGACTACCTCACCCGTCGCTGGATCTAGTCCCCAGCGCGCCGCGGCACGCGCAAATCGCTCCAGCCCGCCACGCACGCCGCAGCCAAACACACTTCCGCCGCTTTCGTTTAGGTTTGGGCGTGTTTGGGGGTGGTGACGCCAGGGTGGAAGCTTCGGGGGCTACATCGGCGAAAGTGGAGGCGAAAGAAAAAAGGGGGACAAGCGAACCGGCCCAGCCCTCAATCCCCTAAAGGGATCCTCGGCTCGCGTCCCCCACACCGTCTGGGGTGCAAACCGAACGCCATCCCTAAATCCTTCCGTTTCATCATATTGCTGCTCAAATCCGCGTAAAAACGTGCCACCCCCGGCCAAAATTTACCCGTCGCCCAAACCCTCTACAGGATTCACTGTAAGCCCTCTGGGGTCTATTCTGTTCGGCGCCCCGCCTCCGTGTTGACCCCGCCAACGCGCCCCTGCTATCGTGAAGGGTTATGCTGGCCTCAGTGTACCCACTGGGCGCCAGGGCCTGCCTGCTGCAAGCCAGGCCCGCCTGCCGCAGGCAGGCTCCTGTGGAGGGAGCGTTTGGGGATCATGGGCCTGACGAAACTCGTAGTCCGCGGCGCACGCCAGCACAACCTCAAGAATATCAGCGTCGAAATCCCCCGCAACACCCTCACCGTCATTACCGGCCTTTCCGGTTCCGGCAAATCCTCCCTCGCTTTTGACACCATTTACGCCGAGGGCCAGCGCCGCTACGTCGAATCCCTCTCCGCCTACGCCCGCCAGTTCCTCGACCAGATGGAGCGCCCCGAGGTCGACGTCATCGAAGGCCTCTCCCCTTCCATCGCCATTGAGCAGAAAACCACCACGCGCTCTCCGCGTTCCACCGTCGGCACCATCACCGAAATTTACGACTATCTCCGCGTCATCTACAGCTCCATCGGCGTGCCGCATTGCCCCACTTGCGGCAAGCCCATCACCCGCCAGTCCAGCGACCAGATCGTACAAGCCATTCTCAATGGCGACCTCTGCAAGGTCGACGACCGCATCATGATCCTCGCTCCCATCGTGCGCGGCCGCAAAGGCGCCTATCGCAAGGAGCTCGAGAAACTCGCGCAGGATGGCTTCGTTCGCGTGCGCATCGATGGCGAACTCTACCCTCTCGACGCGCCTCCAACTCTCGACAAGCGCAAGAACCACACCATTGAAGTCGTCATCGACCGTCTGCTCGTCAAGCAAGGCATCGCCTCGCGCCTCGAGCAGTCCATCGCCACCGCGCTCAAGCTCGCCTCCGGCCTCGTCACCGTCTCCGTCGTC
>Ga0209240_1000860_pt1 | contig 12356 bp, 9 predicted proteins | sample GraSoi_2013_80cm_FD_185828 | JGI IMG/M metagenome (GOLD analysis project Ga0209240, IMG submission 185828) | Grasslands soil microbial communities from the Angelo Coastal Reserve, California, USA - Sample 9_17_2013_80cm (SPAdes) (version 2) | ecosystem: Environmental > Terrestrial > Soil >...
CCCCCACCTGCATTGGCGAACCCGGAGGGCCAAAATCCTCCATCACTGGCACAGCACGGTTCATGCTGGCGATTCTTCTACATCGCCACCACTCTCCTTTCAGGACGCACTACAGAACGAGCCGTACTTGCGCGTACGTGTTGAGCTCGTCGCAGCACTCTGTGACGCCATCCCGGGAGGCCGCCGGGCCGATGAGCAGCCCCGCAGCGGCGACCATCGCGGCGCAAGCATGAGCAGAGCGCCGGTGCGCATCGGACCAGGCCAACTGGCGGCCAATGCCCGCCGTGAGTGTCAGCCCGCGCACGGAGGACAACGCGTAGCCCGGCGGCACGCTGAACCCCCGGAACGGTGTCGCGCTGGACTGGGAGTGCGGCGACGCGCACGAGGCGCTGTGCACGGAGCCACCTAGCTGGCGAGATGCCCGGCCACGGCACGCAGCTGGCTGACGGCTGCGTGCCGGGTCGCCGTGCGCGAGCGGAACTGACACACGACCGTCGATTACTGACCGTAGCCAGCTAGCACTTGCGTCCGGCCGTCCCGACCACACGACTCGTTCCACGAATCGTTCCACGGAGATTGACAAACCGTCGAAATTTAAATCGATAAACGTCACTGAACTGCAGGAAATAGAGCCGCCTGTCGGAATCGAACCGACGACCTGTTCATTACGAGTGAACCGCTCTGCCGACTGAGCTAAGGCGGCGCGCCGACCTGAAGGCGACGGCGCAGAGAGTCTACCGGTCGGCGGGGAGTTCTCGCTGACCGCCATGGGTGGCCTCGTACGCCTGCCGGGATCCGCAGACGCTGGCGCGCGGGCAGGCGCATCTGGAGCCGGTCTCGCTCACCTTGACGATCACCTCGTCGGCCGGGACGCTATACCCGACGACGACCCCCGCACCGTCAGGTGATTCGACCTTCGAGCCGAGCTTGGGCGCGTGCGCCTTGAAGTCGACATACAAAGGGTGCTCGTATTTCAAGCAACACATGAGCCGCCCGCACGCGCCGGCGATCCGCATCGGGTTGACGGGCAGGTCCTGGTCCTTCGCCATCCTGATCGTGACCGGCTCGAAGTTCTTCAGGAACGTGGAGCAGCATAGATCCCGCCCGCATGGGCCGATGCCGCCCTGCAGCTTCGCTTCGTCCCGTGGACCGACTTGGCGCAGTTCGATCTTGGCGCGCAGCCGCCCGGACAGGTCGCGGACGAGCGCCCGGAAGTCGACCCTATGCGGCGCGGTGAAATAGATGATCAGCTGCGCCGCCGCCGAGATGTAGTCGACGGCGATGACCTTCATCGGCAGGTTGTGCTCGCGCACCAGCCGGCGAGCGACTACTTTGGCCTCGGCGCGCCTGGCCTTGTTGCCCTCATCCCGGCGCAGGTCAGCCTCAGTGGCCAGGCCCTCACACAGCGGAAGGCCGCCGATGTCGTCGTCGATCCACTGCGGCGCCCAGATGCACTCGGCAACCTCAGGCCCGGTGTGGGTGGGCACGAGCACCTTGTCGCCCACAACCGGGCGGTGCGACCCCGGGTCTAGATAATGCAGCTGCCCACGCCGCTCAAAGCTCACCGCCATCATCATCGGCACCGTTCAAGGTTACGGCCAGATCACGGTTAAGTGTTAGGCCGGAACCACCAGTTCTCTGTTTGTTAACGGCCCGCAGACAATCATCTCGGCATCCGCCAGCCGGTTCAGCATGGATGATCACCATGCGGATGACCACACCTGCAAGCCTCCTGTCTTCATGGAATGAAACCGACCGCGATTGATCCAGCCATCGACGGCACCGACATTCTCGTTGAAGATCAGGTACTGTCCCGATCCGTCGCTGGCGATGAACGCCTCGAGGGGGCTGTCTGCCCGCCTGCGGTAGAGCACCTCGACCTGCCGACCGGTTGACATCGCGAATCGGGACACCGTCACCTCGTGCCCTCGCTGGGTCATAGCCAGGACCGAGCGTCCATCGGGGCTGGCAATAGCCTGGAGGATGGCCGGGGAGCGCGGGGAACCACGTAGTAGCGTCCGGCCACCGCTTAGCAACCCACCGTGGCCGGTAGCAGGAATTTCTCTCACATCGGTGACGGGTGCCCATCGACCACCACACGCAGCGGTGTCACCGATCGCCAGGTACTGGCACCACTGAGCCAGGAATACCAGCGAACGCCCATTGTTTGCCCACGAAACCGAATTGATACCAAATTGTCTGCCAGGTCGACGCATGCCGCCCTGCCATATCTCACGTCTGCCTGTCCTCAGATTGAGGACGACGATCCTTGCAGGCTTGAGATCCGACAGAGGCTGGGCACCAGCAGCCGCTGCCTCAGGCGACACGCCAGCGATCGCCACCTTCGATCCGTCCGGCGACAAGGCGACGCTGATGTCTGCCAGTCCAGGAAGCACTCCGTGCTTGACCAGCGCGAAATCTGCGATTGATCCGTCAGCACGCAGACTGAACGTGTAGACGCCAGTCCGGTACGGCGCCCTGAAGAGGTTGTAGACGGCGACGAACGTGCGTCCATTCGCCGCAGCAGCTACTCCCGTGATCAGCCTCATGCCGCCGCCCGTCCACCGCTCAGGGGCATCTAGCGTGTCTGTGATCCGGCCCGTGCCGGTGGCGCGTACTGTCAGGACTAGGTTCTCATCGAGGTAGACGTAATACGGTGGCGGCGCGTTAACCGTGCTCACATTTGCAAATGGAGCGCCGAACTGAGTGCGCACGATGTGCGCGAGGCCGAACACAAGTCCGATGACGGCTGCAACCGCCGTAGCCGCACACACTGGCACCAGCCATCTCCACCGTTGTTTGGTCTGCGTCGGCCACACAAGCTTCGCGTCAACTAGCGCGCGGCTGGTGAGGCCAGCCTGCCGTCCTGACTCATTCGCCATCAGTGGCCGCAGCGAGTGCTCGCGGACAGCGGCAGCGCGAGCAGCAAGTGCCTCCGCGAGTCGCTCTTCAGTTCTGGTCCTCATGACTCCTCCCCGAGCGCGCGGGCCAGCGCGGCGAGGCCTCGTGCGGCGGCCGACTTGACAGTGCCGGCGCTGATTCCGAGCGTGACTGCGATCTCGGTCTCCGACAGGCCGGCAAAGTAGCGGAGCACTAGGACCTCGCGTCGGCGCGACGGAAGTCCGGCGAGCGCCGTCAGCACCTGCCGGTGGTCTTCCGCGCGGATCGCCTGTGCCTCTGCGGATGGACTGGCTGTCCAGTCGTCACTGACATCGAGCAGACGACCGGCTCGCCGGGCGACCGATCTGCGCCTGAGCACCGAGCGGCAGCCGTTGAGCACGGCCGCCCGGATATAGGCAAGTTCTTCGCCAGAACGCGCCGCCGGGCCCGGCTTCGCATGCAACCTGGCGAAGACATCCTGCACCACGTCCTCAGCAGTCGGCTGATCGCGGACCAGCAGCACGGCCAGCCGCACCAGGTCAGCGTGATGCTGCCTGAAGAGGCCGGCCAGGCCGGTCAAGTCCTGAGCGCCCGCCTCCCGCATCTGCTCAGCAGTCACAGGCGCCTCCTGGCCCTCCGCGGCCGCGAACCGGCGAACGGCGCGAATCTCACACTCTTAGCACGCTGCGAGCGCCATTTGGTTGCCCGAGCGGCACGTGAGTGTATGGAAGTGCCACCCACACACGAATTGCGCGATGGGTGTGCCACCCATACACCGGCTACACCGGCGGACGGGCAGCAAAGAGCCGAAGGCAGCGCGCGAGGGTGGGCGATAACGGTCAGACGACTGCGGGCGGGCGCTCGGCGAGGGCCAGGGGCAGTTCCTCGACTGCTAGCAGGGGCGCGACGCTGGCCGCCAGCCGCTCTCGGCAGCGCATGATGGCCTCGATCCGGCGGACCGTCATGCCCGGGTCCGAGGACTCGGCCAGGCGGCGCAGGTCGGGCTGGCGGGAGGAGTTCGCGAGTTCCACCGAAGCTCCCAGCTGGACGGCAAGCACATCACGATAGAACGCGGCCAGGTCTAGCAGCGCCAGGTCGAGCGCATCCCGCTTGATCCTGGTCGCGCGGGACTTCTGGCGCTCATCAAGTTCCTTCAGGGCCCCGGCCGCGCGCCTAACGGCGGTTGCCACGCCCTTGCCGGTCGAGCCTTCGCCGAACGCACGCTTCAGCGCCTCGCGCTCCGGCGCGTCGAGTTCCTCCGTGGTCGCGGTGGCCTCGGCCTCTGCGGCCTTGACCAGCGCGGCGGCGGCAGCGAACGCCTCGGCCAGGCCGGTGACCCGCAGCGGCACGGTAAGGACGTCGGCGCGGCGGCGCGCGGTCTGCGCGTCGGTCGCCAGGCGGCGCGCCCTGCCGATGTGGCCGAGCGACGCCCGGGCGGCCTCAAGTGCCTCGTCATGGCCAACGCCCTCACGCTCGAGGATCTCGGCGACGGCAGCCGTCGGCGGCGTCCGCAGCGTGATCAGCCGGCATCGCGACCTGATCGTGGTGGGCAGGTCGGCTGCCGACGGGGCGCAGAGCAGCCAGATCGTCCGCGGCGGCGGTTCCTCGATGGCCTTCAGCAGGGCGTTCGCCGCTTGTTCCGTGGCCCGGTCCGCGTCTTCGAACACGACGACCCGCCAGCCGCCGTAAACCGGTGACGTGGCGGCCTTCAATACCAGTTCCCGCGTCTGCCGCACCCCGTAGGACAGCCCGTCCGGGCGGATGAGCAGCAGGTCGGCGTGCGTTCCCGCGGCGACCTGATGACACGACCGGCACTGGCCGCAGCCCTGATGGGGGCAGAGCAGCGCGGCCGCGAACGACCGAGCGGCGACCGAGCGGCCGGAGCCGGGCGGCCCGGTGAACAGCCAGGCGTGCGCCAGCCGCTCAGGGGCAGCCGCAGCCGCCTGCAACTGCTCGACGACCGAGTCCTGCCCGGTCAGCTGGCCGAACACGGCCCAAGCGGTCATTCGCGGATCACCGGGATCGAGCCGGTAATCTCCTCGGCACGCTCGGGAACGGGGTCGGGCAGCCGCTCCCGGAGGGCAGCCTGCACGGCCTTGCTGAGCTGTGTGGCATCCTTCGTGGCGTCAAGGAGGACATAGCGGTCAGGATCGGCGTTGGCGAGCGCGAGGAACGTGGCCCTGACCCGGTCGTGAAATGGTTCCGGCTCGGCCTCGAGCCGGTCGGCCGAGCTCGCCCGGCGGCCAAGGCCAGCGGCGGGCGGCAGGTCGAGCAAAAACGTCAGGTCCGGAACAAGGCCGCCCGTGGCGAGTTCGTTCACCCGGCGGATCGGATTGAGCGGAAGCTGCCGCCCGCCGCCCTGGTAAGCCAGCGTTGAATCGACGTACCTGTCCGTGACAACGATTGTCCCCCGCCCGAGAGCGGGCTCGATCACGCTGGACACGTGCTCGGCCCGGTCGGCTGCGTACATCATCACCTCGGCCCAGGGTGACAGGCCCGTGTGTGCGGTGTCGAGCAGCAACGCGCGGAGTCGCATGCCCACCTTCGTGGCGCCAGGCTCGTGGGTGGCGAGCACGTCGTAGCCGTTCTCGCGCAGCCAGATCGCCAGCAGCCTCGCCTGGGTCGACTTGCCGGCACCCTCGCCGCCCTCGAACGCCACCAGCAGGCCGCGCTTTTGCGGAGTCCCCGCCTGCGCGCCGGCAGGCACGTCACTCCAGGTGGCCTGGCCGGCCCGGCCGTTGGCCGCCACAGCGGATTCCGGCGTGTATGGCAGCGTCTTGCCGCGGATCGCGGCGATTAGATCCGGCAGCAACGGCACACCAGGACGGTCGTCCATCTGCCGGTAGGAGCGGTAGCCGAGCACCATCGCTACGACGGCGGCCAGCAGCAGGACCACGTTGTTGCCGACGGCGTTGTAAGTGACCGTCCCGACCTTGATGTTGTTCGAGCCCGACAGCTTGCCGAACAGTGAAGTGATCCCGCCGGCCAGCAGTCCCGACAGCGCGATGACTCCGAACATCACGACCCGCAGCGCTGACTGCAGAAACGCGAACGTGCGGCCGCGGGTGTCGTCGTCGACCTCACGGCCGACGACCGTATAAGCAGTCACGTAGGCCATGCCGGCCAGAATGCCGAGCACGACGACGAGGAAGACCACGACGGGCAGGTTGGGGATCAGCCCGATCAGTGCGAGCGGCACGCCGGCCGCCGCGATAGCCAGCCCGAACAGCCGCCGCTTGCTGAACTTGCCCAGGAACCGTACGCCCGCTGACATGCCGAGGGCCAGTCCGATGAACATGGCTGCGAAGACCGCACCCCAGCCGCCTGAGCCGCCGTTCAGGGTACTTCTTACGTACGCGTAGCCAAGGCCGACGACCGCGCCGGCCCCCGCGAATGCGCCGATCATCCCGACTGTGAGGCCACGAACGACGCGGTTCTGGCCGACGAACCGCCAGCCCTGCCAGATCGACTTGGCCACCGAGGGGACCGAGATCGCCTCTCCGTTCCGGCGCCGGGGTAGCTCTCGCAATGAGCAGACAGTTATCGCCGAGATAATGAACGTGACTACGTTGAAGGACAGCGCCAGGCTCACTTGGCCTTGCGCCGGATTCCCGAAGTAGCTCACGGGCCCGCTGGCCAAGCCGCGGCTGATCGAGGCGAATGCCACGAAGATTAGCGATGCCAGCGGCGCCGTTCCGTAGGTAGTCAGCAGGCTGTATTGGTTCGCCTGGTCCAGCTTGTCCGGCGGCACCAGATTGGGTATCGACGCGTCCTTGGCGGGAGTCCAGAATAGCGACGCACAGGAAGCCAAGAACTGGGCGACGTACAGCCAGGTCAGCTTGTTAGCGAAGCCAAACACCAGGTTCAGCGGTATCGACAAGTACAGCACGGCCCTGAAGACGTCGCCGACCACCAGGTTGATCCGACGGTCGAACCGGTCGGCAACCGCCCCGGCCAGCGGCCCGAACAGCAGGTACGGCAGCAGCGAGCTTATCCAGACGCCGCCGACGGCGATGGTTCCCGCTGTGGCCTGAACGTGCCGGCCGGTCAGCGAGTACGCGAGAGTCGACAGGGCCAGCAGGCTCAGCCAGTCCCCGAGGCTGGACAGCGATGTCGCGATCCACAGCCGCCGGAACGGCTTGATCGACAGCACGCTGGCGTCGCGCCGCCCCAAAGGGGACCTAAGGCTCATAGTGCAAGGCTATCGAGACTCGCGCCTGTGCGCCTACGTGCGCGGCAACGCGCGGCTCAGCTCTCGTCCGACCTGCGTGCTTTCGACCGTGCTGTGCCCGACCGCGACGTCGTCTTCTTGGCCGCCGCCGACGATTTCCTGGCCGACGCTGCCGTGGTCTTCGACGCTGACGTGGTCTTCCTGGCTGACGCTGCCGTGGTCTTCGCTGACGTGGTCTTCCTGGCCGATGGCGCGCGCCGCTTCGGGGCCGGCGCAGCGGCCCGGCGCTCGGCGAGCAGTTCGACCGCCCGCTGCATGGTGATCGACTCGGGTGCATCGCCCTTGCGCAGCGACGCGTTGGTCTCGCCGTCGGTCACATACGGTCCGAACCGGCCTTCCCGCAACACGATCGCCTTACCGCTGGCCGGGTCTTCGCCGAGCTCGCGCAACGGCGGCGCGGCGGCCGCCCTCGCCGCCCTGCCGCGCTGCTTGGGCTGTGCGAACAGGGCCCTGGCCTCCTCCATCGTCAGCGTGAACAGCTGCTCTTCTGACTCAAGCGAGCGGCTGTCACTGCCCTTCTTGGCATACGGGCCGTACCGGCCGTTCTGGACCGTCACCGGCTCGCCGTCGATCTCGCCGATCGTTTGCGGCAACGTGAGCAGCCTGAGCGCGTCATCGAGGGTCACGCTGTCCAGGTCCATCGTCTTGAGCAGCGACGCGGTCCTCGGTTTAGCTGATGCCTGTGCGTCCTCCTCGAGCACCTCGGTCACGTACGGGCCGTACCGGCCAGCCCGGGCGACGACTGTCCGCCCTGTGGCCGGATCTGTGCCTAGGATCTTCTCGCCGCCCTGCTGCTCGAACAGCTGACTCGCCAACTCGGGCGTCAGCTCGTCGGGTGCGGTCCCTTCTGGAACGTTCACCCGCTCGCCGTCTCGCTCCAGGTAGGTGCCGTACCTGCCCACTCTCACGACAATGTCGGTCCCGGCCAGCGGGAACGAGCTCACGTCCCGGGCGTCGATCTCGCCGAGATCGCTCACCAGGTCCTTGAGGCCTGGCTCTTTCTGCCCGTCGATCCCGTCTGTGCCGAAATAGAACCGCCGCAGCCACGGCACGCGGCCAGCCTCGCCCCTGGCGATCTCGTCGAGCGCCTCCTCCATACGCGCGGTGAACTCGTAGTCCACCAGATGGGAGAAGTGCCGCTCGAGCAGATTCACGACCGCAAACGCGACGAACGAGGGCACGAGCGCCGTGCCCTTTTTGAACACGTAGCCGCGATCGAGGATCGTACCGATGATCGTCGCGTAGGTAGACGGCCGTCCGATCTCCCGGTCTTCCAGTTCCTTGATCAGGGACGCTTCCGTGTACCTGGCTGGCGGCCTGGTCTCGTGGTCAGCCGGGTGCAGGCCGCGCACCGCCATCGGGTCGCGCTCAGCCAGCGACGGCAGCCGGCGCTCCCTGTCGTCCCGGTCAGCGCCTTCCTCGACATCCTCGACATATGCCTTGAGGAAGCCGAAGAAGGTGATGATCTTGCCAGAGGCACCGAACTCGGCCTCTTCGCCCGCCGACGATCGGCCGGCGATCCTGACTGAAACGGACTCCCCGACCGCGTCCTTCATCTGGGAGGCGACCGTGCGCTTCCAGATCAGCTCGTAGAGCCGCAGTTCGTCGCCGGACAGCCCGGCATTGGCCGGAGTGCGGAAAGCGTCGCCAGCCGGCCTGATCGCTTCGTGCGCCTCCTGGGCGCTCTTCACCTTGCTCGAATACGTTCGCGGGGCATCGGGGACGTACTCGGCGCCAAAGAGCTCGCGGGCCTGAGCCCTCGCCGCAGTGAGCGCGGTCTGGGACAGTATCACCGAGTCGGTCCGCATATAGGTAATGTGGCCGTTCTCATACAGCCGCTGCGCCACCTGCATCGTGTACTTAGCGGAGAAGCCCAGCTTGCGCGAGCCCTCCTGCTGCAGCGTCGTGGTGCGGAAGGGTGCATAGGGTGAACGCCGGTAAGGCTTGCGCTCAACCGTCTTCACGGCGAACGCAGAACCATTCAGCCGCTCGGCAAGGCCCGCAGCTGCCGCCCCGTCCAGATGCAGGATCGTCGCCGCCAGGCTATCCCCGGCGGCCGAGGCAGCGCGCAGTTCGCCGGCCGGCGTGAAGTCGCGGCCCTGGGCGATGCGGCGGCCGTCAAGCGCTACCAGCGTCGCGGTGAACCAGGGGGCGTCCTTGTCGGCGGGCTGCGGCGCGAATTCAGCCTCCAGGTCCCAGTAGCGGGCCGGCTTGAAGGCGATCCGCTCCTTCTCCCGCTGCACGACGAGCCGTACAGCGACGGACTGCACGCGCCCGGCCGACAGCTGGGGCATGACCTTCTTCCACAGCACGGGCGAGACCTCGTAGCCGTAGAGCCGGTCGAGCACGCGGCGGGTCTGGTAGGCCTCGACCAGGCCGTTGTCCACGTCCCGTGGGTTGGCGATCGCGGCAGCGATCGCCTCAGGCGTGATCTCGTGGAAGACCATCCGCCTGGCAGGAACTTTTGGCTTGAGTTCTTGGACGAGGTGCCAGGCGATCGCCTCGCCTTCCCGGTCCTCGTCGGTGGCGAGCAGGAGTTCGTCGGCATCCTTCAGCAGCTTCTTGAGCTTGCTGACCTGCTGGCGCTTGTCGGGGTTGACCACGTAGAACGGCTCGAAGTCGGCATCGACGTTGACCCCGAGCCTGGCCCAAGGCTCCTTGCGCAGCCGGTCGGGAATGTCGGCAGCGCTGCCCGGCATGTCACGGATGTGGCCGATGCTGGATTCGACCACATAGCCCTTGCCGAGGTACCCGGCGATCGTGCGCGCCTTGGCTGGCGACTCGACGATGACAAGCCGGTTGGCACCGTTCGCCGCCGCGGTCGAGTCCACCTTGGTGGTTCGTGCCGCCGGGCTGGTCCTTGCTGCCACGACTTCTTACCTCACATCTCGCGAGCTTCCTGGAGCGCGCTCGTCGGACATGCCGCCGCGCGGCCGCTCCGACGCCAGGAGGCTACCGCAGGCGACCGACTGCCTCCGCGGGTCCGAGCACATCGCTCATCTGTCCCCACCAAGCACGTTTCGCTGCGACTGATTCCCGCAGGCCGATTGAATCATCGCCGCCGGTGCGCACAATGAGTGGTAATGGCGGAGTACTCCTACCTCATACTCAACTTGCCGCGCAGCACGTCCAGGGACGTCGTGCGGCGGATCCTCACGGATCACGCCGAATACGGGAACTGGGAACTTGCCAGACTGCGCCTGGCTGCCGATGGTAGCCGCACCGCCACCCTGCGCCGCAAGATTATCCGGCCAGGCCGGTCCCCGGGCCGGCCGGGGCCGGCTAGCGGGCAGTTCTGGCGTCACCCGCCCGCGTGAGCGGCGGACCTGCTGGTCAGCTTAGCGCCGGTCAGCCCGCGGGCGACCGTCGCTACGAAAGTCGCTGGTGGTGCCGCATGACGCGGGTTGGCTCGGCGGCCCTGATTCGGCTCGGCTTCCTTCGCGTGGCCCAGCCGGTGCTTGCTCCGATGACCGCCGGCGGATGCGACATCGTCCGCCGCGCCTGGTCCCCAGAAGCTTTCGTCTGGCTTCGGCTCGTCTGGCTTCGGCTCGTCTGGCTTCGGCTCGTCGAGCTTCGGCTCTCCGGGATCCCTGACCAGCTGCAAGCGGTCGTCGGCATAGCTGAATTGCTCCGCCAGTGACGACATGATCTCGTCGTAGCCGTCGACTTCGTCGTCATCACACGTTTCGCTGGGCAGTGACAGCACTGAATGCGGCCCAGCCGGCCTGCTGCGCGCTGGCGCGAGCGCCTCCACGTAGTCGGCGCTCCATGCCGTGGCCGCCGGGAACCGCTCATCGGCGAGTCCGGCCCGCCTGGCCGCCAGGTGCGCGGTCGCGGGAGCGGGGGTCATCTTGTGGGGATCATCGCTAAGCATCCCGGTTAGCACCTCGTCAACGCGCTGCGTGAACCTCGCTAGCCGTCCGGCCGCTGCCCGGCTCGCCGCCGCCGGACCGGCATCGCCGGGAGTGGCCTGCAACGGGCAACTCTGCACCCGCCGCGACGACACTGCGGCGAAGCCAACTCCAGCTAGGAGCATGCTGACGGCAACGCCGTCTAGCGAGGCCCACCCCATTACAGGGATCGCTCCAAGTCCAACACCCGAGCCAAGCGCGGCGTGTTTTGCCGCCAGTATCGCCGGAGTATGCATTTCTCCTCGCTCATTCGATAGGCCGCAACGGCAGGCCTAGCCCCCGTCCCCCGTTACCACGTCTGTACCTTCTGCATCTAACTAGCTACGTTCAGTTACCGTCATAGTGCATGCCCGTACGCCGCTCCACGACGCGGCGCGCCGACCCTATGTCTTAGTTACGGCGACCACGGCGAGGTGCGGCGCCGCACCAGCCGTGGCCGCCAGAGCGGAATCGCTCCCGCTGCCGGGCACAAGGATCAAGCAGCCGGACTGCCAGGCCCGCGCACAAGGCGCAGCGCTGCCCGGACGCGCCGCAGCGCGGACGGGTAACGGCCCACCGGGGCCCTGGAGCTGATCCGGCAGCACAGCGAACCCTCCTCGTCCGAACCGGCCTGTGCGCGAAACTCACTGACAGGAAGTAGTGGAAGGGGTACACCCCGCAGTCAGCCTCGCACAATGAGTCACCGTAGCACTACTCAAAGTTGGTGTGGGGCAAACACTGAAACTACACAACGGTTACTGACTAATGCGCAGTGATCATGCTGTGCACTTCTACCACCCATTTAGCTGATTCAAGTGCGTAAGTACCCTGGTGCCCCTCAGCACAGATCGATGAAATGGTCGAGCACCTCAGTGCCGAATTCAAGCGCTTCGACCGGGACTCTCTCGTCCACGCCGTGGAACATCCCGGCGAAGTCCAGATCCGGCGGCAACCGCAGCGGAGTGAACCCGAAACACCGGATGCCCAGCCTGCTGAACGACTTCGCGTCGGTCCCGCCCGACAGGCAGTACGGCACGACCCTGCCCTCAGGATCTGCCCCCAGCAGGGCCTGAGTCATAGCGCCGCATAGCGCGCCGTCGAAGGTCGTCTCCACTGCGATCGCGTTGTTCACGAACTCGCGCCGCACCGCATGGCCAAGCAGCTCATCGAGTTCAGCGAAGAATTCGTCCTCATGACCGGGGAGGAACCGGCCGTCGATCTGCGCGGATGCGGCCTGCGGGACGACGTTCACCTTGTAGCCGGCAGCCAGCATCGTGGGATTAGCCGTGTTCGTCAGGGTTGCACCAATCATGCGAGCGATCGGCCCTATCTTGGCGAGTGTCGTGGCGGGTTCG
>Ga0209240_1000861_pt1 | contig 12350 bp, 12 predicted proteins | sample GraSoi_2013_80cm_FD_185828 | JGI IMG/M metagenome (GOLD analysis project Ga0209240, IMG submission 185828) | Grasslands soil microbial communities from the Angelo Coastal Reserve, California, USA - Sample 9_17_2013_80cm (SPAdes) (version 2) | ecosystem: Environmental > Terrestrial > Soil >...
AGCGCCTTCCCGGAATTGCACCCGCGTAGCGGGTTGAAGGTACTCACAAGGCGCTTCGTTCTCGTCCTCGTCGTCGTCCTTCCGCCTTCGCTGACGTCCCTGCCGTGGAGCGCGCCTCGCTTGCGAGGCCGACCTTGAGCATTAAGCGAAAGCTACGGCGGACAGGACTTCGGCGAGCTCAGTCGAGCCGCTGTTCTCGAATCCGGCCGCGCGGAGTGATGGTGATATCATTTTCGAGCACGAGCACGAGGACGAGCGGAAGACGGACAGAGGCGATTCCTCCAAAGGGGTCATTGACGTTCGACTCGAGGAGGGCGTCAGTGACTTGTGATCGCGGAGGAAAGATCAGTCAGCGTCGGGGCTGCCCGCTCGGGTTTGGCCGCTAAATTTATTGCCCTCTTATGCCTGGTCTCGGCGGCGGTGGTGTCGACCGCAACCGCCACCGACTTCCAATCTTTGGCCGAGCAAGGATATCGATGGGTGCGGGTGAACGGCCCCTATGCAACCCCCAACAAGAACGATGCTGCCAAGCTGGCGGGAGCAAAGAGCGCCGCCACCGATATCGAGCTCCAGGATAAAGCCCATGCCTATTTCCTTCTCCCGGGGATGCTCGTCTTCGTTTTAGAAAATGATAGCGCCGCCGGTCTGTCCCGAGTAAGGGCTTCCGGAATCGTTGTCGACCTATGGACCGAGACCAAATACCTCAGCGCGAGCCCAGTGAAAGATAGCTACGGAGTCACCGAGACCCCGGATAGCTCTGGATTAGGTCACTTAGGCACTCCCACCCCTTCCCCGAGCCCGAACGCCAGCGCCGTCCCAGGAGCTAGTCCAATCCTGGGCATCAGCCCTCACTAAGCAACGAGCGAGAGCGAGCGGAAACGCCGACAACGAGCGGGAGCGCCGGCGCACATCCTCCCATAAGTCCTATGGTCTCATAGGAGCATCTGTCCTATTGCCGCTCATCCTCCCATCCCTTCCGTTCGCCCCTGCTCCCAGCATTTCCTTCCGATCCCGCTCGTTCCCGCTCGTTCTCGCTCGTTTCCCCCGCCTCCCAAGATATTCGTCGACAAAAGCCGAAGTCTCATTATCCTAGCGTCGCTCAATTCCTGAGGCTTGACGTCCGTTACTCGTGGTAATTATTTTCCTCCTCCTATGAAACAGACGCTGCGGTATGTCGTTCCGCTGGTGGTTTTTGCATTCATCTTAACGCTGCGCTGCCCAGCTCCGATCATTTATCGAGAAGGCGAAGGCTTCTTGCCGGGCGACGCTGAAGACATTGAGATTAAGAAGAACGCGCAAGAACAGTTCGATTTGGGGCAACGTTATGAGAATCACGGGGACTGGGGACGTGCCGGAGCTTCCTATCGAATGGTCGTCCGACGTTTCCCTCGAGCGGATATGGCCCCAGCCGCATTGTTCAACTCGGCGCGGATGTACGAGAAGCAAGGCAAGCTTGAAAAAGCCTTCCACGACTACCAGACCATCGTGGAAAGATATCCTCGAAGTGAGCATTTCGAGCCCGCGCTGGAAGCGGAATACACCATCGCCAAGGCGTACCTGGACGGCCGGCGTGTCGATGTTTATGGAGTGCCGACCATACCGTCCATGGCCAAAGCCGAAGAAATGTTCAAGAAGATCGTCACAAACGGGCCGTTTAGCAAAATTGCTCCTCTCGCCCAGTACGGCATTGGTCAAGCCCTCGAGAAATCCGGCTCTATTACGTCTTCGGTTACGGCGTATCAACAGGTCGTCGACAGATATCCAAATAGCGAAGTAGCCGCTGACGCGATGTACCAAATCGGGTACGTCTATCTGCAAGCCAGTCGCGCCACCGGATATGACGAAACGGCGGCGGTTCGAGCACAAGAAGCATTTGAAGATTTCCTCGTGAAATATCCGAACAGTCACAAGGTGCCGCAGGCCCAGGACAACCTGAAGACTTTACAGGGGCGCAAATCGAACGATGCCTTCAACATTGCCCGGTTTTACGACAAGCAGCACAACTACAAGGCTGCTTATGTCTATTACAACGAGGTACTGCAACAGCAACCAGACTCGCAGCAAGCGACCCGGGCTAAGACTCGGATGGATCAGATCCGAACCAAGATGGGAGACGACGCGCTGAAGATCGGCACCGAAAATCCTGAGACCGGACAGACCCAAGCTGAGCGCCGCAGGTTGCAAGCACAGGTCGATACGACTTCAAGACCGGACTTCGTAGGTCCTCCGGCGCCGACACCGACGCCTTCACCTACCCCAGCAGCAGCCAATCCTGCGAGTGGCGCTCCAGAGAACCAAAAAGCGCCTTTGGTTCCGCCAAACGATGTGAAGCCTGCTGAACCGAACCTTCCTTCGCAGTAAGGTGTTCGATGAGGTGGGTCGCTCGCTTCGCGTTATTCTCAGTGCTGGTCTTCTCAGGTTGCTATACCTTGGGCCCCGTTGTGCCCACCTACGTGAAGGGCGTGCACAACGTTTCCGTGCCGATCTTCGATAACAAATCGTTCGAGCCGCAGATACAGGCTGTGGTGACCGACACCTTTATTAAAGAGCTCCAAACCGATGGGACCTATCCGATTACTGGCCAGGATCAGGCCGATGCCGTTGTCCATGGCACGATTACCGACGTACTCCGAACTCAGACCAAAGCGGTGGTTGGCGACGTCTTAGCGTCTGCCGAGTTTCAAATAACCCTGAAGATCCACATTGAAGTGTTTCGCGGTGGTACGGGACAGGCGCTGGTTAGCAAAGATTTCTCCGGCCTATCATATTTCTTCGTAGGGTCGGACCTGCCCACCCAAGAACGACAAGCGATCCCAGTCGCCGCCCAGGATTGCGCCAAACAGGTAACCGCCTTTCTTACGGAAGGTTTTTGATCGGTCGTGCTCTATATTGTTGGATCGCCGATCGGTAATCTGAGCGACATCTCGTTGCGGGCTCTGGAAGTCTTGCGCCAAGTAAACCGGATCGCGGCCGAGGACACTCGACGGATTCGGATCCTCCTCAATCACTACGAGATCGAAAAACCGCTCCTCAGTTATCATGAATTCAATGAGGCCAAGCGTACGGCCGAGATTATTGAATACCTGGAACAGGGCGAATCCATCGCCTTGGTTTCCGATGCCGGCATGCCGTCTATCTCAGATCCCGGTTATCGTTTGATCAATCGCTGCCAAGAAAACCAAATCCCGTTCACGGTAATACCGGGTCCTTCCGCTGTAACCACCGCTCTGGTCGGTTGTGGGTTACCACCCGACAAGTTTTATTTCGGTGGATTTCTTCCGGTTAAGAGCGGTCGACGCGAGCGAGAACTGCGAGCCGCCCTGCAACGGGAGTGCACCTCGATCTATTTTGAGTCCCCCTATCGTCTGCTTAAGACGCTGGATGCATTGGTGGCCTTAGATTCGGCTTGCCGGATCTGCGTTGCTCGTGAACTGACCAAGCATTTCGAAGAATTCCGCCGGGGACCAGTCTCCGAAATCCGTGAACACTACGCCGCTCATGCCCCGCGCGGCGAGATAACTCTGGTGATCGCTGGAAGCGAGCGAGAACGAGCGGGTACGAGCGAGAGCGCCGGGAACGGTGGACAAGGTCAAAACGCCGAACGGTAGACGCCAGTTCGATCCTACATGGGTCTCATAAGCCCCATAGGTCCCATCCGTTCACTGCCGAGCGCTTCCCTTTCGTTCCCCGACGTTCACGCTCGTTCGCGCTCGCTCCCGGCGCTCTCGCTCGTTGGTCTAGAAGCTCGATAAAGCCGGTTCATAATCGCTTTGCCGATTCCGATTTCCGGGACTTTCTCGACGTAAATCACGGTGACCGGCTCACGGTCCATCGCCCGGAGCAATGAGAATAATCGGCTGGCAGCTTCGAGCAGATCGCCTGACTCACTCAATGAAAACGCTGACCTGAACCGCGACCTCTGAAGACTAGGCCCCCAGGCCAGCAGGCCCGCCGTGGCAGAATCGGCCGGTACTTCCCCTTTCTTGATCACTCTGACGGGCCTATCCGGCGCGTAATGACTGGGTGTTTGCCCAGGAGCTTTAATCGAACCTTTCAGATCAACTAATTCAACAACCCCAAATTCAGCCAAAGCAGCCTCTGTAATCGGGCCGGGCCGGTGCAAGATGAGCTTTCCACCCTTTGGTTCCACAATCGTTGATTCAAGACCGAGCTTGGTCGGACCATCGTCTATGATTAAGGGGATCCGAGAGCCGAGCTCTTCGAGGACATGCTGGGCAGTCGTTGGGCTGACTCGTCCGAACCGGTTTGCGCTAGGAGCTGCCACGGGAAAGCCCCCCCGCTGTAGGATAGCCCGCAACACTGGGTTGGCGGGCATCCGAACAGCGACGGTCGGAAGGGAAGCCGTTACCAGGTCGGACACTGCCTCACGCTTCGGCAGCAATAACGTAAGGGGGCCAGGCCAGAAACGTTCAATCAACGCTGCCGTCAATCTCTCCTGCTCAGCGTCCGGCTTAGCTAACCGCTCGACCCAAGTTCGGTCCGGCAAATGTAAGATCAGCGGGTCGAAATAGGGACGCTCCTTAACCTGAAAGATTGCGGCTACTGCACGCTCGTTCCTGCTATCTGCAGCTAGTCCGTAGACGGTCTCGGTAGGAATCGCGACGAGTTCACCCTGGGCGAGCAACTTCGCAGCCCGTTCGACAACGGAAGTATCAAGCGCAGAAATGATCTCAGTGTTCAAAGGCGCGGACATGCGCAACGCGCAACAAAGTTGGAGATTATAAAAGCCATATCTACCGCTGCATACCAATCACCAATCACCAACCACCTTTCACTTTTCACTTTTCACTTTTCACCCCCTTCGTGTTCTTCGTGTCTTCGTGGTGAAAATTGCTTCGTCCCGCCTTTATTCCAATTCAGAACGCAGGACATCCTCGGTTTGCCGCCGCCGAAACTCCTTCAAACGCTCTCTCAGTTCAGAATTGTTCAAAGCCAGAATTGAAATTGCGCCCAGGGCCGCATTCTTAGCGCCGGCTTCACCGATAGCCAGTGTCATTACGGGAATACCTGCCGGCATTTGCAGGATCGACAACAAAGAATCGACTCCACGCAAAACCCGGCTCTCAACTGGAACGCCCAACACCGGTAGAGACGTGTGCGCAGCCAGCATACCAGGCAAATGGGCGGCTCCGCCAGCCCCAGCGATGATGACACGAATGCCGTTGGCTTCAGCCCCCTTAGCGAACTCGGCCAAAAGGTCAGGAGTTCTGTGAGCAGAAACTACCTTCTTGAATACAGGAACCCCGAACTGTTGTAACAATTCGACTGCGTGGCGCATGGTCTGCCAGTCCGACTTACTGCCCATAACGACAGCCACGTTTTGCGGGTTTTCGCTAGTCATCTGTCAACTATTTTATTCATTTTTGATTAATTGTATCCCTTTGCCGACAAATGTCTTCCATTACTACTTGACGTTTCTTTCACCGGCTAGTTATGCTCGTGACCCTTTCCTACCAATACCTATTCGTCCGCAGGGAATCGGCCGGTTGGTGTTGACATATTTGTCTAGTCTATGGCTAAAGGCACAGTGAAGTGGTTTAATGAGAAGAAGGGGTTCGGGTTCATCGTGGACCCAGAAGTCGGAAGTGACGTCTTCGTTCATTTTTCAGTGATTCAAGCTGACGGATTCAAGACGTTGAACGAAGGTGAAACCGTCGAGTATGAGCTCTATCAGGACGAAAAAGGCGCAAAAGCAAAAAACGTTATTCGAATGACTGCTTAGGCTCTCCCTCCCAGTCCCGCAGATATCCACGGTGGATCAAGCAACCCGCATAGCGTGCTAGATGATCTTTAGCTGCGGCTTATGCGTCTATCAAAAGGCTTCTTGCTCAAAAAGGCTTCTTTTAAAAGCTTTTGAATAGAAGCTAGACGGCTTTTTTCGGTCCGCACCCATCGGTAAGAATGAGCTCCCGCTCATCCGCGAAGCTGGTGGCAGCTCGGTAGGCCGCGAACATACCGTCGAATCCGGAACCTTACCCATCAGCGCGTGCCTTGCTCACAAATGGCCAGCAATTTCGAGCAAGGCACGCTATGCTGATTCCATGTCTTCTGCATCAGCCGGTCGAAACCTGGTATTGATCGGATTCATGGGTTCAGGCAAATCGTCCGTCGGTCGTGAATTGGCCAGACGATGGGGTTACCGATTTATCGACACGGACGCGATGATTCGTCACAAGTATGACCTGCCGATTCCGGACATTTTTGCCAAATTCGGCCAACCTTTTTTTCGGGAAGCTGAGTATCAAGCGCTGGTCCGGCTGCAAGGGATCGGTTCAACGGTGATCGCAACCGGTGGTGGAATTGTGACCCAACCCCGAAACCTGCCGCTGCTGCGAACCCTTGGCCCGGTGGTCTGGCTTTCAGCCGACCAAACCACCATCATTGATCGGGTAGGCAAAAGCACGCACCGGCCGATGCTCAACCAAGCAAACCCGGAAGAATCGATTACTAAACTTCTCGCGGAACGGGCGCCACTTTACCGAAAGGCTGCCGACCTCCTAATCGAGACTAGCGGGCTGACGCATCGCGAAGTAGCGGATCGAATTGTTTTGGGACTCGATAAATTTCGCGCTTCCAATGAAAGTAGAACTGCATGAACTGGCTCGTAGGGCTGGCTTTGACGCTTGCGGCTTCGTCGCAGCGCAAGCGGCTCCCCATCGCCAACCCTTTTTGCGCTGGTTAGAACAGGGTTGGCATGCCGACATGCATTGGCTGGCCAGAAGCCCGGAGCGAAGAACCGATCCTCGTAATGTGCTGCCCGGCTGCCGAACCGTAATCGTTTTGGCAAAAAGCTATTTCCAAGGCGGACCTAATCCTCGGCCGAACGGGCGTATCGCTCGGTATGCTTACGGCGAGGATTATCATGAGTTGATGCTTACCGCCATGGAACCGATCTGCGAGTTTTTGAGCCAGCGGGGCGGGATTCAAAAAGCTTACGTTGATACCGGCCCCGTCTTGGAACGCGATTTCGCGGCCGAGAGTGGAATCGGTTGGCAAGGTAAAAGTACGATGTTTCTGAGCCAAAGATTAGGAACCTGGTTCTTCTTGGGCACAATCCTAACCACCTTATCAATTGAGGCGGACTCGCCCGCACGAAACCACTGCGGATCTTGCACTCGTTGCATCGACGCGTGCCCGACCGGGGCTATTACTGGCCCCTATCAGCTCGACTCCCGCCGTTGTATCTCCTATCTCACGATCGAAAATAAAGGATCGATCCCTCTGGAGTACCGAGCCGCCATCGGAGACCGGATTTACGGATGCGATGATTGTCTTGAGGCATGTCCTTGGAACCGTTTTGCCGTGGCCACTCGAGAGAACCGTTTTCTTATGCCGCCAGAGGTCAAGTCCATGAGCTTGCGTTCGCTAGCCGCTCTCTCCGACGATGCGTTCCGTTCGCTCTTCCGCCGTTCCCCGATCCGCCGCATTAAACGCAATCGTTTCGCGCGTAATGTCTGTGTCGCCCTAGGGAATGTGGGGACAGAAGCGGATTTACCTGTCTTGCAGCGTCTAGCTGACGACTCCGATCCCCTCATCGCCGAACATGCAAATTGGGCGATTGAAGAGATTAAAGGTCGCGCCTCATAATCGTGCTCGTGCTCGAATTAGCGCTACCGAGGCAATAGGCGTCCGGGATTTCCACGGAGGTTCGCACAGCCACTAAGAAGGCCGCTGGGAAAGGGTTCCACATCTTCCGCGCACGAGCGCGATTACGATTTTGCTTTCAGCAGTGCCGACGGAGGGGGTCGAACCCACACGACCTTGCGGTCACTGGATTTTGAGTCCAGCGCGTCTGCCAATTCCGCCACGTCGGCTTACTTGCAGGGACGAATGGTTTACCGGTTTTGACAGAAACGCAAGGGATTGATCATATGAACCGAGGGCGAAGCTGTGGCACTCGTGGAGCGCGCCTTCCCACGGCCTCGCAAGCGAGGCACGCTCCACGGGTGCCACCCCATTCGCCCTTTCGCCGTTTCGCCGTTTCGCCCGTTCGATAGCCTTCCCCGCCGGCGCGAGTCATCTAAAATCCCCTGAGATTGCGTTGCCTTTATTACTCGATCCTAATTTTTCGGAAATTTAAGTTCGCCTTCGCTTAATATCATTAATGCCAGATGGAGCCTTAGAACATGGAGGTTACTAACCCAGCTCTTCTTTGGGGCTGCATCAAAACTCGACAAGCCTCTTTATGAAACAACTCTGCGCACGTTCGCAATCTGCCCGGAAGTTTGCCCTGACTATTCTGACGTCACTGGCATCCCTGCTTCCCGCTTCAGCGTTTGCAGCCGCCAGCTATTACGTCTCCAAGACAGGTGCCGATACAAACCCCGGCACCGAACAACAACCGTGGTTAACGATTCAGCACGCGGCAAATGTTGCGCCCCCAGGGAGCACGGTCTATGTCCATGCCGGCACCTATCAGGAGCGCGTCAACATCCACGTTTCCGGGAATTCCCAAGACGGGTATATCACGTTCTGCAACTATCCCGGAGAGACACGAATTCTTGATGGCTCTAACTTGGTTGCTCCCACATCCGATAACGGGATGTTCTTCATCTCCAATCAGAACTATATCGTCATCAACGGATTCCAGATCCAAAATTACGGCACTGGAAATGCCCAGGTTTTTCCCATGGGCATCTTGGTCGCGGGCGCTTGCAGTTATATTCAGTTACTCAACAACACAGTTCGCAACATCTACACTACAGCCGAAAAACAGGGAGGTGGCGCTCAAGGTATCGCGGCCTACGGAACGTCCGCCGCTACTCCGGTCAATCATTTGACTATCTCCGGCAACACTCTTTACGGACTTAGAACTGGGTCAAGCGAGAGTATGACGGTCAACGGTAACGTGCAGTATTTCAGCATCACAAATAACGTCGTCCACGACAATGATAACATTGGGATTGTCGCGATTGGCTATGAGCGGACCGCTCCCAACAGCAACGTCGACCGAGCCCGTAATGGAACCATTTCCCAGAACCTCGTTTACCACATTACCTCCGCCAAAAATCCGAATTACAACGGGCAACTCGGAGCGGACGGTATTTACGTCGATGGGGGTACAGAAATCGTGATCGTACAGAACGTGGTGTACCAGACGGACATTGGGATTGAGGCGGCTAGCGAACATCACGATCGCGTCTCGTCTTAAGTAACCATTCGCAACAACCTGATCTACGGGAGCTTTTCGCAAACGCCCAAGGATTACTGATCGGTAACACCATTCAAACAGCGACCGGATCGGGAGTTTCGGCCAATTACAACCTTTATTATTCGACTGTTGGTAATACCAATTCTCAGTGGATCCGGAATAACCACACGTACAACGGGCTCGCAGCATTTGTCAGAGCTACCCAAAACGACTTAAATTCTCAGTTCGCCAATCCCGATTTCGTTGATGCAGCGACCAACAATTTTCACCTGACCTCTTCTTCTCCCGCACTCAAAAAGGTCTGCTGCTTAGCAGTTCGATCGTTGGCACCGAGGACCTCGACGGAAATCCGAGAGTTCTCAACGGAACCATCGATCTCGGCTGCTACGAGATGCCTCAATGATGAAGCGTCTGGGCGTAGCGGCGTAGGAGCCCGCTGGGTACGACAGTGCTTCTAGGGGTGGAACGGATGGGACCTATGGGACTCATGGGACTTATGGGACTGGTCCCATGAGTCGCATAGGTCCCATAATTTACATGAGTCCCATAGTTCCCATAAGTTCCATCCGTCGCCTGGCCGAGCGCGTCCTCACACGACACGCCGGCACGCTCCCTATCGGTTCCTATCCGGCCGCTACTCGAACTCAAACCAACGATTCCTTTTCCGGAACCAAATTCCCGGAAACAGCAGGATCTTGTCTCCTTGGACATCCTCGGCATCGAGCGCAAACAGCGTCTTCACCTTCTTTCCCTGGACGACACAACTCAATTGAGTTGACGCCCAATGTTTAAGCGGACTTCGGGAGATCCACGGCAAATCGTCAGTCGTCGCCACCGGTTTGTTACAATGGCTGAGATCAGCTTCGAATCTGGTCAGTTCCTGACGCCAACTAAAAGACTGCGTCGCGAACACCAACAAAAAAGCAGCCGCGCTACCCGATGCGATGAACCCTAGCCCTGACTCGCTTGATGGCCGCTTGGGATCATGGGTCGATGCGACGTTTTCGTACCACCAATGGAACGTGCCCATCGCTAACAATGGCAACGTGCCGATTAACACGAAACGGCGGAAACTAAATGCACTCGTCCAAACTTGCGGATCAGTCGCCCAAGCCATGGCGTCGAGAACCAGCAAACCCAATGATACTCCAGCTAACCAGATCGTAAGTCGGCTGGGTATCCATCCAGTCACGCCACCAAGCACGGTTAATCCTAAGATATAAACGAAGGGAAGCATCCGGATGCTCGGCAACGCGTCGCAAAAGGTCAGGTAGTTTTGGGCAAATGTCTCCTCTCCTCTTTCGTAGCTGTTTGCGGTAGCCAGCGCGTACCATAGCCGGATCGCCGCCAGCGCGAGAAAAGCGAGACCAAGCCAGGTGTTAGGAGCGCGCTGACCGGTTCCTATCCACGCCCTCGCCAGAAATAATCCAGCGGTTACGGCATAGACCAAAGCGGCGGTGGGATGAAGAAAGAAAAGGAAAATATTCAAAGCTGCCAGCCACACCAGACTCGGACCTGAAATCTCTCCCGCTGCGATCGCCCAAACCGCCCAAGCGACTTGAACCAAGGGGACAGCCTCTGCCACAAGGAAGATCTGGCCTGGCAATACGCTCAAAAGAATACCGAATACCGGCCAGATTCGCAGCGACCTGAGGCGAGGGCCGCTCAAGAAACAGAAACTCAGCACTAATGATCCCAAGGGCAACACCGCCAAGACCAACCCGTAGATGCTAGCTAGCCAGCGTGCGTCATTGATGAGCAGGCTGCATACCGAAATCACAGCCAGAAAGGGATAATCACTATACCGGTCGTTTGGAATCGCCGGACGGCCACGCTGGATGCTATTGAAAACATATCCCGCGCCGTCCCACGTCAATGGCGCTAGACAGAACGCACCGACGATGTAAGCCAACCCGGCCAGAGTCACGGTTATAACCAGCAAAGCCCGAGGTCGGATTGGATTCACCAGGAAAGGATTTCACCACAGAGGCACAGAGATCACAGAGATAAATGTGAACTTGTCGTCACTAGTAGTGATTATTTTTCGCAGTCTCTGTGATCTCTGTGTCTCTGTGATGAATTTCTTTAAGCGTTTTCCTTTTGGCCCGACTGCGTTTGAGATGACTGAGAGATCGACTGATTCCGTTCATCTTCCAAAGCCGCTTTCTCTCTGGCAGCAAGCTGCATTTCAAAACGCGAAATGGTTTCAACGTTCGCCAGCCTTTCTTCCAATTCTTTTATGCGATCTTGCAGCTGCTGATTCTCTTTACGATCTGGGACCACACGTTGGCTCCCAATGGCCCAGATAGCAGCCGTCCCAAAACCGGCGGCAGCGATTGCAAGAAACGGCAAAAGTATGGCAACCCGCGACAAAGTGCAGAATAGCCAGGACATCCCCAATACCGGGAGGAGCATAGCCCAGACTATGGCGGTAACCTGAACCCTCGGGTCCCGCTTCGTTTCCTCTCTTCCCGGCTGGTCCGAGCGCTGACCACCTTCCGACACCATGCCCAAATAGCGAATCAAGTGGGCGCGCCAGGCAAGCTGGGAACGCCGGAGGCGTGTAAGATAGTACTCGTGGAACGCGCCTTCCCGCGGGCGCGACACGCGGGCGCGGGACGAGGTCGTGGTGAGCAGGGTCGACGGTGGGGCAAGCGTGAACGCCAAGAAAAGTGAAGCCGCCAAAGAAGCGCCGGAGGGCCCAGTCGGCTCTGCGACACCTTTCACCTTTCACTTTTCACCTTTCACGTCGTTCCCGCTCGTTGCCCCGCTAAGGCTGCTTCAACAGTTCCGTTGCGGTCGGTTCATCCACAATGAGTTCGTTCATCAATCGGCCCATCAGGGCAGCGCGCAAACCTGCTACTTTCCCGAGACCGGAAACGACGCAAAGAGCATGCTTAGCTTTTTGGAAAAGAGAGAGATCCGGACCGCTAGCTCGCGCGTTGAGAGGGATATTGTCATAACTACCATCGGCGCGGAAAAAAACGGTAGCGATATCGCCCACCGCTCCGACCCGGCGCAGCTCCTGAAAATCCTTCTTCTCCAAATAACCCCCAACATAGACATGACTGGGAATGCGGGCGCCGACTGCGCCGATACTGTAGATCAAGAGATCGACCTTCTGAATCATCTTGGAGAGCCGCTGAATACAACGCTCCCGCAGCATCGCTTTCTTCGT
>Ga0209240_1000862_pt1 | contig 12340 bp, 11 predicted proteins | sample GraSoi_2013_80cm_FD_185828 | JGI IMG/M metagenome (GOLD analysis project Ga0209240, IMG submission 185828) | Grasslands soil microbial communities from the Angelo Coastal Reserve, California, USA - Sample 9_17_2013_80cm (SPAdes) (version 2) | ecosystem: Environmental > Terrestrial > Soil >...
CGCGCGCTCGGCCTCGCCGGCCCCGGCCAGCACCGTCCGGGTCAGCGCGTTCTGGGCGGCGATCCAGGCTGCCGTTTCAGGCGCGGTCGTGTTCTCGAGCCATCGGTAGGGATCGGCAACGATCTCGCCGTGGTAGTCGTCGGCGTCGGAGCCCGTCGCGGTCGGGGGGTAACTGAGCACGGCCGATTGCCTCCTTCAGAGCGCTCGCCAGCTCCTCCGGAGCGCTTCGCTTCGCCGATCGTAAGCCGCGGATGCCCTGCCATCAATTCGCGCCTGCCTCAGCAGCGTTCTTGCAAGTAATTTGCAAGTGGCCTAGGGTGTCGCCATGGCAGACGGGACCGGCCGCCTGGCCACCATCAGGGCCGCACTGACGCCGGCCGAGTGGCACCGGGTAGGCGCGATGGCCGCCGCGGTGGTTGGCCTGCACGTCGTCGGCTGGGGACTGCTGATATTGGCCGTGGTCGGCGGGAACCACCAGGTCAGCGCGGGCAAGGCGTTCGGCGTGGGCACCGGAGTGCTCGCCTATACCCTCGGCATGCGGCACGCCTTCGACGCCGACCACATCGCCGCCATCGACAACACGACCCGCAAGCTGGTCGGCGACGGCAAGCGGCCGCTGTCGGTCGGTTTCTTCTTCTCGCTCGGGCACTCGTCCGTTGTCTTCCTGCTCGCCATCGCCCTGAACTTCGGCATCCGCGCGCTGAACATCCAGGTCCGGCATGGCGGCTCGGCGCTGCACGGCATCACCACCGTGATCGGCGTGTCGGTGTCCGGCACGTTCCTGTACCTGATCGCCGCGCTCAACCTGGTCATCCTGGGCGGGATCATCAAGCTCTTCCGCGAGATGCGCGCCGGCTCGTTCAGCGAGGCCGAGCTGGAGGAGCAGCTGGCCAAGCGCGGGCTGATGAACAGGCTGCTCGGCCCGCTGAACAAGCGGGTCGACCAGCCGTGGAAGATGTATCCGATCGGCCTGCTGTTCGGGCTCGGCTTCGACACCGCGACCGAGGTCGCCTTCCTCGTGCTGGCGGGCACCGCCGTGATCAGCGGGCTGCCCTTCTACGCGGTCCTCTCACTGCCCTTCCTCTTCGCCGCCGGAATGAGCCTGTTCGACACGGCGGACGGCTGCTTCATGAACTTCGCCTACGACTGGGCTTTCGCCCGCCCGGTCCGCAAGGTCTACTACAACTTGACGATCACCGGCCTCTCGGTGTTTGTCGCCTTCTTCATCGGCACCGTCGAGATACTCGGGCTGATCGGCCACCAGGCTCATCTCACCGGCGGCTTCTGGGAATTCATGGCTGCGTTCGACATCAACAAAGCGGGCCTCGTGATCGCCGGTATCTTCGTGGTCACCTGGGCGGTTGCGCTGGCGATCTGGCGGTTCGGCCAGATCGAGGAGAAGTGGGACGCCGCCATGATCGAGAACACTGTGGCAGCGAGCTCGTCGCCAGAGGGCTCCGCGCAGACGGCGGCCGGGCTTTCCTAGCGATGGCAGGATGAGGAACGCGTGGCGGACCTGCCGCGCACCGGTTCCCGATCTTTGGCTAGCCTTGCCACGTGAACTCTGATTCTCAAGCCTCGATCTACCGCGCACAGGAACAGCACAAGCCCTGGGGGCATGAGCAGATCTTTGCCGCAGTCGAGGGCAAGTACGTGGGCAAGATCCTCCACATGACCGCAGGGCAGTCGCTGAGCCTGCAGTATCACGAGCACAAGGAAGAGACGATCTGCCTGATCTCCGGCGAGGCCGATATCCAGTACGGCGCCCTCGGCGGCGAGCTGACAGTGCGCCGGTTCGGTCCTGGAGACACGATCCACCTTCTGCCCGGGGCGGTACACCGGGTGACCGCGATCGGTGACATCGTGTTCGCCGAGGCTTCCACCGCGCCGCCCGGCTGGCGAGAGGACGTCGTCAGGCTGGAAGACGCCTACGGCAGGACTGGCACCAGCGCGCCCTGACCCGAAGTTTCGTGTCCTCGGGTAAGTCGCGCCTTGGGTGGCCTCGGCGTTCCGTCCGGTCGGGTTGCCGCTTCTGCCCGAGATGGTCGCTCTGGGCGTCCCATTAAGCCGAAGGATCTGCGCAGGACGTAAGATCTGCGCCACATGTGACCACATCCGCTACGGCTTGCCATAACTCTTCGGCTTAATTGCCCAGTCCCGAGTTTGGAGGCTCAGCGCGCCAACACACGCCAAGCGGCTGCGAGTGCCTGGGCGAGCCGGACCTTAGCGATGACCGCGAGATGACCGTCAGGTTCGTAGGTGACAACGAGCGAGTCAGCGTCCTCGATGACTTCGCCGAGCCGCGTGTCGGCCGGCTGGTCGGTGATGCTCGCCAGGCGCTGGCCGCTGCCCGGATCCAGGCAGGCCGGGCACGGGCAGCTGGCGCGCAGCCAGGAAGCTGAGACGCCGGCCCGCAGCCAGGAAGCGGAGAGGGTTGCAGGCAGCCAGGAAGCGGAAAAGCCGGCCGGTAGCGCGGACGGCTGCACGGTCGGCACAACTTCAGCTTAGGGCGTGCCAGCCGGGATGCGCGCTAGATCCGGCCGGTGTCCTGCACCGCGGCAGCCCGCGCCGTCCTGGCGACGGCTCCGGCTCCCGCGATCCTGGCGGCCAGCAGCACGGGAATGATCGTGAGCAGGATGACGATCGACACCACCGCGTTGACCTCAGGCAGCTGCTGGCCGCGCCCGATGGCCCCGAAGATCCAGATCGGCAGCGTGTTCTGCGCGCCCGAGGTGAACACGGTCACGACCACCTCGTCGAACGAGAGCGCCAAAGCCAGCAGGGCGCCGGAGATCAGCGCGGTGATCACCGACGGAAGCGTCACGTAGAGCTGGGTCTGCCAGCCGCGGGCGCCCAGGTCCATCGACGCCTCGGTGAGCGAGCCAGGCATTCTGCGCAGCCTGGCGATCAGGTTGTTGAACACCATCACGATGCAGAACGTGGCGTGGCCAACCACGATCGTCCAGAGCGACAGCTGCACGCTCGCGAAGGTGAAGAACGAGTTCAGCGCGAGACCCGTTACGATCCCGGGCAACGCGATCGGCAGCACGAGCAGGAACGAGATCGCGTCACGGCCAAAGAACTTGAACTGGTAGAGGGCGTAGGCGACGGCTGCGCCGAGCACGAGCGCGATCCCGGTGGCCAGCAGGCCGACCTTGACCGAGAGCAGGAACGCGTCGCGCACCTGCGGGTCGTGCCAGGCAACCGTGAACCAGTGCAGGGTGAAACCCTTGATCGGCCAGCTCTCCACGGTCGCCGGGTCGAACGCGTACACCACGATGAGCAGGATCGGCAAGAACAGGAACAGCAGTACCAGCGCGACCCAGATCCGCAGCGTGACTCTGACGCCAGCCGGCTCCATCACAGCTCCCTGAACGCGCCGAGCGCCCTGGCGCCGAGCAGGTAAATGATCATGATCGCGATCGGGACCATCGCCATAGCGGCGCCGAGCGGCACGTTGTTGGACAGGAAGCTGGTGTAGGCGACTGATCCGATGAAGACCGAGTTCGTGCCTCCGAGGAGCTCAGGTGTGATGTAGTCGCCGAGCGTCAGCGAGAACGTGAAGATCGAGCCGGCCACGATGCCGGGCAGCGCTAGCGGCAAGATCACCGAGCGGGTGGTCTGCCAGGTCCGGCCGCCGAGGTCCTGGGAGGCCTCGATCATCGAGGCGGGTATCCGGTCCAGCGCCGCGTAGATCGGGATCACCATGTAGGGCAGCCAGATGTAGCAGAAGGCGATGAACACGGCCCAGTTGGTGTTGATCAGGTTCAGCGGGCCGAGCGCGACCTTGCCCAGGCTCCAGTTCAGCAGGCCTTCCCTGGTGAAGACGAGCTGCCAGGCGTAGACCTTGGCCAGGTAGCTGGCCCACAGCGGGAGCAAGATCGCGACGTAGAGGATGGTCGTTGTCCGCCGGGTGGCGACCCTGGCCATGTAGTAGGCGAAGGGGAAGGCGATGAGCCCGTCGACAGCCGTGACGCCGGCCGCCATGCCCAACGTCCGCCCGATGACCTGCAGGTAGGCGGGCGTGGTGAAGATCTGGACGAAGTTCTGCAGGTTCCAGATGTGCTCGAGGTTGTTGGTGAAGGAATTGGTCTGCCAGAACGCCGTGATCAGCAGCACCACGAGCGCGGCGATGTAGATCAGGGCGAACCAGGCGAGCGGCGGGGTCAACAGCAGGGCGGCACGAGCCCACGGCCGACGCCACAGCGCCGCACCGATCCTCGACCAGACCCCGCTGTTCGGCCAGGCCCCGCCCGCCGCCCGCTGGTCCGCGATGTTCTGCGTCACGGGCCTACTTGACCTGGGTATTCCAGGCGGTCACCCACTGGGAGTACGGCACGCAGTCTGGCTTGCCGTTATCGCAGGTCGCCACCGGGGTCTTCCATAGCTCGATGGAATTCAGGTAGGCGGCCGGGGCGTTGGCGTGGTACTGCGCGCAGGAACCCGCCGCCAGCTTGTCCATGTACGTGCAAGCCAGCTTGTTGTCAGGTGTCTCGCCGTAGCTCACCGCCTGCTGAGCCTGCACCTTCGGGGTGCTGATGTAGCGCATCCACATGTAGGCGCAGTTCGGGTGCGGTGCCTTTGCCGCGAGCATCCAGGTGTCGGCCCAGCCAGTCGCGCCCTCGCTCGGGATTGTCGAGCCGATCGGGAACTTCGCCGCCTTCAGGGCGCTCACCTGGTAGGGCCAGCCCGCGCCGACGGTCACGTCCCCGTTCTTGAACGCCGAGATCTCCTGGCTCGCCAGGGGCCAGTACGACTTGAGCAGCGGCCGCTGATCGGCCAGCAGCTTGACCGCAGCGGTGAACTGCGGCTGGGTCAGCTCGTAAGGGTCGGTGATGCCCAGGCTCTTGTCGTGCGTCTTGAGGTAGAGCGCCGCGTCGGCGATCTGGATCGGGTTGTCGGGCACCGTGATCTGGCCCTTGTACTTCTTGTCGTAAATCACGTTCCAGGTCGACGGCGCCGCCTTGAAGGCCTTCATGCTGTACATCAGCACGTTCGGGCCCCACTGCAGCGAGACGCCGTAGTGCACACCGTTCACCGTGTTGAACGGCGGCGACTGGAACTGCGGGAAGAATTCCTTCCAGCTCGGGACGAGGTTGATGTTGACCGGGTGCGCATCGCCGCCGTAGATGATCCGCAGGTCGGCATCGCCGGATGAGGACACCATGTCGTACTGGCCGCCGCCGCCGTTGGCCATAAGCGCCACCATCTCATCGGAGGTGTTGGCGTACTTTGCGTTGACCTGGCAACCGGTCTGCTGCTCGAACGGCTTGACCCATTCGGGCTGCAGATAACCGGCCCACGCGATCAAGTTCAGCTGACCCTCGCCCTTGCCGATCTTCTTCGGCACCGGCAAGTGCGCGGTCGGGACGCCGCCCGCCGCGCCGCCTGAGCCGCCGCCGTTGCCACCATTACCGCCGGTGCTGCCGCCGCCGCTGCTGCCGCACGCGGCCAGCAGCACCGCGGCCCCGAGCAGCGCGATGCCGCTCGCCGCGCGCCCGTACTTCATCTGTCGACCAAACATATGCTTGCCTGCCCTTTCCGCGCGGCCCGGTTTCCGCCGCCGCGCGCCCTCCCCTTATCGAATCGTGCTGGTCTGGTCGGGCAGCCAGGCGAGCCTCGCCGGGGTGCCGCCCATGCTGTGTGTCGTTGCTGGTTCCTGCTGGTTCTGCCTAGCGACCACGAGCTCGCCGCCGGCGTCAAGGTCGATGACGTACCTGGTGATCACCCCGACATACACCACGTCCCTGATGATCCCAGTCTCAGTATGGGCTCCGGCGGGCGGTTCCTCCCCATCGCCAAGCAGGCGGATCTTCTCCGGCCGCACGGTCATCTGCCTCCCGTCGCGCTCGATCACGTTGGAAATCCCGATGAAGCCCGCGACGAAATCGGTCTGCGGCCGCTCATAGACCTCAAGCGGCGCGCCGACCTGCTCGATCCGGCCGCGGTTCAGCACCGCGATCCGGTCGCTCATGGACAGCGCTTCCTCCTGGTCGTGGGTCACGTAGACGAATGTGATGCCGACCTCGCGCTGAGTGTGCTGAAGCTCAATCTGCATCTCCTGGCGCAGCTTCAGGTCGAGCGCGCCGAGCGGCTCATCGAGCAGCAGGACATGCGGCTCGTTGACGATTGCCCGAGCTAGCGCCACCCGCTGCCGCTGACCACCGGACAGCTGGGCCGGCTTGCGTTCCCCGAGCCCGGTCAGCCGCACCATGTCGAGCGCGCGCTGGGCCCGGTTGCGCCGCTCCGGCTTTCCCACGCCCCTGACCCGCATGCCGTATTCGATGTTCTGCATGACCGACATGTGCGGGAACAGCGCGTAGTCCTGGAAGACGGTGTTGACGTCCCGTGCGTACGGCGGCACCCGGGAGATCTCGCGACCGCCAAGCTCGATCGCGCCGCCGTCGGGACGTTCGAACCCGGCGATGAGGCGGAGCAAGGTGGTCTTGCCCGACCCCGACGGCCCGAGCAGCGTGAAGAACTCGCCGCGCATGATGTCCAGGTCGACGTCGTCGATGGCGACAACGGGCCCGTAGTTCTTCCGCAGGCCACGCACGCGGATGGCGGCAGAGCTGCCGTCGTCACGCTCGGCGGTAGCAGACTGCACGGGACCTGTACTGGCGGTCATTCGGCCTGTTGTACCACGTCAGCGGGAAACGGACAACGATCAGGAGTGCCGCTACGTAAATAGCTAGAAATCGCTTATTAGTAACCGGGCCCACGGGGTGAGCCTTCGAACATGATCAGAACGCGGTCCTCGACTGGCTCATAACCCCGCCTGAGGTAGAGCGAGTTGCCCTTGCGTTACTCCCGGTGAGGCCGGGCGATGTAGCCTCACCGTCGGGCAATCAGACCGCATCCGAGAGGAAATGCATGAAGGGCTTCAGGACGTTCCTGCTCCGCGGCAACGTGGTCGACCTCGCGGTCGCGGTCGTCGTGGGCGTCGCGTTCAACAACATCGTGCAGTCGCTGGTCAAGGACATCATCACCCCGCTGATCGCGGCTGCCGGGGGAAAGCCCAACTTCGGCTCGCTGAAATTCCACATCGGCGGCACCCCCGTCAGCTACGGGGTCTTCCTCAACGCGGTGATCACGTTCCTCATAGTCGCCGGCGTCGTGTACTTCCTCCTGGTCGCTCCCATGGGCAAACTGGTCGCGTTCAGCCAGCGCAGGAAGGAGGCGGCCGAGCGGGAGTGCCCTGAATGCCTCAGCCTGATTCCCGCCGCGGCCACCCGGTGCAAGTTCTGCACAGCAGTGAGCCCGCGGCCCGCGCCTGACGCCACTCCGGCGAGTGGCCGCTAGCTAGCGGGACGCCCGACGACAACGACGAAGACCCAACGGCCTGATGAGGTTGCTGCACTGATCAGTTCTTAGAAAGTCGTCGTCATGGCTCGTTCGAGCCTGGGTCTCGTATGCGGCAGCGCGGATTCTGGACTCGCTCGGCAACCTGCGGGGTGCGTTCGCCGTCCTTGATCTGGGGTGGTTGACATGTTGGAGGCCTGCGGCGACCGGATACGAAGCGTCGTTGGCCTAGCAGCCTCCGCGGTGACTCTTGCCGTGACGGCGGCTTGCAGCGGTTCGTCCAGTAGCCCCAGCGGGCTGCACGGCGCCTCGCCATCGGCGCTCGCCCTGTCACCGCCGGGCAGCCCGGCGTCCGCCTTCCCTACCGGCCCGCCGAGGACCCCGGCAGCGGGCAGCTCGTCAGCGACGCCACATACACAGCGGCCGTCGGCGATGGCGATGGCAATGGGACCTCCGATGTCGTCCGAGATCTCTCAGATCCTGAGCCGTACCGTTGAGACCGCCGACCCGAGCGAGTCGTTCGCGCCGTCCTCGCCGGCGGACATCGCCCCGGTGACCGTTTCGGATGGGCAAGGGGGAACGCTAACGGCGGTGGCCGCAATTCGGAACCCCTCCGCCGACGGGCATGGGGCCCTCGTTTTCTTCTGGCACGACAGCGAGTTTCTCGGATGGGACGGCGGCCAGGAGGCTATGACGACATACCGGGTCGTGGCTTCCGGGCCGGGAGCCTTCGCGGTCACTTACGCGAACTACGCGGCGAACGACGCCCTGTGCTGCCCATCCCTTGCCCCGGTCACGATCATCTACCGGTGGGACCGAGGCCGGTTGCAGCCGAACGAGCCGGTCCCGCCAGGCGTGTATGCCCTGAACGACCCCTACGCGCATCCCGTGACCGTCGAGTTGCACTAGCCCGCGGACTTGGGTGATCGGGCATAGTCGGGAGGCTAGGGTCGGCGTACGTACGGGGTGGTAATGGCCAGGCGCTCGAACCCGATCCGCTCGAGAATCGGCCGGCTCTGCTCTGAGGCGTCGACCGTCAAGTGCCTAAAGCCGCGCCCGGCGGCCAGTTCCGCGCGGTACCGCACGAGCGCGCGATATATGCCCTTACGGCGCCACCGCGGCAGCGTCCCGCCGCCCCACAGCCCGGCGAATTCCGTGCCGCCCACGTACTCGGTCCTGGCCGAGCTGACCGGCTCGTCCCCGGCCATGGCGATCACGAGGTCGGTCGTCAGAGGCGCGCTCGCCAGCTGCGCGAGCAGCGATGCCCGCAGTTCGGACTCCTCTCCGCCGAACACCAGCTCATGGACCCGGAAGAGGCGGTCCACGCCGGCCTCGTCGGTAGCGCGCTCGAGCCTGATGCCCGGCGGCAGTTCGCTTGAAGATAGCGCGCCGGTGATCTCGTCGATCGCGGCGATCATCAGCGACTCGGGTTCTTCCGGCCTGAACCCTGCTGCCATCAGCCGGCCCGCGAGGTCGGCCGGCTCGTCATAGCTGTAGAGCTTCCACTCGAACTCCTCGCCGCGGCCGGCGAAGAGCTTCACCTGCGCGGCGATCACCTCGTCGGCATTGGACGCGTCCAGGTTCGACCAGAGCACGCCAGAACCGCCGCGGCCAGGCACGGCGAGCCGCCTGACCAGATGCGCGTCGGTCTCGAAGGTCGCGCCGGTACCATCCGGCGCAGTGCCCTGGCGTACCTGGCAGTTGAAGGCGGCAAGCACCTCAGCTCGGTTCATGGTGCAAACACCATCACGGCCAATCGCGTCGCCGCACCAGATTTTCGCTCAGGTGGTCGGCTCCGCGTCGCGTGGTCGCGGTGAAGCCTTCTTCGCAGCGGTCAGGAGCCCGGGACGGCGCCTGGTCGCTTGGCCTTGGACAACCGCGGAATCGAGTAGCCGCGGGCGATCCGGTTGCGCTTGGTATAGCTCGCCTGCGGTTCGCCGGCGGAATGGCCAGGCTCAGGGTCGCCCTCGCCGTAGGCGGCAGACTCCGACCAGGGCCAGAACCTGACGACCTCGGGCTCCTCGGCGCCCCGGGCTGTGAATCTGGGGCCACCCCAAACGGCGGCGATATCGCCGGAGCCAGGTTCAGCGACCTTCGGGGAGTCGCCGGAAGCCGCGCTCACCTGAAGACCGTCGGCGGCTGAAGTGTCGGCAGCGGGCACACTGGCCTGCTTCGCCACCGCCCTGATCCTGGCCTCGGCTGCAGCCTTGGCTGCGGAGGCAGCGAGGGCCAGCGGGCCGGGGCCAGGAGCGGTTTGCCCGGCCGCTTCGTTGTCAGCATTTGCCTCGAGAGGACCGGGCATGGCCTCCTCCGCCACAGTGTCGGCAAGTTCGGCCGGTGCGTCAGGAGCGGTGGCGTCAGCGATCGGCTTGTGGCCAGCATCCCCGCCGGTATCCGGCGCCGCGCCGTTACCCGCGTCGCTGCCGCGCGCCGCTCCTGCGCGGCTCGCGGGGCTCCCGTTGTCACTACCGCGGCCCGCACCGGCCCGGCGGCTCGCGGTCCTCCGGCCGTCCGCCCGGCGGTCGGCGCCGCTGCTGTCACTCTTCGGTGAGTCCTGGTTCAGGCCGGCCCGGTCTGCCATGCGGTTGTTCCGGCTCTTGTCGCTGGTCCGGCTACCGGTGCTCCCGGCTTCGATGTCCGCGGCCTCATCGCTCCGGTCGTCACCATCGCCGTTGCTATCGCTCCCGACCGGCTCCCGTACCTCCGGCTCCCGCATCTCCGGCTCCGACACCTCCGGCTGCTGTACCTCCGGGTCCGGCACCTCCGGCTCCCGCATCTCCGGCTCCGGAACTTCTGGTTCCGGCACTTCCGGCTCCGGCACTTCCGGCTCCTGGTTGGCGGCCTCAGGCTCGCCGGGCTCGTTGACCGCCGCGGCATCCCTCGTCTCCAGCAGCACGGCAGCGAGCTGCCGGTAGACCGGCCCGTCCTGGTCATCGGCTTGGTTTGCGGCGTAGCCGATCCTTGTCGCGCCAGAGCGCCCGTCAGCCGAGATCGTCAGTTCGGCATGTCGGGACGGAGCCTGAGGCGGAACCGGCAGCTGCCGGCCGGCGATAACGTCGGCCCCGGTGAGAAGATCCCTGCTGCCCGGCTGGCCGGCGGCCATCGCGTGCTCAGAACCAGCGCAATCATGCCGTTCAAGGAGCGCGGTGAGCTGCTCGGCATCGGCCGCTGCCAGCCCAAAAACGACGCGAGGCTGGCCCCACGGCTCTTCGAGCGAATATCCCACGTAGCTGGAGATGGCCGGCATCGGATCAGCCACCAGCCCATGGATCACACGCCAGTGCTGCCAAGCCCGCTCAAGCGCCGATGCGGCCAGTTGAGCCTTGAACACCAATTCTGGATCCCGCATGGCGATCCCCCCTCTAGCGACGGCACGCTCCCGCCGGATGGCGGACCCCCGGGGCGTCGCTCGCTGACCAGTCTCATGTGTCGTGCTTCGCGCCGCACGCGCGCAGACCAGCGCACGGCCGTACACAGACGCTTTCCATGCCCGCTGCCGGTGACCGGACTAGGGCATGGCGACAAGTATGGTCTCCCGGCCTCAGCGAGCAGGGGTGATTACCTAAAGTTGCTGCACGAGTGCAATGCGATACGGCAAGAGAAGATCGGCCCGCTGTTGGTGCGGGCGGTGGGCCCTTCCTGATGCCGCTGGTCGCGCCAATGTGGCGGTGCGTTAACCGGGCTTAGCGGCTGCTGCCCTCAGATCTGAATTCTGCCCCCAGGCCTCCGCGTCGCGCGAAGGCCCCCCGTTTTCCTGTTGTTGCTTGCATAGGCCGGATCGGCCCCGGCTATTACCGAGATCCATCCAGAGCACCAACGCTCTGCGCATGACGGCCCTCGTACGGCGTTTGCCGCCGGGGCCGACCCCCCTATTTGTGCGCTGAGCCGCACTAGGCGTGCCAGGCGTGCTCGGACGCGCGCCCGCCCCCCGAAGATCGGGCGTCAGGCCGCGGCCAGGCGTTACTCCGAGCGCTGCTGCGGGATCCCCGCGAGCAGTGCACGAACCTCCGTCTCGCGGTACCGACGGTGCCCGCCCAGAGTCCTAATGGACGTCAACTTTCCAGCCTTTGCCCACCGTGTGACCGTTTTAGGATCAACCCGGAACATTGTTGCGACCTCGGCCGGCGTAAGCAGCGGCTCGGCCTCTGGGGTACGTGCAGACATTATGACGGCCTCTCCTCCTGGACCTTGTCTTGCGATCCTGCATCTGATCTGTTCATGGCTCCATTCCGAGCCTGCCTTGGATGTCCTATATGGTCCACTCTTACCATATTGCCATCACCAGCGGTGACAATGCGACCACCAGGAGCAGAAGTTTTGGACGTGTCCCCCCTGACCCCCGTCGTTCTGCGTCACGTTGCGTGATCCTACAGACACGCATCGTCGCAACGGGCGGATTCGGAAAAGTCATGTCCGCCTCCTGCCGACTACTTTGCGTAGCCGTTCCTGCCATAGCTGGCTCTGTCAAGCTGGATCCGCGCGGACTGTTCCTACCAGGTCCATGCATCACGGACCTGTGCCGTCTGCTTGATGGCGGCTTCACCTCCAAGTACGCGGACGAACACGCTCCGTCATGTCGGCAACGGACGTTGCACTCGGCGTGCGTGCCGTCTCGCTAACCCCCCTGGCTACGAAAGACCCTGCTGGCCGCCGCAACTATCGGCAGTGCCGGGATAATCCTCCGCAGTTCTACGGCATGCTCTGTCACGAGGTATTTGCCCCGCACGGCCAGCTTCATGCATTGCATCAATACTCCGTGCGCGGCCGCGCGGAATACGCTAGAGGTGAGCCCGGGTCAACGAGGACGCGGGACAGACTTGCCGGGAGCTGCAGCCGTGGCGACAGTCATCGAGCCGGCCGACAAGGCCGACGCCGCCGAGGATGGCAACGCGGCCCGCAAGGCGGGCAGCGTACTGAACCAGGCCGGTCACGAGCAGGTTGTCTTCTGCCATGACGCGCCGACCGGATTGCGGGCGATTATCGCGATCTACTCGACCGCGCTGGGTCCGGCCCTCGGCGGAACCAGGTTCTACCCGTA
>Ga0209240_1000864_pt1 | contig 12338 bp, 9 predicted proteins | sample GraSoi_2013_80cm_FD_185828 | JGI IMG/M metagenome (GOLD analysis project Ga0209240, IMG submission 185828) | Grasslands soil microbial communities from the Angelo Coastal Reserve, California, USA - Sample 9_17_2013_80cm (SPAdes) (version 2) | ecosystem: Environmental > Terrestrial > Soil >...
GCCCGACAGCAACGACAGCCGCTTGACCCGCTTGCCCGGCGGCCTCGCCTCGAACTCGATGCCGGTCGCCAGCATGTCGTCGGGCTCGGTCAGCTGCAGCCTGCCCTCGCCGCCGGGGAACAGCCGGCCGAAAATTTCCTCGAACTCCCGCGCCGTATCCTCGTAGGCGTCGGCGAAAACCTGCTGAACCCGGTCATCGACCTCCTTGACCACGGTCAGCAGGTCCCTGCGGGTCTTGCGCAAGTCTTCCAGCTGAGTCACGAGGAACGCATGCCGTTCCTCGAGCGCCGCGAACTCCTCAAGCGCCAGCGGGTTGACCTTGCCGAGCTGATCGAGCTGACGCTGCGCGGTATCGGCCCGGCGCTGCTGCTCCGGCCTGTCGTAGGCGGCCGGCGGCGCGCCTTCCACCCCAGTGGGCACACCTACCTCAGGGCCGTACTCCGTGACCAGCAACTGGACGTCGATGGCGAAGTCGTCGCCGGCTTTCGCTTGGACCTGCTCGAGCCTGAGGCGCCGCCCGGCCCTGGCCACCTCGACGCCGTGCGCGGAATCGACGACCTTGTCAAGCTCCGCCGACGCGTCCCTGATCCGCGCCCTGACGGTCTTCAGCTCCGTGTCCCTGCCCTGGTGCGCCACCTCGGCCTGCTGCCGCTGCTCGTCGGCCAGCCGCAGGGACCGCTCGATCGAGGCCAACGTGATCCTCGCGCCGCTCGCCACCGCGCTGGCGACGGCTGCCTCAGCCGCCCGCCGCCTGGCCCGCTCGGCTGCCCTGCTGATGGCCTGACGCTCGGCCGCCGCCGCCAAGGCGAGCGCGTCTGCTCGCCCGCTGATCGCGCGCAGCCGCTCCTCGACCGTACGCACCTCCAGCCTGGCATCCATCTCCGTGCTCCTGGCCGCGGCGGCGCTATCCGCAAGCGCCTGCCTGACCGCACCGGAGACAGCAGCCCCGCGTCCTGACCCGGCCCCCGGTCCGCCATATTCGTCGTCCCGCTCGGTGCCGCCGCCGTTCAGCTGTCCGATCGCGTCTCCGGCCTCCTCGTCCTCGCCGGACTCGGCGGCGATCCTGGCCTCGATGTCGGCGATCTGGCTCCGCGCCTTCTCAGCCGAACGGTCAGCCGCCGCGATAGCCGCGACCAGGCGCCCAGCCTCGTCCTGGGCCGCGCGAGCAGCGCCGGCCAGCGCTCCCAGCCTGCCCGAGATTTCGGCCGCGGCAGCGTCGACCTGAGCCAGCGCGGCCTGCGCCTCGGCGAGACCCTGCCGTGCCTGGTCTTCCTCTTCCGTCGCCTCGGCGAGGTTCCGCTCGGCGCGCTGGGCGGCTACCTCGGCGTCAGCTAGCTGCCTGGCCGCCTGCTGCGCAGCCGCGCGCAGCCCGAGCACGCTCTGCCCGTCGGCCGAGCCGCCACGCGCCCAGTGCGCGCCAAGCAGGTCACCTTCGGCGGTCACCACAGAGACGGAAGGGTTGGCCCGCACCAGCTCGAGCCCGGTCGCCAGGTCCGGCACGACAAGCACCCCGGCCAGGAGCTGCTCGACCGCGGCGGCGAGCTCTCGCGGCGCCATGACAAGTTCAATAGCGGGCATAACGGCCCTCAGGCGCTGATCGCCCACGTCCTCGCCGGTCCCGCCACCCGGTCCGGGGGCCCCGTCGGTCCCGCCAATCCGCCCAAGCCGCTGGGCAGCCCCTGACCCGCCGCTATCGGCGATGGCCAAGTCGACCCGGCCGGCGTCGCTGGTGCGCAGCATCCGCAGGATGTCGGCGGCAGAACCGACGTCACTCACGGCGATCGCAGCGGCCGAGCGGCCGAGCGCAGCGGCTATTGCTTCCGACGCCCCGTGAGCGATCGTGATCAGCTCGGCGAGCGGCCCAAGCACTCCGGGGAACGGGCTGCCCTCGGCGAGCAGCACCGCGGACGCGTCGGCGCCGCGGCGCACGGCCTCTCCGAGCGCCGCCGCTCGAGCGCGCAGGCCTGCGCGCCGTTCGCTGATCTCATGCTCTGCCTTCCTCAGCTGCGCTACCTGGACCGATGCGGCCTTGACGGCCGCGGTGGCCCGCTCATGCGCGGCGACGAGCTCGGCCCTGTCCTCATCGCTGCCGCCGAATTGATCCTGCAACTCCCCGTACTGCTGCTGGGCTCGCTCGGCCCTGGCCCGGGCGGAGGCAAGACCAGCGGCCAGCCTGCCTGCCTCTTCCTTGGCGGCAGCAAGCCTGCTCCTGGCCGCTCCAGCCTGACCGCGAAGCCTGGCGAGCCGCTCGGCCCGCTCAGCGGCCGCCCGCGCGTCGGCGGCTATCTTGCGCTCGGCCTCAGTGACGGCAGCTTCCGCCGATGTCCTGGCCGACACCGCGATGGCCAGCTGCTCGCGGGCGGCACCTAGCCGGTCGCTCAAGCCCCGCTCCTGCTCGCGCAGCGTCGCCGCCTCCAGCTCTAGCGCGCCTGGGTCGCGGCCGGGCCGGGCGGGCTCAGGGGGCGCTGACAGGTGGCTGTGCCGCTCCGCTGCCAGATCAGCGACGGCCCGCAGCCGCTCGGCCAGCCCGCTGAGCGTGAAGTACGTTTCCTGCGCGACGGCCAGCCGGGGCGCAAGCTGCTGCTCCGCTGCCTCGAGTTCGGCCTCCTGCAGACGGGCCGTCGTCAGGACCGCCTCGAGGTCGGCCCGCAGGGCGGCGGCGGCGGTCTCCTCGGCCTCGTCACTGGCGAGTTCCCCAGACAGCGTGACGAAGTCGTCGGCGAGCAGCCTCAGCCGTGCGTCGCGCAGGTCGGCCTGGATCACCGCCGCCTTGCGGGCAAGCTGTGCCTGCCGGCCGAGCGGCTTGAGCTGGCGGCCAAGCTCCGTGGTGAGGTCGACCAGCCTGGTCATGTTGGCCTGCATGGCCTCGAGCTTGCGAAGGGCCTTCTCCTTGCGCCTGCGGTGCTTGAGGACGCCGGCTGCTTCCTCGATCAGCGCCCGCCGCGCCTCGGGACCGGCGTTGAGTATGTCGTCGAGGTGACCCTGGCCGACGATGACGTGCATCTCGCGTCCCAGGCCGGTATCCGACAGCAATTCGGCGACGTCGAGCAGCCGGCACTGGTTGCCGTTGATCGCGTACTCGCTCTGGCCCGTCCTGAACAGCAGGCGGCTGATCGTGACTTCGGCGTAGTCGATCGGCAGCGCGCCGTCGCTGTTATCGATGGTCAGCGTGACCTCGGCCCGTCCGAGTGCCGGGCGGCCTGACGTACCGGCGAAGACGACGTCGTCCATTTTGCCGCCGCGGAGCGGCTTGACTCCCTGCTGGCCCATGACCCAGGAGAACGCGTCGACGACGTTGGATTTGCCTGAGCCGTTCGGGCCGACCACGCAGGTGATTCCCGGCTCGAAACGTAGCGTTGTCGCCGAGGCGAAGGACTTGAATCCCCGCAGCGTGAGGGTCTTCAGGTACACCGCCTGTGCTCCTCATCAACCTGTGCTTGTCGACAGTCTCCGCCGGGCCCCACCGAACCCTACCGTGCGACACGCGGGATACGAGCTTTTCGGCCGACCGCTTGGGTCGATTTCGATTTCGACCACTGTGTCCGCTCGCAGGCCAGCGGGCATGCGAGCGCATCCCGCCTACGGCACCGCGGCTACCGCAGCCGTCAGCGGTTAGTCGAGCTCGAGGAGCCTGCTCAGGTCAGCGCGGGTTCGCGGTTATCGAGCAGAATCTCGTGGCCAACCCCCGCGGCAAGTACGTCGTTCACTTCCTGAAGCCGGGCTAGCTCGGCTTCTAGGTCACGTACTCGTCGCTGCAGTCGGCGCATCTCAGACACCATGCGGGGATCCGGCCCGCCTACATGGCCAAGCAGAGCCTTCGCCATTGGTTGAGGTCCTCCACACTGAGTGACCAGAGTGGTCGCGCACGCAGAAACAGGCTGGTAACACGCCAGTTGCGCGCGGGTAACACCACCATGGTCCCACCACAGCCCCATCCGGTCAAGTTGACATCCACCCAGGTCACCGCCATGGCTGAACGTCTGGAACCCGGATTGGCTGCCTTTTGCCGATAGATGAGGCTGAATGCAGCCCACGAGCAAAGTCGCAATTTACCGCCCGACACCGATCAGATAGTTAATCTCGCGGTAGCCCGGATCTCAACGTTCGGTAAAGCCGTCGAGCCCGCCGCGCGCCTGATCCCAGCGGTAGGTCACCTGTACGACATTCCCGGGCGTGCCTGGTGCCTGGAGCTCTTCGAGCAGCGCCATGCAGCTGTCCTTGTTGCCCTCGGCGATGATCTTCACTCGGCCGTCGATCAGGTTTTCTGCCACGCCAAGCAGGCCGAACTCCAGCGCGATGCTCCTGACCCACCAGCGGAAGCCGACGCCCCGCACCCGCCCGCGCACCCAGGCGGTCAGCCTGGCCTGCTTGCTCAGCGGGTCCGCGATGTGTCCGGGTAGGTCAGCGTCAGCATGCGCAGCGGAGTCCACTGGGTGAGGCCGATCAGCGCCGTCACTCGCGTCCCAGTCGCCTGATCCGGTCACCAGCGGCCGTGCCGCGGCTTGGGCTGGCACCGGGGGCAGCGGAACGACGAGCGGTTCATGAATTTCTCGCGCAGCACGGGAGCTCCGCAGCGCGGGCAAGGCTCCCCGGCCCTGCCATAGACGGCCAGGGACCGGTCGAAGTAGCCGCTCTGGCCGTTGACCTGCACGTATAGGCTGTCGAACGACGTGCCGCCCGCATGGATTGCCTCGGCGAAGACCGCGCGGACGGCACCGAGCAGCCGCATGACATCGGCGCGGCGCAGGGCGTCGGTGCCTCGTGCCCAGTGCAGGCTCGCCCGCCACAGCGCCTCATCGGCGTAGATGTTGCCGACTCCGCTGATGAGCGCCTGATCGAGCAGCGCCCGCTTGATGCCGGTGCGCCGCTTCCTGACCTTGGCGGCGAAGAGCTCGTCGTCAAAGGCAAGCTCAAGCGGATCGGGCGCTATGTGCGCGATAGCTGCGGGAAGCTCGGCACCGCCCGGCGAAAAGCACAGGTGACCGAATGTGCGCTGGTCGACGAAGCGCAGGTCGGGACCGCCGTCAGTAAACGAGAACCTGGCCCGCACATGCGGCGTGAACGGCCGGCCGGGATCGCCGACGACGAGCTGGCCGCTCATTCCTAGGTGGGCGATCAGGGCATCGGCATCGACGGGCAGCCACAGGTACTTGCCGCGGCGGCGAACGCTGCCCACAGTGCCGCCGCGCAGCGCGGCCGCGAGATCGTCAGGGCCTGCCAGGTGCCGCCGGGCCGCGCGCGGGTGCAGCACCTGCACGTCCGCGAACGTGCGCCCGCTGACATGCCGCTCGAGCCCGTCCCTGACGGTCTCCACCTCTGGCAGCTCTGGCACCGTGGCCGTCCCGCATTCCCGCTAGGCCCGGCGCTGCTTGCTGCCAGAAGCCTCCGCTGAACTTGCGACGTCGGCGGCATCCGGAGGACCGGCCTCGCCTGCCGCCGCGCTCACCCGCGCGCTGATCGCCGTCCAGGCCGCCTCCGCTGCCTGCTGCTCGGCTTCCTTCTTTGTGCGCCCCTCACCCTCGCCCCGGACGTGGCCGCCGACCTTAGCGACGGCACGGAAAGACTTCTGGTGGTCAGGCCCGCTCTCTTCGACCAGGTACTCGGGCCCGCCGAGTTCCTCGGCCGCCGTCAGCTCTTGCAGCGACGTCTTCCAGTCCAGGCCCGCCCCGAGCCTGGCAGACCTTGCGATCACTGGGTCGAAGAGCCGGTGTACGAGCGGGTCCGCCGCCTCCATGCCGCCGTCCAGGTAAACGGCGCCGATCACGGCCTCAAGCGTGTCCGCGAGGATGGAGGACTTGTCCCGCCCCCCTGTGCTCTCCTCGCCCTTGCCTAGCCTGACGTAACAGCCCAGGCGCAGACCCCGCGCTACACCGGCCAGGGCGCGGCTGTTCACTACGGCGGCACGAAGCTTGGCGAGGTTGCCCTCGGGCAGGTCAGGGTGCTTGCGGAACAGCGTGTCGGTCACGATCAGGCCGAGCACGGAGTCGCCGAGAAACTCGAGCCGCTCGTTGGTCGGCAGGCCGCCGTTCTCGTAAGCGAACGACCTGTGCATCAGCGCCCGGTCCAGCAGTTCATCGCTGAGCTGAATACCAAGCTTCGCCAGGAGGACGGCGACGTCGGCATTAGCCGCCCGCCCGTCTGCCGGGGCCAGGCTCACCGCTACCTCCCTCCCGTGATCACGGTGTCCCGCGAGCAAGATTCCTCAGGAAGGAGTGATGACCTGGCGCCTGTTGTAGGTCCCGCAGGTCGGGCAGGCAGTGTGCGGCAGCTTCGGGTCCCGGCACTGCGGGCACGTGACAAGCTGCGGCGCCCTGGTCTTCCACTGGGCGCGCCGCGATCTGGTGTTGCTGCGCGACATCTTCCGCTTGGGTACTGCCACCTCAGCGCTCCTTCGAACCCTCCGGCCGGGATGTCCCGGTCAACGATGTATCCTCCGGCCGGCCATTGCTGCCCGGTTCCGGATCGGCGGCCCGATCGTCGCCAGTTCGCTCCGCATCGTCGGGCCCGAACAAGTCCTTCAGTACCGCCCAGACGCCGCCATCGTCGGGATGAGCGTGCCCGGGCTCCGCGTCAGCGAGCTTAATGCCGCACCTGCTGCACAGTCCTGCGCAATCGGGACGGCACAGCGGGGACAGCGGCAGCTCAAGGACCAGCGCGTCCCGCAGCGCAGGCTCGAGGTCGAGCAGATCCCCGTCCAGAAGATACCCATCGTCGCCCGAGGCACCGGCCACAGCGGCGAACAACTCGCGGAACCTGACCTGCGCGGCTGAGCTGAACTCATCGAGGCACCGCGCGCACTCTCCGACCAGCGGGGCGGTCACCATTGCGGTGACCAGCACGCCGTCGCCGACGTCTTCGAGCTGCACGTCGAGCTCGAGCTCGCCGCCCTCGGGCACCTGGACCATCCCCGTGCCAAGGTCGGCTGGCGCGGGCACGGTTCGCGTTTCTGAGCGCGCTGACGCCGGTCCGAGCGTCGCGATGTCGAAGACAAGCGGCCCGCGCGGATCGGTTCGATGAGTTCTCTTTAGTTTCGCGTTTGGCATGGCTAGCACAGCTGGTGAGTTGGTACTGGGCGGTCAGCTTACCTGTCGGCTAGCCGAATGCCCAAGTCGGCGCCCCAACCGACCATCTCGGACACGTTTTGACGCCAGCGGTCGAGACGTGTCCGTGGGCCAGTGAGGGTCGGGTGGCATGGCGAGCCCATCAGTCGCGCGCGAGGCGCTCGGTCAGCCGCCTAAGCACGGGCTCAGGCACCAGGCTCGAGACATCCCCGCCGTAGCTGGCGAACTCCTTGACCAGGCTGGATGACAGGAACGCGTACAGCGGGTTCGTGGTCATGAACAGGGTCTCCACGCCGGCCTGGTTGTAGTTCATCTGCGCCATCTGCATCTCGTAATCAAAGTCCGTGACAGCGCGCAGGCCCTTGACGATCGCCGAGACGTCGTTGGCGCGGCAGAAATCCACGATCAGGCCGTTGAACTTGGCGACCCTTACATTCGGCAGGTCCTTGCTGACCTCGCGCAGCAATTCGACCCGCTCATCGGCCGTGAACAGGGACGACTTCGACGGGTTGCGGAGCACGGCGACGATGACCTCGTCATGCAGCTTCGCCGCGCGGCCGATGATGTCCAGATGGCCGTTGGTGACCGGGTCGAATGAGCCCGGGCAGACCACGCGAATCACGCAGACTCACGCTCCCGTCGTTAATCGGCAGCGGGTGGGGCACCTGACGCGCGACCGTACCAGAGCAGCGTTTCGCCGTATCGGCGGGACCGCTGCGATGAGTATCCCTTAGGCCACGGCGGCGGCCCTGATCTCGCATCACGTTCGGTCACCACCAGCGCGTCGGTGGCCAGCCAGCCATGGTCGGCAAGCACCGCGAGCACCGCGCCGACCTCGTCGTCGGGGGTCGAATACGGCGGGTCAGCGAACACGAGGTCGCGCGGCCAGGCCTCCCCTGGCCCGCGGCGCAGCGCCCGGCCGACCTTGTCCTGTACCAGCGTGGCCCCGGGATCACGTCGGCCGCGCCGCGTGACAGCGCCTCGAGGCCCACTGCTCCCGACCCCGCGTACAGGTCGAGCACCGATGTCCCGTCCAGGCTGCCAAGCATGGCGAGCACGGCGGCAAACAGGCCCTCCCTGGCCCGGTCGCTCGTTGGCCTCGTAGAGCGGCCAGACGGCACAGCCAGGCGGCGGCCGCCCGCCAGCCCGGCGATGATCCTCGTCACCGGTCAGGCCTTCTCCAGGTACTCGGCGCGCTCGGCGTCAAGCAGCGCCGTGATGGCGGCAGCCAGCGCCGGCTGGCCGGCCAGCGAGGGGTCGGCGCCGACCAACTCCTCAGCCTCCTGCCTGGCCTCGCCGATCAGCTCCTCGTCCCGCAGCAGCGTGAGCAGCTTCAGGCTCGACCGCCGGCCTGCCTGAGCGGCACCGAGGACGTCGCCCTCCCTGCGCTGCTCGAGATCGAGCCTGGACAGCGCGAAGCCGTCCTGGGTCGCTGCCACGGCGTCTAGCCGCTCCCTCGCCTGGCCGGCTGGTGCCTCGGTGACGAGCAGGCACAGCCCGGGTTGGCCGCCCCTGCCGACCCTGCCGCGCAGCTGATGCAGCTGCGAGACGCCGAACCTGTCCGCGTCCATGATCACCATCATCGTGGCGTTGGGGACGTCGACGCCCACCTCGACGACCGTGGTCGTCACGAGCACGTCGATCTGCCCGTCCGCGAAGGCCAGCATCACCTTGTCCTTCTCGTCCGGCGGCAGCCTGCCGTGGAGCACGGCCACCGTGAGGTCGGCGAGCGGGCCCTGCTGCAGCTCGGCGGCGACTTCTGTCACCGCCAGCGAGGCACGGCGCGGCAGCCCGGCTTCGTCGTCGCCTCGCTCGCCCTCGCCAAAGTCGAAGCCGCCATCATCAGCGATGCCGAGGCCGTCGTCGCGGTCCGGCCAGGCCGCACTCCGCCCGGCCGGGCCAGCGGCCGGTGCGGTGTCGCCGCCAGGTCCAGCCGGGCCGGCGTCGGCTTCCCCGCCAATCCTCGGGCACACCACGTAGGCCTGCCGCCCGTGCGCCACTTCCTCCGTCACGCGCTCCCAGGTGCGGTCGAGGTAGTGCGGCTTCTCGGCAGCGGGCACCACGTGCGTCGCTATCGGCGAGCGGCCGGCTGGCAGCTCCCTGAGCTCGGTCACCTCAAGATCGCCGAATACGGTCATAGCGACGGTCCGCGGTATCGGCGTCGCGGTCATCACGAGCACGTGCGGCCGCCCGTCAGCCGCCTTGCCACGGAGCGCCTCGCGCTGCTCTACGCCGAATCTGTGCTGCTCGTCGATCACGATCATGCCCAGGTCCGCGAACTGCACGTGCTCTTCGAGCAGCGCGTGCGTGCCGATGACAATGCCAGCCTCGCCTGAGGCGGCCTCGAGAAGCGCACGCCGGCGTGCCGCGCTGCCCTGCGATCCGGTCAACAGCGCGACCCTGGTCGCCTGCTCGGCACCGCCGAGCAGGCCGGCCATCGCCAACGGGCCGAGCATCTGGCTGATCGAGCGGTGGTGCTGCTGGGCGAGGACCTCGGTAGGGGCGAGCAGGGCCGCCTGGCCTGCGGCATCGACGACCTGCAGCATGGCCCGGAGCGCGACGATCGTCTTGCCCGAGCCGACCTCGCCTTGGAGCAGGCGGTGCATCGGGTGGTCCCTGGCCAGATCGGCCGCGATCGTGTCACCGGCCTGCCGCTGGCCGGCTGTCAGCTCGAACGGAAGCTCGCCGTCGAACGCCGTGAGCAGACCGCCGCCGGTCGGCGGGCGCGGCTGCGCCACATACTCGGTGGATACCCGGCGCCGCTGGGCGAGCACCACCTGCAGCATGAACGCCTCGTCCCACTTCAGCCGCCGGACCGCGCGGTTCTTATCCTGCTCGTCTTCTGGCCGGTGAATGGCGTTGAGCGCCCTGGCGTACCCGTACAGCCCGTAGCGATCCCTGATCTCGGCCGGCAGCGGGTCTCCGTCTAGCTCAACCGCAGCGAGCGCGAGCCTGACCGCGTCAGCGATCTGCCAGGAAGCGATGTCCTTGCTCGCCGGGTAGATCGGGATGAGCTCGGTCGCGAACTCCACGGCCCGCTCCGAGCCAGCGGGACCCGATTCGATCAACTCGTAGGTGGGGTGCGACAGCTGGCGCTTGCCGCGGAAGCTGGAGATCTGCCCGGAGAACAGGCCGTGCTGTCCAGGCGCCAGGCGACGTTCCCGCCAGTCCTGCCGTCCCTTGCCGAAGAATGTCAGCGTCAGCTGACCGCGGCCGTCGGTCACGACCGCCTCGAAGATAGAGCCGCGCCGGTTCCGCATCGGCCTGGTGGACACCGACGCGATCATCGCCTGGACGGTGACGTGCTCGCCGTCGCGCAGCCCAGCCAGGTCAGTGAGCTCGCCGCGGGTCTCGTAGCGGCGCGGGTAATAGCTCAGCAGGTCGCCGACCGTCCGCAGGCCTGGTCCGAGTGTGGCGAGCCGCTTGGCCGCCTTCTCCCCCACGACGCCGCGGAGCGGGTCAGCTAGCTTCGCCATCGCTTACTCCGCCCCGATCAGCAGCACTGCGCTGGTCATGCCCCCGTCATAGCAGACAACCTCGACCCCCGGAGCGCGCGCGGCGAGCTGTCCGGCCACGGCTGCGCCAAGCTCTGGCTCGGCAGCCCGGCCGGTGACCAGCGTGATCATCTCCGGGTCAGCCGCGAGTAGCTGCTCGCTCAGCGCGATCGCGACGGCCGCCTGATCGGCGCCGCAGACCGCCACCTGACCGGCGACCCGGCCGACGAGGAGCCCGGTACCGGGCCGACGAGTGGCCATCGCGTCCTGAGCCAGGCTCATGCTTGCCCAGCGCATCCCCGCGACGGCCTTGCGCATGGCGCCGAGGTCGGCGTCCTGGTCGCGTCCCGGATCATGGACGGCGAGCGCCGCCAGCGACTGAACCAGGCATTCGACCTCCAGCACTGGCCAGCCGGGCGGCCAGCGCCCGGCGACGCAGCCGGCGGGCGCGAGCAGGACCGCAGGCCCTGGTGACATGGCGAGCTCATCGAGCACGACGCCGGGATCGATGCCCGGCTGCAGGTCCACGGCAGTCGCGCCGGCTGCGCGCAGCAGGCCTGTCAGGCCAGGTCCCTCCGCGACCGCGACGACCCGGCTGGGCGGCGCCGGCTGTCCGGCGGGGATGCTCGCCTGCGTTTGGTTGAGGTAAGTGATCGTGATCTTGCTGAGCTGGCCGGCGGCTAGGGCGCCCTCGATCACGGCGCCGGCGTCCCCAACGTGGACGTGGACGTGCCACTGCGCGTCGCGGCCGGAGACGACGAGCGAATCACCCAGCGCGTCAAGCCGGTCCCGCAGCGCAGCCACCGCCTCCTGCGCCGCGTCGAGCAGGAACGTGACCTCGTAGCGGAACGGGGACACCGCGGCGCTAGCTGCGCCGGCGGCGCGCGCTGCCGCAGGCTCGGGCACGGCGAAGGCACCAGGCTGAGTCCCGCTGATCGCCGTGTTCAGCGCGTCGAGCATGACGCAGAGACCGGCGCCCCCGGCGTCGACCACGCCACTGGCAGCCAGCACGTCAAGTTGCTGGCGGGTGGCCATCAGGGCCTGCCGGGCGCCGACAGCTGCCGCGCGGCCGATCTCGGCCAGGGCTGAGGATTGTGCCGCTGCCCGCGCCGCGGCCTCGGCGGCTGCATCGGCGACCGTCAGCACGGTGCCCTCGACGGGCCGGTGCACGGCCGCCCGAGCCGATGCCGCGGCCCTGGCCAGCGCGAGCGCGACGACCTGGCCGTCGCATGGCGAGGCCGGCGCGCAGGTGTCGGCGAGACCGCAGAGCAGCTGGCTGACGATGATGCCCGAGTTGCCGCACGCTCCCCGCAGGGCGGCAGTGGCGGCCGCGTGCCAGATGTCAGCGGTGCTCGCCGACTCCGGCAGGTGTGCCACCGCATCGGCGGCGCTGGCGATCGTCCGATGCAGGTTCGTGCCCGTGTCCGAGTCGGCGACCGGGAACACGTTGAGCAGATCGATCGCCGGTCGCGCGCGGTCAAGCGCGTCGGCCGCGAGGCGGAGCCACAACCGCACCACCGCGCCGTCCATGACCTCGGTTGCCGGCATGTATGGCAGGCTACTTCGCTGGTCCGCCAGCCGTCTGCACGCTGCTGATCACCGCCAAGTCGCGCGCAGCGGCGCCGGTCAGATATCCTTATCCGGCTGGGTCGGCGCAGCCTGCCCGATGACCTACCTGACTACCACCCAATGGAGCGTTCCCGTGGCTTCCGTCTGCGATGTGTGCGGCAAGGGGCCGGGCTTCGGCAACAACGTGTCGTACTCGCACCGCCGCACCCCGCGT
>Ga0209240_1000866_pt1 | contig 12314 bp, 16 predicted proteins | sample GraSoi_2013_80cm_FD_185828 | JGI IMG/M metagenome (GOLD analysis project Ga0209240, IMG submission 185828) | Grasslands soil microbial communities from the Angelo Coastal Reserve, California, USA - Sample 9_17_2013_80cm (SPAdes) (version 2) | ecosystem: Environmental > Terrestrial > Soil >...
CGCTGCGGTTCTAGCTTGACGTGTTTGCGCACCAGGTTGCACCCGATCGTTTTCTCGTACTCCAGATCCGAACGAAGCGCGGCATCAGTAGGCGCGAGGTAGATTCCGTCCGGCCAGAAGCCTTGATCTAACGGGCCAAACAGGAATAGCGGTTCGTTGTTAACCAAGATACGCGGGGTGCCGCTCGTATCTTTTCGCACCTCCACCTTACGCATGCCGACGTAACTGGTGACGAGATCAGAGCCATAAGTAATCTTTAGTCCGTACAGATATGGGTCATTCGGAGACCACAGGTGAGGGTTATGTATCGGTACGGGAATCTGCGTGTTAACCGTCGCAGTGCTGGTGGAGATGGTCTTTCCCAGTTCATCTAACGCTTCAATGGTTACCTGATCGTTCCGGGCGCCACCGATCCCTCCAGATTGAACCGTCACGAGCGCTCTCTGCTTGTCCAGATCCGGTACAATCAGTAAATCGGCAACGTAAGCCGGGGGCACAGTCTCGAGCCAAACCGTTTGCCAAATGCCGCTGGCGTCCGTGTAAAAAATTTCACCGGGAGTCAAGCTCAGCTTGCCGCGGGGCTGATAAGAGTAATTTCCTTCGCCGGTCGGATTAACGACTTTCACGACGAGATCCTGGATGCCGGAAGGAACTAATGCGTCCGTGATGTCGATGGTGAAAGGATCGTACCCCCCTGATGTTCGCCGATGAGTTTACCGTTCACCAATATCGCCGCGATGTAGTTGACCGCTTCGAAATGCAACAGGGTGCGAGCCCCGTCTTTCGGCGGGGTGCAATGAAACTGGCGCTCGTACCATAGTATCTGGTTCGGTTGAAGAGCTTGGCCGACACCGCTGAGTGCAGATTCTATCGGGAACGGCACCAGGATCTGACCACCCCAGTGGGCCGGCTGCGTTGTTTGCTCCTGCGTAACGGCGTAGTTCCAGAGACCGTTCAAGTTGACCCACGACGGCCGCACCAATTGTGGGCGCGGATATTCTGGCCAGACCGTGTCGGGATTGATCGCTGCCGCGTATCTGGTCATCATGCGACCAGGGACAGGCGACCATCCGAGCAAAGTTGATACGCTGAAGAGAAACACAACGGCGCCATAGCGCCCTGTTCCGGGGAGGAGATTCATGGCAAGGGTCCGTCACACTGTCCGAAGTCTGCAATTAAGCCAGAGCGAAGTCGCCGCCCCTTGGACAACCGCAGATGAACGACGATAAAAGCAGATAGAAAGACGAACCGCGAATGGACGCGAATTGACGCGAATACTTACTCCAGGGGTGCAACCTGGATGGGACGGAACCAAGCCGGGTGTCAGCGTTTTTGCCAGACAGGGATAGAGCCGAAGAAACTTGGTAGGAGCAGCTGCCGCAAGTTACTCTCGAGCCGCTCAACCTTCTTTCTGTCTTCAGCCTCTATTCGCGTTCATTCGCGTCCATTCGCGGTTGGTCTGTGGAAGACGCGTTTGCCAAACCCGGGTCCTGACGTGCAAGTTAAACGGAATGCCGGAACTCCCGGATATCCTGACCTATATCAAAGCCCTGGAGTCGCGAATCGTCGGTGAGCGACTGATCCGGGTCCGTATCGCCAGCACTTTTTTACTGCGAAGCGCACATCCGCCGATTAAGACGGTAGAGGGTCTGCTGGTGAACGAAGTACGGCGAATCGGTAAGCGGATCGCCATCGGGATCCAAAACGATCTTTGGCTGGTGCTTCATCTCATGATTGCCGGGCGATTGCACTGGCGGCCGCCGCCAGCCTCGTTAGGCGGTCGCAACCATCTGGGCGCATTCGATTTTACTGAGGGCTCACTCGTTTTGACAGAGGCCGGCACCAAACGACGTGCGTCCTTACATCTTGTCAGCGGCGAAGCGACTCTCGCCGCGATGGACCCAGGAGGAATCGATATCTTTGCCTGCGATCTCGATTCTTTTCGCGCCGCGCTGACGGTTGAGAACCGCACTCTGAAACGAGCCCTAACCGATCCCAGATTGGTGAACGGTGTGGGTAACGCTTATTCCGATGAGATCCTACACGCCGCCCAGTTGTCGCCGATTGCCACGACGCATAAACTCAAGCCGGAAGAGTGGGAACGACTGTTTGGGGCTGCCCGGCAAACTTTGGAGCTGTGGATCAAACGGTTACAAGCCGAGGCTGGCGCTAATTTTCCCGAAAACGTCACTGCCTTTCACCAGGAAATGGCCGTCCACGGCCGTTATGGACAACCGTGTCCGCGCTGCGGAGAAAAGGTTCTCAGGATTCGGTACGCCGACAATGAGACTAACTATTGCGCTCGCTGCCAGACGGGCGGTTTGGTCCTGGCGGACCGCAGCTTATCTCGATTGTTCGGATCAGAGTGGCCCCGTACGCTGGAAGAATTGGAAGCGCTCAAGCGCAGGTAGGGCGATGTCCCGCGTGCACCGAGATTTTCGGCCTACCGATCGCTAGGCCAAATTTTTTTTGCGATCTTTGCGCCTTTTTGCGGCTATTCCTACGAAGCTTGCAACTAGGCGTCGATCCAGTTCTCAATCAAGCTGGTGATTTCCTGATTCTCCAGAAAGGAACCAGCAGCCGGCAGCTCGTTCTCGGGGTAGAGCGGCTCCAAGTTCGGACTAGGAGCAGCAGGATCCTCCTGATCATCGTGTTGTTGGGGATTGGCCATCGTGTATAGGCGCTATCGCCTCATTAGGTAAGACTCCGGGGGGCGACGTTTTATTCCTGGGTTCAACTTTTCTTGACACGATCGCCGGTATGGGATAATTAACCAACGAGTTAATTAACCAATAGGTATAGTACGATGCAAGATACGCTTAGCCAGAGATTTGCAGCGCTCGCGGATCCCACTAGAAGAGCGATGCTGGTGCAACTCTCCAAAGGCCAGGCAAGTGTTTCCGAGCTGGCTAAACCGTTTCTGAAAGACATGAGTCTGCCGGCGGTTACTAAGCATCTCAAAGTCTTAGAAAAAGCCGGCTTGATCATCAAAACTCGCGAAGCCCAATGGCGCCCCTGCCAATTGAACGGGTCCGCATTCAAGGATGTGGCCGACTGGGTGGAACAGTATCGGACACTCTGGGAACAACGTTTTGATCGCCTCGATGACTACCTGAAAACCGTCACCACCAAGAAAAATACCAAAGGAAAGAGCTATGCCCGAAAGAAGTAACTCCAACGAGATTAGAATCATCCGGATCTATGATGCCCCGGTGGAAACCGTTTGGGACGCGTGGACTGACCCCGACCAGATCGCTCAATGGTGGGGGCCGCGTGGTTTTACCACCAATACTCACAGCAAAGACTTAAGGCCGGGAGGGAGTTGGGTCTACAACATGCGCGCCCCGGATGGGACTGATTACCCCAATCGGGCGAATTATCTGGAGGTCGAGAAATGCGCAAAACTCGTTTACGACCACGGCGCCAACGACGACCGGCCGCCCTTTTTCCGAGTCACCGTCCTCTTCTCCGATATCAAAGGAAAGACGAAACTGGAGATGAGCATGACCTTGCCGACGCCCGAAGCCGCTCAGGAAACTCGCGCGTTTATCAAGCAAGCGGGAGGTTATTCCACTTGGGACCGACTTTCCGAATACTTGGAGAAAGAGTCCTCAGGCAAAGAAAAATTCGTTATTACCCGAAGCTTTGATGCGCCTCAGGATTTGATGTTCGAGGTCTGGACGAACCCGAAGCATTTGTCTCAGTGGTTGCCACCGACCGGATTTGAAATGCAGTTTCTCAGAGTGGATATCAAACCGGGAGGGAACGCGTTTTATGTCATGACGGGTAACGATCTCAAGATGTACGGGAGAACGGAGTATCTGAAGATCGAGAAACCTAGTCAGGTGGTCTATACCCAACAGTTTTGTGACGAGAACGAAAAAGTCGCTCGCCACCCTATGGCGCCGACCTGGCCGGAAACCATGTTGACCACGGTGGACTTCGCTGCGGAAGGACCAAAGCAAACCCGGGTTACCGTGACTTGGGAAGCTTATGGGCCGACCACGCCGGAAGAGCTGGAAACCTTTATCAAGTCTAAGGGCGGTATGACTCAAGGCTGGACTGGGTCCTTCGATAAGTTGGACTCCTATTTAGCCAAGCTTTAAGAGAGGAATGGTCCGCGGCTGCTAGGCAGCCGCTGGACCCTGTCCCGGAGGGACTGAATGATCGTAGCCAGGCAATTCATTGCCTGGATTGGGCGCAGGAAAGGATCCGTCCCGTAGGGACGGTATGAGGATGGTCACTCCGGACTTACCAGGTTGTGACGACGTTTGTAAAAAAGCCCAAGATCCTGTCGCACAAAAGGCCAACACCACCATACCAAGGCAACGATCATACCGTACCCTACGGGACGGGATCGGTGTTGCCCCGGTTCCAGGCAATAAATTGCCTGGCTACGATCATTTAGTCCCTGCGGGACAAAGTCCGACACCCCCTCCGGGACGAATCTAAATCCTTGGCTTAAGCTGCTTTTTCCGTACCTTTGGGTTCTCCATTTCCCCAGGATATTAATGCAGCCGCGCTTATGGATAGGCGAACAACCCGGCAACGCGCGTACCGACGCCAACTGACTGTTAGTGCTTACTATATTCCGCTGCTCGCATTCTGCGGCCTGTTGTTGATAGCGGTAGCTCCCAGCCGAGCAGACATCGAATTACCTGCCATTACCGTTACCGGTAAACCCACTCCTGAGGGTGACGCCGTTTACCGGGACCGCAGCCTAAGGTCGCCAGATATGCATTGGCCTAAAGGCTGGTGGATTCTCGAATACGCGGAAATGTTTGCGCACAACCAGATCGAAATCAATGCGTCCTGCGCTACGGTCTGGAATCATCTGATTCAAGCTGAATTGTGGCCGCATTGGTGTCCGTACTCGGGAAAGGTTAAGATCTTAGGTGGTTCGCGCGTGCTACAAGCGCATTCCAGGTTCACTTGGAACGGCAATGACCTGCCAGGCGGCACCAACACGACACTATTTCAGGGGTATCCGGACCCGTTAGAGGGTGAAGTTTATGAATGTATCCCCGAAAGCCGTCTTGGCTGGTCCAGCTACGGCCCGGTGACTGAGCACGGGTTCCTTTCCGTGGCTTACCATAATTGGTTGCTGAAACCGATAGGCCCAAAGAGATGCGTTGTAACCTTCGAAGAAGTCGCGACCGGACGGGCAGCAAGATACGCTCGCGGTGCGTATCCGGAAGTATTGCATCTTAGCCATGATCGATGGCTGCAAGCATTGAAACGGATCTCAGAAGCTCGTGGCTGAATAAAGCGGATGCCCGGTAGTTGCCCGGGCCGCTCTCATCTGCGGTTCGTTTGCCTACCGTTTGAACCTGCTGTCCAACGCTAACAGCATCGGACCACTCAGCGTGACCTGATCGAAGTCCGGATGCTCCGGGTTAACCAAGCAGTTTTTGACCTCCGCAACGGCTCCGGTGATGAGAATACTCGGAACTAAAAGTCCCACCCGAGATCGACTGGCGAGCCAATTGTTGCCCAGTCGCCGGGTAGAAGGACTCGGGAAAATCGATCGCCAATCAGCTGGCAGACTGGTAGCAGGCAGCTCTTCAATTAAATGATCGGGCACCTCTGCGATGTAGAGAGGATAGACTACGGAGGCGGGAGACCTCCGTCGATGAACCAGTTTCTCTAACAGCGCCAATGGCTCAGAGGTGGATGCATAGACAACCGGTGTCCCTTTGACGTGCCATCTGCCGGCCGCTAGAACACCTCCCTGACCATTGAACTCTTCGGCCGCGGGCCGGCTAGAATCGGATCCAAACCGGTAGAGCCTCACCAATAGTTCCCGTATTCAATCGCTCCTAGATAATCACGAACTTGGGCGCCGCCGGGCTCAGTATCCAGCAGATCGATCGGGCGTTGATCTTCAAGACCAAAGGCCGGACTCATCAGCCATTCTCGCGCCTCCTTGGCTGAGCCAAACACGCGAACGGCATGTTCAAAGGCATGGCGTAACCGGAGCACCTTCTCACTTTCTTCCGGGGTGAGTTTTTTTTGACCTCCGGCGATCCGTGCGGCCATGGTTCTCGGAGAGAGTCCCAGTTTCCTGGCTAACTCTGCTTGCGATAAACCGATATGTCTGGCTAACAACACGAAGTCTTTCGGCGGGATGCCCTTGCGGATAGAAGCGATATCAGTCGATGGCTTTGCGGCCCGGCTTTCTGGTTTGGCCGCAGCCGGTATCTTGGCTGGTCTGATGCCAGGATACGGACGCGGAGTCTCGATATCGGCTGTGGTCATGGACTACTATAAAGTATGCTTTGGTCAGATGCAATTCTGCATACTACGCGATGCAATTCTGCAATGGCGTGCCTTCTCCCATGCGGATCCGAATTTACCTTGGCGGGTCTGATGCCAGGATACGGACGCGGAGTCTCGATATCGGCTGTGGTCATGGACTACTATAAAGTATGCTTTGGTCAGATGCAATTCTGCATACTACGCGATGCAATTCTGCAATGGCGTACCTTCTCCCATGCGCATCCGAATTTACCTTGGCGGGTCCTCCCGGCGTTGACTAAGATGCCGGATCGTCCCGCGACGCAAAGACCCAAAGGGAAACCCAACATTGTGCGAAAGAAACCATACGCAAAAACCAATTCTATTTGAATGACAGCTTCATCTCGTCTCCTCTCAAAAGTGCTGCTTACAAACGACGATGGGTTCGATGCTCCTGGGCTTCGGACGTTGACGGAAGTCGCAGAGGAACTGGCCGAGGAGGTTTGGATCGTCGCCCCGAACTACGACCAGAGCGGGACGTCGCATTCTCTCAGCCTGCACAGTCCCCTGCGAGTCTCGCAGAAGGAGGAGCGCAGATACTCAGTCTCCGGAACGCCGGGCGATTGTGTGGCCATGGCGGTCCGGCATCTGATGGTGTCAGGGAGGCCGGACCTGATTCTGTCAGGCATTAACCGCGGCGCAAATCTTGGGATAGAGACAGTCTTCTCCGGAACGGTGGGAGCGGCGATGACGGGCCTGTTGCTCGGGATCCCGTCGATGGCTCTTAGCCAGGCCTTCAGCGATCGCAATGCGGTGCGTTGGGACACGGCTCGAGCGCTTGCTCCTAAGGTCATCAGGCAGTTCGCCAAGGGCGCCTGGAGCCAAGGCTCAATCCTGAACATCAATTTCCCGGATGTATCCGTCGGCGAGGTCGGGCCGATCGAATTAACCACTCAAGGAACCGGGTTGATGGAGGACGTCGAGGTCATCTCCGGCATCGATCCCCGCAGCCTGGAATATCATTGGCTCAGCCTTCGGCGCGCAGCCCGAGAGGATGCGGCCGGATCGGAGACCTTCGCCATTAGACGGGGCCGAGTATCGGTCACACCCCTGCAATTCGAGCGGACTAACCAGGCCATTCTTGCCAGCTTACAAGCTGGCCTCACCGGATGAGTATCCTGGATTCGGCGGCAGTACCGGACCCGCGCGCCTCGCCAAGGTCGGACCAGCCGCGCTGACGGCTCTTGACGCGCTAGCGGCAATCGCCGGCGACAAGCCGATCATGGTCGTAGGATACAGCTTCGGCACAACCGCCGCCCTATGCGTCGCAGCGCATCGACCGGTAGCCGGTGTGATTCTTCAGGATTCACCGGCGTTGCGCCAAATGATCGTTGGCGAGCACGGCTGGTGGAATCTCTGGTTGCTAGCGGGTCCGCTCGCGCTCAGAGTCCCGGCTGCTCTGGATAGTGTCGGTAACGCGAAAGCCGCGCAGGCGCCGGCGATTTTTTTAGTAGACGAACTCGATACCGCTGTACCACCGAAATACCAGAAGCTGGTGATTCAAGCTTACGCCGGGAAGAAAGAAGTTGTCTCCGTGCCGGACGGCCATCATGTTGCACCGCTGGCAGGTTCTGCGCTGTCGCAAGTGCAGAAATGGGCAGAGACTCTGTTAGTTGCGCCCGGAAGGGGAGCGAGCAGCAAGTAGTTGATTGACCCCTTTAATCCCTCCCCGGCGCACGGGTATGACGGGGATAAAGGAAAGGGGGCATCCTTTCTTTTTCCGTGACTCTGACCATTGGCCGGTTACAGATTTCAAGTTACAGATTTCAAATATTGGCACTTGTCTTAGCTAGCGCTATTTGGTGGGGCAAATAACAAGAGGAGTAAACGACAAATGAGTACTTCAGAGCTCGGCGGTCACTTCACTTTTCCCGGTACTTCACTCACCGTTCGGCGCATGGGCTACGGCGCCATGCAACTAGCGGGACGCGATGGGAACAAACTCGTCTGGGGTCCGCCCCGCGACATTGACGGCGCGATCGCGGTGTTGCGTGAGGCGGTGGCCAGCGGTGTGAACCATATCGATACCAGTGACTTTTATGGTCCGCATATCACCAACCAGCTCATCCGGCGCGCGCTGCATCCTTACCCGGACAATCTTGTCATCGTCACCAAAGTCAGCGCCCGCCGCGGGGAAGATGGATCGTGGCTTCCCGCGATGTCACCCGAAGAGCTAACTCAGGCCGTGCATGACAATTTGCGCAATCTCGGGCTCGAGGTGCTCGATGTCGTGAACCTGCGCAGCATGTTCGACGTCCACGGACCGGCCGAAGGATCGTTGGAAGAGCCGTTGACCACGCTGGCCGAACTGCGAGAGAAAGGCCTCATCCGTCACATCGGTCTGAGCAACGTCACCCGTAAACAAATCGAAGACGCCCGGAAAATGGTCAAAATTGTTTGCGTACAGAATGCGTACAATGTCGCCCATCGAGCCGACGATCCGTTGATTGATGAACTGGAAAAAGAGGGCATTGCTTATGTGCCGTTTTTCCCGCTCGGCGGCTTCAACCTTTTGCAGTCGTCGGCTTTATCCGATGTCGCTCAAGCCCTGAACGCCACGCCGATGCAAGTTGCTCTCGCCTGGTTGCTACAGCGTTCCTCGAATATACTACTGATTCCGGGCACCTCATCGGTTGAACATCTGCGGGAGAACCTCGCCAGCGCCGAGTTAACGCTTCCGCCCGATGCCTTGAAGGTGCTACATCAGCTCGCTAGCAAAACCGAGGCGGCGCAACATTGATTTCGAATACGTGCAATGATTTTTACTGAGAGAAGAGGCAAAGGAAGCAATAAGCGGAGAGGCCGGGATGGCTCCGCCTGAACTCCCTCTGACTCGCGATCGCATTGTAGCCACTGCCGAGGAAGTGTTGCGACGGTTCGGCCCGGGAAAGGCTACCGTGGTCGATGTGGCCCGCGCGCTTGGCGTGAGCCACGCTGCCGTTTATCGGCACGTAAAAACCAAGGCGGAACTTCGAGACCTGGTCGTTCGGTGTTGGGTCGATGACATGATGCCGCCGCTCCGCGCGCTCGTTGCGCGGAAGGGTCCGGCGCCGAAGCGGCTGCGCCAATTATTCGATACCCTGATTAGCATCAAGCGCCGCCGGGCTGCTGCTGATCCCGAGCTTTTCACCGCTTACCGATCGTTCTCGGCCGAAGCTCAATCCGTCACCGCCGCTCATGTGAACGAACTAGTCGAATTGGGCGCGGCGATCATCCGCTCAGGAGTTGAAGAAGGCACCTTCCGCGACACCGATCCGGTCGCAGCGAGTCAGGCGATCCTGTTTGCAACGTCTAGGTTCCATCACCCAGCCCACGCCATGGAGTGGGCTAACCCAAAGCTCGACCTGGTGTACGACGATGTCTGGCGGATACTGATGGAAGGGTTGAGCGTGGAAAAGAAATCTCGGGTCGCAAAGGGAAAGCTCCCGAAAGCGCGAAGCCGCAGATAGTCGGTGACCATCTCGCGCTGTGGCTTAGCCATAAATCCATCGACCGAGTCTTTCCATTCGCGGAAGCCAAGGAAGCGATTACCTACCTGGAGACCGGCCGCGCCAAACGAAAGGTCGCCCTGGCGATGAGTTGATCCGGGACGCCCGCCCGTGTTTTGTATGGTCCTCTGCCCTGTCCAGATGGACGTTCGCCGGTAATACGGTCGGTCTGGATCGTTGACGCCGGAACAGATTTTCCGCGACTGATCACTGCCCATCCATTAGAATAATCGCAATCATGATTCAGGAACATAACAGGGTCGTTCTTACGGTTCCTCTTTCCGACGAGGGGCTTGAGGCCGGCGATGTTGGAGTCGTTGTCCACGTGTATCCTCGCCATGAAGCTTACGAAGTCGAGTTTGTGACGCTGGCGGGACAGACGGCTGCGATTGTAACTGCGTCAGCCGACCAAATTCGGCCGATTGGCAAGCATGAGATTCCGCACGCGCGGGAACTGGCGCACCGCTAGGGAGCGCAAAGCTGAACGAGGGCGCTGAGAAGTCCCGTCGCACCTATTCTTCATGTGACAACGGTTGACGACGGAATCGGCCCACGCAAGCTGACGATCTTAGGTTGGCGTCGGCCGATGGCGCCGTGACCGCTCACAAATCGACCATAAATTTTTCGTACCGACTATTGCCCCCATAATTACCACTGGGCATTCTAGCCACAGCCTTTCTGCTGTTCCCCGCTAAAAGAAGTTTCCCTGCACCCAGCTAGCTCGGGAGCGGGGCATACGGCTGTGAGGCTAAGGAGATCTACCCCCATGGAGCTTCCATTCGCCGGACAGTTCGCTGCAATGCACTGCAGTTACACTGCGGTCCGGCCGTGGAATGTCCAGTCCCCCCAAAATGAAACCGATCACTATCCTGACCACATTGTTCTGCTTTGGATTAGTTAGTTTGCCGGTCCAGACTGGATGTTTTGCCGCTCAGGCAAATCAGCTGACCGTTGACTTCTCGCGGCAGACCGGGCCCGTTTACCATGGCACCGGGTTTCTGTACGGCCTGAGTGAACCGAACGTACCAAATGCCAATGTATTGGTTCCGCTGAAACCAGACGTTACCTCACAGAAGGCGCCAAATGGCCTTCAACATCCGGGCGGCGATGCCGTCCAGATCGCTGGAACGTTCCTCGGCGCGGGCGGTAATGCCGTCTTCGATTACATGCAAGATATCTATTCTCAATTTCCGTATCAAAATCTTGGATTGAGCGACTACCTCCCCAAGGTGCAGACGGAGGTCAACGAAGTCCTGGCAACTCCATTTCCTAACTCCTTCGTTTACGTCCCGTTTAACGAACCTGACAATATTTGGTACAACAAAACCAACCTAGAGAATCAATTCTTTAGCGACTGGAAAACAGTCTTTCAACAAATCAGATCCCAGCAGCCGAACGCTCGCCTTGCTGGGCCTAACATTGCTAACTTCGATGCGGTCTATATATCGAATTTCCTCACGTACTGTAAGGCTAACGCCTGCCTGCCGGACGTGATGACTTGGCACGAGTTGAACACCGGGTTCTATAGCAACTGGTCGCAACATTATGCCAGCTATCGTTCTATCGAGACAAATTTAGGAGTTGGCCCTTTGCCGATTAACATCGATGAATATTCGACCTTCAAAGATCTCTCTGTTCCCGGCGAGCTGATCCAATGGATCTCGCGGTTTGAAACGAGTAAAGTTGGAGCAGGGCTAGCCTACTGGCATATCGATGATGATCTGGACGATTTAGAAGTCGCAGCTAACCAACCTAATAGCGGCTGGTGGCTGTACAAGGCGTACGGTGACATGACGGGCTCAACGGTCCAGATTACCTCTCCCAATCCAAATGGATACGGATTACAAGGAATTGCCGCGCTGGATCAGACCAGAAAACAATCTTCCGCTATTTTTGGGGGTGCGAGCGGGGACGTAACGGTTGTGGCCAAGGGCTTGTCTGCGCTGGGAATTTCTGGGGATCGGGCGCACGCAACGGTTTGGATTAATCGCTGGACCGGGTACGAAGGTGTTGCCGACCCGCCGAATGTCCTGTCCGACGGCGATTATCCGGTCAAGAACGGCGAGGTCAGCGTGCCGATTAGCAACCTCGATCCGCAGTTTAGTTATCAATTGGTAGTGGCGCCATCTATGAGCTCGAGCTCGACCGTGACTCGGTACCCGCAGCCGCAACGGTATGAAGCCGAGGATGCCGACGTCAGCAATGGTGTTATTTACCAGGCCGGCTCGCTGGCTAATCCCTACGTGAATGCAGCTTCCAATGGCGAGTACGTCGGCTTCTTAAATTACGCGGACAGCTCCGTTACGTTCAATGTCAGTGCGCCCAGGACCGGCGACTATCAACTCGATATTTACTACGGAAACGGTAACCAAGCGATGACCGACCAACTCCTACGTGTGGACGGGGGGGCGAGCACTCCAGTAGTTTATACACCGAATGTCGACTGGACTTTCATCGGCAAGAAAACGGTGGATCTCTATCTGAAGGCTGGCAGTCACACGATCACACTTGCAAATGACACATCGGCGG
>Ga0209240_1000870_pt1 | contig 12288 bp, 10 predicted proteins | sample GraSoi_2013_80cm_FD_185828 | JGI IMG/M metagenome (GOLD analysis project Ga0209240, IMG submission 185828) | Grasslands soil microbial communities from the Angelo Coastal Reserve, California, USA - Sample 9_17_2013_80cm (SPAdes) (version 2) | ecosystem: Environmental > Terrestrial > Soil >...
ATCCGCTATCATCGCCAAGTGATGGCCGATCGGAGTCGCTTTGAGGGGCGCGGTAAAGGGTTGTTGTGCGCCCAAGGGATCGAAGTAAGGGGGAGCTGGTGGGGCGCCAAAGGGTGGCGTGAACTCATCACTGATCCCCGGCTCAAAGACTGGATGAAGGAGCAATTGGAAGGTTGGCGCAAGAAGCTCTTGAGCGCGGAAGCGGAGCAAAGCGAGTTGCGCCGGCGGATCGAAGCGCCGACCGTGCAAACTCCGGCACCGACCGTGCAGACTCCGGTGGCGGCTGTGCAGACTCCGGTGCCGGTTGCAAGTGCTCAGAAGGTTTCTAGCTTGCCGTCTCCTTTGAAGGGTTATCCGGGCGACAGGCCGCGCAAGGATGGGATCGGTATTGCAACCGAGGTTCTTTTGGGACAGACGCCAGTTGCGTCGAAGTTAAACGACTTAAAAAGCGCATTAGAGGCCATTGCACGAAAAGACAAGAAGGCATTAAGCGTTTTGATCGACCAAGGAAAGGTGGCGATTTGGCCGGAGCACACCTACTGTTTCGATGCCTGGACGGATCTTTCTGATCAGCTGAAGCTGTTTAGGCGGGTGTATACCGAAGATGCGAGCGAGGTTGTGTGGATTCCTGCTCCAGTAGTAGAAGATCCTGCTTTGGTAAGCGATTCGAATGTGCCGAAGGCCGACCGAGTGGACGGCGGGGATTCGGAGGAACCAAGGGTAATTCAGAAGGCAAAAAAACAAAGCACGTCGGCGACGAGCTTTAATCCTTTTGGAAGGAACTTACTGGATCCGAGGTGTGCAGCTGCGTTAGTCGACTGTGAGGGGCAAGGATTGGCGTATTACTCGAAAGTCCAGAATGTGGTTTCAGAAGACGATCCAGCTGAACAAGCTCGCTTGTATCTTAATTCGGAGGAGGCAGTTCTTGTAAAGAAATACGGAGCTAAAGGTGCTGATGTTTACGAGGATGGTTTCTATCGGACTGTTAATGATATCTTCGAAAACGATCTGGGACCGCAGCCGCGAGCGGACTGGTTGGACGGCGGTATAAAAGAGATTGGCGATCCGATTATTGCGAGTATGAATGACCCTAGGTCATACAAATTTGATCGGTTTACGACCGAAGTGACTCAATACGAGAAAACGTGGTGCTGGAAAGTCGATTACTATTTTCGCGGCAAAAATGCTTTTGGAGCGTTGATATTGAATCACGTTTTTGCGTATTTCCGTAAGGGCGGGTTGATCGCGATTAAGGAGGCGAACGATTAGGTCCCGCTGGGAGCGGGTACGCTCGGAAGTAGGAGAATTCTGTTAATACGGGGTGCGCACCCTTAAAGGGCTTCAAAAAGATCCCCTTTCTTAACACGATAAAATACATTTTCGTGTTTAAAGAGGGATTAAACCGTGGGAGTTGGTTCCGCTTAAAAACCCAGTTCTGACTGACCCGCCTAATATTCGAAGCGTCCAGGATGGCCCAGGATCGACGTTTCTGAGTGACGCGCTGGACACCCGGCTTTGTGCGCCTCGAGAGCTGTTTAGGAAGTTCTGCTCGTTCTTCCATCAACCCGAAAACGCAGCAGAAAAGCGATTTCGTCAACGCGAACCGGAGATCTGATCGTGGTGATCGTTGAATATGTTAGTAACCGGCGTTTTCTAGATCGTGATTCGCTCTATCTCGTCGAGTGAAATCTCGTCCTGTCGGCGGTCATAAAGCTTGGTTGTCCGCGGCGATTCATGGTTGGCGATCTGCTGCGCGACTTCGAGTTTGCCGCCGTTCTTCAGATACGCCGTGATGCCGGTCGCCCGGAAAGTATGATTGCCGATGCGCGTTTCGATACCGGCCGCTTTTGCGCGCCGGCGGATGATGCGGTGGGCGTCCTGCTGAAAGAGGGGATTGGTTGTAAGCTGGCCAGTCTTGCGGCGGGCGGTGCGGAAGAGATAGCCGTCGATGTCATCGGTGATGCCGGTCGCTTCGATATAATCGTGCAGACACTGATCGAGGCGATGATGACAGGGAACGTCGTGCTCCTTGCCGCCTTTTTCGTGTAAACGCACCCAATGGCGGCGCCCCTGCACAAAATAGTCACCAACCTTCATCTGAATGACGGCGCCGATCCGCGCGAAGCTATAGACCATAATCGCGATCAAAGCGCGGTCGCGCAGCCCGAGCAGATCAGGCTGATCGGCCGCCTCTGTATCATTGGCTGGTTTCTTGGTAATCGGGATGCTCTCGATCAGCGCATGGGCCTCCTCGGGCGTCAGGACCGGCGTCTTGCCTTTCTTGACCGTGTAGCGCGGGCCCCGCACAGAATGGGCCGGATTAGAGTCGATAACATGGCCGGTCACAAGCCAGTCGAAGAGCATGCGAATCGCGGCCAGGTGCTGTTTTACGGAAGGCGGCGATAGCTCCTCTTGCAGGTCGTGCACGAAAGCCGCGACATGGAAAGGCTGGACCTGCGTGAGCTCATGAATGTCTTTGGAGGCGCACCAGTCGGCAAAGCGGCGGGTCGCGTTCAGATAGGCCCGTCGCGTATGGGCGTTGTTGATCTGTGCCGTGAAAAACTCGAGGAAGCGTCGTGCGGCTTTTCTTGTCGGCGCGATAATGGGGCTGCACAAGGGACGCTGCGATTAGACCCAATAGCGCTCTATGATTCGACCTGAAACGGTCTCATAGCATCGGCGTTGTGGACTCAAACGTCCGTCAAGGTCTTCTGGATTCGTTCGCAACCGTCTTCTCAATTTCCCCAAACGCACAGAACCTGCGATTTCGAGCCTCCTTCCGGGTTACAAACGAGGCTGGAAGGGTCATTTTATCGAAAGAAGTGCCAAGAGCAGACTAAAAAGCGAAAATTCTGCACGAAGACGGTCTGGCTTGTTAGGTCTTATCGCAGCGTCCCTTGTGTAGCCCCTTGAATGGATACTTTTGAATTCGACCTCCTCAAAGACGCTATCGGGCCCTGACAACCGGTTTGATGAAATCGAAAAATAGAAAATCGCCAATTCCGCGATTAGAGGGGCGCAAAAGGATATTGCTGAAAGAGCGCGTTTTGTTTTTGGTAAATTCCCGTGCCGGGTTGAGCCTGTAACTTACCGTCTCGGACGATCACTTGGCCACGCAAAATCGTTGTGATTGGCCAGCCTTTCACCTTCAGGCCTTCGTACGGGGTGTAATCGCAGCCGTGATGAAGCACGGATTGCGAAATTGTGACTTCCCGCTCAGGGTCCCACAGCGCCAGATCCGCGTCGGCTCCTACGGCGATTGCACCCTTCTGCGGGTAAAGTCCGTAGATCTTTGCATGGTTGGTGGACGACAGCGCGACAAATTGATGGAGAGTGATCCGCCCTCTTCCAACGCCTTCGGAAAACAGAAGAGGAAGGCGCGTTTCGACTCCTGGGATCCCATTCGGTACCGCCCGAAAGCCCTTAAAAACTGGCGGTGTTTGTTTCCCGCCTTTCCCTTCGAAGCGAAAAGGACAATGATCGGAAGAAAATACCGAAAGCACATCCGTGCTCAAGCCTTCCCAGCACGCATCCCGGCTGGCTTCGTCTCGCGGAGGCGGACTAAAGATATATTTCGTGCCTTCGAGGCCAGGCCGTTCTAGCTCTTTGGCGGTTAGCAAGAGGTACTGCGGAAAGGTTTCTCCGTAGACTTTCAGCCCGCGTTGGCGAGCGCGGCGGATCGACTCCATGGCTCCCCGGGTCGAGACGTGGACGATCATGACCGAAACACTGAACCACTCGGAAAACACGACAATGCGATTTACGGCTTCTACCTCCGCGATCGCCGGATGCAATGCTGCATGAAATTGGGGTGCGGTTTTACCTTCTTGTTCAAGCTTCTCGTTTGCGTAGCAAATCGCTCCGTCGTTCTCGCAGTGGACCATCACAATGCCGCCTTGCTCTCGCGCGACGTGCATCACTTTCAACACATCAAATTCACTTAGCTTCAGATTCTCGTACGTCATGAAAACTTTGATCGATCGATATCCGTCGCGAATCAGGCCGGGCAACTCTTGGTTGATCACCGTGGCGCTTGCATTAGTGATGATGGGATGAAAACTGTAATCGACGAAGGAACGTCCAGCCGCCGTTTGATGATAATCCTGGACGGCTTCTAAGAGGGATTGATCACGCTGCTGCAACGCAAAAGGCAGGATAGTGGTAGTTCCACCAAAGGCGGCTGACATCGTGCCGGAATAAAAGTCATCCGCGATGATGGATGCACCGGATGGCTGTGCGACGTGGACGTGACTGTCGATACCACCCGGTAACACCAAGAGTCCGCTCGCATCGATGATTTGTCGACCATTGTCTAGCTTCTCGGCGAGCGCGACGATGCGTCCATCTGCTACACCGACGTCGCACCGAGTCGTACCTGTATCGGCAACAACTAGCCCACCCTGAATGACCAACTCAAATTCGCGCATAGTCGAAGAAATGATTCTAGCGGTTGGCTTGGCTTAAGCAGCTATAATCAAAGCAACCGCTGCGGAATGGAGACGGTGAGTCGCCGAGGCGGATTTTCTGGGTAGTCAGGATAAAGCATTTCCAATCCCCTTTAGCTCCACTAACACGTCGCGTCCGGCTCGGGGCGCCCATCTTAACAGTCGAAGGGAAAGGTTGTTAAAGATTGCGTAGCTGATTGACGCGTACAATGTGAATAGTAGTGCTACAAAAAACATCCGGTCCAGATAGGCGAACTGTTCGGAGTAGACGATGATATAGCCCAGACCAGATTGGGCACCAAGGTATTCCGCGCCTAGCTCGGCAGCCCAAGCGGTTCCCAAGCTGAGGAGGATTGTCGACCGCAGTTCCGGAAAAATCGAGGGCAGAATCACCGTTCTGTAGAGCTGAAACTTCGTCGCGCCAAGGGTTCGCGCATTATCGATATAAATCTGCGGAACGTTCTTTACCGCATTAACCACACCGGCAAAGAAAATCACGCTGACTCCGTAGGCAACGAAAGCGACCTTCCCTATAAAATAGGTCCCAAACCAGAGTTGGAAGAGCGGCACCATGGCAAGCAACGGCATTGTTCGAAGAAACTGTGCTGGCAGTTCCACGATCCTTCGAGTCCACCCCGACCACGATACCGCCAACCCAAGGAGCGTGCCGATGACAGCGCCGAGAAAGAGACCCGTGTAGAGACGGATCACAGTATCCAGAGAGTTGCTTATTACAGCAAGGAATGACGCGAGGTAACTTGGTCGGCCACCGCTGGCAACCGACTCAACACCGAGGCCGCCCTGCCAATAGTCGGATAATGATAAAAAAGTCTTGGTGACCAAGACTTGCCAGCCCGGTACCATCGGCTCTCCCGGGAGCGCCTCGGCGCGAAAGATCATCGACAATATCTGCCAAAAGCCGGCCATACCGACCAAGACCAGGAGGCTAGTCCGATGCCGGAGCACGGCGCTCATAAAAGATTTGGTCTTCAGCTCCCAACCTCCATCTGAGCGGCAAGCGCCGTTGCGCCTTCGAGGCCAAGGTGAGCGAGAAGCACGTGCTTTCGATTCATCATCTCCGCCAACAAAAGGCTATCAGCTGTTCTCGGCCGCGGAACTGAAATGTCCAAATCATCGACCAGCTGGCCGCTATGGAGGACCAGGATACGGTCCGCCAGCGTGAGAGCTTCATCCACGTCGTGCGTGACAAAGAGAACGGTCCGCCTATTCTCGCTGTCACTCTGGGCCCAAAGCTTTAAAAGAACGTCATGAAGCTGCCGTTTGGTCACGTAATCCAAAGCTCCGAAAGGTTCGTCAAGCAATAGGACACTTGCGCCGTTAGCGAAAACGGTAGCGACCGCGACCCGCTTTAGCATGCCGCCCGACAGTTCTCGCGGCCAGGCATGCTCGACGTGACTAAGACCTACCAATCTGAGATAGTCACGAGCGATAGTCCGACGCTCGCCCTTAGCTATACCGCGGCACTTGAGGCCGTACTCCACGTTGTCGATGACTCTCATCCAAGGAAACACGCTATCCTTCTGAAACACGACTCCACGTTCCGGACTAGGTTCGGTAACGAGGGAGTCAGCGACTCGAATTGAGCCATTCGACGGCAAAATGAGTCCCGCAATCATTTGCAGCAAGGTGCTTTTGCCACAGCCGGAGGGACCAACGAGGCACACAAACTGCCCTTGCGGAATCTCAAGCGTTATGTCTGCGACGGCACGCACTAGCTGCCCATCGGCACGCCGAAAGATACGAGATACGCCGTTCAAAACGATCATTGACTTTTCGACTGGCTCAAACAACATCGCGCATTACCTCCCACCAGGACGCGCTACCACGCTCCAAGCAGTAATTTTGCCGAAGCAGAACGCGGTGATCGCGTCGAACACGACAGCTACAACGCCGAGGACGAGCAGGGCGGCGAAGATCCCTTCGACGTCTGTGACTCCGGCGAAAAGCTCGACAGCTTTACCGATACCATACTGCGAGCCCAACAGTTCAGCGATTGCCTCTAGCCCCCACGCCCCGGCCAGCGCGATGCGCACACCTCCCAGGATCTGGGGCACCGTGCCGGGTATCAGCATGTCCCACACTATCCGCCGAGAAGTCGCTCCGAGTGTGCGAGCAGACTCTTCGAAAACGGGGTCGAGATTGTCCGCCGCCTTCTGCGCAAACAGATAGAGGGTGACTGCTACATAAAGTAGAACCAGCATTACTGCACTGGCTCTTCCTACGCCGAACCAGATCAAGAAGAATGGCGCCGCCACCAGAATCGGAACAGTGCCAGCAGTGAGCACCACTAGGTCGAAGATCGAGCGAGCCAGCCTGAACCGTGCCGTCACCAAACCAGCGACGGCCCCAAGCATGGCACCGACTATCACAGCGATAACGACATTCTCGACCGTATAAAGCATGCTACCAAGCAGACTGGCGTCGGGGAGTCCAAAATAAGTAAGCTCCTGAGCGGAGAAGAAGTCTTTCGCGATCCTCCCGGTCACTGCATGCGGGGCCGGTAGCAAAGAAGAGGGAACGAATATCGTCAATAGTTGCCAAACCGAAACTAAGAGGAAAATTCCAAGAATTCCGAACGGATCAATCCTCCACGGCGTCGTGCGCCGATTGGCGCGACCGATCGGGATCGTTGCTGCGGCTGACGCGGGCAGCTCAATCGATTCACCTTTCATTCGCCGCGCTCTCTGGTTTGCTTACGGACATCGACGCGGCACTCGCAAGACGATACGCATCCAGAAAGTCGTACATTTGGAAATACTGCTTGGCTTTGGACAGCAGCGATTGCCCATCGGAGCTTAGGCTCTTTGTCTCAAGAGCCTTGATCATCACGTCGGTCTTATCTCTGTATTCCCGCATTTGGTGCCAAATCGCGGCCGCCCAAATAATCTGTTCCGGCGCTACGGCGCCCTCGGGTATGATACCGTGATTCGTATAATCTTTGATAATAGCAGTCCATGCATTTTTAAAGTAGAGGACATTGCTAACATCATCGCAATACGTTGTGTTATATTCGAATGGTGAGAGCGGATCGAGACTTTCAACGGTGCTCTGAACACCTTTACCGTCAAGGCCTGTACCGGCTACGCTGTTCAGATAGGGTGCCTGCAGATCGAAGAGCGAGGGATCTTTCTTAGTCTCTGCGATTGCCCGCCAAACGACCGACAGAAAACGTAGAATGGTGTTTTGATGAGAGTTGACGTAGTCCGAGTTGCTGGCTATGCCCACAATCGCCACGAGTGGCTCGATTGGCGAATCCACTCCTGCGGGACCATATTTGTAGAGATCACCGTTATCGAGGAGATCTGTCCAGCCGGCTTGCTTTAAGGTATAAACGACCGGGGCGCCTTCAGGATTGACGAAGTCTTCGCGACCGGATTTAGCCAGGACGAGAGACTTTGAGTCGTCGAGAACCTGTAATTGCCACTGAACTTTCGCAAATTTCGCTGCTGCCTCCTCAAACGGCCTGTCGCTAAGTTCAGGTGCACCAACCAAAGTCTTACCCTGAAGCGGCAGCAACGCCTGCCGGATCGCTTGCTCGAACGACATGCCCTGCGCGATGAAATCTTTGAAAGATTTCAGATGCAGATTTGGATTAGCAAGGATTGCTTCACCTAGAAAGTTATCGGTGAAGGCAATGCACTTTAGAGTCTTGGCGGACTTGTACGATGGCAACAGTAACGGAATGAACTCGGTGCTGATCTCAACCTGTCCGTTGAGGAGGAGAGCTATCACATTGGTATCTGTAACCTTCAGTCCGTACGGCGGCGGAACCATATTGATACCGACATCCTTGAACCAGCCCTTCTTCATCGCGATTACGTAGAAGGTGTTGTCTGCGTAGGGGCGCATCGCAAACTTCACGTCGGCCGTCGGTATGTCGGTGCCCGGCTCGGGTGGCGCCGGAGTATAACTGTCAGCCGATGCGCCTGTGGCCGCTGCATGGCTAGGCGTGCCCAGCGTCACAATTCCAGACGTGATTGCAAGCACGAAAGCGAGCGACGCACGCCACCTTAAGCAATAGGGCCTTTGTTTCTTCGAAATCGTCATCTTCTCAAATTTTGTAAGGCTGGCGCACGCGTTACAAGTCAGCCGTAAGCCACACCCGACGGCTTAAAAACTCAGGGGAACGCGAGCAGCTATTTTGAGCGCGCCTCGGCCGGAGGAGGACCAAAACGCACAACTGTTAACTACTAACTGCTTTCAGGTTAGTGAAAACAGTTTCACTTACTTCGCTTTCTCTACCAAATGGAACTTAGCTTTACTCATGCCAAGTTTCTCTTGGCGCCACTTCTCAGCGGTATCGCCTAGGTGTTCTGCTGAACGAAGAGTTCTGGGAAGGCTCTTATTCTGGCACTGTGCAGGTGTAACATCTCGGACAGGCGTACCATCCGAATGCAAATTCCACCACAAAACCCTTAGAGGAATACGGGCAGAGCTGTCCCCAAGCTTTTTAGATCTGACAAGATCGATTTGACCGGCGCTCTTTCTGCATTCGGAGTTCTTGGGTATAATGTATTCAAAGTCTTTTTTTGGGCAGAACGAACGTTTTCCTGCTTTGCATGATGCTTAATTTGATCAGCATTTCTTGTGGCGGGAGAGAACGAAAACGAGGAGAAGTAAGCCTCATGGCAAGCTGGAGCTATCTGAAGGGCGAGTGAATGTTGCTCAACGCTGTGGCTCGCTGCTCTCGTTGAGTTCTGAAATTTCGGCACGATTTTCGCTGTTCGTATAAATGTATACGGTATACAATATCGACTTGAGTATTATCGCTGATCGCCGCGTTTTAAACTGAGAGTGATGTCGACGGAAACGTTTTCAAAAGCAGCTCAGTACCAACGGAATTACTTAGCAGGGGAATCCCGGCACTGTGACACTCAACAATTCATTGATTGAATCGGCCGTGCGAGCCTAGGATCTGGTCGGTGGCACAGAGTCTTTCCGAGAAGCGTAGCAGTCGTCCAACAAACGAGCGCCCACCATACCTCGAGGAGCCGCAGCGATATTACGAAATCGTTCAGACCAAGCTGCGAAGTGCTATCCGAAGTGGGCTGTTCCAGGCCGGTACGGTGCTCTATGAGGCTGCTGTTGCGGATCTTTTCGGGGTCAGCAGGCCACCGGTCAAACGCGCGCTGCAAATGCTGGAGGAGGCAGATCTAATTCATCGGCTTAACCGCAGGGGGTACATGGTGGGACCAGCCGGAACCAATCTGCAGCCGATTCGGACGAATCTGCACAGATTATCGCTTAATATCATAGAACCGCTGGGAAACGGGGCTTTGCGGGCCAGTTGGCAGCGTATCTATGAGAAGGTGGAAGAGGAAATTTTATCTTGTTGTCCGTTTGACACTTTCCAGATCTCGGAAGCGATCCTTTGCGACCATTACAACGTCAGTCGAACTGTCATCCGCGATGTGCTTAACCGTATTCACGGCGGTGGACTAATTGAAAAAGATCGCTGGTCTCATTGGATCGCCGGCCCGTTGAGCGCCCGACGATTGGATGAGCACTTCGCGATGCGAAAGATTCTGGAACCGGCAGCCCTGATTGCGGCGTCGGAGACGCTGACTCCGGAATTTATTATGCAACGTCGCGATCGTCTCGATAGTAGCTCCTCCCGAGACCTCGGCGAACCGGAGCTTGACCGTCTTGACAGAGATCTTCATCGGGACTGCGTGTTGGCAATTAAGAACCGCCGACTGATCGATGCGATTGAGCAAAACCATCTTTCGTTTTTCATCAATCGCCAGTTTGCTGCCAAGATTTGTCCAATCCCGGCGGAAACCATTCGAGCCGAGCATCGATTGGTTTTCGAGTGTTTGCTCCTCAAAACTCCAGTTGCTGCGGCCGCAGCACTAGAGAAACATATCGGGGCCGCAGCTTCTCGGACCCGCTCCAGATTGAAAGTACTATCCATTTTGAACGACGTTCAGGTCGCGCCATATCTGGCTCGATCCAGTTGATGAAAGCGCCTTGATATGACACGGCAATCTCGGCGGCCACGATTGCGTGTGCTTGGAACTCACGAGATCCTGATCGAACCGATTCGCCAGCAGGCCGAGAGCGATTTGGGAATTATTGTCGAGGATCAGGTGGCGGACAGTATGGACGCGGTTCGCCGGGCAGTTACGGCACCAGACGCATTCGATGTCTATCACCAGTGGCATACGGTGGATCTTGTCTGGAGTTCGCGATCGATCCAGCCGATTGACACCGGCCGGATTGCTGGTTGGAGCGAGATAGCGTTATTGTCAAAAGACCGGACTCGATCGGATCGCACAGGCCACGGACCTCAAGTGGCGCTATTTTTGCAGAAAGACGACACACTGCATTCCAAACCGTCCGATCGGGCGAGCATGGTGCCGACCCTCCATGGAGTGGATGCGCCTGGATACATTCGTAGCGTTCGCAATGGTATCGTTGGCAAAGAACCTGACAGTTGGTCCTGGTTACTCGACGACCGCTGGCATGGCAAAGTTGCTTTGGCCTGCGATCCTTCGGTGGGCATCATCGAAGCTGCACTCGCTCTCGAATCCAGCGGCCATCTGGAATTCAGTGACATTGGCAATCTGGAGGAAGAGGAGATCGATTCCATCGTATCAATCCTAATCCGCAAAAAGAAAATTGGCCACTTCCGCGGATTCTGGAGTTACGGCAAAGAAGCAGAGCGCCTGATGAGTCGTGGAGGCGTATGTCTCCAAAGCATTTGGTCTCCTTCGGTTTTCCGTCTACGACAAATTGGAGTCGACGTTGTTTGTTCGGCGCCGGTCGAAGGTTACCGCGGTTGGTATGCGGGACTTTGTCTCTCGTCACGCGTGAGTGGAGCAGTTCTGGAAGCCGCTTATGCTTACCTGAACTGGTGGCTCAGTGGTAAGCCGGGGGCCATACTATCGCGACAGGGGTATTACGCGGCGACACCCAAGCGGGCCCGGTCTTTTCTGGATGAAAAAGAGTGGAATTTTTGGTATGCTGGGGAAGCCACCGCCAACGATCTCGTTGATCCTTTCGGAAGAATTTGTGTGCGTTCCGGTGATATCCGAGACGGAGGCTCTTACGAAGCACGAATGTCTCATGTCCGAGTCTGGAACAGCTTTATGGACGAACAGAACTATCTGGTTCGGCGTTGGCGGGAATTCCTGAATGCCTAGATACGAGGCCAGACTAGGCGACCGGACTGGTTTTCTCCCATACGAATCGTCCGCAGGACCGGGGGAACATCAGCATCGGCGCCATTAGTTGTCGCGGTTAATCTTAGTGGGGTCAGCTCAGCACGGGCTGTTGCCCGAACGCCTGGACTTAAGGGGTGCTGCCAGGAATCGACGGCAGCAAGACTGGAGGTAGATCGAGTGTGAAAGGGCAAATCGGTGGTTAGAAGAGTGGCGAAAGCCTGCAGCAAGGAAATAAGTGCATCAATTAAAGCGAGGTAGATATTTTCTGACGCGTTGTGTATCGCCGCGATCAGTTTTCTCAAGTTTTGGACTACCGCGATGAGTAGATCTTGGATCGATTGTTTGATAAGTCCTCGCCAACGAGCACGCTTGAAGCCGTGAAGGTTAGAGGCATCTGCAAAACTGCGTTCGATCAGATGTTGTCGACGCTTCCGATCCAGTTTGGGCTCACCTCACGAAACGGAAAATAAAGCACTGTAAGGGCTCTGTTATCCTAGTGAACGATGAGCGTAGTTCCACGCTTGGAAGGGAATCAGTAAATGAGTTCTGCCTTCCTCGTCTTCGACCTGGTAGGCGGGAACACCGGTCTTGAGCTCGAGTGCAACACCCGAGGTTGCATCCATCCAGAACTTAATGACGGTGAAGAAGCGGTCGGG
>Ga0209240_1000874_pt1 | contig 12250 bp, 10 predicted proteins | sample GraSoi_2013_80cm_FD_185828 | JGI IMG/M metagenome (GOLD analysis project Ga0209240, IMG submission 185828) | Grasslands soil microbial communities from the Angelo Coastal Reserve, California, USA - Sample 9_17_2013_80cm (SPAdes) (version 2) | ecosystem: Environmental > Terrestrial > Soil >...
TAGGAGCGGTCTTCACCTGACAAAAACGTGATAACAATCAAGAAGGTTGCGGATTCCCAAGGAGACAACCTCGTCCAAAATCGAAATCTGCGTAATCCGCCTCCGCCAAGCCTACGGCGCGACAGGTTCTGTGTAATCTGCGGATTAATATGCCTTTCATCTGCGTTAGTCTGCGGTTCGTCTTTGTGATTTGATTCGCGTCCATTCGCGTTCCTTATTCGTGTCCATTCGCGGTTGGTTTGTGGTCTTATTGTCCATTCGCGGTTCATGAGTAAATCATTCGATATTCTTGGTCTCGGTTGCGTGTCGGTGGATGATCTTCTGTATGTGCCGGGGAGGTTTCCGGTCGCTGACACCAAGACACGGGTTTTAAACTGGGACCGGCAATGTGGCGGGCTTACCGGTACAGCGCTGGTAGCTGCTGCCAGGCTCGGCGCACATTGTGCGTTTGCCGGGTTACTCGGGTTTGATGACCTAACCCGGATCGTCGAAGAAAATTTTCTGCGTGAAGGTGTCGATATTTCTTTTGCGCCGCGAGCTAAAGACGCGCCGATACCGTATGCGGTCATCATTGTTGCGGCCGAAACGGGTACCCGAAATATCTTTTACCGGATCGACGGGAGAGGATCGGAGCAGATGACCATTTACCGGAGGACAGTCATCCGATCCGCGCGGATCCTTTTTCTTGATCAATACGGAATGACTGGATGCCTCCGGGCGGCGACGATTGCCCGAGCTGCTAGGATCCCCATCGTTGCGGATTTCGAAGACCCAAGTCACCCGCAGTTTCCAGAACTACTCCAATTAGTTGATCACGTCATTCTTCCCAAGGATATCGCGGAGAAGATCACCGGCGAAACTGCTCCTGAAGCCGCTGCCAAAGCCATTTGGCACCAGGATTGTCAGGCGGTGGTTGTTACCTGCGGAACGGCCGGAAGCTGGTTCCTAGGCAAAGATGGCAACGTACGGCATCAAGCGGCGTTTAAAGTACCGGCCGTTGATACCACCGGTTGCGGCGATGTTTTCCATGGAGCTTATGCTGCGGCCCTGGTCCAAGGCGGGTCGCTTAGCGAGTGCGTCCGTTTAGCCACCGCCGCTGCTGGCCTGAAAGCAACCCAGCCCGGCGGCCAACGCGGCATCCCGAAAAAAAGTGCGGTCGAAACCTTCCTACGCTCAAACCCCGCCACCTATTAGTCTAGTGCATCTCACTCCTAGACACCTAAGAATCTCACGCCAGCCGCAACGGGACGACGGTGAAAGGTGAAAGGTGAAAAGTGAAAGGCGTCGCCCGAGCCCGGCCAAAGGTGACAGCAAATAGCCGCCAAAGAAGCACGAAAAGATAATTGGTGATTCGTGATTGGAGATCAGGCACAAAGTGCACCCGCGGAGCAAGGCCGCTCCGTGACCTATCACTTTTCACCTTTCACAGGTCTTGGCTTTGCGTGAGATTTTTCCGGGGTTCTCGATATGCCTTAGGCTACACGCCCATCTACATACCCCGGAGCCTCCCAAGGCGGTTCGCTTCCCGCTAATATTCCCCTCACCGTTTGGTGAAACTCGTCTTGCTTAGCATTCCGCATCGCTTTGAACCCGCTCGTGACCGCCACATTCGCAGCCAAATGCGCGGGCGTATCTAACCCTACGATGGTGGTGTGCACTCCGTTCAGGCTGAGTGTGTAACGAAGAAGTTCGCCAGACGATAAGCCCGCTGATCGGCCGTAACGGATCGTCTTCATCGCGATCACGCCCATTTGGTGGGACCGAGCCAAGGGTAACAACTCCTGTTCAAATCGGCCGTTCTCAGGATGGGTCGCCAGAAACACCGTGAGAACTGTATTCGGATCAAACCGCTTGATGCATTCGATCAACATCCCAGCTCCGGAATGGCCGGTAATCCCGAACGCACGAATCGTTTTCTGTTCTCTCGCTTCGCGAGCAGCGCGGACCGCTCCAGTTTCGATGGAACTCAGGCTCGCCGATTCGGATGGCCGTAAATCGTGCAGTTGATACAGATCGATGTAATCAGTCCGCAAAACCCGGAGGCTCTCTTCCAGGTCACGTTTAAATCCGTCGTAATCTCGAGAATCGCTTTTGCTCGCCAGAAAAATCCGGCGCCGATTCCGGGTCAGAACCGGCGCAATCATGCTCTCGCTCGGTCCATAACTGCGCGCGGTATCCCAATAATTGATCCCTTTGGCCAGCGCCGATTCCAGCATCGCATGTCCGGCGTCCAGCCGGGTTTCATAAGCATCCATGAACGCGCCGCCCAGTCCGAGACCGAGTATCGAAACATCAACCCCGACCCGTCCCAACCTCCGCCGATCAACGGTGCCCGACGCACTTTGAGCAAAGGAAGAGACCGCGCGTGAAAGAGCCCCACTAATCGCCCCGCCAAAAAGCGCTCGGCGAATGAAATCCCGGCGACTGCTTCCCGGTTTCACAACCGCAGATTGGCTCCCCGGTCGCTCAGTGTCAAGAGGAGCAGTGGAACGCCATGGCCCGAGTTTAAATGACCCGCAAATTCGCGCAGTCGTGTACGCTGCCCGATGCCCGAGATCACCATCAGAGAATTCAATCCTGAGATGACGGACGACACAGCCGATGTCCTTGCCCGCGCTTTCGTTACTAACCCTCTCAATATCGCTGCCTTTGGTGTGGACCAGGTATCCGTGAACCAAGCTTTTTTTAGAGGTGGTCTTCGAGTCATGCGCGGCAGAAAACTGGTCGCCCTGGACGGGGCGCGTATCGTCGGCTTTATCCATTGGGTAACCTCGCCCCGGGCCAATTTTCTGGGCTGGAGAAACTGGCCATGCTGCCTAGGATGATCCAGGAGTTCGGCCTACAGCGTTCACTGCGAATCAGCAGTTGGTTAGCGACCTGGTCCAAACACGATCCGAAAGATCCACATTCCCACCTCGGCCCAATCGGGATCGATCCCGCTGCACAAGGTCGTGGCATCGGCCAATGCCTAATGGCTCGCTATTGCGAGGATCTCGATCGGACCGCGACCCCCGGTTACCTGGAGACGGATCGCCCTGAAAATGTTGCTTTCTATCAACGGTTCGACTTCGAAGTGACACACGAGATTCCAGTACTCGGAACCCCGAATTTTCTGATGCGGCGAAATCCGAGGCGGTAAAAACTCGCACAAAGACACGAAGGCATTAAGGGGAAGGCTTCGACAAGCTCAGCCGAGCAGACACAAGGACGGACATCAAATGGAGCGTCGGAGCGATTTTTGGCTCTAATTGGTCCCTGCCCGGGCGTCCCAATTTAAGAAATCTGGGTAATCTGCCTAATCTGCGGATCATTGAAACCCTCTATGACTTTTGTGATCTTCCTGTTTAGTTCCGCTTTCTTAGTGCCTTAGTGCCTTTGTGTGAGATTTTTTGAGGCGGTATGTCCTAATCCTCGGGCTCCGTTCGTCGACTCATCGAAAACCCAAACCTGGTTTCTCAACCAACAAGCCAATACCGAAAGAACAACAATGACGACGAAAGTAAATCCGATCCCAGAAGGTCACCATACCATTACCCCTCACCTCTGTGTAAAAGGGGCCGCGGAAGCCATCGAATTCTATAAGAAAGCATTTAACGCGGAAGAGCTCTGCCGGGTCCCGGCCCCGGATGGGAGTATGTTGATCCACTCTGCGATCAAAATCGGAGATTCATTGGTTTTCATTTACGATGAAGTCCCGAAGATGGGTGCTCTTGGCCCGAAGAGCATCGGTGGAACCGCGGTCCGGCTCCATCTCTACGTCGAAGACGTTGACAGCTTATTCGACCAAGCAGTAAAAGCCGGCGCCAAATCGGAGATGCCTCCGATGGATCAACCGTGGGGCGACCGCTACGGCGTACTCGCCGATCCCTTCGGACATAGCTGGGGCCTGGCCACTCATAAAGAAGACGTCTCGCCCGATGAACTCACCCGGCGTTTTAAAGCCGCCTGTCCGGCGTGCTAAGCGCTGCGCGAATAGCAAATAGCAAATAGCAAAAAGGGCGCGCTCTCCAAGCGAGCGCGCCTTTCACCCGTTCGACGCGCTTTTAGCTTGCTCAAGGCAGGCCTTTCACTTGTTACTTTTCACCTCTTCTCAGCCGCGCAGCGCCGTGCTCCCACACGCGCCTGACGAGGAACATCGACTCAAAGGCCATTGAAAAAAACAGTCCGCATAGCAACGATTTGATAAAATCGGTTTTCATTACGAATTTTCATGGCGGGGGGGCGCTTGCTTCTTCACTATTCTACCGATTTAGGACGCGATAGTTTCAAAGAATTGCGCGGAAATAACGTCGCAGGGCCGAATAGCAAATAGCAGATAGCAAATCCCGACCGGGGAGTCTTAGCGCCCGCTTATCGGCTATTGGCTATCGGCTATTGGCGATTCGCGAAGCGATCAGGCTATTCGCGCAGCGACAAACGGCCTGTCCTCCACCACTCCCGCCCTCACCGACTCAAAAACCGGCGCTGAAATTCGCTGAGCGTCCGGTTCTTCCAACGCCTTCTTAGAACCAGATAGATACAAATCTCTCGCACCTTGGCGAACAACGGGATCTGTTCTACAACCGGGCCGAGTGTAGATTCACGTTCGTAACCCTCAACGAATGTCTCCAAGAACCCCTTAATAAATTCGTCGCGAGGCAATTTCTGGTAACCGCAGGTCGCCGCCTCGAATACCGCGGTCCCTAAGTCAGCCACAAACCAATTGTATTCGCTATTGTCGAAATCGAATACGGTTAGTCCGGCGGGAGAAACGCCGAAGTTCCAAAAATGGAGATCGGCATGAATAAGCCCGTAGGAATCGCTAGATTTGGGCAACGAATTCACGCGTTCCGCCACCTTCGCTAACCGTTCCATAGCAATTTCATCATCAACAGATTCCGCGATAACCGAAGGCAGTCGATCCCCCCAACCTGCGCGGCGCCGGCCAAATCCCGGTTGATACTCCCGTGATTCCCGGTGGAGTCGACCCGTTAAACGTCCCCATTCGAAAAAAATGTCCGTGGTCCAATACTTGCCGCTGCCAATCTCTCCTCTCACCTTTTGGAACGTTACGGCCGTAAAATGTTCTCCAACCAGTTCAACCGCTTGGCATAACGATCCATCACTGGCCGGTACGACCCCTGCCACGGGAACGCCTCGTCCCGCCAAATCGTTGACCCAATCCACCTCCGCCCTCACGTGTTCAGGGCTCTGATGAGTCTGCGGTGTCAGCCGCAAAATGAGTTCCTCACCGTTTCTTTCGTAAGCAAAAATATAATTCTGAACCTGCGTGATGAACCGGAAGTCACCCTGGCTCACACCGTAAGCACCAGCAAGACCGGCCGGAATCTGTAACGGAGGAATGGACATCGCTTCGCGAATAGGCAGGCACCGAGAACCAAATAGCAGATAGCAGATAGCAGATAGCAGATAGCAGATAGCAGATAGCAGATAGCAAATCACCTAACGAGCGCCCCCCACCGGAAAAAGGGAATTGCGGGTCTTTGCGTGAGATTTTATTCTTCCGTTTTTTGCGTCTTTTGCGCCTTTTTGCGGCTATTGGGGCTTTTCACCAATCACATCCCCCTGGCTCCTAGATTCTAGTTCCCCTAGTCTCTCTCCCCATGGATGATCTCACCCACGAAATCCGCCTCCTACGTCTCTTGGTCGTTGCCAGCATCCTTTTTTCGCTCTCGCTCGGAGGAGCACTCATCTGGCTGATGGCCACGAGGAACTCCGCTGACCATCTGACCGTTCATCGCCTCGAAATTGTCGATACCCAAGGAAAAGAACGCCTCCGCCTCTATATAGATGCCTCCGGTGACCCTCAAATCGACTTGCTCGATAAAGACGGCAAAGCAACCCGCTTCGCGAATAGCCAGTAGCAGATAGGCAATCAAATGAAGGCGGTTTTGGGGACGATCTGACGCCCTTTTTTGCCCAATCACCTCTTCCGAACCTTGGCGCCACGCCCGCATCGCTACGCGAAGCGTTGCGGGCAGGTCTTTGCGTCTGGCCGACGTAGCTAAAGGGGGAGACGGGGCGACTTGTCCGCCATTGTCCCGCGCGTGCGGGACGACGGAGGAAGTCTGCTTTGCGTAAGATTTGTCTTCTTCGGTTCCTTTGTGCGTCAAGCTTCTCCGAGAGCCTGAATTCGAAATTTCCTCCAGCCGCTTGACACCTCTACTAATACGTATCACTAATACGTATTAGCGAGCACTGATTACTGACTCACTGATTACTGATTACTTAGTTTTCGTGCCCATCGCTCACCACCCCCACCCCCCCGTGCGTCCCACCCAGAAAGACATCGCTAAACTCGCGCAGGTCTCGCAAGCGACCGTCTCTCTGGTGCTGAACGGGATTAGTGACGCGTCTGTCCCTCGGGCTACCCAGCTTAAGGTACTGCACGCGGCTAAAACCCTTGGGTATGTCCCGAACCGGGTCGCCCAAAGTCTACGGACTCAACAGACCAAAACTCTCGCCTGTATCGTTCCCGACATCACCAACCCCTTCTACCCCGCCCTCGAGCGCGGGGCACAAAAGAGCGCGGAAACCAACGGGTACGATGTTCTGATCTACAACACGGACGGGTTACCCGCGAAAGAACGGCGGTGTCTGGATCGTCTCCTCGAAGGACGAGTCGACGGTGTGATCGGTGTATTCTTTCATCTTACAGCCGTCGATTTACGGCCATTACTTGAACGAAAAATCGGCGTTGTGCGGATCGAAGCCAACCCGAAAAAGATCGGCGCTTGGCCCCTGGACAATCTCTTTGTCGATAATGCGGCCGGCGCCAAAGCTGCCGCTCAATATCTCATCGAACGCGGTCATCGCCGGATCGCGATGATTGCCGGCGCTGGCGGCCCGGAACGGAACCGCGTTAGCGGGTATCTCCAAGCGTTGAACGAAGCTGGTCTCGAACCCCAACTGGTGAGCCACGGCGATTTCAACGAAGAAAGCGGTTACCAGCTCACCAAGGAGATTCTGGCCGCTGGTGCTCGGCCGACCGCTCTCTTTGCCGGAAACGACTTGATGGCATTCGGCGCGATGAGCGCGATCCGGGAAGCAGAACTGACCATCCCAGACGACATCGCGGTCATGGGGTTTGACGACATTTTCGCTGCCCGCTTTGTGACCCCTCCTCTTTCTACCATTAACCAGTTCCAATATGAACTAGGCCGCGTCGCCGCAGAAATGGTCCTTGAACGAATTAATCAACTACCGCCGGACAGCCCCGGGCGGCAACGCCAAATGCCGTTCGAAGTTGTAAAACGCCAATCCGCCTAACCGTCTTTTCCCAAACCACCACCCCAAGAACAACCCCCGATGAAGCCCCTGACACCCAAAATATTCACTACAAAGACACGAAGAACACAAAGGCTAGAAGACAAAGGTTTTCTTAGTGTCTGGTCCCTCGGCTCTCCACCCCTCCGTAGTCCCGCTACGCTCCTATTAAATGTACGAAAGCCTTCTGCGCCTAACCTTCGTGCTCTTTGTGTCTTTGTGGTGAATTTTGCCTTTGTTGCCTTCGCCAAGGCCGATGGCCCCATCGCTCTGTGGTATCAACGCGGCGGCAACCCGGACCAACAACGGATCTTACAGAAAGACCTGGTTGCACCATTTAATACGGCGCATCCGACCACCCCGCTCACTCTTGATGTGTTAGCTGGTGGAACCGGTGATAAGAAAATCCGGATGGCGGTTATCTCAGGTAAAGGTCCTGATATTGTGATGACGCCCGGGCCAAGCACCACGTTAGCCCTGGTACAGTCCGGTCATCTGTTGCCGTTGGACGATTACATCAAGAAATACAAATTGGGTACACGGATCCTAACTCCAGTGCTCAAGACCGGTGAATACCAAGGGCATAACTACGCGTTACCGCGCACGTTCGAGACCATGGTGCTGTATTACAATAAGACGTTGTTCGACAAGAACGGTTGGGCGCCACCTAAAACCATGGCAGACTTGAACGCCCTTGCAGAAGCGCTCATGGCTAAAGGGATTACTCCGTTCTCAGTCGGGAACGGCGATTGGCGTGCCGCCAATGAATGGCATGTGTCCGTGATCCTCAACCATTACGCTGGACCGGAGAACATCTATAAAGCGTTAAAAGGCGAGATTCCCTGGACCGATCCGGTATTCGCGCAAGCGATCGATGTGCTGAAAGATTGGTACCAGAAAGGTTGGTTCGGCAAAAATTATTTCTCACTCACCGGAGATCAACAAGCGTTGCTCCTGGCCAAAGGTGAAGCTGGTATGGCGCCGAACGGCACCTTCTCATTCGATAACATGGTAACGGCCTTCAAACAGACCGGCCAAGAACTTGGTGTCGTTCCCTTCCCTACCTTGCGCGAAGGTGTTCCCTACCCACTCTACGCCATCGGCACCGGTAGCACGATGTCGATCAACAAAAACTCAGCTAACCCGGAGGCAGCCGCTGCTTTTCTCGATTATCTCTATTCCGACGAATTCTATGACCGGATCAGCAAAGATTGGCCAGGCGACTGGAACCTGCCCCTGACCTCAATCAACGAAGAAAAACTGACCAAGAACGTCTCCCCGATTTTCGCTAAAACTTTCTCCGCCTTCGCTAAAGCCGTTGGTGAAGGTAACTACGGTTATACCACCTGGACGTTCTGGCCGCCGGCCACCGAAGATTATCTGATCCACGGTATCGAACAAGTCTGGCTCGGCCAAATCACAACCGCAGATTATTTAAAGAAGATGCAGGAGATCTTTGCCAAAGAACTAGCCGAGGGCAAAGTCCCGCCTCCTGCGCCCCGGTAAGAACAAAAACTAAATTCACCACAAAGACACAAAGGACACGAAGGTTGGAAGCCAAAACTGAACCGCAGATGAACGCAGATGAACGACGATAAGAAAATCCGCAAAATATAATAAGAAACTGGCGGCCAGCCGTGGAGCGCGCCTCGCTTGCGAGGCCGACTTCGAGCGCGAGGAATGTCCAACAAGGCAGAAACATCTTCGCAGAACGCGTCTCCCCGCCATCGCGACCTAACCACTATTTTTGATTTCCTTTTTTGCGTTCTTTGTGCCTTTTTGCGGCTATTAATCCCCCTCTTCGTGTCCTTCGGTCTTTGTGGTGAAATTCCGGTTCTCCAACTCTGCGGTGCCGTTTCTGTTGCCGGCGCTCGCTATCAACGTCGCGATCATTTTGATCCCGGGGTTGCTCACGATTGCGATGGCGTTCTGTGAATGGGACGGAGCCACCGCACCGACGTTTGTCGGGTTCGATAACTTCCGCGCGATCGTTGGTGACCCGGTCTTCTTTTCTGCGCTGTTTAACAACGTCAAATGGACGCTGATATTTCTCACCATCCCCATCGCGATGGGGCTCGGCGCTGGTTCACTGCTGTTAATTGCTAAACGTGGACGCACTTTTTTGCAGGTAGTCTATTTCCTACCGGTCATTATCGCGACGGTAGTCGTCGCCCGGGTCTGGCAAGGGATGATCTATAACCCGGAATCAGGCATTGTTGGTTGGTTGAAAGTATACGGCCTTAATCTGGCTGATCCGCTCACTCAACCGCCTACGGCGTTGTATGCGGTAGCCTCAGTCGATCTCTGGCATTGGTGGGGGTTTCTGGCCGTGATTTTCTTCGCCGCATTTCGCCAGGTCGATGCCGCTCAGATTGAAGCCGCGGTGATCGATGGAGCTAACTTTTTCCAGCTTTTGCGGTATGTCCTGATCCCTGCGATCCGGCCCACGATCACGCTAATGATGATCATGACGATCATCTGGTCGTTCCTGGCGTTCGATTTTGTCTATGTCTTAACCCAAGGCGGTCCAGCTTACGCCAGTGAAGTATTGTCCACGCTGTCGTATCGGTACGCGTTCTATAACTACACCATGGGACCGGCGGCTGCCGTTGCCTTGGTGATCAGTTTCTTCGGCCTGATCGCTACCTTTTTCTACGTCCGGATTCAACAGAAGGAAGCGATCCGATGAACCGGAAAAGCAAATTTTACCACAAAGCAGACTTCGCCCCGCATATAGAGAAAATAATCAATAGTGTAAGGGCTACGTCGGCCAAGGACACAAAGATCACGAAGGTTTGAAGACAAAGATTTATATGATCCAGCAGATGTCCACGAACGCCAGGAAGACGGAAAAGCACGGTAGGCGCTATGATCGAATTTAACAAACCTTCTGTTCCGAACCTTCGTGTCCTTTGTGCCCTTGGCCGACGTAGCCCCTGCTCCATTGATTATTTTCTTTGTTTGCCGGGCGAAGTCTGCTTTGTGGTGAAATCCGATCTCAGTGAACTCTGTGTCTCTGTGGTGAAATGAACCGGAATCTTGGACGCGGAACGATGTTGGTTGCCTACTTCATCCTAGCGGTGGCAGCCGTGATCGCGTTGTTCCCGCTCTCGTTGATGATCATCAGTTCGATCAAGAAAAGCACTGAGATCGTAGCGAATCCCCTCGCTTTACCGAGCACCGTTCAATGGACCAATTTCGTCCGAGCCTGGACCGATGCACAACTCGGACGCTCTTTATTAAACAGCGCAGCAACCACCGGGGTCGCTGTTATCTTGATCTGTTCAACCTGTTCAATGGCAGCGTATGCGTTAGCCCGCCGGACCGGCCCAGGCTTACGTTGGATCAGCGCTTATTTACTGGGTACCACAACACTGCCCATCCAGCTTTACCTATTCCCGCTCTATTTCGGGTTCGCGCATCTCGGCCTGATCGACAACGTATTCGCTCTTTCTATCGTCTATACCGCCGTCTTTAGCCCGTTCGCCATCTTCCTATTACGCACCTATTTTCTCGCGATCCCCAAAGAACTCGAAGAAGCCGCTATCATCGACGGCGCCAGCCGTTGGCAGGTCTTTTCTAGGGTACTACTACCCTTGGTCTCCCCCGGTATCCTAACCGTAGCCATCATCTCCGGGCTGAACATCTGGAACGAATTCCTCATCTCATCCACCTTCCTCCAGAGCCATGATCAACAAACCGCAGTAGTCCGGTTCTACACCCTGGGCGGCCAATACTCGAGCGACTGGGGCGAGATCATGGCCGCCGCGCTCATCATCGTGGCCCCCGCCGTAGCCTTCTTTCTGCTAATGCAACGCCGTTTCATCCAAGGCATGGCCGCCGGCTCAGTGAAAGGATAACCAAAGAAATGAATAATCCATATTCACCACAAAGGCACGAAGAACACAAAGTTTACGAACCAAAATTCAACCGCAGATGAACGACCATAGACGCAGATTAAAATCCGATTTGATCACCGTTAATCCGCATCTTGTCCGACGCAGATTTTACTCATCTCGCCGGCTTCTGATTAGCAAGTTAGCGGAGTCGAAACCCTTAGCGACGGCCGGTCCCTCTGCGGTTAGACGTCTTCAGTTACCGTTTCCTTAGTTGGTCCACGCAATCTCAACTCAAAACGTAATCTGCGGATAGCTAGTTTGTCTTCATCTGCGTAAATCTGCGTTCATCTGCGGTTGAATTTTGGTTCCTAAACTTCGTGTCCTTTGTGTCTTTGTGGTGAAATTTTCTTATGCCTGCTCCTTCTGATTACCTCGAACGTGTGTATGCCGGTGTACTCGGCAAGATCATTGGTGTTTATCTCGGGCGCCCTTTTGAAGGCTGGACCTATCAACGGATCGACACCGAGCTCGGCGAAATCTGGGACTATGTCCATGACCGGTTCAATGTACCGTTGATCGTCGCCGATGATGATATCTCGGGCACATTCACTTTCCTGCGGGCGTTACCTGATCACGGCGGTACGGCCGACATTACTGCGGAACAAATCGGTAAAACCTGGCTGAATTATATCGTTGAAGACCGCAGTATTCTCTGGTGGGGCGGCATGGGTAATTCAACGGAACACACCGCCTATCTCCGATTAAAGGCCGGGATTCCGGCGCCGGCCAGCGGTGCTATCGCGACCAATGGCAAAGCTGTAGCGGAACAGATCGGCGCTCAAATCTTTATAGACGGCTGGGCGTTAGTTGCTCCGGGTAACCCGAACCTAGCTGCAGAATTAGCCGGTAAAGCCGGCTCGGTGAGTCATGACGGCGAAGCGATCTATGCGGCTCAGCTCGTGGCCGCGATGGAAGCACAAGCGTTCATCGAACACCGGATCGATCAACTGATCGAGATCGGCCTAAAATATCTTCCTCCCGATTGTTTAATTACTCAGTTAGTTAACGATGTCCGGGATTGGCATCGAACAGACGGCGATTGGCGAGTAACCCGGGACCGGATCGAACAAAAATACGGCTACGAC
>Ga0209240_1000875_pt1 | contig 12221 bp, 11 predicted proteins | sample GraSoi_2013_80cm_FD_185828 | JGI IMG/M metagenome (GOLD analysis project Ga0209240, IMG submission 185828) | Grasslands soil microbial communities from the Angelo Coastal Reserve, California, USA - Sample 9_17_2013_80cm (SPAdes) (version 2) | ecosystem: Environmental > Terrestrial > Soil >...
CATCCAATTGCCCGGAGCGAGAAAGTGATAGAGGGGCCGATGGCGGTCTCCTGCTAGGGCAACGCGTAATTCGGCAAAATCCACCGTCACGCTCGCGGCATCTCCCTCCGATATTGCCAGTTACTCATCGACTATCGGCCCTCCTGACCGTCATATCGATGTCGAACGGCTCGCGCCTGCTCTACATTCAGCCGAGAATGCTCGCGCGTTCGTTCAACCTTTCGTTGGAGATGTTCATCGCGCAACGCCTTGTATTCGGCGAGCCGCTGGCGAGCGGCCTCGAGGGCGGCCTTTTGCCGATCTGAATAAACGAAGTCAGGGCCAGCCTTTTGGGGCAGTTCTGGAATAGCCTTCTTAGCGGAGGTAGGCAGCCGGTCAGTAACTGGCAAAATCGATTTAACCGGTGAAGGCAGCGTTTGGTACCAATAGGCGGTCGAGCTCCAGTCGTCCGCTAAATGGTTGGCGTGGCCATGTTCGAATGTAACCGCAATCCGTTCATTGAAATGAATTGGATCGGCGAGATGAAACCGGTAGCTCACCTGGTAACCAGGGATAATGCTTTCGTGCAAAGCAGAACCATTCATCAAAAATGCGTTATCCTGCATTCCCCAAGCATGGTTAAAATAGTCCTCGCTCCCAGTCCCGTGAAGACTCGGCGGCCAGGTGTCGTCATCAATAAAGATCATTTCGTCGCCCTCTCCCCACCAGCTACCTTGAAAATGGGCAACCGACAGGTTGCAGCCCACATAGTGCCCTCTACCGGTAGTCTCAAGCACGACGTAGTTACCGGTAGCATCCAGATGAGGCACATTGACTTCCGGGCTGTTAACCTGTAACTGCGGAGCCCAGCCGCAACACGGATTCTCTCGATGCCAGTGTGCGTGGAAGTAGGCGAGTGGCTCCGGTAGAGGTTCGGGGTATAGCTCGTAGTCGATGTAAAAGTATTGCCCGTAAGGCACATCATTCTGGTTCTCGATCACAATTCTTGCCTTTCGCTGGAATGGCATCGGGAAATAGCAATTGAGCGCAGCGCTACCCCCAAAGCGATAGCGCTCCTCCGGTTTACACGAAACTGTGATCGGCAACGACGCAAAATTCCCGGGAATGGAGTGCCCAATGCAGAAGAAGTCTCCCAATGGCGCAAGAACGCTTGGCTGGTCTTGATCATCCCAAAAGATCTTCAGGACGACTTTCCGATAGTAGAACGGATCGGGTTCCTCCCAATTCAGTCCGAGGGCGTTGTGAATTTCGAAGACCGGTGCGATGTAGCTGCCCAGGATGGGATCAATCAACCCAGGACCAATTAGTCGCCGGCAGAATTGAGTCATCCAGAAATGCGTAACACATCCCGGCCCGATCAACTCCGCCAGCACCACCTCTTCACCAGGTGGGATGACCCAATAGTCCTGATTCTTGCCGCTTTGGTCCCAACTCGATGCTCGCCCAGTCCGCGCACGGCGCAGCTTAGCCGTGTTCTGCAGGAAACCAGTTAGGTATTCGTTGGCCATATTTTAAAAAAAACCGATGCGGGTTGCTCATCCCTTAATCGCACTTCCAACCATCCCCGAAATGATATGGCGCTGCGCTACCAAAAACAGAATCAGGAGCGGACAAACGGCTAGGCCGACAGCCGCCATAATCACGGAGACATTGCCGCTGCCATATACATTGCTAAGGGCGAACATACCCACGGGCAGGGTCATCTTTTCCCAACTATTTAAGAAAACGAGCGGGAGAAAATAGCTGTTCCAGGTGTTCGTGAACGTAATGATCGCCAGAGCTGCCAAGGAAGGCTTGGCTAAGGGAAGTGCAACCCTCCAGAAAATGGTAAACTGGTTTGCACCATCGATTCGCGCCGCTTCGATCAATTCGCGAGGCAGAGTTAGAAAGAATTGACGCATAAGAAAAATTCCGAAGGCATTCGTGGCGAGTGGCAAAATGACTGCCCAGTGTGTGTCTACCAGGTTCAGCGCCGACATCATCAAAAACAGGGGCACGACAGTCACTTGGATTGGCATCATTAGCGACGTAAGTAGGAGAGGAAACAGTGCCTCTCGGCCACGAAAATGCAGATGAGCGAAAGCGTATCCAGCCAGCGAGCAGGTAAACAACTGCGCTACCGTGACCAGGCTAGCAATTTCCAGGCTATTCCATAGAAAAGTGCCGAACGGCACATTGGACTGAAACAGAGTGAGGAAGTTCTGAAAATGCCATTCAATGGGTAGCCACGCCGGCGGAAGATCGAAAGCATGCACGCCCGTCTTCAGCGAAGTCGTTAACATCCAAAGAAACGGAGCGACCATGGGAAGGCCGGCCGCAATAACCAAAGCCGTTCCGACAATTGCCGTAAACCTGCGAGGCTGCGAGTTGCACCGTAGTTTACTCATCTGATATGAGAATGTCTGCCTGCGAAGAGCTGCTCACGAGTAATGTACCCAGCGCCGACTCCCCCAGAACTGGAGGAGGGTAAGCAAGCTGATGAGCACGAAGAGTGTGACGGCGATCGCCGAGGCGTATCCCATGTCGAAGGAACGGAACTTCTCGTAAATATAGAGCACAACACTCCGGCTGGCGTCCCCCGGTCCACCGTTAGTTAACGCTACAATCGAATCAAACTCCTGAAGCGTATTAATCATTGTGATCGTCACGTTGAACAAGATCACTGGAGTAAGCAGCGGGATCGTTAGGCGAAAAAACGCCGTAATTGGTTTAGCCCCATCGATTCGCGCCGCTTCGTACAATTCTTGCGGAATGTTCTGTAATCCGGCCAATGTCGTGAGCATGGTGAAGCCTACGTTCTTCCAGACGTAAACCAGGATCACCGACCGAAGCGCCCAACTGCTGGTGGTTAACCAGCCGATCGATGGCACATCGAGAAAATGCAAATAGTAGTTAACCACTCCAAGGTCTCGATTAAACAGGAACTTCCACACCATGGCGGCGTAGATCATCCCGACCAGAACCGGAAAAAAATAGACCGTACGTAATCCGTACTTAATTGGTCCCGGTAGACGCTGATTGAGCGCCACGGCTAAGATCAGCCCCAGAGAGACAGTGACGAAGATTGCCGCGGCAGAAAAAAAGATGGTGTTTCGGTAAACGGTCGCCAATCGGGCGTCCGCGATCAGTCGTGCATAGTTGTTAAATCCGATCAGCCGAGGCGCCGAGAGTACATCGTAGTGCGTGAAGCTGAGTGCGACAGCGGCAACCAAAGGGCCGAGAACAAAGACTGAATATCCCAGCAGACTCGGACCAACGAAAAGGTAACCCGCGAGGTTTTCTGATGATGACTTTTTCATGAGCGTTCCGTTGTTATGGCCAACGCTTCAGGCTAGCGAATTTCCTAGTTACCCTTTTCGCTGGTTCTCTCAGTCTCCGAGGTTTTTCATCGCCTCGGTCAGTTCCTGATCCGCGGCTTTCAAGCCATCTTCAGGTGTCACTTCGTTCGCCATCACTTGTCCTAGGTGGCGCATCAGAATGCGCTCGACGTCTGCGTAGTTCACGGGCGCTTGTACTGGGGCAGCATAGCTCAAGCTTTTGTAAAAGAGGCCAGCATGTTCCGGCTGAGCCAAAAAGTCGGCCGACTCAGCAACGCTGCTCCGAGCGGGGATAGCGACGCCTACTCCGGCTGCTTGACGCTCACTTTCTGTACCAGCTAATTCCTTAATCATTTCCCAAGCGAGCGCCTTCTGTTTCGTTCTCGATGAGATACCCCATCCTGCAGCGCCAAAGACTGTCTTCTGCGCCTTGTTCCTTGGCCACGGTACGACATCATAATCGTTAAACTGGTTTGCTTTAAAGAACTGCATCGGCCAATGGCCGCCACCGGTCATCGCGATTCGGCCGGCAGCGAACAACTGAAACACTGCGTTCGGATCCGTATTGGCAGGATCAGGCGATACGCCACTCTCGTGGACCAGTCCATGAATGAATTTCACTGCTTCGAGAAACCGCGGATCGCTCAGATTTGATTCCTTCAGATCGTCTTTTAATACCGAAGTCCCGTTCGAATACCAGAACGGCGTTAGCCCAAAGTTGAAGTAAGGAATACCAAACCCAAATCGCTTACTCGATCCCTCGCCAGAAGTCAGTCGTTTAGCAATGGCCAGAAAATCATCCCAGGTCCAATCGTCTGCTGGTCTAGGAATACCCGCTTCCTTAAATATTTTCGTGTTGTAGTAGATCATCATGTTGTTCCAGGCTTCCGGTACCAGGTAAAGCTTGCCCTCCACCGTAAATCCCTTCAGCAAAGTCGGGTCGATGTCGCTCAGCAGGTCGTTTCCCGGGTCGGTTTTAGTAAACTCATCGAGCGGAATTATGAGCTTCTTCTGAATTGAAAGTTGTGCACCTTCGGTTGCGATATGAATTAGGTCAGGCGCTTTTCCGGAGGCGACCTGGGTGACTAACTTGTCGATATAGTCCGGCCAAGACGTGATCGGTGTGAATTGATCTGTCACTTTGACGTTGGGGTAACGCTTGTTGAACCTCGCGATCGTCGCATCGCGCACTTGTTTGTCGTTAGCATCGCCGAAATCGAAGAGCACCAACTCGCCCTTTGTATCTCCGGGCGGCGGGGATTGCGCCAAAGCGGCCGATAATAGTTGATTCCCAAACAACAAACCTAGACCAAGAGATTTCAGAACTCGGGAAATGGATTTGAGCAACCCACGAGACGGATCCGAGGGCGGACAAAAAGGAGGGGGGTAATCCATAGCCAAGCACATAAGGACAGAATGACAACGTTGTCAATTGTGAGTTGCCCAATGCTCGAGAGACTCATTAGTGGACTATCGCAAGTGTCATCAGCGGGAACTTAGTGTTTTGCGACAAAGAGAAGAACGAACATCGTGAAACGCGCGTACGCAACCCAACCACCTGATCGGAGGCGCAGCCTAACGAAGCGGTATGCATTGGTCGCCTCACTGCGCTTTTCCGCAAGAATCCGACAGTGTCGGCACGATCCCGAGAGCAGCCAGCGAGCCGATGGCTGATAGTCTCGCAGGAACTAAAGGGTTCAACCTCGCAAAAGGAATCAAAAAATGCAGAAGCGCAAACTTGGAAACAGCAACTTGGAAGTTTCGGCTATCGGCCTCGGCTGCATGGGCATGAGTTATCATCGCGGCCCCGCCCCTGACAGGAATGCAATGATAGCGCTGATCCGCAAAGCAGTGGAACTCGGTGTTACCTTTTTCGATACCGCAGAAGTCTACGGCCCGTTCATCAACGAAGAACTGGTGGGCGAAGCGCTTTTTCCTTTCCGCCAGGAGGTCGTCATTGCCACGAAGTTCGGGTCCAAGTTCGAGAACGGAAAGCCAACCGGTCTGGACAGCCGGCCGGAGCATATCCGCCAAGTGGCCGAAGAATCTCTCAAACGGCTCAAATCCGAAAGCATCGACCTCTTTTACCAGCACCGCTTTGATCCCAACGAGCCGGTCGAGGACGTAGCGGGGACTGTTAAAGATTTAATTGGGCAAGGCAAGGTCAAGCATTTCGGTCTTTGTGAGGTTAGTGCGGAGACGATCCGCCGCGCCCATGCCGTTCAGCCTCTTACCGCTGTTCAAAGCGAATATTCCCTAATGTGGAGGCAGCCGGAAGAGGAGGTCCTGCCGACCCTCGAAAAACTTGGCATCGGGTTTGTTCCTTACAGCCCACTCGGCAGAGGTTATCTCTCCGGCACTTTGAACGAACACACGAAATTCGACAGCGATAACGACAACCGCGCCACCTTGCCGCGCTTCACAGCAGAGGCGATGAAAGCGAACCGGTTCTTGGTGGATCTGCTCAATGAAATTGGTGAACGGAAAGGAGCGACCTCGTCCCAGATCGCGCTCGCCTGGGTGCTTGCTCAAAAACCGTGGATTGTTCCCATCCCGGGCACCACCAAGCTGGAGCGTCTGAAAGAGAATCTGAGATCAGTAGACGTGGAGTTCACCCCCGAAGAATGGCGCGACCTTAATCACGCCGTCTCGAAGGTTAAGCTACAGGGGGATCGATATTCCACAGATCAGGAAAAACTAGTCGGACACTGAAAACGTTACCTCAATGTCATTGATAAAGACGGTCAGGGGCGAGCAATGCCCCAAATGACGACAACACCGAAGAAAACTATGCCGCATATCATCATAAAACTCGTGCCCGGAAAATCCGAACAGGAGAAAACTCGGCTCGCCGAAGAGATCACCAAAGACGTGATGGAGGTCTTGCACTACGGCGAAGAGGCAGTGTCGATCGCCATCGAAGAAATCAAACCACACGATTGGGCGGAGAAGGTCTATACCCCGGAAATCCTTAATAGTCCGGAGAAGCTCTACAAGGAGCCGGGATACACAATGTGAAAAAGTAATTAAATATGAACATATCTTTTGAAAACAAAGTCGCGCTGGTTACCGGCGCCGGATCTGGACTGGGCTTGGCGACGGCGAAGGCTTTTGCTGAATCAGGTGCTTCAGTAGCGTTGGCGGACTGGAATGAGAAGGCAGTGCGTTCCGCAACGGCGGAACTAGCTGCCCAAAGTCACAATGCACTCGCCATCCATTGCGACGTAGCTGATGACGAGCAGGTAGAAGCAATGGTTGAACAAACTGTCGCCACTTTCGGCCGGCTAGATGCCGCCTACAATAACGCTGGCGTTCAAAATATTGTTGCGGAAACCGCTGACGCTCCTCGAGAAGATTTTGACCGAGTGATGGCTATCAACCTCCGTGGTGTATGGAGTTGCATGAAGTTCGAGCTGCGTCAGATGTGCAACCAAGGAAACGGCGCGATCGTCAACTGGTCTTCGCTGGGAGGGTTGGTGGGCGCTGCCGGGCGTGGAACCTATCACGCCGCTAAGCACGGAGTCCTCGGGCTCACGAAGAGCGCTGCTCTCGAATATGCCTCTCGTGGCACTTGCATCAACGCAGTTTGCCCAGGCATTATCGAGACCCCGATGGTCGCGGGGCATGCTAGCCACTCAAGCGGAAGCCATGAAAGAGCTGATGAGAGAGGTGCCGATCGGACGATTGGGCCAGCCGGAGGAGATCGCCGCTGTCGTTCTTTGGCTGTGCAGCCCTGCAGCCAGCTTCGTGATCGGTCAGGCACTCGCTGTCGATGGTGGATATACCGTGCATTGACTAAAGTATGTCCGCGTAAACGGTCACTCTAAAGCCGCTCCACGTCCTGGAAGTCCGTCCGATAGACGCTTTGGAAAAGTACCGTTCGCAAAGCCGGGCACTTAGCGATCTTTTCGCCTGACGCGACCGCGGGTGAGTTTGGCCATAATAACTTGACAGTGGCTCATCGCTCAACAAGATTTGCGATTGAAATGTCTTTGCTTTTAACAGCGCGACTTACACAGCTCCCTTCGTTTTTCGACCGGTAAATCTTTTACCGCGAAGGGAGCTACTCACGTGTAACTGTCGGCTGCGCGGGCCACATACTCTAGAGGTTGTGGTTGTGCGTTTACGGCTTCGTTTAATCAAATAATTAGCCATCAACCCCCACCGTAGAGCTTCATGGTGATCTACTCCCATCGAAGGTCTACCAAACACCTAATTTATGTTTAGTGATCCTACCCAGAAATATTCCGCTTTCCCGTCGGTCCCACTTTTTGACCGGCGATGGCCGAACCAGACCATAACCAATGCGCCTATCTGGTGCAGCGTTGATCTACGCGACGGTAACCAATCGCTACCCGTACCCATGAATATCTCTCAAAAACTGGAGATGTTTCAGGCGTTGGTCCGATGTGGATTTAAAGAAATCGAAGTTGGATTTCCGTCCGCGTCCAATACCGAGTTCGAATTTAACCGCCGTCTCATCGAAGAAAATCGGATTCCCGATGATGTTGCTATCCAAGTGCTCGTCCAAGCACGCGAGGATCTGATCGAGCGGACCATCGATTCCCTGCGCGGCGCCAAGAATGTAATTATTCACCTCTATAACTCCACCTCGCCGGCTCAGCGCCGCGTGGTCTTCAATATGAGTAAAGGCGAAATCATCAAGGTCGCGATCCGAGGTGCAACCTGGATCCAAGAACGTTTGCCCGAATTGAAAAGCGCCAATGTAAGGCTGCAATATTCGCCCGAAAGCTTTTCTGCGACCGAGGTGAAATTTGCTAAGGAAATCTGTGAGGCGGTAATTGATGTCTGGAAGCCGTCACCCGACCGCAAAATAATCGTTAATCTGCCGGATACTGTAGAAGTGGCCATGCCGAACGTTTATGCCGACCAGATTGAATGGATGAATCGCCACCTGAAAGATCGCGATTCGCTCATTTTAAGTGTTCATACCCATAACGATCGTGGTACCGGTGTCGCTGCAACGGAGCTAGCCATGTTAGCCGGCGCTGAGCGGGTTGAAGGAACTTTGTTTGGAAACGGTGAACGCACCGGGAACCTTGATATCGTCGCCGTTGCCTTGAACTTGTATGCGCACGGGGTTGATCCCAAGCTCGATTTCTCAAATATTAACCAGCTGCGCGAGATTTATGAGCGTTGCACCGGGATGTTAGTTCCGCCGAGGCAGCCATATGCCGGCGAGCTGGTATTCACCGCGTTTAGTGGTTCCCATCAGGACGCGATAAAAAAAGGATTGCATGAATGGGCAAACAATGGTGGTACTCAACGTTGGGATGTGCCCTATCTCACGATAGATCCCGCCGATATCGGCCGCGAATATCGAGAGGTCATCCGAGTCAATAGCCAGAGCGGGAAAGGCGGTATCGCTTATCTGTTGGAAAACGAATTCGGGATCGAGTTACCTAAGGATATGCAACGTGAGTTCGGCCCGGTTGCGAATGACGAAGTCGACCGTCTCGGACGCGAAGTGACCGCAGGCGAGCTAAAGGAGATGTTCTGGCGCGAATATATTCTTCGCGATGCGCCCTGGAAATTGATCGACTTCCATTTGGATGGCGATACTGGCCGGTTCGGTTGCAGTGCCAGTGTGCTTCGCCATTCAGAACTCCTGGAGTTATCCGGACAGGGTAACGGCCCGATTGCGGCGTTCGTGGCTGCACTTGAGAGCGCGAGTGCGCCACCGTTCCAGGTTAGCGATTACCGGGAACATGCTCTCAGTTCAGGATCCGATGCTCAAGCCATCGCCTACATTCGCGTAATCAAAGGGGGCGCTACCCGCTGGGGGGCGGGAGTAGATACCAACATCGAGCTGGCCTCGATTCGTGCGGTCTTGAGCGCATTGAATCGCTTGGAGTGTTAGCTAGTCTGCCCAATCTCGGACACCGGATAAAACGATGAGCGATCCAACGACTATCAGCCGAGCGCGAAGTAACGAGGAAGAACCGATCGTACATCTCCGGTTGGCAGACCAGGAGATCTGGATTCTTCCGGATGCCGTTTCTGGTACAGGACACTAGTGTGATGAAAGATAAGTCAGGAACATTAGTGTTGCAATCTGTGTAAGCAAACTGTAATGACCGGAGGATGCCGAAGGGACGACCGGTTAAGCCAATTAGACTAAGCAAAGAGCAGGAAGAGAAACTGAGGTTAATCGAGCGGCGGCCTAGTAGTCAGCAGAGTTTGGCGCTGCGAGCCAAAGTGATATTGGAATGTGCCCAAGGCAAAAGCAATCTGGAGGTGGCCAAAGAATTAGGCGTTTGCCAGCACATGGTGGGAAAATGGAGGCGGCGCTTTATTGAGCAGTCCTTGGAAGGCTTAGTCGATGCGCCTCGCAGCGGAGCGCCACGAGAGATCTCCGATGAGAAAGTAGAAGAAGTGGTGACAAAGACATTGGAGACTACGCCCGTTGCTAGAACCCATTGGAGCAGTTGGCTCATGGCTAAGGAAGCCGGCATTTCCCAAGATTCGGTTCGACGAATCTGGCAAGCCTTCGGTTTAAAGCCGCACTTAGTAAAGAGCTTCAAACTCAGCACCGATCCGATGTTTGTCGAAAAGGTACGCGACATCGTGGGCTTATATTTATATCCGCCGCAGAAGGCCATCGTGCTGTGTGTCGATGAAAAGAGTCAAACCCAAGCTCTAGAAAGAACCCAGCCGATCTTGCCGATGAAGCCGGGCTACCCAGAGCGCCAGAGCCACGACTATTATCGTCACGGGGTGGTTTCACTCTTTAGCGCTTACGAGGTAGCTACCGGTCGAGTCATTGGCAAATGCCACAGTCGTCATCGCGAAGAGGAATTCTTGAAATTTATGCAACTCATCGATACCAAATTCCCCGGCTCGGCTCCCATTCACCTGGTGCTGGATAATTTGGCCACTCACAAGACGCCCCGAGTGCGCAACTGGTTTGCTCGCCGACCTCGATACGTTTTGCATTTTACCCCTACGGGCAGCTCCTGGATTAATCAGGTCGAACGCTGGTTTGCAAAAATCACTACTCAAGCCATTCGCCGTGGCAATTTTCGTTCCGTTAAACATCTCATCCAAGCCATCGACGACTATATTGCCCAGCACAACCAGGACCCAAAACCCTTCCAGTGGACCGCCACAGCCGAGAGCATCTTCGCCAACCTAGAAGCCGCCTTAACTTAATGTTACTGACTTATCGTTTGGCACACTAGTGTCCTGTCCCATAAATAACATGGCTTTCGTCCGGCAGTGGCCGGATCAGTTGGCTGTTTTTCAAGGCGGTGCGAGCCGCACTGGCACTAGCGACGAGCGTATCCGAATTGATACGTGAGGAGTGATCCGGCGCGGCGGAAGAAAAACAGCCAACTGGCCACGGCCCGGAGGGTTGCGATGAAAATGGGCCGGCGGCTGTCCCGCGGCCGCGGGATTGGTTACGTATCGATTCAGATATGCGCCCTCCTCGCGTCCGGCAGCTGCCGGACCGACGGCCCATTTTGATCGCAACGAAAGCCATGTTATTTATGGGACAGGACACTAACCCCGGCGTGACGCCAACAATCCCTGTCAAGAAAGCGGAGGGGCGAGAGTTTCAGGAGCCGGAATCGCTGTCTCAACCGTGACCTCGAATCGTCGAACCCCTTGGTTTTCACCGGGGTCACTGGGCTTGATGTCATTGCCCATACTGTCACCGAATCGCTTGCGCACATCGAACGATCGTCGGTAAGCAAGCGGGCTAAACCGATAGTTAGTTCTGAGCGTTTAAGGCAATCGGGCAATCTCGAGCCTCCGCAACAATCACCTAAAAGTAAGGGAGAGCAGGTTCCGCCAAGACATTGGGTAGGAACTTATTTAGCATACTGCCTTGAACGTCAGATCCGGAATACCTGGCTCTAATGTATTAGCGCCAGAAGCGCGCAGGGCAATTCCGCTCAACGTTTAACCAAGTTCTCAAAGGATAATAGACCAATGCGTGCAAACCTGAAAAACAACAAAAGCGATCAACAGAAACCCACGACTTTTGCCAGGCGACTTAACATCTGCCGAGGGTTGACCATGGTCGCGCTGAGTCTGTGGCTCGCAGGCTGTAACAAACAGCAACCGGTGGCGCAGGGCCCACCAGCCCCGGAGGTCACGGTAAGCAAACCGGAGCAGAAAGAGGTAGTGAATTGGAACGAGTTCACCGGCAGAACGGCCAATGCGCTGATCGCTTTTGTTGTTTCTCAGGTTTGCACGCATTGGTCCATTACTCCTTTGACAACTTGGTTAAACGTTGAGCGGAATTGCCCTGTGCGCTTCTGGTGCTAATACATTAGAGCCAGGTATTCCGGATCTGACGTTCAGTGAGTGTGGGCAGTTCGCCCACGCTCACTTTTTTCCTTGATGACGCGATACCGCGTCTACTTGGGCAGTATGCTAAATAAGTTCCTACCCAATGTCTTGGCGGAACCTGCTCTCTCTTACTTTTAGGTGATTTTTGCGGTTTTAGGTGATTTTTGCGGAGGCTCAAGCTTGCCCGATTGCCTTAAACGCTCAGAACTAACTATCGATTTAGCTCGCTTGCTTACCGACGATCGTTCGATGTGCGCAAGCGATACGGTGACAGTATGGGCAAACGACATCAAGCCCAGTGATCCGGCGAAAACCAAGGGGTTCGACGATTCGAGGTCACGGTTGAGACAACGATTCCGGCAATCGGGACTAAAAACGTTCGGCCTTTCCTAAGTTGGTATCTACTCTCGCGAGAGGCCGAAAAGATTTTTTGCTCGACGGGCCCGGACATAGCATTCGCCAAGACCGTAAGGTGGTTAGCGAATGCCACGAAGTCGACCCTGACTATTCGAGCAATTAAGACAAACCTGGCGAGGTCTCTACAGGATTCCTGTTAGTTAGTTTGGCTCGATTTAAAGAAGCAAA
>Ga0209240_1000876_pt1 | contig 12200 bp, 12 predicted proteins | sample GraSoi_2013_80cm_FD_185828 | JGI IMG/M metagenome (GOLD analysis project Ga0209240, IMG submission 185828) | Grasslands soil microbial communities from the Angelo Coastal Reserve, California, USA - Sample 9_17_2013_80cm (SPAdes) (version 2) | ecosystem: Environmental > Terrestrial > Soil >...
AGCCCAACTTGTATTTCGCCCCACCAGTGCTTGGGATGCGTGTTTTTGTAATGAGCTTCAGCTTGCTCGAGCAAAACCTTCGCGTCGTCGAAGCGGTTCCGATCCAAAGCCAACTCCGCTAATCCGAGATGCAAATTGCCGAGCCAGCCGGGTATGAAGGTTGCCCGCGCCAACACGATAGCTCGGTCAAAGTGCTCTGCAGCAGCAGCATAATTTTGCCTCTGTCGCTCTAAATCGCCAAGACAACCGAGAACATAGATTCGCTGTCGAGTTCCCCGGCCGCGGCCTGCCAATCTCAACGCTTTCAGCAATATGTCTCTGGCGAAACTGAGATGACCACGATTTCGAAGAAAGTCTCCGTACTTCCGCAGAGACCTGGTGAGAATGTAGTGATCTCTTTGCTGCTTGGCGTACTCTATCGCGTGGACTAAAAATCGCCGCGCTTCTTGATAATTCCCGCGAAGAGTGCCGAGGTTGCCGCCGAGCATGAACAAAATGTCGCCGTACGATTTGGGGTCTTGCGTTCGATCACAGCAATTGAGCAAATCGCCCATTTGAGGCCAAAGCTCCGTTACAGGACGATAAAACATCTGGTGGTGGATGAACCGGATCTTAAGCGGGAGGAGGAGAGGCGAGTGGACCTCTGCATTAGGCGGATACAGCGCTAATTCTTGGCGGATCAATTCAGCCGCATCGGCGTATCGGCCGCGAACGTGCATCATATCGAAAAGGATAGAGGCAAACTTCAGGCGAGCATTTGAGTCTGAGATCCCATCGAGTTGCGGGCTGATCAGTTCAAGGGCAAGTCCACTTGCGCCTTGTAACTGTAGACTCTTTAGCAGCGCAAAAGTCTGTTCATCGAGCTTTTGTGACGCCAATTCTTGAGCCGAACCGTCTGGATGATCGGTTGCCAGCTCAGCAGGCGCCGCCGCTGAGAGTAACGGTAGCACCGTACTCATCGATAAATGCGCCAACCGTGGACGCAGGTCCTGCGCGTGGGAGGCCGGTACGGGGATTAAGCTGATCTGTAAGCGCCAGGTTCCTGGACGAGCGAGAAATGGCAAGTCCTTAGCCAGACGCACCGCCTCACGCGCGCCGATCGACTCCGCGTTCTGTCTCTCTAGGTCCGAGCCTGAGTTAGCCACCAACAATTCGAAGCGGCCAATTGCCCGATTCGTTCGTTCCCGGCGCTGAAGGTTAAGACTCGCATTGATAAACTCCTTTTCAGCGGGAGTGAGGTCATTTGAACGTCGAGTCAGCCAAAGCTTTGCTTCGTCCAGCAAGGATCCGCGCAACAGAAAGCCGTCATCGCGTCCAGTCTGTTGCCAGCCTTGAATAAGGGAGTCAAGGCGTTGACGCCAAACCAGAATCTCGCGATCCTCTTCTAGCCATTGCTTGAGTCGCGGCCAGCGGCGCACCAGTGCCTCATGAGCGATCTCGACCATCTGCTGACGCTGATCACTTGCCATGGCGACAGTGACTAACCGTGCCTGAGTTAACTGGTCCAGGACTTTGCGTCCTGCGTCTTTATTTAAGAGATCTTCACTATACAGACCAGCTAAAGGAACGCGCTGGCGCGTGTGCTCCCCGCTTTCGTCAGCCAATCGTACCAAGCGTGCAAAAATGTGTCGGGCGACTTCCTGTTGAGCCAGACCGAGGCCCCGAATGACCTTTTCCGCTTGGTGGGCAATGGCCCCGGACAATTGACCAATTCGCTCGTAGCCGGCGTGCGTCAGCATCCCTTCAGTCTGACGCTCCCATAGCTCTGCAAGAGCAAACTCTAGAAGTGGCAAGGTGCTTGTTTCGACACCTGCGTCGTTTAAGATCCGGTCAGTCAGACCTTCTTCAAATCTGACGTTGCGAAGTGACGCCGGCTTTCGTATAACCGAATCCAGCTCTTCACGGTTCATAGGACCGATCTTTACGTCGGCGTCCTGAATTGCATCTGTGAAACCTCGGTGCGAAAGCAGGCGATTAGCGAAATCCGCGCGAATCGTGTACACCAGCCTGATTCGGGGTGCAGTTGCCACAGCGTCAGCGCCCATGAGAGTCAAAAGAGTATCAAGAAAAGTGTCCCTTAGAGTCTGAGTGTTGCACTGGGTATAAAGCTCCTCGAACTGATCAATGAATAGCAGAAGTGCGCGGTCACCATTCGCGGCAAGTGCTTGCCTTAGCAGGTAGCACAGTTGACCCTGCGCGAGCACTTCACGAAGTTTAGGTAGTTGGCTAGCGCGTGATATTTCGTCCTCGGACGGCTTTAGATGCGGTATTAGGGCGGACGCTAGAGAGGCGAATGGATCGCTCCCGGGGCGGCAGTACAGCACTTGCCAGATATCAGAGGTCTTTAGCGCCGGGATGACGCCTGCTGCCACGAGAGAAGACTTGCCGCTTCCTGAAGGCCCAGAAACCTGCACGATATGTTTCTGATCTAGTTTATCTACGAGAAGTTGAGTGAGCGATTCGCGACCAAAGAAGACCTCGGCATCCTGTTCCCAAAACGCGAACAGGCCTTTATACGGGCACAGATTTCGTGCCACCCGATGGTCGCCTCGGAACGTTGGGTTACCAAGCGCGGCGAAGGAGGAGCGCTCGGCTAGTTCAGGTTTTATGGTGGAAATGGTTTGCAGCTCGGAGCCAGTAGAACCGGTGTCTCTTGGTTCGGGTCGGGCATCGATTGTGTAGTCGCTGAGGTTCCAATTCTTCCGGGCGGCGATTAGAGAAGTGATCTGATTAATGATCTTAGGATCATCGATGGTACGTCCATCAAGGATGACCTTTACGGCTGTTGGCTTGAGCCGCTCCTGGTCAATGTCTAAGTAGCGGCTAGTGACCGGACGAGGCTTTAGAAATAGTCTCAAGAATGCACCGTTGGCCAGCGCGCAAATCGGACTTTTGTTCTGGGATTGCTTTTTTGCGTTAAGGATCGTGTCTACGAAACTGCCCGACTTGGCGGCTCGGATCCGAAATAGAGTCAGTTCTAGCGAAGGGCTGTGGGCTCGAAACAGTAGTAGAACAACAGCGACCGCCTTGGTCAAATCGCGGTCTTGGGGCGCGTCCGCCTTGTACTTGTCGGGGCCCGCAAGAAACTCGATCGAATCAAGAGACGGCCGCTCTTGACCGCGGAAGATAAGCTTCAGTGACACTTGCGGGACGTCCATTTCCAGCACGCTTTTGTCGTCGTTTTGGCAGCTTTCGATTGTTTTACCATCATTCTCGCCAGCGTTTCCAGACTTAAGATGTGGCAAAACCCGATCATGAGTATGCATGATCGCACTCACTCACGCATGGGCGGCGACAAATGCGCTAGTTCGTACATGGACGATCGGCTTCTTACACGTTCAGAGCTCGCTCAAAGGTGGAAGGTTTCGATCGAGACATTGAAACGAAGGGAGCGGGCGGAAATACTACGCCCGGTAAAGCTCAAGGGGCGGATCATCCGTTATCGGATCACCGATGTACTTCGGATCGAGGAGGAGGGCTATTCCACGGAAAAGTAGCCTTGAGCGTAAGGGTCAAGACGCGTTGAGGTTCGGAAGGCCTCACAAGCTAAAGATAAGCAAAGTCACAGCGGCGGATCTCACTTGGTACGAGAAGGTGACCTTCATTCAAGCAGTTTGCGAAAGCCGTTGCTGCAAATCTAGGCCTGAAGAGCTCAGGAACGAACAGGTGAACACATGAAAGAACATAACCATAAAAAAGCCAGATAAATGGAATCCAAATTAACATTACTTCTTGTAATAGTGTTATGAGTATCTAAGAATATCCCTGTTGATCGGCCTTGGAAGGCCCGGATACATTTAGTTTCGTCGGGTGGGCCTTCCGGAGCGTTAAAAGTCTGGGAGCGAACAATGCAGATAGAAGGACGTAGTGAGACGATGGAAGACTCATTGTTGACGAGACGTGAACTAGCAGATCGATGGAAGGTCTCGATCGAAACGATTAAACTGCGCGAGCGGGCAAGGGTGTTACGCCCGCTGAGATTAGAGGGACGAATTATCCGCTACCGGATGAGCGACGTTGTGCGGATCGAACAGGGGGGAGGCAGCTGGGCGCAGGATGCCTAGCCGGGCCGTTCATCCAGGAAGCGCTCCAGCGCCGCGGCAGTAATTGGCTGAGGGGAGTTTCGTCCACTCTCCCAGGCCTGAAGAGTCTTCAGTTTTGCTGGTAGTCCAGCGGCCTGAAGAGCATCTACCGCTTGTGACTGGCTCAAATTGTTCGCCTCCCGCCACGACTTTAACCTTTCGATCACCGGCGCAATTGATCTTTCTACTGGGAGAGGCGGAACCTTTTCCTGGGCTACTAGAAATCGTTCAAGCGCCGCCGCCATCAGAGGGCGCGGAAAAGAACGCGCGATCTCCCATTGCTGAAGGGTCGTGAGCGCGACCGGTATACCCGCTTGCACAAGTGCTCGTAAAGCTTGTGATTGACTAAAGCCTCGGGCACCTCGCCAAGCTTTCAATTTTCTGATTACAGGGTGCGGAAGCCTACTCGCCATCAAACTACTTAGGATGGCGACTCAGGGTGCTCCTGACAACTCGTTATTGGGGGCCCGAATCGACTAAAAGTGCGCAGACATGCAGCTCAGCTATATGTGTTTACATATAGAATATCGGGTCAGGGAAGGTCATAACAGTTCATATCGGTTCACATCGGATCAAAGCGAAACATCAATTTAGCCTCTATTTATCTAGGGATTCGTGTCAAAAACTAGGATAAACCTGAAAGTGTACAAAAAGGTTATCGCGCAGCTTGACCACGAGTTCAGACTCTCGTATAGCCTTTAACGATGAATCCAATCGATGATTGTTTTTTGTCTCGGGCGGAGGTGATGCGTCGGTGGCGCATCTCGATCGCCACGATCAAACGCCGAGAGCGGCAAGGAATATTACGTCCGATTCGGATGAGTACGCATGTGATCAGATACCGCCTGTCGGACGTCGTCCGAGCCGAAGATGAGGCAGCGGCTGGGCGGGAATGGGAGGAAACCGAAAATGGTCAAACGGAGCCGGCTGGTGATCGACAAGCGGCGTAAGCTCGATCTTCGCTATCGCGACCGTTGGCGAGTGGCTGAGATGCTTCGATCACAGCCAGACCTGCGGGAAATTAATCCAGAGCGCGATTTAGGCCTATGGCGCCATCTATTCGACGCTGACGATCTTGTGGTGGTTGGGGAAACAGCCGGCCCAGCAGCTGAGATACCGGTCGCTGAGTTTTGCTGGGGGAATGTCTGGCGTAACGGTCTACCCGTTGAGACAATCGCGTACTGTTTGAAGGCGGCGGATCTGTTGCGCGGCGCAACGTATGCCGAGCAAATGAACCCGCGCCAGATCTGTGAAGCTGTCCTTGGACGGTTACGCACCGCGCGAATACCTATTGTGATGGTGGTTGATGATGGGGACGGCGGGCTTGAGTGCTGGTGCGACGCAGATCCCTCCGCATACCGCCTGCTGGTTTCGCGTGGGAGGTGTCCCGGTGGAACCAACGGCAGGACAGGTAAAAAACATAGAGTCCTATGGGCGGACCCCGGAACCCGTGTCCCATGGGAAGCGGATCTCGAATTGGTTGCTTAAGAGAGGGGTGAAGAATGCAGACCAAAGAAAAGGCGGCAGACCGATGCAAGCGGTCTACCGCCCAAAACCAAACGTTATCTCACGAGTCGCGTTGGCATTGCCATTCTACTCAGTTCGTTTGGCGTGAACAAGAGCCGACCAGCGTGGAAAGGAGCTTGGAACGATGAGTATACGGCTGATGTCGCAGGTCTGGGAAGACACGCGCGTCGAATCGCAATCGGAACTGCTGGTCTTGCTCGCGCTGGCAGATCACGCTCGTGACGACGGGCTGTGCTGGCCATCGATGCGTTCTATAGCGGTAAAGGCCCGTATCGAAGAGCGGTCGGCTCAAAGGATAGTTCGTCGTCTGATCGAAAAGGGGCTGATTGAGTTAGTGTCGCAAGGCGGCTGCATCGACGGTTGTAATACCCCGAACAGATACATAGTCGTGCTGCGTGAGCCACGGCAAACACATGGGGTGACCGACGGTCGTCCCGGTGTGACCGTGAGTCAGGGCGTAAGGGGTGACCTGGCGTCACCCCGGGGTGACCCTGAAGACTCAAATGGGGTGACCCAGGGTCACCCTAATCATCAGATAGAACCGTTAACAGAAAGAATAACGACGACATATCGGCAGGCAGCGAAGAAACCGATCCAAGAAAATGAACCGACAGGAGCGTCGTCGTCGCGTAGCGATTCTCGCGCTATTCGGGAGGTGCAGGAATCTGGACTGCTGCAAGCTCGCGTCTCGGGATTGGTCAATCGGCTGACCGTGGAATTTGGATTGAGCAACAAACAGCGAGAGGCCGTCCGCGAATACTGTAATTCCTTGGGAATAGAGTACGTCGATGCTAAGGCTGACATTGTCCGAATGCAGCCGCGAAAGAATGCCGCGGGAGCTCTGCTGGCGGCGTTAAGGGATGATTGGCAGGCGCCTGTCTCAGTTGCCGGCGCGGTAGAGACCGAAGGTGATCACCTGGCCACCTCCGACGAGCTTGCGCGCAGAATGGGGTGGCAATGGTGACTGTTAAGGCGACAGCATGCCGCTCGTGCGGCAAGCAGATCACTCCAGTGGCGGAGCCAGTAATTGTGTGTGGTCGTCCTTTTGCTATTGGGCCAACCGTATGTACAGCGTGCGCTGACGCTACCGAGACCGAGAAGCGGACCATCGAACTAAGTCGATGGCAGCGGATGTGTCCGGCGCTGTACAGGCACACTGAAATCGGTCGCCTGCAAGATGACTTGCTGCATCATGGCTATGACAGTCGATGGATGCACGAGGTCCTGGCTTGGCAGTACGGATCGCGGGGCATCGTCATAAGTGGCCCGACTGGTGTTGGCAAGTCCAGGCTCATGTGGTTGCTGCTTCGCCGTCTGCTAGACGAGGAGAACCGCACGGCCGTGTTCCTAAACGCCGTAAGATTTCGGACAGGTGTGCAGGCTGCGGGCCGTGACGGAACTGGGATGATTTGGGCCAAATGCATCTGACGGGAGCGGCAAGCGAGATGTTACTCCATCTGTTGGAGGAGCGCATTTGTGCCGGCCGGCCGATACTGGCCACGACGCAATATTCAGGAAAGGGGATGGACGCTCAGTTTGAGCGACCGGAGATGGGGCAAGCGATCAGAAGGCGTTTGAATGAGTTTTGCCGTGTAGTGACGATTCGGCAAGTGCTTGAGCCGCGCGGAGTCGTGTCATTTCAGCCAGCTGCGATCCGCTAGAATGGTATGGGGGAGTCAGATTACAAAACCTCGTCTCCCGGTTTGGGCGGAGCGTCGCGGATACGTCTTTCAGTTTTCCTAACTCAGCGACGCCGACTTGACATTGAAGATATAAGCTTCGATCTAGAAGCTTCTCACTTGTGTCGAGCCGTGCTGTTCGACAAGAATGAACGAAGTAAGTGCCGCCTAATGTCGGATAGTTGAAGAAAATCGGTCAGCATTTAGCTTCGGGACCTGTGACGACTCCCGCAGAGCAATTGATTGCGAAGCTGAAATCTGACGCCCTCAACGCGGAAGTTAAGTCTCAATCCGAGGAGACGATGCGGCGACGTGAACAAAGACGGAAGGAATTAGTCGAAAAACCGATCGCCGCTGACTCTCGGGTGGTTGCGTGGATAGATATCCTAGGGTTTAGCCGACAACTACAAGCGGCGAGAACGGAGGCAGATTTTCAGGCGGCTTATCGGAAAATGCTATTTGTCCAGGAGTGGTTCAACAAGGAGAGCGCAAACGACGATCCGGAATCGCGAGCTGAAGTCAATGAATTCCTAGGGCGCAGTGTCCTAGCCCTCTCAGACGGGTTGGTTGTGACCGCCGGATTGAGTGGGAAAGCACTGAGGGCGGAGGCACCGTATGACTTGGCAATGAGCCTCATGTGGGAAATTGTTGTAGCGCAGGCTGCTTGTGCCTTGAAAGGTATCTTCCTTCGCGGGGGAATAAGCGCTGGACTGTTTCATTTTGAGAACGACATACTCCTCAGCCCCGCCCTGGTTCATGCCTATAAGTTGGAGTCAGAGCAAGCGGTTTATCCGATAATTGTTATTACTCACGAAACGTTGACGGAATTGCGAGCCCTGCCAGGCGTCGAGGCTTACAGCGAAGATAGTAAACCAGACGGTTACTTTGTGCCTCTTGCACCGGAAGGCGGGAACCAGCGTGAGCCGCACGAGAAGCTCTTCTTCCTCGACTATGTTCGATGTATAGCCGAGCCGGGAATGTACTCTTTCGATTCGGTGACAGATAGAGATATCTGGCTCGACAAGAATAGGCCGCGAGCTGAGAGGCGGCGGATCTTCGATGAGTCTTTACAAAAAAGCGCGGTGAAAGCTCTGCAAGAGCATGGACAGCAGATCATTACAGCTTATCGCGAGGCGTCGACCGAGGAGGTCAAGAAGAAATACAAGTGGTTGGCCGAATATCACAACCGTACGCTAGCCAACCAATCGGCCACTTATGACCGCGCGCGGATTGACCTCGCTCAATTCAAGAGCTAACCGACTGGGAAGACTCCGAAGATCGACTTGAAGTAGATCGACTCGTGGCCGCTAACGGCGAGTGAACTTGTAGGTTAGGTTAATATGATGCCGATTCTTCAAGATATTGCGAAACGACTTCTCAGAATCGAATGTCCAGAAATCAGTTTAGCCCGATCTGTTGAACCGCTCCCTATTCTACGCGGGCAAGGCACAGTTTTCGTAGACCAGTTTGGACAGATTCGTTTTAAATTTGATGTTTGCTGTGAGCAATATAAGGTTTTTGTGAGGGTACGGGCTGAGCATTTGCGATCGGTTCCGGAGCGACCTCAGGATGGACAGTATTTTGAGCTCACGGCAAAGTCTGGGTCGGGACAAGTTTGGCGTGGTCGGCTCTTGTCTCCGCAGATAAATAACATAACGCCTGAAGGCATATGGGAAGGCCCGGGAGTGGCAGAAGGCATGGTTCACTCCTTGACTCTCGAAGAGGAAGTGGATGATACGGTGCCCTCGTACGCCAAGTTGGCGGTACCGAAGCGGCTAATTGTTCCGCGGATCCAGCGGATCAATGAATTGTCTGAAGTCGATCACTGCTACTTCCGCTTTGGACAGGAAAAAATCGAGATATTCGTCAAAGACAACTACGCCGAGATATATTGCCAAGTTCAAAAAGGCGGGATTGCAACAAACCGTTATTGGCGAATGATCGAGGCGATAGAATTCGCAATTGGTCAGTCGATCTACCCGTCTGGCATCCACGTGCAGGAAAAAGGTAAATCGACCGTAACCCTCCTTTCTTCAGTCCTTGGGATCGAAAACGAAGGGCAGTTGCCACCACCGATTAACATCACTGGCCGAGTTCACCATTTTCCGATCACGCAGTTGGCCGAGAAATTCTATTCATATGTCTTGCCTTACACCGAAGAATTTCCACCTCTGATAGCACACGGTCTTTGGGGGTTGCGTCAGGCAGCTAATGCCCAACCTGATATAAAAGCACTGGTATTTTCGACGGCGGTCGAAACACTCATCCGAAGCTGCTTCCCCAACATCAAACCAGTTGATGCTTCCTGGAGAAAAGAGGTCGGGGCATTGCAAGAGCGGATCAAAGAAGATCAGAGCTTAACGCCGCTCTTAAGGGATAGAGCGAGCAACAAGCTTGACGCTCTTACAAACCAGCCAAACGACCAGAAAATCCGAGAGTTTCTACATGTCCATATTCGAAACGAAGAAGAGCAGGATACCGTCTTTCAGGACTGGAAGGACCTAGGGAATCCAGCGGCCCATGGGAAGAAGATTGATCCACGCACAATCGAGGACACTCTTCGCCAGATCAATGTGACTCTTGATCTCTGCTATTTAATAGTTCGGTGTAGGATTGGCTACCTACATCCCGAATGTGCGTCGTATGCTCCTCCATACTGGAATTCGTGGAGTGTGAAGGCCCTCAACAAATCCGATCCGAATAAACATCCTCTGGGATCACTCATCGTCCTAAGCAAATTCAAATGGGTCCAGGATAAGCATAGACACACAAAAACGATATCGCTCGGCGACCAGCCTGCGGAGTCAATAAAGCTCATCGCCAGGTCTCGAAAAACAGGGGAGCCGCCGTTCAGAATTGAACTTTGTCCTAGAGAAATCATACCGGACCAGATTGCGGAGTTTCAGCTTCAAGCAGACTATCCGACCCTTTTAGAGGCACAAAAGGTATGCGATCAAATCGCCGAACGCGCTCTTGTGCATCTCACGCTTGCGCACTTGCACATTCAGTAACGAACCGGCCGATAAGCTAAATCGGCCGCCCGTGCTAATATCGATGCTCAGAAAGTCACGACCGACCATTCCACGGTCTCAGGACCGCACCGTGACTGGCCCGCTTTGGACAGCCGCCATTTTAGGTCAGACTGACCTGCCTCTCTCCGGCGATTCGTAAAACCATCAACTTCGTTCCACAATCTGGGCATTCGATTTCTAATTGATCTACATCATTCAGTTGCTCCCACATACGGATAGCAGCGGGAGTGCGGCGACTGTTTGAGCCTCATCTAGTCGTTGGCATTCCTGAGCCAATTCTTGGCGTAGCAGAGCGCATCCGCGTCATAACGTTCGATGTCTCCTAAAAGCTGGCAGATTGTGTCCATCCGAGTTAAGTCTTAGGAGAGAGTTATTCCCGGGAAGGCTGTTTATGCCCTCCCGGGAAACTTAGCAGTTAGTCTTTCTTGTATTGAGTGAACTGCCAGGTCTCAGCCCTAACGAAGTGCTTGGAGTGCTTCTGACCGTCCTCGGACTCCCAATCGTTGCGTCTTAGCCGACCTTCGATGACAACCTCTTGACCTTTCTTCGCGAGTTTAGAGAAGTTCTCGGCGGGCTTACCCCAAACGGTCACGTCTACGAAAGTAGTGACCTGCTGCCGTTCGCCCTCGCCATCGTTATAAAACTCATTGTTAGCGATGGTAGCGGAAGCGACCGGAGTGCCTGAATCAGTGTTTCGCAAAGTTGGGTCCGCAACTAGGTTACCGGTGATGGTGATTCGATTGATGTTCATAGTAATATGCGATGTAGTTAGTTGAGTTTGGTGTTACTGGCCGTCGCCGTTTCGGCTGGGCCAGGCTCTGTTTCCCTCTGATTCTCTCCAGGAATCCTTCGATTCCCGAGTTGGAGAGAAAAATTGGTGCGCAATGCAATTTTTCTTTCCAAACCGGGAACGGCAGTTCTCCGGTTGACACGGCGCAAAGAGACTCCAGCGCAAGAGCCGCAAGGTATCCCGAGACGGGTTGAGGATTTAATTGGAGGGGACCCGACGAAGTCGGGGCGCAGGCCGCTTAAGCCGCAGACGGTACTCTTGCGCTGGAGGCGCGCCGTGGGACTAAGACGAACCACGGCTGCAAGCCGGGCCGAGTGCAAACGAGCATCAAGAACTCGGGTGCTCATAGGGTGCAGAGAAGCGAGGCGTCTCGCGTTCGGTGGGCCGCCTATCGGCGGAAGCGGCCGGAGGATGAGGAGTGGTTTTAGGCGAACCTTGGGTTCGGCCTAGGAGAAAGAGGAAGGCGAGACTCCGGGCTCGCCGGGGAGAAAGTCTTTTCTCCCTGATCATCGATGGAGATCTGTTGGATGCTAATTTCAGTTACCGCACACTCACTCGATGGGATCTGAGCGGTATGAAGCGGAATCTCATAAACCTCCTCGACTAGGAGCGAGAGATAGAGCTGGCGAAGGTTTATGCCTCGAAGTGCAATGACACATTCAATGTGATGGAGAATCAGGAGATCTGAATCGAGGCTGTAGGACCGAATATCATGATAACAGAAGGCCCGCCAACTCGGGCCATCCTGAAGACTGAGGCGTGACAGGCCTGGCTGCCGGACAGTGTAAAAGGCGGTTTTTGCCATAGACAAGTATCACACATATACTTAACCGGTGTTTCAGGCAAGTATCACAGATAGACATTTTTCTGACCTGGCCGTAGTGTTGTGGCGAGATATGGATGGCGGAAAGATAGAGTGGATACGCAAAGATCTTGGGATGAGCTGGGTCGAGTTTCACCGGGAACTTGGGATTAGTCGTATGACGCTATGGCGCTGCAGGCAAGAAGGGGCTCCCAAGCTGATATCCTTGGCTGTACTTGGGCTTTGGTACTCCAGAAAAATGGGAGGTCTTTTGGAGCAACCAGGTGA
>Ga0209240_1000881_pt1 | contig 12163 bp, 11 predicted proteins | sample GraSoi_2013_80cm_FD_185828 | JGI IMG/M metagenome (GOLD analysis project Ga0209240, IMG submission 185828) | Grasslands soil microbial communities from the Angelo Coastal Reserve, California, USA - Sample 9_17_2013_80cm (SPAdes) (version 2) | ecosystem: Environmental > Terrestrial > Soil >...
TTGACCTGCGTCCAGGCCGTGCCGTTCCAGTGCACGATCAGCGTGTTGCTGTCGTAGTTCCCGACCGCCCAGGCGTCGCTGCCCGAGCGGGCGCTCACCCCGAACAGGTAGTTGTTACCAGGGCTGGGGTTGGGGCTGTGGACCTGCGCCCAGGCCGTGCCGTTCCAGTGCAAGATCAGCGTGTCGTACGCCCTGGCAGGGCCGTTCCAGTACCACCCGACCGCCCAGGCGTCGCTGCCCGACACCGCACTCACCCCGAACAGCTCGGCGTCGCTCGAGCTGGGGCTGGGGCTCTTGATCGTCGACCAGGCCGCGCCGTTCCAGTGCAAGATCAGCGTCTTGAACACCCCGGTGCTGTTCTGGCGGCCGACCGCCCAGGCGTTGCTGCCCGACACGGCACTCACCCCATAGAGCTCGTTGAAGCTCGGGCTGGAGCTGGAAGTCACCGCGGCAGAGGCTCGGCCAGTCGCTGGCACCGCGGCCGCCGCCCCGGAAGCCGCCATCCCCCCCAGGCCGGCAGCAAGCCCGCCGGCTGCCACGAGGATGACTACGCGCCTGCTGGCACGTCCCATCGCGCCCTCCTCGCATGTGACTCGGGGAACAGCGTCCGTCTCACGTATGCACCCTGCCATGGACACCAGGCAATTGCCAGGAACCACTTGACATTCTGCCCCGCGCTCGCCGGCGAAGAGGCTGCCGATCCAGGTCTGCACGACGCTGTCCTGCAGCTGATCCACGGTGGCGACCTGGATCACGACTACGGCACCTAGCCGGGCCGGGGCCGTCAACATCGCCCGGTAGCGTCTCCCCGCCACGGCACCGGTAAGACTGTGGCTGGCGATTGCCCGGGGAACCCCCGGCATGGACGCGCCGCGCGCTGATGCAGCGGAAACCTCTGGGGAATGTAAAGGATCAAGTGAGGCCGATCCGTCAAGAATCAAGTGAGGCTAGGCAACGGCACAAACAGCGGCACACTGGTGTCATCTGGTGCTTGACAACACGCGCCTGTGCATGCCCGAGCCGTGAGGCGCACGCTAGGGCTACCCGGGTTGGTGCCCCTGTCTTGGCCCGGTGGGGTGGGCCGACCCGCAAGATTATCAGCCACGCTGGCGCGCATCGCAGGGCCTTCCGCTCTGCGGAAGGCAGAAGACGTACAGCAGGGCGGCGGGCTCTAGCCTGGCCGTACGGGACCGCACGCCCGCGGGGGTGCCCTTGCCTGGCTGCCCCGGCCGTGCACTTGGAGGCACCGTGACCAACCGCCAGGCCCGCGGCGTCACGGCCGTGCTGGTCCACGGCGGATTCCTCGGGCCGTGGATCTGGGCGAACACCGTCGAACTGCTTGAAGCCCGCGGGGTCCGGCCGGTCACCGTGGACCTGCCCAGCAGCCAGGACGGCGGCGATCGCCTGGCCGATCTGCACGACGATGCCGAGAGGGTCCGCGACGCTCTCAACGGCTGCACCGATGTCGTGCTCTGCGGGCACTCCTACGCCGGCGCCGTGATCAGCGAAGCGGCGGCCGGGCCGCACCGGGCAGTACGTCATCTGGTATTCCTCGCCGCCGCTGTCCCGGACGCGGGAGACAGCCTGGCAAGCCTGGCCGAGACGGCCGCCAAGAACAATCCAGCCGGAGCGCAGGAAGAATCAGACGGCGAGGAAATCGAGATGCGCGCGGACGGCCGCATGGTCATGCGCCCCCAGAGCGCTCGCGCTGCGCTGTTCCACGACTGCCCGCCCGACCGCGCCGATACCGCGATCGCGCTGCTGCGGCGGCAAACCCCGGCCACGGGCACGCAGCCAGTCACCGTGGCCCCCTGGCGCGACATTCCGTCCACCTACGTCCGGTGCAGCCAAGACCGGCTGCCCTACGAACTCGTCAGCCCCGCCTACTGGGAGCACGCAAGCCACGTACTCACCCTGCCCACAGGCCACTGCCCCCAATGGAGCAGGCCCGACCTCGTCGCTGAACTGCTGTGGTCGGTCATCAGCAGCGCTTGGCCACAACCTATCCAGTATACGTTGGTCTTTACCTGCACTGTGCTTGCTGATCGGTCCCCGGGGGCGTACACCACCAGATCGACCCCAGCATCGGTGGTCATCCGCGCACTATCGATTCCCATCTTGAGCAACTGATACTGCACAAGCAGCTCGCCGGCGGCGAGATCACGCCCACCTTGAAGCTCAAGCGCCGGCCGATCATAGAGAAATACGCCGAGGTCATCGACTCGATGTACGCCACGGTAGCCCAGCGGGCCTGATTTCACGCACGTCAGCCACCGAGCCTTGGACCCGCCGCAGCGGCGAATGCGCAAGGAAACCACAACTGCCGACGCAGGACAGCAACGGCTGCGGGCAGGATCGCAGAATGCCCGATCTGCGTGACGACAGCCATCAGTCGGTCGCCAGCACGGCAAGTACAGATCTGCGGTTCTCGTACGCGGTTGGCCAGAGCTGCGAACGGCACCGCCCAAGTACAGAACGAGCCGTCTGGTTTGGTAGGAGCGGCCGCCCTGCTGCGAGAGTCGGCCGCCTTAGCTGCGCAAAGGCAGCCACTTATATCTTCGGGGGAAGCTCCGCGCCGTCCGGCCGATGCCACCGCGGCCCTGTCCCGGCGGGGCCGCTGTACGGAGATGGCCGCGAACCTGCGGGTTGAGCAGGTGCAGGGCAAGGGTCAGCTGTCGCGGGGTGGCGCGCCTTCGGCGAGGCGGCGGTGGTGTTCGGCGAGATGTTCTAGCGAGGTGGATTCCGCGCGGAGCCAGTGAACGCGCCCACCAGATCGTAGCCGGGAGCCGTGCCCGTGCCGTCTTTCGTACGCCTCAGTGCTTAGGGTGCGAAGTTATAGAGGCCCTTGGTCTCGGTGGCGACGAAGAGGGTGCCTTGGGCGAAGACCGGCTGGCCAAAGACGCGGCTGGAGCCCACCGGGAGGGTCTTGAGGATGGCGCCGGTGGCGGCATTGATCAGGTAGGCGGCGGGGGTGTTGCCGGCTGGGCAAATGTACGTGCCTGCGGCGAGCACCCCGGCGCTGTCGAGCGAGGGGGTGCCCATCACCGCGCAGGGCAGGCCGGTCTGCCAGATGTAGGCGCCGGTTGCCGGGTTGACCTGGCGGACCGATCCGCCGTAGCTGGTGCCGCCGATGGTGGTGGGATCGCCGCCGACGTAAAGGGCGCCGGCCTGCCCGTTCCAGACGGCGCTGGCCAGGCACGAGTCGCCCGATTGCGAGGGGGCGCCGATCGCGTCTGTCCACAGCGGGGTGCTGCCCAGCGGGTTTGCGGCAAGGGCGTAGTACCGGCCGTTCTTGTTGCAGGCGCCCACGCCGGGCGGCGGGCTGCCGGTGCCGAACAGGGTCGGTGAGGAGCCGAAGTCCCAGTCATGGCCGTGGCCGGCCGTTCCCGGTGCCCGCCACGCCTGAAGCAATGCCAGGGAGGAGGACAGGTGCACGATCGACAGCGAGTGCCCGATCTGGTTGGCGGAGGGGCAGGTGTTGATGGTGGGATCGCACTCGTTGCCGGTCGACACCCAGACGTCGCTGCCGCTGGAGGTAGCCGCGGCGCTCGACCAGATGCTGCCGCCAAGCGACCCGCTGGGCACCGTGTGCCAGGTGCGCAGCACCTGACCGGTGTGCTGGTCGAGTTCGACGAGCCCGCCGCGGATCAGCGGCTTGTCGCAGCTCGACGACAGGCCGGCGTAAATATGGCCGCCGGCCAGCGTCGGCGACGACCAGTTGTAGTAGGCGTCCGGGCTGGAAAGGCTCGGCGGCCCGATCTCGGTCTTCCATATCAGCGCGCCGGTCGCGGCGTTCCGCGCATACAGATAGCGAGCGCCCGACACATAGACGGTGCTGGTGCCCGTCACCGGGTCTGGCTGGACGGCGGCGGTCGAGGTGATCCCGCGTGCCGGGCAGGTCACGTTCGGCTCGGTGTCGAGCTGGCGGCTCCACACCACCGCACCCGTCGCCTCGCTCAGCGCGTAGAACCCGCCGCTTTCAGCGCCGATATATACCCGGCCAGCCGCCACGGTCGGGCTGGCCTCCAGGCGGGGCGGCGGCTTGCCCGTCACGGCCGACGGCTGCCAGTGCCACACCTGGCTGGCAGAAGCCGCGTTGGATGGGGTGAACGCCGTTGCCAGGCTCACCGAACTGTGCTGAGGCCCCTGCAGGTACTGCCGCCAGTTAAGTCCCGCCCCAGCCGCAGGGGCCGCAGACGCTGGCCTGGCAACCGCGGCCGGCGCCGACAGCAGCAAGCCAGCCAGTCCGAACATCACGAACAGGGCACGGAACCTCATAAAACTAGCCGACTGGTACATTGCGCATCTCCCTCAGCGCTGATACGCCGGACAGCGCCCGAGTATCCGCTCGGCGGCCAGACGGCGCTACCGTCCCGCCGGTATCAATCATGTGACCGTTGAGAGCCTCCTGCCCGGCACGTCGAGCTCCGGCCGGCACCGGGGCCACAGCACCCGGTATGAAACGTCGCCGCTTCCCAGGGTGGCGGGGCCATTCAGCGCGGCGGTGTAATGGCTCCGCTACCCGGCTTGGCCCTCGCGCAAGGAACGACATCACATAAGCTCAGCGCCACCTGAAAAGGCGCTGCAGCGACCGCTCCTGGGCCACATCAGCGAAGCGCCTTTCGCCCACGCTTGGCTAGCAGCTGCTTCCGATCTGGGCAGAATCGGGTGCCAATCAGCCGTGCGGGCAACGAGCAGCCATACAGATCAGCCCAATCTATATGGCCCGAGTCTTGATCAACCTCGAGCCCAACAGCCGCTCGCGGCGGCGGCACTGCGCGCGGCCGCCAGGGGCGAGTCGACCACGCTCCGCGTTCAGTGTCAGGCGCAGGCCAGCAGTGCACAGGCAACGCGAGCTCTTGCAACGATGGGCTCGGTCGCGAGGATCAGGTCGCCTCATTGCCGAGCCCGGCCGACATGAGCCGTGTCGTCTCGACGTACCTCATCGCGGCAGATGAGCGCGCAACCGATGCGGACTGTGGCGAGCCGCACCGGCTGGACCTTCACGCGTCAATGTCGTTGGTCACGGACGTAGTAGCTGCCCTGTGCACCGTCGAAGCGGCCTGACTCACGACAGGACCGGCGGAAAGCGGCGGCCTGAGCCGCATGGGCACGGGTCGTTGCGGCCGAGCTTTTCGACGAGCTCTTTTGTCGACGCCGACGACGCGGTCGCCGCGCTTGACACGGGACTCGCTAGAGGGAACCCCCGGCGGCGTTTGCTCGTCGGTTCAAAAGGACGCCTGGGTGTCGTGATCGCGATACATGACCGTCCTCCTTGGCTCAGCGGAAAGCAGCAGATCGTAGCCAGCGCTCCGTGGCAGGCGCGAGCGATTTCTTGATCGACCTGGCTTGACCCATGCATCGGTAACGCACGGGGTGTGGCAAGAGCGGGCGTTTCCGGACCGTCCGTGGTGGGATGAGCAGATGGTGCTGGACGGTGAAACTCCGAACGGAGGATTCCGCCTGGACTGGCCGTTCGGGTGGGGGCTCCTGCTGATTGGAGATGGGGCGTCCCAGGAGCTGCCAGGCATCAGACGCGGGGTCGCTGTCACCGCGACGGGCAGCGTCATTGCTGTGGGTGTGCGCCACGCCCAGGACGTTGAACCTGGATCGGCGATTCACGAGTTTCACGTCTCCGTCGAGGTCCGGGTGGGGCAGCCCGCTGACAGGTCACATTGCTTCGACTGTCTTATCGACGTGCCCTCCGGGCAGATCACGGTTGGAGACCCCGATCGTGAGGAGGAAGTTGATGTTGGTCCCGGCCGCTGGCGAGTCCAGGTGGCTCTAGAACCCGAGGACCTTCCCGAACATGTCGATGTCTGGATCACCAAAGCAGCCTGACATCGTCATGCAAGTCGCCTGCGGCAAGAAGACCCCCGATACCCCCAAGCCCATGTCTCGGAGCCAGCCCCCACAGCGGCAGATGAGTGCGGCCTTGTCCGGCCAGCGGCTTGCGCACTACGGGCGTCCGTTGCCGCGTAGCTACGGTCCTTTCATCTTCCGCCGATGAGCTATGAGCCTTGCGGCGCGGGACCGATCAGGTCCCATTTGTTGCCAGCGACGTCGAGGAACACGGCGACGCGGCCGTAGGGTTCGGCCCGCGATGCCCTCACGAACTGAACGCCTGCAGATGCCATCCGCGCGTATGCGGCATCGAAATCCTCCACATGCAGGAAGAATCCCACCCGGCCAGCAGCTTGCTTTCCGACGACAGAAGCTTGATCTTCTCCGTCAGCCCGCGCGAGCAGCAGGCCGGTCACGGCACGTGGCGGCCGGACGACTACCCAGCGCTTGGGACGCCCGTCGTTCGTCAGGGCCGGGGAGTCCTCCACGAGATCGAAACCCAGCATGTCCACGAAAAATCTGATCGCAGGTTCGTACTCGCTGACCACGATGGCGATGAGGCCCAGATGCACCGCGCCAGCATAGGGGACCTGCATTGCTTCTGCTTCGAGAAGCAGCCTCAGCCGGCATGGCGCATGGTGCCCCGGCGCGCCCCCAGCGCCATGACCGGCGGTTCAGGAAGACGACCGGCCGCCTCGGAGATGGAGAGATGGAGACCGGATGTCAGCGGCGGCCAGTACGGTCCGTGTTGTGGCCAATTTCGCCGTCAGGCTGGTGCACGGCCCAGGCTGGGACCCCGCATTCTCGATCCGGGGCCAGGACGCCTGGGATGAACACGCGGCCTTCGTGGATGGGCTCGTCAACGAAGGCTTCATCACCCTGGGCGGCCCGGCCGGAGACGGCGAGCAGACCCTGCACGCCGTCGAGGCCGCAGATGAGAACGAGATCAGGGCACGCCTCGCCCAGGATCCCTGGGCGTCAGCCGGCTGCTGCAGATCGGCACCATTGAGCCCTGGGCGCTCTGGCTCGACAGCCGCTCAGCGGACTGCGCACGCTGATCGTGCCACGGGACCTGCACGTCACAGCCCGAGGGGCGTCTGCACAAGGCGGCAAATGAGGATGACCTGCTTGTTGATCGTGACTAGCCTGGTGCTGGCTGAGTTCGTCGCGATGACCGTGCGACCGGTAGCGGCGCGCCAGCAAAGACGGGTAGTCGCCCTTGCTTTGCAAGTGCCCGTACCATTCGAATTTTCGGCGCTGATCATGTGCTGACTGCAGCCATGACCGGATGTCCTCCGCGATGACGGCGCTGATGGTGAGCGGGTCGCAGCCTTCACGACCCAGGCGCTGGCTGCGGCCCGGCTGCCGCCAGTGACCGCCGACAGACTGTACTGGTTCGCCGAGCCTAACGACTACGAGGTCTCCGCGGAGATCCGAGCACCGGTGAGCCCGCGGCTAGATCGCGTGCTGGTGCACGTCACCGGTGATGGCGGGCTGATCCGCTGGGTTGCTCATGCGCACCTTGATAAGGCCGGCCTGACGGCGACCGATGCGGCCGAGCGGGCGTGGGCGAACCTTGATCTTGCCGTGCGCCAGGCGCAGGTCACAACCGGGGAGATCGCCGCGGCGACGGTAGTGATGCTGGCGGCCACCGAGTCGCCGTCCAAGGCGTCACTGCTGCTGGCGCCGGCGCTACGGGAGGTGGTCGAGGACGTGATCGGCTGGCCCGTGCTTGCAGTCGCGCCTGATCGCGACTTCGTCATCCTGTGGAATGCCGGGCGCCGCGACCTGATCACTGGCATGGGCAGCGTCGTGTGCCGCGAGTACGCCCCGGGCGTCCTACCCGCTGTCGACGGAGATATTCCAGATCAGCGACTCACTGCGAGCCATCGGGACATACGCCGACACCAGCAGCCCTCCATCCAGTTAGCTCGTCCACCCGCGGCACGACAGCGCGTTTCGAGAGTGTGTCGCCGCAAGGATGACCGGGCTTGGCAGCCACAGCGCCTCGGCTGCGGGACGTCGCACTCACGCGTCTTACCCACCCCGCCCTCGCTCGAGAATCGCGGCGAGCTGCTCGGTGGTCTGCCGGGCTCGGACCGCGTCGTCGGGGCTAGTCCATCCGTGGTGCCAGGGGCCATCGCGGCCAGCGGCCCTTCCCAATGCACTCAGAGCCGAGGCTGCTAGCTCGTGATCCGCGTCCGTGACCACGATGGCGTCGGCGTCGTATCCCGAGTTGGCTAGCTTTTGCCTGATGCTTGTGCCGCCAGCGAGGCTGACCGCCACGACCGCTGCCGCTGCGACCACTTCATCAGGGAACACAGTCCGCTCCAGCTGTTCCGGCTCGTTACGGACCACGAGGAACATTCGCTCCAAGACTTCCCGGCGCTGGCCGCCGTGCAGTTCGGCGAGGCCGTCGAGGAAGTCGAGTGCGCCATCGCTGTCAAAAGGTCCCGTACCGAAGGTCCCCATGGCGGCTGATTGTCGCGTACGAAGCGGACGGCGTCACGTGGCACCAGTAGCCACACCCTGGCGAGCTTCTCGCTGATCTTCTGCGGCCGTAGGTCGTCCCGTCAGAGCACCGCCAGCCCAGGCCAGCTCTTCAGGACCTAACCGCTGCGCGGATCTATCACATAGCGTGATCAGCTCTCATTGTCGTAAGATTCAAAGTAGTACATATCGAGTGATACACGGGTGATCTTCTCCGCATATCAGACTGAAAAATCAGCGAGGATCACCCGTATAACGCCGATTCGGCGCTTGGACTGGTGCCAGCTCGAATGAGTAAGGTCGAGCCGATTATTCGGTTCTGTGTACGGATGACTGGGTAGCTGAGTCTTGCCGTAAGGACCGAGACGATCGCCCGGAAACGCCAGTATGGAATTCAGCCTGAGCGGCTATCGCCAGATCCTGGTGCTAGTGTGTCTCGCTGGCGGGCGGGCGCGGCAAATGGATCGGACTGCGAGCCAGACATGGCCCGACAACGCTGCCACGGCCTTGCGATTTATGAACCCGGTGCCGGGCACGGCCGCCCGCGCGGACAGCAGCCGCCGGGCCGAAGCCGCGAATACGTGTTCGGCTGGTGTACCGGCCGTTCGACCTGCACATCTACCGGTGGGGCGGGCGGGCAGCCTGGCATGGCCACACCGCCAGACCGGCTGGCCTGAGCACCCTGACCCCCAACAGCTTCCTGCTCGCCGGACTGGGCCTACCTCACCGGGAGCGGCTGGACGACCTGGCGGCAGCCGACATAATCGGTAGCGGATACGTCCCGTCCCAGCCGATACTTCCTGGTCATGACTGAACAACTCCCTGAGCGCACCTTCGGCTGGTCGAACATGTTCGTCGCCACGCGGGAGTCCGATCCGCGGGAACAGGGCGACCCTCCCGTCGGAGAACGCGACACCCTGGCGCGGTTCCTGCGCGACTACCGCCTGACGCTCCAGCTGAAGTGCGAAGGGCTGGACGCGGCTGCCATGGCGGCCCAGTCGGTGCCGCCGTCCGACCTGTCGCTGCTCGGCCTGGTGCGGCATCTGGCGCCGTCGAGCATTTCTGGTTCCGCCGGGTGCTGGCCGCCCTGGGCGCGCCCCGGCTGTACCGCTCCGCCGACGGCCGTAACGAGGCGTTCGATGGCGCGGTCGCCGACCCCGCTGTCGTCGCGGAAGCCTGGGCTACCTGGCGGGGTGAGGTTGCCTTCGCCGAGCAGTTCGCGGCCGCCCAGGAGGACCTCGGCGCCACCGTCCGCTTCGACAACGGCCTGGGCGAGCAGGACAGGATCTCGGTGCGCGAAGTGCTGGTGCACGTGGTCGAGGAGTATGCGCGGCACATGGGCCACGCGGACTTCCTGCGCGAGCGCATCGACGGGCGAGTCGGCCAGTGAGCCCACGCAGTGGCCTCGGCTGGTGAAGCAGCCTGAGATATCGCCGCTGATGACGGTCGCGGGGAGTGAGAGAACGCAGTGGCGGCGTCCGGACAGTACATACACATGGAGCCCAGCCCGCGTTCCCGCGTACGCGCCGGCGACCCGGATGCGTTCGCCGCGCTTTTCGACGATCACGCGCAGGCGGTGCACCGGTATGCCACCGGGCTGACCGGGAACTGGTCGGCTGCCGAGGAAGTGGTCTCACTGACCTTCCTGGAGGCCTGGCGGCTGCGGCAGACAGTCAAACGTGACGGCGGCTCGCTGCGGCCATGGCTACTTGGCATCGCGGTCAACGTGACCCGCAACCAGATCCGCGCGGCTCGTCGGCACCAGGCGGCAATGAGCCGCCTCCCGCCCCCGCGGCCCGGCCTGCCCGACTTCGCCGATGAGGTCACCGCCCGGCTGGACGGCAGGGACAGACTGGTGGCGGTCAGAGCGGCCGTCCAGGCCCTGCCCGCGCGCGAACGTGACGTGCTCATTTGTATCTGGTCCGGCCTCGACTCCGCCGAGGCCGCCCAGGCACTCGGAGTGCCCGAAGGAACGGTGCGGACTCGGCTGTTTCGGGCGCGCCGGCGCCTGCGAGAGCTCCTCGATGATGCTGGGTCCCAGGCCGGCAGCAATACCAGTCAGAACAACCGCCGCGGCGGACGCGACGGAACCGATCAGCAGCAGGCCACCCACCTGGCACCGAGGAGAACGCCATGAGAACCTGCCATGACCCCACAAGCCAGGACGTGCAGGCGCTGACGCAACTGCTGCAAGACCTGGCCTGGAATATGCCACCGGAGAGCCAGCAGCGGCTGAAGGATCACCTAATCACAGAAATCCGGTCGGCTGAGCCCGTCCGGCGCACCCGGTCCAGCACGGCGCGCGGGTGGTGGCGCGTCACCAACCCGCGGAGCGCGCTGCGCCGCCGCGCATTGCTCAGTTTGGGTGCCGGTATGACGATCGCCGGCATAGCCGCCGCTGTGACCGCCATCATCGTCGCATCTCAGGGCGGCTTGCCACCCGCGAACTCGGGTGCCATCCGGCTCCTGGCCAGGGTGGCCGCTGCCGCCGCACACCAGCCCACGCCTCACGTGCGGGACAACCAATACATGTTTGCTGAGACCAAGGAAGTCAGCTGGTCTTTGCCCGCCAATCTGGAGCCGTTCATCAGGAAAGGCTCCCTCCCGCGCGACATTCGCCTTCGCCTGCTGAAACTCCGCCCGCAAAGAACCACCTTGCAGATCTGGATGCCCGTATCCGATGTGTGTCGCGTGGGCATTGAGCGCTCCGTCCACTCCACCGGCCCGGGCATCAACTGGAAGTTCTCCGCGCAAGGGTCTGGAGTGAAGTGCCCGAGCATCGGCGGCCTGAATGATGCGACCTACCGGCTGCTGCAAACGCTGCCCACTGACCCCCATACCCTGCTCGCCATGATCTACAAGGTGGAGCGCGGGCACGGGCCCAGCCCCGACCAGGAAGCGTTCGTCACCATCGGCGACCTACTCCGCGACAAGATCGCGCCGCCCAAGGTCGCCGCCGCCTTGTACCGGGCAGCGGCCCTCATCCCGGGCGTGACGTTGGTACGCCATGCCACCGACGCGATCGGCCGCCATGGCGTGGCTGTCGCGCAGACCGCTGACGGCATCCGCACCGAGCTGATCTTCAGCAAGAAGAGCCTGACGCTGATCGGCGAACGCACGATCCTGGCCAAGATCGGCATCTCGACCGGCGCCACCGCCATCATCAGGCAGGCCTTCGTCGACCACCTCGGCCAGGTCGCGCCAGCAGCGAAGACAGCGCCGTGAGTCTCAGATCGCCGGGTGCATGGCTTTGAGGCCGCCGTCGACGTTCAGCGTGTTGCCGGTGATGTAGCTGGCGCCGCTGCCGCACAGGAACGAGACGGCGGCCGCGACCTCGTCTGCAGTGCCGACGCGCTTGAGGGGGCTGATCCTGCCGAGCGCGTCCTCGCTGAGGGTTCCGACGAACGGCTCGCTCAGCGGGGTCAGCACCCGGCCGGGCGCGACCGCGTTGACCAGGATCCCGTACGGCGCCAGCTCGACGGCCATGGTCTTGGTCAGCGAGATGATCACCGCCTTGGACGCGTTGTAGTAGGCGAACTCGGCCTCGGACATCTGCCCGTTGGTCGAGGCGATGTTGACGATGCGGCCGCCCGTGCCCTGATCCCGCATCGCCCGGGGAGCATGATAATGCGCTTGATGGTTGTGGCGCGGAGTAATCCTGCCGCCCGCGGCGTTATCGCGGACGTCTTCCTGGACCACGATCTCCTCGTGTAGCCCACGACACCCAGGGTCGCCTTTCCTCACCCCGGTGAAGCCGACGGCCCTACCTCTGTGGTCGGCCAGAAAGTGCCTCTGCCGCCGCTCCAGAACCAGCGGTACACCGAGGCGG